>JADMIO011583406.1_pt1 | contig 36100 bp, 28 predicted proteins | sample 8958161 | NCBI WGS metagenome assembly JADMIO01 (sample SAMN16585339, study PRJNA669376) | soil metagenome | isolation source: Crop rotation soil | place: USA: Cullars Rotation, Alabama | collected 2011
CGACAACTTGTCCACGTGGAATTCTAAGCTTAGGATCCCAATGTGCTGGAAAGAAACGCAAATCGTAGCTTGAACAACTGAGTCAAAGCACTGCTTGTGCGGTGAATTTGATGTTGCTTCGTTCAAAATTAAAAAAACCTTGGCCAAAACAGCCAGGGTTTTTTACTTTCTGGGGGCGCAGTCAATAAAAGGCGGCATCTGCTTAATGGAGGTTTGCGTGAAAGCTTTGAAGTTTGGTCTGATCGGTGGCCTCTTGGTTTTGTCCAGCTTGGGTTTTTCTACTCGCGCCTTCGCAGTTGATGAGGGAGATGTTCGCCTTGGCGTTATGGCTGGCCATGTGGGACTCATGGGAGATGTGGCCTCTGGGCGTAGCAACTCTCTCGGGTATGGCGCTGTGTTTGGCTACGCATCGAGCGACCAAATGATTTTTGAATTGGGCTATTTGCAGTCGGCTCACGACAATCTCACACACTCAGAAATGCTTGTGGGTCTCAATTACTACCTCGGAAGTTACGATGCGCTTTATCCGCAAATCACCGGTGGTGTGAGCTTTCTGTCGAATAAATTTCGAGATACGACAAATCCAATTCCCAATACGGATATTTCTTCAAACGGATTCGGGTTGTACTTCGGTGGTGGAATTGATTTCGAAATGGGTTCGCACTTGTTGGCAGGAATTCAAGGCCGATACAACAAAGCGTTTGATACAACCGTCACTCTCGCCAATGGATCCTCCGTCAAAGCCATTCAAGACAATATAACCGTCATGCTTCGCGTGATCTTTACTCTAGGTAGTGGCTCTTCGAGATAAGTCGCTAGCTCGACGAATGTCTCAATTTACCGTCGGGCCGACTTTGTCACTGACCGCATCTGTTTTCGATTCCGTTCTGACTCTGAAAACCGCGGCGCTGGACTCGCTTGAAAAGTGGGTCAGCTGTAGACTTTAGAGATGCTAAATAATTTTCAGCGCGTCCTTGTTTCCGCTGTTGTTTTCTCGGTCCTTTTCACTGGGTCTTTGAGTTCGGCCGCTCCCGATTCTGGAAAAGGGAGCGATTCTGGAGTTGCTGAGACCCAGAAGAAACGTTCCGCTGAGCGATTTGATATTATTAGCTACTTACGAAATCAGGAAGCGACAATCAGAGGTCAGAACTCGAAATACGGTGGCAGTGGATCTCACTCCAGTTTTTTCGCCGATATTGTTTTAAAATACGAACAGGACACGTCTGATAACTCCCGCGATAGCGTCAAGCTTGGCACTGGAACTATGAGCGGCGGGCGCGCCCAGTTCCTTATGGATGATCTTTTTGTTAAGGGCGACAAAAAGAGATCGATGAATGTCGATATCGGATTTGAAGGGTTCTACCATAAGACTCGAAGTTTTGTGCCTCATGAACTTGCCACCCAAACAAATCACAACGTCACGGACCTTGGCGGCGGGCTTTTGATTCGCCCGATGGGAAAGAGTTCTCAAGACTCCGGTTTGCTCGTCAAAGTTGGATACATGGACATAGTAGCCACGGGCCTTTTCGCCAATACCACGACGGACATAAATCTTTACGGAACTTATTTGGGGACAGAGGCCACTCTCTATCTCGCGCCGTTTCTAGGTCTCAAAGCTGAATATCTCGCTGTCCTTGAAAACGAGAACAAAAGTCTCGGCGGAAAATGGAAGTATAGCAATTTCACGTATGGCGGGTTTCTCGAAATTTATCTCATTCGACTGGAGCTGGATCTTTTTACGAGAGAATGGGCACTTGCGACAGACACTGGAACACCCGTAAAAGATGTCATAACCGGAACGATGCTAAGTGCTGGAATGTATTTCTAAGTGAAACCTTCGAAGTCACTCTGCAAAGCTTTCGTCTTTTTCTCTTTTTTCTCTACCCAACTTCTCTTGGTCACACATTCGAATTCGCAACCCGTTCCTGTCACGAATCCCAAAGAGGATGACGACGACGAAGGCGATCATAACGATAACCGTGATGAGGACCAAAGCGACCATCGAGGCGATGTTTCTGATTTGGATAACCAAGTTCTTGCTACGGTGGGCATGAATTCAGGCGCGAATTCAAATCACACGGATCCCATCGCTCGACAAAAGCAAGAAACTCTCAATCGAATTTTAATATTGGATCAGACACCCTCTTTCAAACAACACTGGTTGCATAAATTAGTTCGAGAAACCTTACCGGCTCCTCTTTTGGAACCCAGCTGGTTGAATAACAAACGAGAGAAATTAGGCGGAGTTCCCGAGACTCAGTACACGGACGCGTATGCAGCCGAAGAAACAAAACTTCACAGTTTAGATGCTGCTACCCGAAATTTTTTAATTGCAGAACGCAATGGTAGCAATCAACAACTCAATCGTTTCATGGACCAAAACTCAGATCCTTACTTTTTCTACATGGGTGCATTTCCTGGTTTTTCTCCATTAACCAATGATGAACTCGAAGACATTCAAAAGAAATTTAAAGACTCCGTAAAATCTCCCGGATATCAAGCGGCCTACGCATCCATGTTGAGAACCACTTCCTATGCAGACTACAAAAAGCAACTCACTACTTTGTTGCCTGGCTGTGACCTTTTCGTTGAAGTTTCTGGAGAAATGCAGAGTCGAACATGTTTTGAATCACAAAGCGGTTTCTGCTCCAGACATCCGGCTTTGCTTGAAGGGTATTTTCGCAATCTCGCGGATCGAACGGGTTTGTCTGAGGTTTCATTCATGCATTATTTCGAAGCTGCCGGAAACGATCCATCATTTCGAAAAGAACTGAGTTTAACGTATTTGGAGCTCGCTCGAAGATTAAAAGTGAAAGAGCCACTCAACTCCATGAGGTCGGACCTCGTGGCTCTTGCTGTCTTAGAGAAAAAGGAAGTTATAGACAGTAATTTTGCGACGAACGCACTCAAGAATTCCGATCTTTTTACGGCGTCCGATGAACCCACGGTTCTCTCCGAAAATATGAATCGTCAGAGTGAACTTCTCGCTCAAATGGCGCATTTAAATAAACAGAATTTCATCGACCAAGATCTTTATAAAAAATTCGCAGCAGCACTCACGGACTTGGACGACTGTATCCTCAAGAGTCAAAATGGTAAGCCGAATCCAATGGAAAAAATCATCGACAAAGAACTTTTCGGGCAAGCGTTGGACCGAATCTCTAAAAATATTTGCTCGACCGATGACCACCGCGATCTCGTGGAGAAGGTGTCTAAATTTAAAGACGAAATTATAGCTCGAAGTATTGCCGAAACCGATATGCACCACTTGTTGGAATACGACTCAAAATCCTTCTTTTCTATGTGGGCCCTAGCAGGGGGAACACAGGACCAATTGATTAAGGCGCTCGACGAAGAAGCAAAAAGATTCGGCGTAAAGTCTTTAACCTACCAGAACCTCGGAAGTAACCAAATGAGTGAGCAGGGCTTGCTCGAGGAAGCAGCTACCATTGAGGACTTTGCAAAAAGACTGCAAGAAGGTCCTCTCGAAGAAGTTTCTGGATCCTCGCGCAGCTCAGACAAGATAAGTCCCAGCGATCGAGCAAAAAATTCAAGATCAAAGTTTTTCAAAGTAGAAATTCAAAATACTTCGTTTGAAAAAGTTCCGCAAAGGGGCGGAGCAGAAATGACAGTGCAAAAATCGAAAATCAAAATTAGCTATCGACTTCCTGATGGCTCAAATCGCGAAGTGATCTTAGACCATTCGCTTGACATAGATCCGATGGACTAAATTCTCAAAAAAATGAACGCCAATTAATAAATGCTTTCGCCCGCGGTTTGATTGTGACTGTCTGCTCAGCCATATGTTCGCCAGTGGGATTTCTCGAGACGTCGAGAGCGGAGACATGAACTTTGTATGTGCCGGCTTTCAAACGGTATCGCGCGATGTGAAACGCTTGAGGCAAGGTCAGCCATTGCCTGAGATCCGCCTGGTCAGCGAGATTCATCCCAATCCAGGCGAGTTGACCCAAAGTTTCGTTCTTTTGCCGAATCTGGTCAGCGACGACGGCCTTGGCAACGACCCCGCCGATGCGTTTAGCAATCAAGCCCGCATATTGATCGTCGAGGGTTTTGATTGAGGTTTCTTGAACGCTAAACACAGGTTCACTAATCGTTGAACCTTGATCATCAATTTCCACTTTGGCAAATTGCCCTCGTCGAAATCGCGGATACAATTTTGGTATGCGATTCCATTCGGGATGTGGCCCTTTTGCTGGTCCCATACCCTGTTGATAGATCACGACGAGTTCACCCATTTTCGGGTCATCCCACGAAGAATCGTATCTTACATCCGGGAATTTTTTCTTCCATTCAGGAAAATCGTCACGTCCTGCTCGTTTGGCCGCATGAAGAATCGCCATTTTTAATCCCGGAATGGCAGGGTTCAAACGATAGGCCTCGGTGTAGTCGATAAAAGCGTCATCCCACTTTTGATCGGCTTCCCAGATAATCGCCGACAAGTATCGGGCGAATGGATTTTGCTCGTACTCTCGTTTCGCATCGTTCTTGTACTTAATGAGCTTCTCGTTGAGACGACGTGTTTCAACGACGGCGTCATCAAAATCTCCTGACATCAAATAGTTGATCGCAAGATAGGCGTTGATGAGAACTTTCTCGTAGTCTTCGCCTTTATACTGAACCATTCCTTCATTTAAAAGAATCGAACCGGTGATACGGGTGAGACTATGATAGTCTTTTACCTCCGACATTTTGTCGGCCTTCAAAAACACTTCGGAGCTCTTTTTATAGTCACCCGCTAGCTGCAACAATGTTCCGTAATCAAAAAGATGCATGAGTTGATCGTCGTCTTCTTTCTCAGCAAGTGGCCGTAGTCGTTCGGCCGCCTCTTGAAATTTGCCAACGCGAATATCTTGAAGAGATTGGTCAACATCTTGACTATATTTTTGAGCACGCAAAGTCGCGCATCCCGACAGACTCAAGAAGACGAGTAAGACAGCAAATGCGCCATGACACTTGGACTTCATGAAGGACTCCAAAAGGTGCCTGGTTCCCTTTGCTGGGCGCGGCGCGCCCAGCAAAGGGAACCAACACCTTTTCTTACATTCCGACGGATTTTTTCTTATAGGCTTTTCGAAGTTGCTTTTGACCGCTCCAAACAGAAACGTTCGTTTTCAGGTTGGTGAGGAGCAACGTGACTTTGTAATAAACAGTTTTGTCTTTACCAACTTCTTGCACAATGGAATCAAGACGACCACCGAGAACGTAGTCAGCGCCAAGCTGACCTCCTGGGCCTTTTTTGGTTTCTTGAGAAACCATTCCGGAGTTTTGATAATCGTACTCTTCAGAAACATCTTGGCGAGATTCTTTGTCGACAAACAAAACTCGACCAGTGCCCATCAAGTCATTTTTAACCATGTCCATGATACTTTGAGTATCAATGTGCTCGCTCGTTTTGTTTTGAAGTTTCGTCACCATCAACAACGGTGGTTTAGGCGCTGCAGAAATCGCGGGATGCTTCGTTAAGTTTCCAACTAAGTCCGCAACGACTTGCTGCATATCTGTTTCGGACCATTGGTCATTAAGAAGATTTTCTTTTTCTACACTCTCGTAGTTACCTTTGACGAACGCTTTTTCTCCGCAACCCGTCATACCGAAACCAGCAACTAAAAGGGCTCCCAAAACGATGAATTTCATTTGAGTACCAAACTTCATAAACACCTCCAAATGGTCAGAAAACCATACTAAGTCGTCCTCCGTTTTCAAATCAAGGCCATAAGTGCTTCGACAACCAAGACTCGGCGACAGTGACCGCGCATCTTGTGCGCGAATCAGACATAACTCGCATTATTTAGTCGAAAGTTAAAAACTCGACAGTGAATCTTTTCCCTTCTCTCGATAATGCGGCACAGGATATGCTGTAAATGTAAGCATAAAAGACACGCGAGGGGGAATTAGTGTCAGAAACGCCGCACCGGCCTTTAAGGCCGTCTCAATCTGAGACACGTAAATCTTGGCTTTCAAACCTTCATTTGAGCCTTCGTTTTCGTCGTGGATTTCCCCTCCTCTTAGGAGCATTTGGTTTCTTACTTCTTGGTGTTTATCAGAATTGCTCTGAATCCATTCCAATGGCCAAGAAGGTTTCAGCTTCAAGCGAATTGCCAGGATTGTCGGGTCCGGCGTTTCCGTTTGAACTCAAAGTGGACCATGTCGCTTACATGACGTGCATAGGTCTTCCTCAAAATTTTGACCGTGGCACATTTTTTACGTTTAAAGTCGGCGCCTATAATTCGAATTCGGGCGTGACCTTATCTTCCCAATGGGTCAGCGAAGCCAATCAGAAGCGAATGAGTGAGATCGAAGCCATTAATTCCCTGGAAGCCGAACAACTTTCGCAAGGAGCGACTGTTCAGTTTGCTGTTCGAAACAAAGCGAATCTTGTTTATGACTATGTTCACATGACCGATGGAAATAATCTGACCGATTCGGTGCCTATTGTTTGGGGACCGCTTAGCAATTATAGTTTAGCTCAGTCTTTAGTCAGACTAAATGTTCTAGCCGGTGAACATCTCAATCGCTGGCAGGGAGTCCCTTTTGAGGCTGCCGTTCATTTCAATTCTCTCAGCGCTTCAAACGAAGCAGAGGTCCGAACACATGCTAACGACCGAACAGGGTACTTAAGTTTAACTTTTTCTTCTCTGAAAACCTCATTGGCTGAAGCGGCTCGCTCGCCCGCGGAATTCGTAGATACGTCCTCAGACTCTTCGTTAAAAGGGGTTTTTGGTAGCGGCCTTGGACTTTCGTTTCAAGCTCCAGAGGGTTCGATAGGCTCAAGTGCAAGTCGCGTGATGAGTTCTGTTTCAGAATTCAATCTCTTAAGTAAACCAGCAAAGGCGACGGGCCACGGTTGGATTTGTCCAACCGCAAATCAGTTTAAGATTGTTCCGCGGGCTCTCTGGCAGGCCGCGGGCTGCGCGGATCCAGCCAGTGATCTTTCTCCACGATCCCCGCAAGCGGCTGCGGCTCTCATAGCTGCTGAAAATATTTTAGGTCCAAATGGCTCGCAATGGTTTATCGATACAAACAATCATTGCGTCATTCAAAATTATGATCAGGCCGGCACGTGCTATCCAAATTCAGGACTCATTCAGTGGAATCAAGCCCTCGCATGTGGGGGAAACACCGGCGTTCAATGCGCACATTGGCTCAGCATCTGTACCGGAACCTAAATACAAATATGAGGAGAGATGTTCTTCAATGTTCGTCGAGTTCTATTTGCATATTTAGTCTTCGCAGCGACCCTCGTCGGCTGCTCGCCTCTTCGCACGTCTTCAACTGTTGGTGGTCAAAACCAAAGCGATTGCAGGAAGACGGGAACCTGCCCCACGCTCGAACGCACCTATGACATTCCAGAAAGTGTTGGGACAGTTTTTTGGAGTGGACAGTTTTCGGGGTCAGCTCCCGGAAGAAAACTACCCGATGGCATGGCTCAGCTCGCAGCGAAAGGATTTCAAAATATTCGAATCCTGCTAAGTCCTGCAGCTTTAAAGAGCGACACGTACGACATCACGAGTATGAATTTTACTGAAAATAATTTTTTAGAAAAAGCGATACAATCTCCAGAATTTTCCCAAGCCATCGCTGATCCACGTCTCAAGACAATTGCATTTGCGACTTTTGACGCACTCGTTGTTGGAACGAACGGGAGTCTAAGGCGAATGATGGACAATGCGTTTTTGCAATCCCGCCAAACTGATATTGTAAACGACTACAAAAATTTCGCGCTTTCTCTTTTTCGAACTTATAAAAACACCGGGAAGACCTTTATCATCAGCAATTGGGAAACTGACAACGCGATTTACTGTGGCAGCGCCTATGCCTTTGATAAAGATTTTGCCAATACGCCAGTGAACGGAACCTCGTTTCGAACATGGTGTTTAAATAACTATTCTGCTGCCTACGCGGCAAAGGATCCTCAAGCTGCGATCACAGCAATCAAATTATGGTTTTCTTATCGACAGCAGGGAATCCAACTAGCTAGGCAACAAGCGGCAATCGAGGGAATCACGGGCGTAAAAATTAAACATGCGATCGAATTCAATACGATTCATCTGATCAAAGACATCGGATACCCGAATACGTTGTTTGATATTATCCCGTCGCTTCGTCCTGATATCGCCGCTTATTCGTCGTACGAGAGCACGAATGTGGGAACACTCTTGGCTGATTTTCCCACGATAGAAAGTAAAACTTCTGGAATGGAAGTCGCCATCACAGAGTATGGATTTTCCCCGAAGGATTTTACACTCCCTCAAGCCAGCGCGCTCCTAGCAAAAACAACAAAAGAAATTCAATCCCTCGTATCCCAAGGCAAAGTCTCAATGGGCCAAGTCTGGCAAGCCTACGAAGACGGCTCCCCCACCGAATTCGGAATCCTAAACAACAAAGCCGAAAACACGCCCCTATTCGATTCCCTATTAACCTCACTAAACATAAACCCATGAAAACCCAGCACCCATCCGAACCCAACCCAGAGACCTCCAACCACCTGTCGCAGTTTAGTACCGCTTAATAGAGAACACTTCGTTCTGAATGATTTTAATTTTAGGATTTTAAGATACTTCTTTCCGGAGGGCCTCTGCGAAGGGAAGCCGCGGTACTCCGCGGCCGAGCGCCGGGAGGGCGCGAGCCGAAGCAGCGAGCGCAGGAAGCGCGTGCCCTCCGGAAATAAGTATCTTAAAATCCTAAAATTAAAATCCTTCGGAACGAAGCGACTCTACTCTTCAACGGTAGAAACAAACGCCGCCTGGTGGTTGTAAGGGAACGTCTTCATTAGGAACGACGGATCTATAAACCGCCCATCTTTTCGAATCGCAAAATGCAAGTGAGGCCCTGTACAGTAACCGCTGCATCCGATCTCGCCCAGTTTTTCGCCGGCTTGAATAATCAAACCTTTTTCAATGACCGGTTCGATGGAATTCAAGTGCTCATAGGCTGTCTGAAATCCGTCAGCGTGTTCCACCCTCACATATCGGCCACCGGCACGCGATCGCCCTACGGCAGTGACAATTCCTGCTTGTGCAGAGTAAACACCTTGCCCTCTCGGCAGGGCGAGATCGATTCCGAGATGAGGTCGTCTTCGATGTCGCACGGGATGATAGCGGCGCAAATTAAACAAGCTCGACACATTGACATAGTCGACTGGAGAATAAAATGGTTTCTCGGACTGGTCCGATTCATTCAATAGAAAAGAACCACCGCCTTCAAATTTTACAAACGTTCTCTCAACGAGATGACTTTGTATTTCAAGCGACGCAAATAAAACTTCACCGTGACCAACGAATTGCCCGCGATCATAGATCTCTTCAAACGATATAATGAAGTGCGAACCTTGAATTTTAATTTTCTTAAAATCGTAATCCATGATGTAGGCATTTAAGAAGCGACGAACCAAAGCCCCATCGGAAACTTCCCTTTGAAGGCTGGAATAGAGAGAGTTCTTGACCGTTCCACTGATGGTGCGAACTTTTATTTCGAACTCCGATTCGGACAATTCGATTCCCACTCGCCGCTCATCTCGCCAAAATGAAAACGATTTCCCTTTCTGACTATGAAAAACACGAACGAAATGACGCTTCTGGCCGACACTGACGACGGCGTATTTAGCAAAAGGGTAGAGTTGCAGTCCTCCTCGTAAAATTTCGTTTTCAACAAGGGACTGAATTTCGCTCGCACTGAAGCCGTGTCTTGCTAAAAGAGACGGCAAAGTATCGTGCTTGTTGATTTCCTCGACTCGAAGTCGAAAATCGGGGACAGTTGTGTCTTCAGGTTGGCTTGTAGAATCAGGGTCTATAGACGAATTTGCTAGAAGCGGAGAGCTAATGGTCAAAAACAACGGCAGTAGCACGAAAGCGGAAAAATGCGTTCGAATGGAAGACAAACGCTCAAACGCTAAACTGCGGCTTTTTCTCAACGATAACCCCTATTCGCTGATCGAATTGAGCGGTCAAAGGCACCGACCTCAACTAAGACAAGTAGTCGAACTCATTCTTATTTTGGCGTTTGTAGCGGCTTTTGTCTATTCCCTTCCTGGACGCGCTCAGACATTTACTGGACCTGCGGCCTTTGGTCTCGGAGGTGCGGGTGTCGCGGCCGTCGCAGGAGCCGAAGCTCCGCTGATGAATCCCGCGGCACTCGCGCACACAATGAACTATCAATTTGGAGCTTTTCACCAGCAAAAGGGATTCGAGGGACTCGGTTCTGTCAGAGATTACGGCGGAGTATTTATTGATCACAATCCAGATGCTGTTATTCCGGGAGCTCTCACTTATTTCAATCGAACTCGACTTGTTGGACCCGTCACTCTCGAATCAACGTACATCGAAATCTCATTTGGAAATTTTCTTTATCCCGAACTCGCATTTGGAATTTCTGGAAAGTATTTTAAACAAAAAGTCGTCGGCAGCGATGTTGATAAGACGATCTGGAACGGATCGCTTGGGCTCCTTTACACCCCCGCCTCCAATATTGGCCTGGCCCTGGTGTCGACCAACTTCGTAAAAGACTATAATGGAGAAATATATCCCGATATCGCGTTTGGTGCGCACTACGTCTACGAGAAAGTCATTCGGGCGCGGCTCGATGTTCGACTCCCACAAATCGATAATGCGGATAAAAAGGGCCAAGTCATGTTCGGTTTCGAGTCGGTATTGGCTGAAACGGTGTTTTTGAGAGCGGGTTTTAGGTGGGATGACCTCAATAAGAAGAACTTTGCAACGGCGGGAATCGGCTGGGATGGCCCTCGCCTCGGCTTTGACTATGCCTTTGAAAAGAATGTGCTTACAGAGGGCGAAATCGGCCACTCCGTTGACTTACGCCTGTTCTTTTGATACTCCGAGCCATTCTCTAAAAGGGGTCACCGATGGCATCAAAAACGAAACGAACTGAAACTCAGCGTAAAAAGAAATTGTCCAACAAAGGCCGTAAGCGCAAAGCTGCGAATAATAGCAAGGGCACCACTCGGTCCAAAAAAGAACTCTTCGGAGATTGATTTTAATTTCACTACCACGGTGGTAGTGAAAGCAAAAAAAGAGGTCTTCTTTCGAAGACCCCTCACACAAACTTCTTACTAATATTCCGCCTTATTTTCCTTCGGCGATTTTGGCTTCTTTTTGGGCTTTCGCTGTATCAACCAGCGTCTGCACCATTTCTGTTACGACAGTTTTGTTTTGATCCAGGCTTTTTGCTAAAGCGTCGAGGCCGGCTTCTGTTGGTAGTTTAAATTTTGCGATGTTTTGGATATCTTTTTTCTTAAGACCCAAAGCTTCGATCTCTTTTAATGATCCACCCTTAGCGGCATAGAGAGCGTCGATAAATAATTTCGATCCTGCTAACCCCATCGAAAATTTATCTGAAAATTTATCTTCTGTGAGAATCGTCTCTTTTTTCTCCACAAGAGCTGAGAAGTTGGAGTGATTCGATCCGTTCGAATTGACGTAGATTTGATTTAAACATGGATCATAAACTTGTGCGCAATCGTGATGATAGTAGTTGTAGTAATCATAGTAATCGCGGCACTCCGTACGATAGCCGCCCTGACATTGATAGTGGCTCGGATACGTCGGTGAGACACCGATAGCTCCGATCGCAGCACCAATCGCTATCACTCCAAGAGTCGTCGCGACCTCGCCCTTTGTACAACTGATAACCGATATCGTCGTCACTAAGGCAATAACCAGTGACAGCTTTGTAGCCAGCTTCATGATACCTCCAAAAAATGAATTGATAAGAAAGTTCGCCCGTCCCAGGCGAAACCAGGATGGGTTATATCAAAACTTCGCCACCATGGGTGAGCGGAGCTCTCGATTGAAAACAAGTCATGATCATGGGAAATGATTTCACAGTTTGAGAGGTTCTATTCGCATTCATTGGCGATCAAGGGCTTTTTTATTTTCTTCGAAGGCGCGAAGGCATCTGTTCGGCTTCGCCTTTTAGAGAGAAAATAATTCGAAAAGAGACTTGGCCTTCTTGACCCGGGAAATAGCGCCAGTTTTTCATCGCTGAAACCGCAGCATCGACGAACGAACTGACTCCTCTGGACCCAAGGACCTGAATGTTTTCAACTGTGCCATCTGATTTCACGTGATAGAGCAAAGACACTTCGCCTTCGAGACGCCGTAACCGCGCCATAAGTGGATATTTAGGCTTCACATTTCCAGGAAGCGAACGAAGTTCTGCATGCGCCTTCACTCCGGTCGTGGTACCAAACTCCGCCGCTTGCTGAGGTTCTTGAGCTGTCGATTCCGTTTCGTTTTTGCCCGCGCTTGCGAGTTCTTCTGGAGCTTCCGGCTGAGGCTCCGGCGCCTCTTCGACCGCTTTCAAATTATTTACAGTTTCACTCTCAGTCACCGGAGTCGACTTTGCAGGTAAAGTCTTTTGAACAGCCTTGGGAGGCTCCTCATTTTTAGGAGGCAATTTGGTTTCTTCTTTTACAACTGGAACAGGTACTGTCGAGTCATCCGTTGTTTGAAATCTTTTCGGGAGTTGAGACGTTTCTTCAGGTGCAGACTTCGGCACAGAGGGCGTCGCCTTCTTGTGGAGTTCGGGCGAGGACTCTGTGCGCTCCGGTGCTACGATGGGAGTGTCGACTTGCGCTCCCTTTGGAGTGGCTCGATTGTCAATGACGGTAATCGAGACATTTCCCTCAGGCAAAGTCAGATCCAGAGTGGTCGTGACTAAAAAGTAAAACAACAGAACGTGAATAACAGAGGACAAAAGAAAAGAGCCAATTCTCCACTCTTTCGTCGGCGGCAGTCCTTTTTCAGTTGTCGATTTTTTTTCGGTTATCATTCTCTGCCAATATCAATAAGGGTTTAGCGTCCAATGGATTATCGGTTATTTTAGAGCGAAATTTGAATGTCTGTTGAAGGATTGCATTTTGGAAAACAGTCGATGTTCCACCTTGATCCAAGACCTGACCATTTCCCAAGACCCAAGTCTCGTCAAACGAACTTCGCACGACCCACTGGAGATCATGTGTGGAGACAACGAAGGATTTACCAGTTTTAATTTGACGATGAAGTATGTCGGAAACGATATCTCCTAATTGCCATTCGAGAAACGAGAGAGGCTCGTCTAAAAAACAGATCGGGGATGAATCGCTCAAGACTCCACAGAGAAGAAATTTTTGTCTTTCACCTGAGGACAATTCGGAGAGACGACTGTGGAGACTTTTTTCGATTTGAAACTGCTTGAGCAAATCTTTGACGGTGGTTGAATTTAGATTTGCAGAAAAAAGTTCAAGCACTTCATTGGCTCGCAGGTCAGAATGAATCCAATTATTAGCGGGCAAATAAAACCGTTTTTTGACGCCGTGAACTTGACCGGATTTGGGAGCAAGGTGGCCGGAGAGCGTCTTTAACAGAGTTGTTTTGCCGGCTCCATTGGGACCCACAATCGCTGTGAGAGGATGTTGGAGAGCTCCATCACGAAGGGAGAGATGAAACGAGGACGACGGATCCGGAGAGCAAACGAGGCCGCTCCACGACAATGAACTCACGACAGCCCTCTCTTTTGTACGAGCAGAAATATGAGAAATGGTGCTCCAATCAAGGCGACGAGTCCGCCTGCAGGAACTTCTACCTGGCTTCGTACGACGCGCCCCAAAGTGTCGGCCGCGACCAGAATAATTGCACCTAACAAGGCACTCGCGATAAAGACCGATCGATGTAACGCCGTCCCTGTGCATCGACGCGCTAAGTGCGGCGAAAGCAATCCAACAAATCCGAGCAAACCAGCAATGGCAACTGCGAGGGAGGAGAGAATGCTCGCGCTTAAAATGGACAAAATTTGAAATCGTTTAAGTCTCAATCCTAAAGAGCTCGCAAGTTCTTCGCCAAGCAACAGTCGATCAAACTCCTGAGACTTCAAAGAACAAACGACAAAGATGACGGCGAAAAAAATCCCAATTAGGGGCCAGAGACGATCACGCTCTCCTCCGAGTTGACCCATCATCCAGAAATAAGAAGTTTGTAAATCGCGCGCTTCTAGAAAAGACATCAAGAGGCTTGTTAGAGAGCCACTCAATAGAGTGATCATGACTCCCATCAAAATGAGATCTCGGGAAGGTAAGCGCTGGCGTTGCACGAGAATCAAAAGAAAAAACGTAACAAACCAAGATCCGAAAAACGAACCCACGATCATGGCTGTCGTTGACGAAAATAAGACAAGACCCAATATCGCGCCAAAGGCAGATCCCCCCGAGACTCCGAGCGTGTAAGGCTCAGCGAGAGGATTCGTCAAGAGCGTCTGCAAGATAGCGCCAGCCAGCCCTAACGAAGCACCCACTCCGATGGCCGCAAGTGTTCTCGGCATTCGAAGATCAAAAAGAATGAACTCGCGCGTTTGCTCTGAATTGGCTCGGTCAAAAAAATAAGAAACGAGATCATGAAATCCAACATCACTTTGACCCAACATGAGAGAGCCGATTGAGGCGATCATCAAAACGATCAGCAGAATAAAGACAACGCCCATCGCTCGCTGATTCATTTGCGAAGGCCTTCTCGAATTTCAGAACAAAGCAGTTCTGCAGCCTTAGGAAGCCGCGGACCGAGTCGACTCAAGGAATTGGGATCGGCGCGGAGAAGGGGCTTGTCTCTTGTTAAGGGATTCTTGGCCCACTTGGATTTAATATCTTGAAACTGATTTTCACTCGTCGATGACATGATAAAAACAATCAGGACATCGATGATTCGACCTTTTAAACTCTCGAGATTGAGTCGTGGATATCCTTTTAGGTCCGAGAACGAATTTCGAATCCGGCACTTCTTCAACACCTCAGAGAGAAACGTATCGCCGCCAGCAACTATCAAAGGTTCATGATCGACTTCCACCATTGCCGATTTCTCGGGCTGCTGCATATAGCCGTCTTGAATCGTCTGCCAATTGGATTTCCATTCAGAGATAAGACGTTGCGCGGTTTCTTGGGATCCAAATATTTCACCAAGTCGATTTAAGAGCGCCGGGTAATCGTCTAAATGCCGAGACGGAAAGATTTCAATTCTGACACCAGCGCGCTTGATAAGACTTGTGTACGTGTCGACGCCTTCACTCGATGTCACAACCAGATCGGGTTTTAGAACGAGTATCTTCTCGATACTTGGCGCTGTGTAAGACCCGACTCTTGGAATTTTTTTCGCTTCGGTTGGTTCGTCCGAAAATTCAGTTGTGCCAACAACTCGGGCTCCCAAGCCCATCGCAAAAAGGACTTCTGTCAGAGCTGGATTTAAACTGACGATTCTCTTGGGAGACTCGACTGCAAGAGAGAGAGAACTGGCGAGCAAGATGAGGATCGAAGTAAACGAATGGATCAAAATAACCTCTCCACACTCACAAAAAATCTTCGTTGTGGCTCTGGATATCCAAGACTCAGTTCTCGAGGAGAATCGAAGAGGTTGAGGACGCCACCCTTTACATTCCAATCCGTCATTGCCACCGTCCGAACGACAAAATCAAGTGTGTTCCAGCCTTTGAATTCAATCTGATTGAGGGCGAAATCGTTTAAAATATAAGGTCCCCATTGCGTGTCTTTCAAACTCAATATCAGAGGACCAAAGTGATAACTCAAGAGAAGAGAGGCCTGATCACGCGGCGAAAATGCGATCGGTTTGCCGGTGGACGTTTGAGTTTCTAGATGCGCGTAATTAAAATCAAAATCCCAGACATCCCAATCGTACGCAAATTGAAATTCGACTCCTTGGGCGTGCGCTGTGCTCTCATTCGTGTACGTACTAAAACCGCCGGAGTTAACTATGGACTTGAAAAAGTCGGTGTAGTCGATTGTGTAGGCGCTTAAGCCGTAAGTGGATTTCTTCCAAAACTCTTGTGAGTATTTTTCGGACTTTTTGGTGAAACCAACTTCGTATTGGGTGGAGGACTCCGGTTTTAGATCAGGATTTCCTTGAAAGGGCGGTGACCCCGGATAGCTTCCGTATAAAAAGGAATAGCCGGGTGCTCGAAATCCCTGACTTGCTGTCATCCATACTTTTTGAACCTCGGTGTCTTGAAGAAACCCGACTGCTGCTATCGATTTCTTATAGGCCGCCAAATAGCGAACGCCTGGCTGAATGATCCAGGTATTTTCGTAGGGAATGCGGGCGATGGTTCCAACCTCGAGCTCATGCGCGGTTTTGAGCTGATTGTCTGTCCCAAATGACTTGTGTTCGTTGTAAATCGAATCAGCGAAATATTCGAGTTCTCCAAATCCCGTTTGTTGAGTAACAGAAAACGAGTTCATCGTGCGCGCCGATTGCGTTTGTGAAAATGTGCCCGAATAATATTCGTTTCGAACCGTCGTTTCGCTGATGCGGTAGTTGAGATCAAGCGCATCGCTCACGCTGTGATGAATCGTTGCTCCTGCGAGCGTCGCCCAATTATTAAAACTCAAAGGAGCAAACGTCCCACCCACGGCATCCGGAGTGGATCCAATTTCTTTTGCAACAATGAGGCGCTCGCTGACGTCGGTCGCGCCAAACTCATGATGCCCATTGGCCGTTGCCCGCATCAGATACGTATTATCGCCTGATCGTTCGCCCTCTTGACCTGTACGTTCTATTTTAAATGGAAAGTTTCCGTCTGTGTTTTCAGTGAACGCACTCATTTGGAAGTGATGCTTTTCGCCGTGAACGAGAGGAGCTGCGACGAGCACTCCACGCTGGCCGAAACTTCCCACCTCTCCTCGCACGAGGGGTCGATCAATTTGGCGCGGTAAGAATTGCACCGCTCCCGACATGGCTTCACCGCCATAAAATAAAGACGCAGGCCCCTTAATGATTTGAGTCCCCGAAATCATTTCTCGCGGCATGAGAAGCCGATTGCTTCCTAAGCCATCTGCGAAATTGAGAGGAACTCCATCGTAAAGAGACAAGACCCGCGCGGTTGAGCCTGAACCTCGCAAGAAAATTCCAGGAGATCCTTCGTTTCTAGATTCAACACCTGAAATAAATCCCAGCGAATCAAGAGGCGACAAAACCTCGGAGATAGAAGTCTCTTCTGATATTTCAGTTGAGGGCCACGGCCCGCTTCGTTGCGAAAACGCATCCAGCGGCGTCGCTTCGACATATTCGACCGGCGATGGGGCGCTTCCGTCAGGCGATGTTTTTTTTGTGAAGGTCCCTGCAAAGGTCGACACCGAAAAGAAAACACACGTGAGCAGAAGGATTCGTCTCATTTCCACGAAGACATCCTTTCAATCTGCAGTCGGTCTTCTGACTCATCGCTGAAATAGCGATTTACAGTGGCGGGCCCGCGGAGGATTCTCACCTCACTTCCCTCTTCTACAGATATTGGGACTTGGATAACAAAATAAATTGGAATTAGCTAGTGTTGTATTGAGGGTGCCAAACCCGGAGTCAGCCCACAGCTCAGCAGCCCTCCACCCTGGTTTCAGATTAAGACAGGAGCGCCTTCAGCAAAACGAATAGTCGGATCAGATAGAAAATTATCCACATCCCGCGCTTAAGTTTTGTAAGACCACTCCGACAAGTGCTACAACGATTGCTGAATCGCTTCGTTCTCATACGGCCCCCTTCTAGACAAAGGGGGTCTTCCTTAACCCCGGTTAACCCCGGGTTCGGCAAGAAATAGTTTATGCAAAGTCGTGATGGTATCGAGGTCACTCAGAGAAAGTGATTGGATTTCTGTCTGTCTAAGATTCGGATTTTAAAGGATCTTAGGTAGCGAGATCTTCAGGAATTTGTCCTGAGAGAATCGCTTTTGAGAGTGCCAAATGATCGGGATGGCCCACGATACGTGTCACTTCTTGAAGGGGGAGCGGATCGGGATTTGCTAATTTTGTTTTTTTCAATTTTTGGATAGCGTCGCAAGCGGCACTGATCACCGCTTCGTCGATTTCTTTTGCCTGAATCGCTTTCGTGATGGCCTCGATCGCCATTGGAGGGCGCGCGGGCTCGTTGCAATAGGCAAGAAGTTGGCATCCGGCCTTCAAGGCTCGAACGGGAATCAACTCGAGCGCGTAGTTCTTCGTTAAGGCTTTCATATCGAGATCATCTGTAATGATCAGATTTCGATAGCCCATTTCTTTGCGAAGAATGTCGGTGATAAAAATACTTGAAAGTGTCGCCGGCCACTCAGGATCGATTTTTGGGAATTTAATATGAGCCGTCATCACCATATCGAGTCGCGCACGAAAGGCGCGTTTAAACGGAACGAACTCTACTTCGCGAAGTCGCTCGAGTGTTGTTTCTTCGATTGGCAAATCCTCGTGACTATCCAGCATCGTATTGCCATGACCTGGAAAATGTTTCGCACAGGGAATAATTTCAGATTTAATGTAACCGCGAACAAGAGAGGATGACATCTTCGCAACATTTTCAGCGTCCGCACTGAGCGAGCGATCACCGATCACTGTATTTTTGGGGTTTGTTAAGACATCCACGCAGGGCGCGAAATTTAAATTAATGCCGATGGCTTTCAGTTCTTGCCCCATCGTTTCGGCAAACTTAAATCCCAATGAAGGTGAATCGAGATCACCGAGACGCTTGAGTGGAGGCCACTGAGTGAACGGCGCTTTCAAACGAGCGACACGACCGCCCTCCATGTCGATACCGACAAAGAGCGGAGTTTTTTCTGGAAGCTGATGTCGCAAATTTTGAACATCGGCAACAAGCGCGTGCAGCTGTTGAGGAGTTGTCAGGTTCCGACTGAAGAGAATCACTCCACCGATATTATGTTCAACTATGAATTTTTTTTCGTCAGCTTCAAGGGCAGGCCCTTTAAGCCCCATGAGAATGGTCTGTCCAATTTTATGTTTCAAAGTAAGTGCCACACTTAATTCGAACATGAGGATATTTAAAAAGCAACCGAAGCCGACCCGCATTTCTGCGTGTAAAGATTCAGTTAGGAGTTAAATTTACTCGCTCTGCGCTGGTGTCGGAGTCGGTTCTGCAGTTTCATTTTCCGTTTTTGGCGGAAGTGTTTTCGTGTTGCCCGGCGGCGGCTTGAGCTCAACTTCATTCTGTTGAGGAAGGCCTTTACCTGGTGGAACACTGATACCTTTTGGAATGTCGGATTTCAATGTCGTGCTCGTTACTCGAGGCTCCTTCGCTTTGACGGGCGTCGTCGCGGTCGCTAAACCAGTTGGTGTCTCCTTATCCGATGGCACATCTCCAAAGAGGAGTTTTAGGCTTTTTTCGTTGAGCTCATAGTTTCCGACGGCTTCGGCACGCGGCGAAAGGCGAGTTTCAAGAGAGTCCACAGGCGACCGAGTGAGGATAATATTTCCGGTCATATCAAGGAGACTCACAAATTTCGCTTTTTTAAAAGTGTTGAGAACTTTAAAATATTCTTTGTCGCCTTGTTTTTCAGTTCCGCTGATATACGATTCGCCGTCTGTAATAATTCCATCTTCTTCGGCGATCGCTTTGTACTGATAATTATTGCCCACCTTTAAACCATTTTTGTTTTGCATCATGAGATAAACGAGAAAGGTGCTGAGAAAAACACCTTTTTCAAGTTTGTTTGTGATCTTGGTTTGCTTGCCGTTAACAACCATGTCCGCGGTCATCGCACCCATTTTAAAAACGGCGTCAATCGTCTTCGTTTCTTTGTCGGTCTTTGACGTGTATTGATACGCGATGGGAGCCAGTTTGTCGTTGGCCTCAGCTTTTAAACTTTCTGTGCTATTTCCTCCAAGAACACTGATCTTAATAAAATAAGTGCCCGTATATTTTTTTTGACTGGGATCAAATTCGTAACGTTGAACGAGAAATCCCGAATGCACTCCTCCAACAATAATTTTGTACCAACCCTCGTGCAAAACTTTCGCCGAACCCGTCGATGCAAGCGACGAGATAAAAAGAACAAGTGTGACAACCGAAACCATTTTGCGAATCCAGACCATTGTCGAGCCTTTCGTTGATACGAATCAAAGGACAAGTGTCTCTCGTTAGAAATTTTCTGTCAAAAGGAACGAGGTAGAGCCCGACGCTAGGTGAACGCGACTTCCATAGAGTGGGAACACGCTCCATTCTCAGATAAACTGAGAGTCGGAGAACCAACAGAAATGCGAAGCCCAAACAACAAGCGCGGCCAAATTGCGATTTTCATCGCGCTTATTTTTCAAGTGATATTCGTATTTCTAGCGATGACGATTAATATCGGTCTCGTCGTACATGACAAAATTAATCTGCAAAACTCAATCGATCTCGGCGCCTACTACGCAGCCGAGCGACAGGCTGAAATTCTGAATGCGATCGCACATTCGAATTATCAAATTCGGCAGAGTTGGAAATTGCTGGCGTTTCGGTTGAGGTATATTGGGGATAGTGATCGGAACGGGCATCCGGCGAATAATCTTTTAAAAGAAGAATTTGTTGAAGACCCGATAAGGGCCTTGGGCGCACCAACGGTTTGTGCTGCAAGTTCAAAGTGGTTCAACGGAGGTGAAGGTCAAAACCTTTGCCAGAAGGCCAGTGCTGTTTATCCACCAATTGCGATTATGCCGAATCTCGCCCCGTTTAATCCGATCAATGCCCTGGTAATTAATATCTCGAACACATTGAAAAAAGGCGCGGAAAACAACTGCAAAAATTATGGCGTGCAAGACTGGGCTCTCGCGATGCGGTGGTATACAGCTTTTCGACTAGATGTTGGAAATCGCAAGAAAGTCATTCGAAAACTAGCCGATTTGTTGGCGCGACCCGACGACATAAAAAGTCTAACTGGAGAATCTGTTCTCGACGGCGTGAGAATGACTATCAGAAAAAATTTGACCCGAGCTAATCTGCAAACTTTTAAAGATTCAGATGTGCAAATGTTCAACTCCATGGGCCATCCGGGGATACGAAGTCGTCAGGATTGGCTTCGTGATATTCCTATCTTTCCCTTAATCTATTACTCAGATATTGAAAAGCCGTGCTCCGTTGTATCGAAGCGTCTGGATTTACAAACTCCTTATTTCTATAACAATGATCCTCAGCTGAAGGCCCGGATTGATCCTGACGGTTCGTTTGAAAAACTTCGGTTTGACACACTTAACGTAGAGGACGCGACGAAGGCGTCCATTGGAGTTGAGAAAAATCCCTGGTTTTTGACTTATGTTGGAGTCAAAGCCGTTACCAAAACGAGGAAGCCGTTTGCGCCATTTGGTAAACCCGTTGAAATGACAGCGCGTGCTTTCGCACAACCATTTGGAGGTCGCATCGGGCCGTGGTTTAAAAATAACTGGTTTCCTGGTGACTCAAAAAGCTCAGGACTGAGTGTCGACCGATTATTGCCTGAAGAGCCTGCGGATAACGGTCTCTACAAGGCAACCGCCAATAGTGTTCCCAATTATTCGCGGTACCCCGGGGACTCCTTAGGCTTGAGTTCCATCCACGCGCTTTCGCTTTTTAATCGTCTGGCACGAGTACACTTAAAAAGTCCTCTTCCTTATAGTCATTCTTACTATATAAACCTCATCCAAGATCTCGACGTCGGTTATGGCGACGTTCTCGCATGGACCCTCGATCCTCGAGAAGCTCAAGGGGTTCTTGATCAGAAAGACCTGAATCCTGCCGGACCATGGGTACGCCAAATGGAAATCGCAGCAATTGCGCCGGATCTTTTCGACGCCGCTTACTATTCGATCGATTCCGACTTTCTAAATAATTATATCAACAAGACAGCCAATATATTTGGACAAGGAGTCCGGTTAAGGAGCGATCTAGGTGCCCATGCCGGAGATATCAATATTCCGTTTGACGTGAATAAGCAGATCCGGACGGCCAACATTAGCGTTGGACTGACCGGCCAAAACTACTATCAGATTCAAGATCGAGATCATTTACTTACAGGTTGGGCTCCGAATGCTGCTTTTGACTTTGAGTTCCCTGAAAAATGGTTCGGACATTGCTTGCGTGAAGGGGCTATCGCTGTTCCGGGGAAATGTGCCGTCGGTGGACGAACTGGATACTCGGTAAAAATTATTTCTTACGATTATCTGATGAGTGATAAGTTTCATTTCTCACCGGAATCTGGGAATGCTCCCATTCGAAACCCACCAACGAACTTTTGATAAATTAAATTAAGCGTGTCTCATTTTGATATGCACGACCTCTAACAGACCTGCGAATCCATTTTACAATCGCATACATAGTGAGCGAATTTATCACCTCAATGCCAATGATTTCCCGTAGGTACGGATCAGCTCTTGCTCCAACTAGTGGTAGGGGGACAGAATGATCTTACGCAAATACGAAAATCTCTTTTTAAGCCTTATCATTGCTGGATCGAGTTTGGTCTCAACTCCCTCCTCCGCACAGACCAATTCCAATTCAGTGGAAGTGAACGATAAATTTGTTCCTGTGGAAACGATTCACATGCCGATCGGGCCTACGAGTTCTGGCTCTACCGGCTCGGATTTATCCCAATTACCGTTGAGTGGCAGAAAATTGGATCCAAGCCTTTTGCTCCCCGAACTAAACGCGCCAGAAGAACCTCAAAGGCCACGCGCAGAACCCGCTATGCCTGTCGCCGATACAAAAAAAGTACTACCAAAAGAAGAACCAACACCGACGACAACAACTTTGACTCCAAATGTAAGTTCAGAAACTAACCCAGTCTCCTGTCAAAGTGCGTACACGCTTGCAAAGGCAAGTTGCAACGGCTCGCAGTACTCTCAACTTGTGATGGGGCCTCTCAATCAAATGCAAATGGCTCAAGCCGCAGGCGACTACAACGGAGCTTGTAAAGCGGCGGCAAGTATTGCGCGAAACTCGGCGATCATGAATTTTGCGACAGGAACAACTTGCGTATATGCTCGCAGGCGCTGCAACAATGCGTGTGTCGTTCCGTCAATTGCAGGAAGTGCGACAACCAACATTCAAAAAAATCGTGATGAATGTAATTCTATGATGGATCAAGCAACCGCTTCTATCGCGCAAGGTGTGCAAAGCGCGCAAGCGATGAGTCAGTCGAACCTTTGTGCGGCCTGGACGGCAGGTAATCCTGCAAATCCTGGCCTTCCTGATTGTACAAAAGAAGAATTCAAAAATTCACCCATGTGCGTGAATAATTCATTTTGCAAATTGGAAGAAAATCAAACGAATCCTTGGTGTACGGCTCCTACTGAGGTCTGTAAGCAAGCGCAAAACGCATCGACAAGTTATTGCAAATGCATCGCCGACGCAAAAAATTGCCCAACAATTCCTCCACCTCCGCCCATCGCGACTATTACACCACCGACCTACAATATCGACAACGGAACTATGACTCCTGGCGGTCGCACCGCTGGGGGGAATCTCAACGACGATCTCGATGGTCAGTTCGTACCGGTCAGTGGAACTGGGGGCCTGGGAATTCCGACCGTTACAAATGGTGGCGATCCTGAACGCCTTCTTAAAGATGCAAAAACGGACGGAAATCCAAATAGAAATGCAGTGATCCCAAGTGGCGGTGGATCACCGACCGGTGGGGGAGGAAGTAGCGGCAACATGGTCGCAGCCTCTGGATCCGGAGGAAAAAATTCGTCCAGTGATTCAGGTTCTGATGTCCTTGGCGGTGTCAGCAGCGGATCTATGGAATCTGTTTTACCTCAAAGTGGCAATGGTGAAAATCGTAACAGTGCCATGATGGACGCTAGTGGAATGTCGAAAATTGATTTAGCTGCTCTTCTTGCTATGGGAGCAGTACCCGGAGGAGTGAAACGTGATCTTGCAAGTGACCCGGCTTTATTAACAAAGGGAATCACAGGCGCAAACGGTGTCAGCAATTTCGAAAAAGTGACTCGTAAGATGAATGAGAAGCGACCTGTACTTCTCCCTTAAGTTTATCGAAAAAAAATGTCTCAATTTGAGAATTCTAGTTTTCAGAGATAGACGCAAATAGATTCTACAGTTGTATCCTAACTAATCTTAGTTTTCCTCTCAAAATCAATGGTTTCGGCCTCGTTTGGAGCTGCACTTGCTCCGATAATTATAGTGAGGGAGGTAACGGTGAAGACGACTCTGTTTATTGTTGCCGCCGTAACTCTCGGGCTCTTAGAAATCAGTTTTGCTCGTATGACTCCTGAGGCCTATGCCGCGTGCAAACAAATGGCGACCTCCCACGAAGCGATGCGAATCTGCGAAATTAGAGATGGGAATGAACCGACTCCGGTTGCAATTGAACAGAAGCCGAGCGAGTACGACTGTTCAAACAGTCCCAGTCGATACGGGTTTGCGAATCCCTCTGACTGCTTAGGCGTCAGTTCATCCAAACTTGCAGAGAGAAAAGAGAAGTACGGCCAGGACGGATCGAAGTCCTATGGAGATGCATGCAATTCTTCGCATATGATTGCTAAGGGAGTTTGTACAGGATCTCAGTTTGCTCAAATGGTTACCGGGCCTCTTAGTCAAATGCAGATGGCTCAATCGACAGGAGACTACAATGCGGCCTGCAAAGCTGCTGCAAGTATCGCTCGCAATTCGATGATTATGAATTTTGCAACAGGGTCTGCATGTTTAGTCGCCCGTCAAAAATGCACGAGTGCATGCACTCTCGGAAACGGTTTCAATACTGCCGATCCTTCAATGATCGCCACTTTTCAAAAAAATAAATTGGAATGCGATGGAATGATGATGCAAGCCTTGGGATCTCTCGTTCAAGGGGTTTCCGCAGCACAATCAATGTCGCAATCTAAACTGTGTGAGAAAGTGACAGCAAATCTGCCCGGAGCAGGTGGTTTCGATTGTACCAAAGAAGAATATAAAAATCTTCCCGTTTGCGATACGACCCCTTTTTGTTCAAAAGCTGAAAATAAGGAAAATCCTTGGTGCGTTAATAGCAAAGGAATTTGTGAACAGAGTCAGAATGCAGGAACCGATTTCTGTAAATGTATTGCTGATGCAAAAAACTGCCCGATTCCTCCCGCGCCTCCCGAATGGCCTCCAATCATTCCTCCCACTTACACGACAACTGGCGGCTCCGATGGCGGAAGTATTGGCGGCGCCAACGGCGGACTCAGTGGTGGGAGCGGCAATTGCGAAGACGATCTCGACTGTGGAATTAGCACGGCATCTTCTGGAAGCACGAGTGGTCTGGGCGTGCCAACTATTACTGGCACCGGTAATCCAGATCGCCTGTTAACTGCGAAACCTGGTAGTGCGCCCAACAGTAACGGTACTCCAGGCGGTGGTGGTGGTTTCGGCGGCGGCGGTGGAAGTGGCGGCGGCTCTGGTTATGCTCCTTCTGCGAGTAACGGAAAAGGCGGCGGTAGTAGTGATCTTAGCACTGACATCATTGGTGGGGCTGGAGGAGGATCCTCTGATCCAATATTATCAAGCAATGAAGCCGGCGGCGGAGATGGCGATGGACTGCGTAGGGGCGGCAACGGTGACGATAAAATGCCGAAGATTGATTTAGCTGCTCTGCTGGCTGCGGGCGCAGCAAAAGATCCTAAACGAGGTCTCGCGAATGATCCGACTTTACTTGCAAGTGGAATTACCGCTGCAAATGGAATGAGTAATTTCGAGAAGGTTACTCGAAAGATGAATGAAAAACGTCACGCTCTTATGCCTTAACACTAAACTCTGCTGTCTCAAATTGAGACAGTAGCAACAGAACTCGGTGCGAAAAACTTCAACACATGCACTGTCACTAATCGCGTTTTTCCTCTCAAAATCAATGGTTTCACCCTCGTTTGGTGCGCAGATTGCTCCGATAATGAGAAGGGGGAGAATCACAATGCTGCTATTTCTTGTAAGTTTTCTTCTTCTTGGAAATCCAAATTGGACATTAGCCGGAGTCACGACGGGTGACGGCAATTCTTTTGGCGAATTTGGAAATCCTTTCGGAGAAGAAGTTTCAAGTGATTGTCAGAACGAGTGCCAATACGGACTCGGGGTTACTGAGATGGAAGTCAAGAGACAGCAATCGGAATGCATCGCCAGATGCAATGCTCGAAAAGCAAGTGGAGCATCTTCTGCACCCGATCCTTATGCAGGTCCTCTTAAAGCGAGCGAAAAAGTTCCAGACGCGCCAACCGGCGCTGTCGCGGCCTCAGGAAGTACAGCACCAACTGGCAGCACGGCGGGGTCCGGTCCAACTTCTGCTTCCGGCGCTTGTAGTACTGCGCATTCGTTGGCAAAAAATATTTGTGGTGGATCTCAATTCGCTCAAATGGTGACCGGCCCACTTAGTCAAATGCAGATGGCCCAAGCGAGCGGTGATTACAATGCTGCTTGTAAGGCGGCTGCAAGTATTGCTAGAAACTCAGCGATAATGAATCTCGCCACCGGCTCTGGCTGCATGTATGCACGACAAAGGTGCACAAGTAGTTGCTCTGTAGCCGTGACCGGTCTCGCGGCTTCGGCTGACAGTGCGGCAATGACTGCAAATCGTACTGACTGCGAAGAAATGATGACTCAAGCACTCGGTTCCTTTGCTCAAGGGGTTTCCAGCGCCCAGTCGATGGCTCAATCCAAACTATGTGAACAGGTGACAGCGAATCTTCCCGGCGCAGGAGGTTTCGATTGCACGAAAGACGAATACAAAAATCTTCCTGTTTGTGACACGACTCCATTTTGTTCCAAGGTTGAAAACAAAGAAAATCCATGGTGTGTAAACAGTAAAGGTATATGTGAACAGCAGCAAAATGCTGGCACAGATTTTTGTAAATGTATTGCTGATGCTAAAAGCTGCCCAACTCCTCCACCCCCTCCCGCATGGCCGCCGATCACTCCTCCCACTTACGCCACAACCGGCGGATCCGATGGTGGAAACATCGGTGGAAGTAACGGCGGTCTCAGCGGCGGAGCCGGAAACTGCGAAGACGACCTTGACTGTGGAATTAGTACGGCCTCTGGTGGTAGCACCAGCGGACTTGGTGTTCCTACGATTACGGGCACCGGAAATCCTGATCGATTGTTAACTGGAAAGCCAGGTAGTGCTCCCAATAGCAACAGCACTCCGGGCGGCGGCGGTTTCGGCGGGGGCGGCGGAGGAAGTGGCGGTGGTTCAGGATACGCCCCCTCAGCGAGTAGTGGCAAGGCCGGTGGCGGTAGCGATCTCAGCACAGATATTATTGGTGGAGCTGGAGGAGGATCGTCGGATCCCATCCTGTCTAGCAACGAGGGTGGCGGTGGAGATGGTGACAGACTTCGCAGCGGCGGAAACGGCGACGATAAAATTCCAAAAATCGATCTCGCTGCGTTGCTCGCAGCGGGCGCGACAAAAGATGTGAAACGCGGACTCGCAAGTGATCCAACTCTTCTTGCGAGCGGCATTACAGCTGCAAATGGAATGAGCAACTTCGAAAAAGTAACTCGAAAAATGAATGAAAAGCGCCCCGTTCTTACACCGTAAGGAAGTAAAAATGATGAAACTAACAGTTCACCTTTTTTTAAGCTTGGTATTGTGGGTGACAACCTCCTTTTCGCCGAATGCTTACGCGGGCGCGAAGAGCGGGTTGGTTGCGGCGGGAACAGGCGCAGCAACGTTAGCAATTGGTGCTTTGGCCGCAAACCACTGGGTAGCAAAGGGAATGAAACCTCCTTGCCATTCACCCGGCGGGCAGGCCGCATGTGCAATGATGGCAATGTCGATAGTGATGGCAGCAGCATCAGGCGCGAACGCAAAACAGAACTATGACACCGCCAAACAAGCGATGTGCACTACACCTTCATGCTATGGTTTCGACACAAACGGTGGATCGACTGGGGGCGGACCAGAATATCCAGGAATGAATGTACCTGAATTACCTGGAGGCACAGACGGAGGCGTTACTCGAAATCCATACTCAACCACCGGCGGTGCCGACACTGGCGGCACTGCTAATGGTGGCGACGGAAAACTTGCAGGTACCGATTCCACCGGGGGATCAGACGGCGGAGACAACGATTTCAAAATTGACCCAAAGAAATTTGAAAAACTCGGGATTGAACTTGAAACTGGCATTGCCGAAGTAAACCAAGAAATGGCAGCGCTTGCAAAAATGGGCTACAAATATGATCCCGAAAAAGGAGTTCTCGAAACTCCACGCGGTCCGATCAATCCTGCAAGCTTGGGAAGCCCTGCCGCCATGAGTGCAGCTGGTTTTTCTCCACAACAAATTTCACTCGCTGAAGCTGCCAAAGAAGGCGCCATCAAGGAAGCTAAAAAGAAAGTCGCGGCCTTTAACGCCGAGTTTGGCGACATGGGTGGAGCGGGTGAAGATGAAGGCGGTGGTGGTGTGCGAGTCGCTGCGGCCGGTGGAACTGATATGAACGCTTGGATGAAAAAAATGATGGCTCAGCAAGGTGGTGCTGCTGGTGCTCGTGGGCCCGCTTCTGTCGCTGGGCTATCTAAAACGTACGGCGGTGAAAAAATTGGAGTTCAGAAAGATAATATTTTTGAAATGATGGATCGTCGCTATAAAAATCTGCGCAGCCGCGGACAATTTCTCGCGGACTAAGCCGCTTGGGCTTTGATGACTTTCACGCCCGCAATCGCTTCTACAAAGAACACGCCTTGCTCTGTACGAATTGGGATTGTGAGCCCGCGTGTGCGCTTGAGCTCCAGGTAACCGGGTTCGCGGTGATCTCTGAATATTTCGATTCCGTTTAACTGTGTGGTGACGTTTAAGTGGGACGAAATAATATCGCATGTATGTTTGTAAATTTCTTGGCAGATCTCGCGCGTGACTCGGTCTTTATCGCGAGCATATTTCGCGTCTTTAAACAATCTGCTAGAAATAAAATCTAAGAGACTTTGTTCGAAACCCAAAACGAAATGATGACGAACTCCACCGATTTCTAAATACAAAACTCCAAGAACATCTCCCAACATATCTGCATGCGGGCGCTTGACGACCGGTAACTCTTGTCGAACGTGAAGTCCCAATTGTGTCGCAAATGTTTCTGCCGTTTCAATAAAGGGGTTTAACAAGAACGCAGGAATGCGACTGTGAACCTTGCCTAACTCAAGCTGGGCGCGGCAGTTAGACAGAAAGTTTTTCCATTGTAGTGGTTTCTTTAAAACCTGAATATGATGCAGGCGATTATCGAGATGAAGCTCGTCGGGTCGATCTGTCAAAACAATCAGCGGAGTGGACGCGTTGATCTGACTGCCTTGAACGACGTGAAGAAAATCGGCGCCCGTTTTTTTCGGAACTTTCATGTCCGTGATTATTAAATCAAAAGCTTGATACAACATTTTGCGACAAGCCTGAAGACCATCATGAGCTTCGACAATTTTTAATTCAAAATCGATGAGATGTCGCAACAACCGTTCGCGCATAATATTGCGAATGGCGCCGTGGTCGTCCACGATAAGAATCCATTTGTGTTGCTTCACACTCATACTAGTCATTTCGGAGGTTTACGTGCGATGCTTTACCAAACCCGGACGCGACTGAGGTCGTACTTCGACATCAAACTAAGTATGTATTTGCGTGAGAACTTCCGGGCGAGACTGCGACTCCTGGAGCGAGGATTACGTTTTCTAATTGAACACCTTCGCCGACTTCAGCTCCATCTCCGATGACGCAGAAGCCTTTCATCTTCACAGCTGGACCAATGCGAACCGAATTTCCTAGAAGCACACCTGGACGAACTACTGGGGAATGTAATTCACAATTTGTACCTTCCCAAAATGAAGCCCTCGACGTTGGTCCCTTCCATTCGTTGGATAAAAATCGGGACAACGAACCCGATGGGTCTCGAACTAAAATTTCAATCAACTCCTTCGTCGTTTTTAAAAAATCAGAGTGATTGCCCGTTTCAAACCAGGGGCCTAAAGTTTTCACAATTCGAATCGTTTCACCCGCTTTGATCGCATTCACCATAACGTCATAAAAAATATTCGACTCACCCTTTGGCAAATACATGTGAATTTTTTTTGATATAAATTGAAAACCCGTAAAGTGCCAACCCTTCAGACCGGCTCCTGGAGCGGATTTTCCGAATCCTCGAACAATTCCTTCACCGTCGGCCCAAACACCGCCAAACTGTGTGCCCACTCCGGGATGATCCATAACAAGAAGAGTTGCTAAACTGTTACTGTTTCTTCTGACTTCTATGAGGTTCGACAGTGCCTTCGACTCCGCGAGCAATACTTCATCTCCATTAACCAAAAAGAAGTCATCGCCCAACACCACATTATCTGCAAATCGAACCGCGCCTCCACTTCCCAAAATCTTTTCTTTTTCATGAGAGAACGAAAGCAAAAATCCCTTCTCTCGAATGAGAGGAGCCAGCGCCTCGATTTGATCCGGAAGATAGTGGGTATTAACAATCAAAGTGTGAGCACCCGCAGTTTTTAACAAACCCAGAGGATAAAAAAGAAGAGGAACATTGAGAAGAGGCAACGCACACTTTGGATATCGCAGCGTCAGAGGCCGCAAACGCGTGCCCAATCCCGCGGCTAAAAGGAGGGCGGTCATGATACCTGATAGTCTTTTTGAAAGACGCCGTGACGATCCAAAATATCCAAAAATGGTTTGTATTCTTTGAAGTACATCAAACTTGCACGCACTTGCACGAGAGTCTTTGAAATATATTTGAGGTATCTGGTATCTCTTCGTGCATTATAAAAACTCGAAAAACTTCCACACGCTTTAAAACATCGCTGAATACTTTGAAGTTCATAAATCTCTCGAAATTGATCGAGATTCACTTTGGGTACATCAAACTCAGTTCTTCGAAGTAAATAGTAATCGATCAAAGCCGTCGCGAGTCCTTCGTTTAATTCGACGTATGAGTCTCTGAGAAGACTCACAAGATCATATTGTACAGCCCCCATTCGAGCGTCTTGAAAATCAATGACTCGCATTTTCCCAAACTTCAACATCAAATTTCTGGAATGATAATCTCGGTGCGCTATAAATTTTGGCTGCTCATTCAATCGCGAACATATGGAATGAAAGGTCGTGTTTAAATCACCTGTTTCTTTTTCTGAGAACTTCAATCCGCAAAAACCTTCAAGCAAATGAGTGCGAGCATAATTCATTTCCCAAAGAAGTTTTTCTGTATCAAAAAACACGCGAAACGCCGTACAGGTCTGCTTCTTAGAGCTCGAGCAAACGTAGTGAATCTTAACAATTTCATCGATCGCTTGCCGATAAAACGGAAGCGTCAGTTCCTGACTTTGATTTTCCCAAAACTTTCTCTCGAGCGTGAGATCTCCGAGGTCTTCGAGGAGGACGTAGCCTTCCTTAGGAGATTTCGCAAAAACTTTTGGTACAAACACGCCGTTTTCTTGAAAATGATTGAGAACACTGAGGAACGGATACTGGTCATTGTCTTCAAACGGATCCCAGCACATCAGAACCCAGGACTGCTCATTCGAAATAATTCTCAAATATCTTCGATTCGAAGCATCGCCAGCAAGCTGGTGAACATAAAAATCGTCGGCACCTATGGCGTTCGACAAGAATGAAAAAAAGGGCTCATTTCGAAGAGCCGGATTGCTGATCACGTTCATGCATCCATGCTGACAGAGGCAAATTAGAAATGCAAGCGGAGGACCGCTCAGTCTTAGTGCAGATCTTGGGGCTTGATCGTTGACATCTGAGCTCTTCGTTTATGCTCAAGAAAGTCAATGATGTCAGGATTTTTATGAAGACGCTCAGAAGTTTCGGTCGTCAATTGAATGCGAGCGACAGAAATCTCTTTTAAAAATGTTTCGCTAATTCCGCGAACCTCAACAAGTTCTTGTACCGCTAACTCTGTGGCAAAAATCAGACGCGGACAATCATCATAACGACGAGTTTGTTTCACATACTCCGAAAATAGATTTTGTTGCGCCATTGTGAGGTTGCCAACTTCAGCGATAAAGAGCGTAATTCGACCCATCTGCCCTAGACCTTCGACCGTATTGACGTGATCGATATTCACCATGTCGAGAGATAAAAAAGCATTTCGCCCAGAGGAATTGTGCACTTTTAATGCGATATCGCGAAGCCCTGAGGCCGATTGACCTTCGATCAATAACGGAAGGCCATGATCTTCTTCGATGGTGCTCGTAATAACTGGAGTGCCTTCCGCAAATGGAAATAGAGGGCGCGACTGCGCCATAGATACAACATTTTCAGGAAGCAACTGAGTTTCAAGTAATGTCTGAACGGACTTAAGAACATCCAATTTTTCAGATTGGACAAGGTAACTCCCTAAAATGAGATCCACCACTTGTCGAACCTGATCCATCTCTTCAGATCCCAAAGCCGACCCACTGAGAACAACCGCAGCACCAAGAAGACCATGACCAGAGCGAATTGGAAGCACGAGATCAGATCCAGAAACTATAAAAGGAGCCGTTTCATTACGACTGATCGCTTGAGCCAACGTTGAGTCTTTGATTTTTTCAATCGAAGACACATCAAAAAAACGCAAGGCACATCCAAATCGATTCTCAATAATAGCTGAAAGTCGGTTAACAATACGTTCGCTATCCACTGGCTTCTAACCCTTCTCGCGCGGGGAGAAAACGTCCCGCAACTAAAACGTTCAATACGGGATATGATGGCAAGCCATGTGCCTGAATATCTTTTCAGCGTGGATAAAACTGTTGAGAAGTTCGACATCGATTTTCCGAAAAACAAACCGAAGAAAAAACCAGAATTCTCTATGAAAATCGAGGCCATTGGAAGAAAAACAAATTTCCTCATTGAGCGATTTTAAGGTGTCACAACTCTGATAAGAAAAAAAGAAATGGTCCAAGCCCCAACAACCCATGCCCAACTAATAGAACAAGGAGCAATTTTTACCACAAATCGCACTCAACCACCTGTAACCCCAAGGACTCCAACCGAGCCCAATTCGATATAAAATCAAATAGGTTGGCCCTAAGTTTAAAAATACCACCCCGCTGGACGGATCCTATATCTGATAAATTTCCCTGAGTTTTAAGAAAAATTCCATAAATTTTAGAGATTCATTTCCTAAGGGCCTCTGCGTAGGGAAGCCGCGTACTCGCGGCCGAGCCCCTGGAGGGGGCGAGCCAGTTCGAAGTGCCAGTGGCACTTCGATTACCACACCCAATGGAGGCGCGTGCCCTTAGGAAATGAGTCTTTAAAATTTAAGGAATTTTTCTAAAAAAATGGGAAATTTACTAGAAAGAGAGGCCCGCAACCGGGCCCCGGGACTTAACGAAGCATTTTCCGTTTATCGAGTCCGTACTTCTCAACCTTCATAATAAGGCCAGCCCGACTAATCCCCAACTCTTTCGCAAGTTTCGATTTATTCCAGCCCGTACGTCGCAGGCCTTCCTTAATCATCTCTCGCTCGAGTTCCTCAAGTGCATCCTTCAGTTTGCCGTGAACGCGCGCGCCCTGAACTTTGCCCTTTTCGCCGGCTTCAACAATTCGCCCGGATAGCATATCGGCAGTGATTTTTGTTTCGTCGCCACCAAGTACCACGAGACGTTCCATTTCATTTTGGAGTTCTCGAATATTACCGGGCCAAGCGTAGTCATAGAGTTTTTCTAAAGCACGCTTAGTGACGATTTTTTTCGGAAGGCCATTTTGAGCGGAACGATCAAGGAAAAACTCAATGAGGAGAGGAATGTCCTCTTTACGTTCGCGAAGTGGTGGAACGCGCAGATTAATAACATTCAATCGATAGTAAAGATCTTCTCGGAACGATCCCTTTTCAACCATCTCTTTGAGTTCTCTATTTGTTGCGGCCACGATTCGCACGTCTACGCGACGTGGTTCTGTGCCACCGACTGGGAGAAATGTGCCTTCCTGAATGACTCGCAGGAGTTTCACTTGCATGGTTGGTGATGTGTCACCGATTTCATCAAGAAAGAACGTTCCTTTATCCGCCATTTCAAAAAGACCTTTTTTGTCTTTGATAGCGCCCGTGAAAGATCCCTTCACGTGACCAAAAAGTTCCGACTCCAATAAATTGTCATTGAAAGCAGAACAGTTTTGAATGACGAACGCTTTATCTCGGCGAGGAGAATTATAGTGAATCGCCTTCGCGATCAATTCTTTCCCTGTTCCGTTCTCACCTTGAATCATGACCGTGGTTTCTGAACCTTTGATTTTATCAAGCAAAGCGTACAAACTTTGCATCGGTTTAGATTTACCAATCATGTTGTCGTATTTGTAACGGCTTCCTAACTCTTTATTAAGCTCTGTAATGCGATTTTCACGCGACGTAATTTCTAAATGGAGAGTTACTACTTCTTGAGCCACCAAATCAACGAGATCTGTAAAGTGATCGCGTTGCTCATCTTTCATAAATCGGATGGTCGCAGCGGCCTTTTCAATGACATCACCTGAAGCACCGAAGGCAGCCAATCGCTGTTTCACTTCATTGAGTCGAGCCGTTTCAGATGCATCCTTAAAAAAACCAAGAGCCAAGACCGCACCGACAAAATCATTTTCGATAATGATCGGAAAGATGGCGATGTCGTAGCCAGTCAAGTCCCACTTGCGAACAACATAGCGGTTACCGGTTTGTCTAAGATCTTCAATCGCTTTATTCACAAACTCACTGAGTTGTGTCAGCGATTGTTCTTTTTCAACCACCAATTTCACGGCTTGATTGCTCAGTTTAGCCTTATCTCCGCCAAAGCCTCGCACATGGCCACGATCATCTGTGAACAAAATGTCGATATTCCACCAAGAGTTTAAAATCTCTTTGAGTTTTCTAATTACATGTATGTGCTCAAACTCATCCCAATTGATCATGTGAGAAGCTCCTTATTCATTTTCTATCGGCTCTTCACTCGACTTATCGTCAAAACATTGGACAACTTGAGGAACCCTCACGTTAGGTGTCACAATTTCTTAGACACTCTCGACGTAGGTCCTGTAAATGAGGCAGATAACTCAGTGAGATCAGAGTTGAAACTAGATGACGTTTCAAATTGATCCATGAATAAAAGAGTCTGTATGAGTGCGTGGGTGGGCTTTGAGCCCAGTAGGAAACGAAGAGAGCCCCGCGGTCGAGGCTCTTCTTTCGAAAAATTCTATTCTAGAAAAATGATATTTGTCGTGATCGGATTCGCAACAACGATGGGCTTTTGTGTATTAAGTTCGGGCGATAGCAATGTTATCGATTGTAAACGTGCAGGGCTCTCACAAATGTCTTCGTTGAGGCGCAAAATCGTTAGAATTTGTTTATCGCCTTCCTTAGATACGCTGAGAGAAAAGTCTGTGTCTTCCGTACAACCACCCGACCACGCTTTGAATGTGACACGAACGGGGCCAGTCACGATCTTTCCACTCATAAGGTTCGACGAGATAGTTTGTTCCAATTCAACCGCGCTCACTGGAGCGATTTCGCTCGCAAGAACAGTTGCACTGCTCAAAAGACAAATACCAAAAAAAGCTAAAACGGATTTCTTCATGAGGGGTCTCCTAAATATAAATGGATCTGGTTTTCGAAAACCCAATTATAAGTGAAGTCAGCGAATTGATGGAAACTATCGAGATCGAATGTAAAAGATTTATCTTTGCGCCAAAAATCGGCAAAGAAAGTCAACTTACATACCCTAAAGAAAATATCTCTCAGGCTCCTCAAAGCACCTTTTGAAAGCCCGGGCCATTTGAGCTGCGTGGACACCGTCCATGAATCGATGATCAAACGTCACACCGATAGGAAGAATCGTCTTAATCACAACCTGCCCGTCTTTCACAGCAGGCGTCTCTTTCATTGCACCTACGGTGAGTAGAAGGGGCACCCTTGAATAAGGCACAAGGGGCGCGAACGCGAGATCAATACCGAAAGATCCGACATTTGTGATCATTACGGATCCGAACGGGTCCTTTGGAATACCCAACCACTTCAGATTGAGATTGAGGCCATAACAGAGAAAAGACGTGATATTCAAAAACCAGCGAATGCATGACCACGGAACTAATTTTATGATCTTCAATGTGTGAGATAATTCCGAATCCTTATCGGTCTTTACTAACTCTGATTTTCGATTGAGCGTTTGTGCGATTTCTACAACCGACATGGATTCAGCGCCAAAAACAGTCGTCCCTGACAGCGAAGCTTTTTTGACCGAGTTCTCTCCGCCTCCTGGAATATTGACCTGATAAAAGAGATCGACATGCTTTCTTAAGTAAATGCGGCTACCACGAATCAAACCGTTGATTTCGGGCCGCTCTTTAAATGCCTGAGTAATCGCCTTACCGACGAGATGACCGGGCGTAATTTTAACCCCCGAGGAACGT
>JADMIO011403876.1_pt1 | contig 36096 bp, 35 predicted proteins | sample 8958161 | NCBI WGS metagenome assembly JADMIO01 (sample SAMN16585339, study PRJNA669376) | soil metagenome | isolation source: Crop rotation soil | place: USA: Cullars Rotation, Alabama | collected 2011
GCCGCGACTTCAAGTCACGTGAATTCCAAGCTTCGGATCCCACTGTGCTGGAAAGCTCCACCATGAAGAAGAATGTGGGAGACCCACACTCCCATCGAACGGCCCAGAGACAAAGATATGAGCACTACAACTCAAACTCACTTAATGACTGTTGAAGAATTTATCAACGTCGATGACGAGCCGAATCGTCACGAATTAATCAAGGGAGCACTCCTCACGATGCCTTCTCCCAAGCCTCTCCACGGACGGGCTGTCGCCAATCTCACGATGCTTCTCTTACAACACGTCAAAGCCAACCGGCTCGGCGTTGTTTACACTGAATCGGGATACCACTTGGAACACGATCCAGATACCGTGTTGGGTCCTGATCTTTCGTTCGTTTCAGCGGAGCGTGTCGATCCTTCGGACGACCAATATTACCAAGGTCCACCGGATCTTGCCGTTGAGGTGTTGTCTCCCGGTAATAGAAAGGGTTATGTCGAGCGCAAACTGGCGGTGTATTTAGAGACAGGCACGCGATCAGTCTGGCACGTGGATCCTAGACGTCGAACAGTTGAAGTAATCTCATCGGCAGGTGAGCGAAGAACTTTTCACGAGACTGACGAACTCGTCGACGACACCGTTCCCGGTTTTCGCGTCAAAGTCGCAGAGATCTTCGAATAGGCCAACGCTCACTTGGACCGCAACCTTCCCATCGGAATCTTCGACAGCGGCGTTGGTGGATTAACAGTCTACAAAGCACTGCACGAACGTCTGCCAAACGAACGTTTCGTATACCTCGGCGACACCGCACGCGTTCCTTACGGAACAAAATCTCTCGCCACAGTCGAACGCTACGCCGTCGAGAATTCGAGATTTCTCGAAGCGCGCGGAATCAAGTTACTGGTAGTCGCTTGCAACACTGCTTCTGCACTTGCGCTCCCCGCGATCCGCAAAGCGATCAGAGTTCCGGTCATCGGCGTGATCGAACCCGGCTCGCGATCCGCAGTCGAAATCGCAAAGAACGCAGACATCGGCGTCATCGCGACCGAAGCGACGGTGCAGAGTCACGCATACGCAAAAGCGATCGCCGCAATGGGAGCGACAGGACTCGTCATCGAGCGCGCCTGTCCACTCTTTGTCGCACTCGCAGAGGAAGGTTGGGCTGACTCGGAGGTTGCGCGAACTGTAGCGCGTGATTATTTGGGTGAGTTCACAGGAAAGACATTGGGCGCGCTTGTGCTCGGCTGCACGCACTATCCAATCCTGCGCGAAGTGATTAGTGAAACAGTCGGCAGGGAAGTCGAACTGATCGATTCAGGCGCAGCGACTGCCCGCGACGTCGAATCGCTCCTCGACAGTTCTGATCTAACCCACGAAGACGCGCTCGGTCTTTACCAGGAACGCCAACTCTGTGATGATCTCGATCATTTTTATGTGACCGACGCAGCCGAAAGATTTGCTAAAGTAGCCGAGAGATTTTTAGGAACGGCTCCTTCCATTCTTGAAGCGGTAGAGATTTGGGGACACGATGAGCTTCGCACGCACTGACGGACGCGCTGCAGATGAAATGCGTTCGGCGCGAATCACGCCGGGCTTCTTGCCGTACGCCGAGGGCTCGGTCCTGATCGAGATGGGAAACACTCGTGTGGTCTGTGCGGCTTCGCTGGAAGATCGAGTTCCGCCATTCTTAAGAAATCAAGGACAGGGATGGTTGACGGCTGAATACGCAATGTTGCCGCGTGCGACGCAAACTCGCACGGCGCGCGAAATCGGACGTGGTGGACCATCCGGCCGCACGCACGAAATACAGCGATTGATCGGCAGAAGTTTGCGTGCGGTCGCGGACATGAAAGCACTCGGAGAACGCACGATCACGATCGATTGCGACGTCCTGCAGGCCGATGGTGGCACGCGCACTGCTGCGATCACGGGCGCCTTTGTCGCGTTCGCAATTGCGAATCACCAGTTGCTCAAAATCGGGAAGATCTCGCGCTCGTTGACAACAGATCAAGTGGCGGCCGTCAGCGTGGGAATCGTTGGAGGCACGCCGCTCCTGGATCTGAAGTACGACGAAGATTCCAAAGCCGAAGTGGATATGAATATCGTCTGCACCGGTGATGGAAGATTCATCGAGCTTCAGGGCACTGCGGAACGCGAGCCTTTCAGTCGCGGGCAAATGGATGAATTGGTTGCTCTCGGAGAGCGTGGAATTCAGGCGCTCATTGGTATTCAGAAAGCGATTATCTCGCAGCTGATGTAGGCGACGCCCAATTAAGCAACGACCACACTGACCACGGGCATCTGACAAGCTTTGGAGGAGTGAATGCGACGGATTATAGCTTTCGGCTTGGTTTTGATTGCACTGACAGCGCCGGTCGCGTTGGCGCAGCAAACTTACACGCACGATAATGTCGAGTATACTTTCGAAATTCCTTCACCCACTTGGCGTTCGATTCTCGACCCGGATGCAGCTCACGACCACCCGGAGTTTGTCTACGGTGATCGGCTTGACGGATACCTGACGATTCGCAAAGAAGTTGTCGATGCCGGCACCACGCCCGCAGAGCTCGCGCGCCGCGATCAGGATCTGAGACTGCGATTCCTGCCCGGATTTGTCGACGGCAAACAGGAAGCTTTCAACGGCCGGCTCGACGGCGTCACCATGTCGTACGAGTTTGTGAGAACAGGTAAGCCGATGCTGGGACGCACGTATTATTTGCAGGCCGACAACCGCACGATTTACGCGTTGCGTTTTACTGGACTACGCGACAAGCTGGCTCGCATTCGCAATCAAACAGACTTGATCGCGCGCACGTTCAAACTCAAGTAAACCAAAGATGAAGCTGGCCCACGGACTAGCAATCAAGCCTTCGCTCATACACGGCAAAGGCTGCTTCGCCACTGTACCTTTCAAGAAGAGACGCAAGATCGCAGAATACACCGGCGAGAAGATCACAAACTCTGAAGCGCGTCGCCGCAGACATCGAAAGATGCTGCGGATTTGTGAGGTTAACGATCGCTGGAGTCTGGACGGCAGTCGCGGCGGCAATGGCACGCACTACATAAACCACTCATGTGTGCCGAACGCTTTTATGCAGATCCTCTACGATCACATTCTCTTCATCGCACTGCGCGACATCAAAGCGGGCGAAGAGATCACAATCGATTACGAGTCAACTCTGCACTCCGACGACAAGCGTTGCATATGTGGCGCCGACACGTGTCGCGGCACCATCAATCGCATATGATTCACAAGCGCGGAAGCGTGAAACTGAATTTCGAGCCACGTCCTTCTTCTGAGTCGAGATCAACTCGGCCACCGTGTTGCTCGACCACTTCACGCACAAACGATAATCCGAGTCCCGTCGATTCCTCGTCCTTCTCCTGTCCTTCGCGAACCACCCGATAGAACTTGTCCCACACTCGTTCCTTCGCTTCAGCAGGAATACCGAAACCACGATCTTCGACGCACACTCGCACCGCTTCAGCTTCGAGCGCTGTTGAGACAGTCACTGTAGTTCGTTCCGGACTGTACTTGATCGCGTTGTTGACCAGGTTCTTCACCGCTTGCGTGATCAAGCCCTTGTCCGCGGCGACGGGAGGAATGCGATGCGCGGGTTGTTCGATGAGACGAATCCGCTTCTTTTTTGCCACAGGTTGCAGCGACATGATCGTGTCGCGCACGACCTCGTCGAGACGAAGCGGAATCTTCAGCACTTCCTGCTTATCTTTACGCTGCAACTGCGTCACTGAAAGGAATGTATTGATCATCCGCGACATTCGTTGCGATTCGTTCGCAATGATCGAAACGAACTCGCGCGCTTGTGGGGGGATAGTTTCATCCGCCGTCAACAACTCTGCAAAGCCGTTGATGCTCGTGAGCGGCGTGCGAAGCTCGTGCGACATCAGCGAGATCATGTCGCTCTTCAACTTCTCGTACTCTTTCGTCGCGGTCATGTCTTTGACGTAGAGTGCGATGCCGATTGGCTCATTTGCCGTAATGCGGTGTTGCTCTCGAAGGAGTGAGATTCTGAGGTTAAGAATTTGATTCTTCGGTTCGAAGTTGAGTTCGCCTTCATACTCGTCGCCGGTTTGTAGCACTCGTCTTACTGCGATCGCAGGTTCGTCGAAAACGTCTGTGCGAAACTTGTTGAGTAAGTCGAAGATATCCATCGTCGAGACGCGCGCGGAATCGAGGCCTGCGAAACCGAGGAGTGTTTTATTGACGAGTGCGAGCGTGCCATCGAGATACGCGATTGCGACACCGTCATCTATGTGCGTGAGAGTGCTGGCTTCACATCGCTGCTCGACTGTCACTGCTTTCAGCACATTGAGTGCATCGATCTTTCGCTTGCAGCCGCTTTGTGAGAAGTAACTGAGCGACTGCGATCCCGCGTGGTCTTTAGAGAAGCTTTCACGCTCGAGATTGCGCGCGAACTGAGAACCCACGGCCGCAAGTAACGGCGCGTCATCAACTGAGAATTCCGAGGCGAGTCGAATGAGCAAGACACCCGCAGTTTCGCTTTCGTGAAGCAGCGGTACGGCGACAGTTCTGGAGTTGTTATGGCTCTCCAGTTTTCCTGATGTTACGGCACGCTGACAGAGATCAATGCCTTCACGCCAGACGGAATTGCGGCGTGGATCCTGCGCGTTTGGCGCTGCACCTTTGAAGCGTGCGACGGGTTGTAGCGAGTCGGTTTCGTCGTAGCGAAAGACCACTGCTTCACTCAGCGGCAGAACCGTGTTCAGTAGTTTCAGTCCGCTCAACAGTCTGGTATTTGCGCCTATCGAATTGCTGGGTCCTGCTGAAGAGTGAAAGAGTGCACGAGCCAGTTGACGATCAAGAGACCAGAGGCGATTGATCTGGGTGAGGAGTAACGAAAGGCCGCCGCTGAAGAGTAGCGGAATCGGCGCCAGGTCGACGTTGAATACAAACAAACCGACCGCGCCTATGCCGCACACAGCGACTACGCTCACGAGGATCCAATGCAAGGAACGCCGTAAGCCAAAGCGATGAAGCGTCAAGCTCAAAGCGAGTGCGAAGACTACGAGACTCGCAGCGACGATCGAGTCATCGAGGCGCGTGAGGTCGATGGGCGAAGAGGTGGGGAGGAATGTCGCGAGATTGGGCATGCTGCCCAGCGCCTGAACCGCATAGCCCGTCAGACCGGTGCCGATGCCGATAACGGACGCAGAAAGGTAAGAAGTTAGTGCTTTTATTCGAATCAAGGTGGAGAGTGGAGGCCAGCGGAGCGATGGCCGGAAAGGATTCAAAGCCGAGCGAATTATACAATGACAAGCACCGTTAAATCTAGAAAACTTTGGAGTGTGCTCAATTCAGGCGTTCCAAAGCCTGCCGCAGGAAAAAAAGCTGATCCTCGAAGACTGTGCGGAGATCGAGAAGGACCTTGCCTTCAGAAATCCGGCTGATGATTGGAGGCGAGGAGGTGCGGAGTTGGTGCTCAATGTCTTGGGCCGACTTCTCGCCGTGAGTGATGGCGATTAGGGTGGTCGGGAAAGTTGAGGTTGGACCTGCACCGCCGCCGAGTGGTGATTCGCCATCAAGCAACTCAATCTGAATGGTGCTCCCGCCCAAACCGTCGATGATCTTTTGTGCACGCTGCCGGAGTTCGTCACTTGTAAGCGATAGCATTTGAATCACGGGCACTTCCGATTCGGCGATGTTCTTTTGATGGGAGACAAGAGTCGCTTCCAGGGCGGCGAGCCTTATCTTATCGCTTCGCAGTGCACGGTAGAGCGGGTGCTTTCGTAATCGAGCGACAATCGCATGTGTGCCCACTATCAACCCCGCCTGAACTGACCCGAGCAGCTTATCGCCGCTGAATGATGTGACATCGACCCCGGTCTCAATGATCTCGCGCACTACGGGTTCATCAATCACTCCGTACTTTCGCAAATCTTCTAACTGTCCCGATCCTGCGTCTTCATACAGCAACAACCCTGCCTCGTGTGCAACCGTGACAAGTTCCGATCGCTCAGGCGCGCTCGCAAAACCGACGATCCGATAGTTCGACGGATGAACACGCATGATCAATCGCGTATTCGCATTGATCGCACGTTGATAATCGTGCAGGTGAGTGCGATTGGTTGTTCCGACTTCAATCATCCGCGTGCCCGAGCTTGCCATCACATCAGGTACACGAAAGTCGCCACCAATCTCGACGAGCTCTCCACGCGAAACGATCGTTTCCCCATCGCCGGCAAGTACAGTCAAAATCAACAATGCTGCGGCGGCGCAGTTGTTCACCACCAGAGCATCTTCAGCTCCGGTGAGATCTTTCAAGAGCGACTCGACTCGTGCGGCTCGGCCGCCGCGGCTTCCACTCTCTAGATCGTATTCAACGGAGCAATAACGAGCGGCCTCGTCGACCGCTCCACGCGCTGCCATAGAGAGCGGCGCGCGGCCCAGATTTGTATGGAGTACAACGCCGGTCGCATTGATAACGGCTTTGATACCGGATTGTCCCTCGCGACGTGCATTCGCTTCCATTCGCCTGACCGCCTCTGCCAGTAATGCTTCCTGATTGTTCCCGTTATCGGTAGAGAATTCCTGATTACGGACCAGAGCACGGATCTCAGCCGTCACTGAACGAGCGATGTTCGTTAGTCTTCTGAGTCCGACCAGTTCACGCAGCTCACGCGCTGCGTCGGTGCGCAACAACGCATCAATCGACGGTACGGCGCGGAGACTGGCCCGTTTGTTTTCCGGTTCCGGCATGGCTTCGAAGATGCGAGGCTATCACAATCCTGTCTATTGACACATCGCTTTCTAACCCCATAGACTGCAGAAGTCGCGTCCAATCAACGACGCAAATCCCGCCCTACTTTTCCTCGCCCAGGAGATTCAATTCTGTGGGACTACGCGAAAACAAGCTGCTTCGATCAAAACTGCAGGTACAGGCCAAAAGCAAATACTCCGTTGGCGAGAACCAACCGACGCCAGAAGAGCAACTGACACGACTCGAGGAAGACATTCGCCGGCTGCGAGTCGAGTTTGACATCTTCTTCAACGGCGGCTCAAAGCGACCACCGTACGACACCAAAGGACGCGTCGAGACCATCTTCAAAAGACTTGGAGATGATCGCAGCTTAACCTTCGCGCAGAGATTTCGATACAACTCGCTCGCCGCGCGTTACAACTCGTTCAGAGAACTTTGGCGCCGCACGATGCAGGGACGCGAAGAGGGCCGTGATGCAGTTTCCGCACATCGCGCGAGTGTCCACAAAGAGGCAAGCGCGCCGAAAGTAGAGCCAGTTTCGTTTGTATGCACTGACGCACATCGCGAGGTTGAAGTCGTTCGGAGTCTTTTCGACTCGCTTATGGAAGCAAAGCGGCTTTGCGGTGAAGCGGAAGACATATCGTTCCCGAAGTTTCATCGCTTGATTGCTTCGAAGGCGGATGGGGTAAAACAGAAACTTTGCTGTGACCGCGTGAGATTCTCGGTATCAGTTAAGAATGGACATGTCAGCTTCAAAGCGCGAGGAGAATAGTTAGACCGGAATTAACGAGGTAAAAGAAAAGGCGACCAACTGGTCGCCTTTTCTTCTTGTGAGCTTACCGGACCCGTGACCGGAAGCAAGTCAGTGGCTTTGCGGAAGGCAAGCCGGGGAGACACTACATCTTCGTAACTTTTTCGGCCTGAGGTCCCTTTGGGCCCTGGGTTACCTCAAACTCAACTTCCTGACCCTCTTCTAGAGTCTTGAAGCCGTCGCCTTGAATGGCGCTATAGTGAACGAAGATGTCCGAAGAACCAGGTTGCTCGATAAAACCATAGCCCTTCGAATTATTAAACCACTTGACCTTACCGGTTATTCTAGACATAACAACGAATCCTCCTAACGATTCGGTAAAACGGACACGAAGCCGCTAATTGGGGGCAACGTATCAAGGTTAATGCTTGTGAGCCGGGTCGCACCTTGACATGGCGCTAGACGGAAACACACAACCAACAAAAAATGCATGGTGAACAGCGCGGGGAGCGCTAGCTCAACATGCACAGACTTACGGGGGCAAAACTAACGAAACTCATTGACGTACAGCTTGTGATTCGGGAATGCTGGGCTCTGACTTGCCGTCCCCGCATTGAAACGACGGCGCATATTAGGCGACTTTGTTAAACCTGTCAAGCAGGAAAGTTTTGCGCCGCGTCTGCTAAGTTAAAGCTATACCTCAGGTTAGCTATCACACCCTGTTTTATTTCATCTCAGTTAGCGCCCGAAGTCGCCGCTATCTTTGTGCTCGACAGCAAATAGGGCAGTGGGTTTACCGCCTCATCGTTGATCCTGACTTCGTAATGCAGGTGTGGTCCGGTCGAACGCCCAGTTGAACCGACTTTCCCCAGTAATTGCGCTCTTGAGACGGTTTGATTGAGTTCGACGTCGATGTGTGAAAGGTGACCGTAGCGTGTTGTTAGACCGCCGCCGTGATCCACGATCACGAGCTGTCCGTAACCGTTTTGCCAGCCCACGAAAGAAACGCGACCGCTGGCGCCGGCGAAAACGGGAGCGCCCCAGGGCGCTTCAATGTCTTGTCCCGAATGGAACTCATAGCCCGGACCACCAAAAGGATTTCTACGGCCGCCGAATCCACCTTCCAACGTTCCATCAACAGGCCAGACAGATGGAGTGTAGCCGCGTTCCCTCAGAATGCCCTCATAAGCGCGTAAATCCTCCTCGAGGCGGTTTGTCTTGGCAGTCAGAGCTGCGATACCCATTTCGTCCATCGGGAGGGCAGGGCCGCCTGTTCCAGGTAACACGGCGTTCTGCTCGACGACGCCTGACTTCTCCGCAAGTTTGCGAGACGTGTCTTCAACTTTCTCAACGCGGTTGTTTAGTTTTTCCAGTTCCTGGCGCTGGCGTTCGTTTTCCGCGCGCAAACGTTGATTTTCATATTCCGTACGCAGGTGGGCTGCCTGCTGGGTCAGGCCGTACAGGCCGTAAAAGAGTCCGACGCCCAAAACCACGAGTACGGTGCAGAAGATACTTACTGACTTTTTTTCGACGCGGATTCTTTGGACTCTCGCTCGGGAACGGGACGTGTGGGCAATGATAAAGGCATAAAAACGGTCTTCTTTGGCCATTTCGATCGTGCTCCTGTTGTTGCGCAGATTGTCGGGAACGCAACAACCGAAAGGCACAACTCGCCAAAAAGCGATTTGCGCGTAACGGGGAAAGTTGTTTTTGTTTACCTACTTGAGATTTGCAGCGGGTGGATTGAAAACCTCAAGGTCCCTCCGAGGTGAAATCCATCCGGCCGGTTCTGCAAGGCCGGAACCCTATCACAGGCCCGCAAATTGTTGCAACTTTGTCGGTGAAATATAAGGAAGGTGTATTTGAAAGAGAATGGATCTTTGTGCTTTGTACTTGGTGCTTTGTGATTCGAATCTAAGTACAAAGGCACCAAGAACAAAACACGGCTTTAGACGGCTTCGCGCTTCTTTCGCGACCAATCACGGAAGATGGCCAGAGCGATGAGCACCAGCACTGCCACAAAAATCACAACGATCGCTACCTTGATTGCCGTAATAAGGAAGCCGACCAGCAGGATCAGTTGTTTCAGCAGAGCGATGATAACGAGGATCAAAGCAACAATTGCTCCGAGTCCGCCAAATGCCTTGAGAACACCACAGCACATGATTTCAACTCCGTAACTAAAGTATATGAATTACGATCTTCGTTCGAACGGAAGCGGAGTCCTATCGCGACGTGCGAACTGCGTAGTCTCGCCTGTGCGAAAGTTAGTTGCGTCAACCGGTTTAGAACTGGCTACAACTGACGGCGGCGGTCGCCTCGAATCAAATCGCACAATCCGATCCGAAGCTCTGCCGCGACGAATGTAATCAAACAACATGTACGCGCCCAGCGCCACCAGCGCCACCGGCAACAATTCCTTGATCGGCAACGTCATTCCCAGCAACGTGTGCATCAGGAACAGCGTGCCAATAATAATCAACGTCGTTCCCCACGCAAATGGGTTGCCGTATAGTCGACGTGCAATCACATCATCCTCTGCGTCGGGACTCAATCCTGCCCTCATCAACTGCGCTGTCCGGCAAGCATCGACGGCTGAAAACAGCCAGGTGCCGATAACGCCAAGAACGAAGAAGTGTATTCCCTGCGATATCACCGCCATTTGAAAAAAGCTGGCGAAGACGGCGAAGTGCACTATCGCTTTGGAAGTCTGGCCGTTATAAGCAGCGCCGAGTCCGGGAACAAACGAAAGCAGTGTCGCAACGAACGGTGAACTCTTTCGTCTCAGGATCTGAGTAGGACTCGTTGATTGATGCCGCAGCAATTCAACTCCGGCGACAATACAATCCTGACAGAACGGAAAACCCCGCACTCGGTGATCGCAGGCAGGACACAACCAGCGCGCACACTGATTGCACTGAACCACCGCCGGATTCTTAGCATGGTAGCTACAGTACATCATTGTCTTAAAACCTCACCGATTGTTGTGACCGTTGCTATCCGGTTTGTGACCGGAAGAATCTTTCTGCTGATCCGCTCCCTGGTTTTGCGCAGGAGGCGCCGGCGTTTGTTCCTTCTCTCCACTGAGCTGTAAAGGATAGTCCGTGATCGATCGCGACTGTCCGGTTCGTTCAGCTAACTGCAAACCCGCATCGTAAACGCCACCGATCGAACCATCAGCCGAAACAGTATTCGTAAGCACCAGAATCGCCACTAATAGCATTGTGGCTACGGTGGCGAGTTGTGGTGACATGATCGGGTCCAACAGTGAACGGAACCGAGAAGCGATGCGCGCTCCCCACGGAGCTTTCACTTCGTGCGGCGTAACTGTTCCTAAAGTCGCCTGCAGGATTCGTTCATTCAATCCCTGTGGAACAGGCTGCTCTTCGGAAATGTATGTGTAGCACGCGCCGATCGCTCTCACGACTTCACCGGGAAGTTCAGTGCAACGATTGCAAAGCGCCGCATGGCGTTCCCATCTATGATAGAGATGCGCCGGAAGGAAGCCATCGAGGTAATCAGTGAGACACTCCTCAAACTCCTCACATTGCATAGCTGTCTGAGGAATTGTCTTCTCCAGAATACGAGCTTCAAGTTCTCTCGAAGGCGCAGGCACCGTCGCCATGTGGCAAGTTTCGATTGCGCTGCGAACTGCCGAGAGAGTTTCATGGCACACGGGACACTTCATCGCGTGCTCACCCATGAGCCGATTTGTTTCAGGACCTACTACGCCCTCAAGGTAGTCGGTCAAAAGATTTTCGAAATCCAAACAAAGCATCGTTATTTTCCGCTTCCCGCCGCTTATTGTTCTGGCTCACTCGCCCCCCGCCAAGAATTGAATGAGCCCCCACTGTTCTATGCCTCGCTCATCGCAACAACTTTCATTCTGCGAAGAATCTTCGCGAGCTCAATACGTCCGCGATTGATCCTCGACTTGACCGTGCCTTCCGGAATCTTCAACAGATCAACGATCTCCTGGTAACTCAACTCTTCAATGTCTCGCAGTATCACGCACGTTCGTAAATCGGGTGATAACTTGTCGATGCCCGCCTGCACCTGAGCACCAAGTTCGCGCCGCTCCATTTCCTTCTGGACTGAGTTCGTGCGCGTGTGCAGATGGTAACTGTGATCGGCGAGATCATCCGCGAGGTTATCGTGTGGTGTACGCTGGCGCTTGCGGTAATCATCGATAATCAAATTACGTGCAAGCCTCATCAGCCAGTTTTGTAAATCACCCTGCTTGGGGTCGTACTGATCCAAAGAACGGTAAACCCTTACGAAAACTTCCTGCGTTAAATCTTCTGCCGTATCGGAACGTGAGGTAAAGCGGTAAGCGAGGTTGTAAATGCGGCGGGAATAAGTCTGCACAATCTCTTCCCAAGCCGCGCCGTCGCCTGCGCGACACCTGCGAACCAATTCGGCTCCTTCACTAACTGCCAAAGCCTTAACAGCTCCCACCGTATCTTCTCCAGGTACCTGTAGGTCGGAAATCGTCAAAGGCGGCCAAACCCTTGTTCCGAGCGGATTACGACAGGCACCAAACTAAAGTTCAGCAAAGTTTGCCACAAAAGGCGCAAGAAAGAATAGCCACAAAAAGGCACAAGAAGCACATAACGATTATTAATTAACGGCGTCCATTATTCTTTCGAATTCTTGGGCGCCTCTGCTCACTCATCATGTTTGTGCTTTTTGTGCCTTTTTGTGGCTAATCATGTTTGTGCTTCTTCGTGGCATGTAGTAGGCTTTGCGGCCGGCCCAACATCTTGTGGTTTTTGACTGACAGCGACTAATGGCGAACGCTCATAGCTATCGTAAATACATAGAATTTGGCGTTCTCTGTCTGCTTGCCTCGGCACTCCTGTGGTGGTTCGGACGAAATCTCGACTGGGTCGAGGTACGCCGCACAGTCAGCGACGCAGATCCTTACTTACTCGCGGCTGCTGTTCTCTGTATCTCTTCTGTCTACTTTACCCGAGCCCTTCGGTGGGGTACGTTGCTGAAACCACTGACCACAGCCCGGTTTGCCGACCTTTTTGCTGGCACTACGATTGGCTTCGCGGCTGTTTTTCTACTCGGGCGAGCCGGGGAAGTTGTACGTCCCGTCGCACTCTCGATGCGTGATCCCCGCATCAGACCGAGTGCTTCGCTCGTCACCATCGTTGTCGAACGCATTTGCGATATGTCGGCTGTAGCCCTCATGTTCGCCATCAATCTGATCTGGTTCAAGCCTCCTCTATCTCTCGACCTCTCTTTTGACCGGGTCCGAATTGCAGGCCTCGTGCTCTTTGGCGCCACCGTTGTCGGCATTGCGTTTCTGGCGTGGTTTAGAACGCAATCGGCGTTGTTTATTCGACTCCTTGAGCGCCTCTTCGAACGTTTGCGTTTTATTCCGCAGCGGCTCGTGAAGATCGTTATTGGCATTCTCGATCAGTTGGCGCAGGCGTTACGCGTGTTGGTTAATTTGACTGAGCTGGTTGAGCTGGTTGGCTGGACGGCTTTGATCTGGTTTGCCATCACCGCGGCGAATCTGCTCGTGATGAGAGCCTTCCATCTGCCGGTCGGATTTCCGGAAACGATCTTCGTGCTTGGCTGGGCCCTGGTTGGATCTCTGGTTCCCACGCCCGGCGGGGCTGCCGGCGCATTCCACGCTGCCACCGCCGCGGGTCTACTGTTTCTCGGCGTGCACAAAGAAACGGCAGCAGCTTTGTCAATCGTCATGCACCTTGTCGATTTTGGTCCTGCTATTTTATTCGGAATTTTCTACGTGATCCGGGGCGACCTCAGTGTCGCGAAGTTACGCACGATGATTTCACCAGAACAGGTACAGGAGCAATGAATTCTTTGAAAGGATTCAACGAAACATGAAATGTCCATTCTGTGGATATATCGAAGACAAGGTGGTTGATTCGCGCGAGTCGCGTGAAGGCGATGCGATCCGACGGCGGCGAGAGTGCCTGCGATGCGAGCGAAGGTTTACGTCTTACGAACGCATCGATGAAATACCGTATATGGTCGTCAAGAAAGACGGCCGCAGAGAAACGTTCGATCGCAACAAAGTGATGGCTGGTCTCTTGCGCGCCTGCGAGAAACGTCCCGTTCCTTCAGCTAAGCTTGACGGTATCGTCAATGCGATCGAGAAGTATGTGCAGGAATCCCCCGAACGCGAACGCCCGACAAGCAAAATCGGAGAAATGATTATGCGACGCTTGAAAGAACTGGATAAAGTCGCATATGTTCGCTTTGCCTCCGTTTATTTGGAGTTTGAAGATGTCTCTGAGTTCATGACCGAGCTGAAGCATTTGGTGCGTACACAACGCACAACCAGGTAGGAAGCATTACTTCGATCCGGGGAATTAGCATGATCAAACCCATTCGCGCGACCGGACTAGAACGGCTCGAAGTGCAGCGACTTCGTGATCGCGTCGGACGCCTGTACGCAGCTTTGCAGGAAGCGACCGAAGCAGAGAATCCTTTAGTTTCTGGTACATGGGCGCCGCCAGTCGATCTTTGTGAAACAGAGAAAGGGATCTATCTTCGTGTCGAACTTCCTGGAGTAACGGCCGATCAAATCAAGATCGGCATCTGCAATACGAAACTCAGGATCTGGGGCGAAAAGAAGAGACGACCCAACCGCCGTCGGATTATTTCCTACCATTGTTCGGAACGCAGTTTCGGAAAGTTTGGACGCATCGTTCCGTTGCGCTGGACCTTCAGCATTCGTGACGCGTGGGCCGAGCTTAGCAACGGTGTGCTACACATTTATCTTCCAAAGATAGAGGATCGCAGAGGAGAGGAGGTCCTGATAGCAGTTAAGGACGCAAACGTCGACGAAGCCTCAAAGGCATAGAAACTGAGAATACATCCCATGGCAATCGCAAAAGAACCAGAGTTTACCGAAGCAATCGAAACGACAACTGACAACGATCAGCAACTGCAGATCCCGAGTGAACTGCCGGTGTTGCCCTTGCGCGACATCGTGATCTACCCGTTCATGATCGTTCCGTTATTTGTCTCGCGTGAGAAGTCGATCAGGGCAGTGGATGAGGCGCTGTCGGAGAATCGCATGATTCTGCTTGCGTCGCAGAAAGACCTCGATAAGGAAGAACCAACGGCAGAGGATCTTTACGCGGTCGGCACTGCGGCAGTCATCATGCGAATGCTCAAATTGCCTGATGGACGCATTCGTATTCTGGTCCAGGGACTCGCGCGTGCTCACATCGAATCGGTAGATGCGACTGGAGAATACCTGCGCTCGCGTGTGAACGTGATGCAGGAAGTGCTGCCGCCGGAACGTTCGTTGGAAGTTGAAGCGCTCGTGCGCAACGTGCGCGCGTCGATGGAGAAAGCCATCAACCTCGGAAAGAATATTTCTCCGGAAGTGATGGCCATAATCGCGAACCTCGACGACGCGGGACGACTCGCAGATTTATCAGCCTCAAATCTCGAGCTGAAAGTTGAAGACGCACAGTCGGTGCTCGACATCGCTGATACGACCGCACGTCTGCGACGTGTCAACGACCTTTTGAATAAGGAGATCGAAGTCCTCACTGTCCAACAGGAGATCAATACTCAAGCACGCGCGGATATCGATCGCTCGCAGAGAGAGTTTTACTTACGGCAACAACTCAAAGCGATTCAAAGCGAACTCGGCGAAGGCAATGAGCTGGCAGAAGAGATCGCGCAGTTTCGCGAGAAGATCGAAGCTGCGAAGATGCCGAAACCCGCGGAGGAAGAGGCACTTCGGCAACTCAAGAAACTCGAGCGCATGCATCCGGATGCTGCGGAAACAGCGACCTTGCGAAACTGGATGGAGATCATGACCGATCTACCGTGGTCCAGGTCGTCGGTCGACAATCTCGATCTGCAAAAAGCCGAGAAAGTTCTTAACGAAGATCACTACGGACTCGAGAAAGTTAAAGATCGAATCATCGAAGCGCTCGCAGTCCGCAAGCTGAAAGAAAAACCGAAAGGTCCGATTCTTTGTTTGGTGGGCCCGCCGGGTGTCGGTAAGACTTCGCTCGGACGTTCAATCGCGCGTGCTCTCGATCGCAAGTTTGTGCGGCTCTCGCTCGGCGGTGTTCACGACGAAGCGGAGATTCGCGGTCATCGCCGAACATACGTCGGCGCAATGCCGGGCAGGATTGTTCAAGCCATCCAACAGGCCGGCACGAACAATCCGTTGATCATGCTCGACGAGATCGATAAAGTCGGCGCGGACTTCCGTGGCGACCCGTCGTCAGCTTTACTCGAAGTTCTCGATCCGGAACAGAACAATTCGTTTCGCGATAACTATCTCGGCGTCACGTTCGATCTCTCGAACGTGATCTTCATGACCACCGCGAACATACTCGACACGATTCAGCCGGCGCTGCGCGATCGCATGGAAGTGATTCGTCTCGCCGGCTATACAGAGGAAGAGAAACGCGAGATCGCCATTCGTCACCTGATCCCAAAACAGATGGAGGAAAATGGGATCACGGCAAAAGATGTGCACGTTTCAAAGACGGCACTCACAGCCATCATTCAGCAATACACGCAGGAGGCAGGACTGCGACAACTCGAACGCGAGATTGGGAGGATTTGCAGAAAAGTCGCGCGCAAAATTGCTGAAGGTCATAAGGGGGGAATCAGAGTTTCGCTGAAGAACGTGCATGAGTTTCTCGGCGCGCCGAAGATTATTCCTGAGGAAGCATTGAAGAAGGATCAGGTCGGCGTGGCAACGGGTCTGGCATGGACTGCAGTCGGTGGCGACGTGCTCTTCATTGAAGCTCTGCGAATGAAGGGCAAGGGGAATCTCGTCTTGACGGGACAGCTTGGTGACGTGATGCGAGAGTCTGCCCAGGCGGCGTATTCATACGCGAAGTCGCGAGCCAAAGAGTTGGACATCGCCGAAGAAGACTTCAGCAATTACGATCTGCACATTCACATTCCCGAAGGCGCCATTCCAAAGGACGGACCGTCAGCGGGTATCACACTCGCAACGGCGATGGTTTCTGCGCTTTCGACTCGACCAGTTCGCAAGGATGTCGCGATGACGGGGGAGATAACCCTGCGAGGAAACGTTCTGCCGATCGGCGGCGTAAAGGAAAAAGTTCTTGCTGCGAGGCGGGCGCGTGTGACTACAATAATCCTGCCGCAGCAAAACCGGCGCGACCTGGACGAGGTTCCAAAAGAGCCATTCAAGGACATTCGCTTCGTTTTTGTTGATAATATGCGGCAGGTCTTTCGCGAAGCCCTGGGTGAGAGGGTAGTGCCGCCGGCGAGTCCGGCACCAAAGCCCCAGCGACTCCCGCAGGCCGCAAATGCGAGGACCGCAGTCTAGTAATTGTGATACAACCATGAGCTACGTTGGAGAATCGTAGTCTCCGGTTCACCCGACATTCAGCATTCAAGTATTTCGAAGGAGTTTTTCATGGGTAAAGTACCACGCAGCTATCTGTCCGTTTTCTTCGCCGCAATCGCACTTATTCTCGCTTCTCAAATCTCAGCTCGTAGTCAGGAAACTCAAAAAACAGACATCTCCCCCGATCTTTCAAAAGTCACTATCAAGAATTTTGGCCAGATGGACAGTCGGTTTTTCCGCGGTGGCCAACCCAAAGAAAACGATTACAACCAGTTAGCTGCGCTCGGTATTAAGACAGTCATCGATTTGCAGGATGACCCCACAACCTATGAAAAACAAAAGGTAGAAGCGCTCGGGATGAAGTACGTGAACATTCCGATGAGCGACAAAGATTATCCGCCGGCCGCCAAGATCGATCAGTTCTTAAAGCTGGTTGATGATCCGACCACCGGAAAGTTTTATGTTCACTGTGCCGGCGGGCGTCATCGCACCGGCGTGATGGGTGCGGTTTACAGGTTCAACCACTACAACTGGAATTACGATCAGGTCTACGCCGAGATGAAGAAGTTTGATTTCTATACCCGGTGGGGACATGGCGAAATGAAGAAATTCGTCCAGGACTACTCGGTAAATTTCCCGACTAAATCAGCCGTCGCCGTCGAAGGCACTCGGTAAGATTTCACGCAACGACGCAAAGCCCGGAAGAAAGGCGCAAAGGTTATTCACTTTGCGCCTTTTCTTTACCTTCGCGACTTTGCGTGAAACCGCGCCTATTGATACAAGTACGAGTAGCTCTTCTTCTGATCCCACTCAATTCCCTGAACGTTAGCGCCATCAATCGCCAGAATATCCGCACTAATCTCGTCGGTACTCACTGTCGGGCTCACATCAACTGAATACACAATGCTCCCGGGCGATTCTTGCGTCGCTTCACGATCGACCGCTCGCAGCTCCTTATCGAAACCATGCGTCTTGAACACATCCCGCAACGCCTTCTGCGTTGACACGACATTCGTCGTCGTGACCTTCAACTCCATCGATCGAAACACCAGCTCAGGCTCACGCCATTCAAGCATCCAAAGCACAATCAGCGAGAATATCGCCAGAACGAGCGCCAGGTCCCAACGTCCAACTCCCGACGAAAGCCCGAGTGCAAGACTGATCAAGAGAACCGTGATCTCTTTCGGATCGCGAATGTTGGTTCGAAATCGCACGAGCGAAACTGCAGCGAAGATGCCAAACGCTCGTGCAGCGTTATCGCCTACGATAATCATCAACGCCGCTGCGACAATCGCGAGCAGGATCTGTGTTTGCGAGACGTAAGGATTGCGTTTGAGCGCCAGTATTCGTTTGCGCGGACGAAAGGCGAGGGCTGCTCCGAGTAGTGCGGCAAGCAGCAGTCTCAAGGTGAGTCTGCCCATTGTCTCGCCCCACGTCGCGCTATTCGCGACGCCTTCCGGATGTTGCGTCCCGAACAAGCGATCGACAAAGCTCTCACTCGAATCAGTCGGAGCTGTTGTAGGGTTGGCACGGTTCTCCGGCGCTCCTAAAACCGCATCTGGAGTTGGTCCCGATCTAACAGTTTCCGGAGTAGCCCGCCGGCCGCCGCCAACGTAGTAGACGATCAGCGCACTCAACAGGACCACACCAGCGAAAACGAGTACAAGTGTGAAAACCTCTCTTCGTCTTTGATTCGCCATGAAGTTCTATTCGCCTCGGCCAATGCGTGGACTCGGACTCAAGCTACGCAGTTCGTTAGTCCGCTCACGCACCTCGCTCGCTAGCAGGTCTATTTGTGACGGACTGTAGTTGGCCGCACGGAAAGCGTCGCGAATCTGGCTGTCACTCAGTTGCGAGAGCAGATTCGCAATCCACTGTGCATCCTGAACGGTGAGGTCTTTCATAAGCCCGCGATTCTTGCCTCCGAAATGCAGCATGACGCGATCGCCTTTCACCTTCTCGAAGAAGTTCGACTTCGCGTAGTTCGCCGGGTTGTTGCGGCTTCTGGTTATGCGCCAGAAAATCGGAGTGGTGCTCGCGTGGCCAAACGTCGCGCCGAGATCGCTGATAACGTAATAGAGTTTGTTACTGCCGCGACTCTTGATGATCACATTGTTGGAGTCTTTCAGATCCCAGTTGTTGATTAGGGCCATCATGATCTTCAGACCCTGCAGTTCCGGAGTGCGATTGAACGGATTGCTTTTCCACTTCCATTCGTTTCCACGCTGCCACTGGTCCGGACGTGCTTCAAACCTGACGTTTGTAAAGGTTCCTTTTCCCGGTATGGTCACGCGGGGCACGAGATAATTGACCTCGGTGTAGTAACCGAGCCCCCACAGCAGTCTGATTGCCGAAGTTTCAGACTGTGCTTCTTTGCCGATCTTTGCGACCCACTCACGACCTGAACCGTCGCGTACGCGATACTTCTTCGAATAGCCGCCTTTTTCTTCTTTGATAAAAGTGATGCGACGCAGATCGGGGCGCATCACCTCGCCGCCCGGTCCGAGAAACAGATCTCGTGATGAGATATTGTCGGGACGCTGCCAGAGAATCGGAGTTCCAGTGAAGGCTTCTTTTTTCTTCTTGGATTTGGCGAGACCGGTATCAATTGAAGAGATGCTTACGAGTAGGGCTAAAACGATCAGCGTTCGAAGTGCACGAATGGTCTTCATTGCTTCCTCCGGCAGGCAGCGAATTCATTACGGGGGCTAGAAGGGGAAGCAATAAAGGGGACAGGATTGCAGGATGGAACAGGATTTACAGGATCAATCATGTCAATCCTGAGAAATTCTGTTCATCATGTCTCTAATCAATACCGGGTCGATCCATAAAATACTGTTGACTGTTGCATGTATCAGAGCCTCTTTCGATGGGCATGTAACGGCCGTCTGGCTGCAGCTCACGCGCCTTCGTGTTATCGCTCATGTATGTATCAAGCAACACGTCGCGCAAATAACGCTTCGCACCCGGTTCCGTAACCGGAGCGACAACCTCAATGCGGTTTCTGAGATTTCGCGACATCCAGTCGGCGCTGCCGATGAAAACCTGATCATCGCCGCCATTTGAAAACCAGAACACACGGCTGTGCTCGAGGAAACGACCGACGACGCTTCGCACTCTGATGTTCTCTGACAAACCCGGAATTCCCGGACGCAACATGCAGATGCCTCGGACGATTAGATCCACTTGCACGTCTGCGCGCGAAACTTCGTAAAGCTTCTCGATGATCTGCAGATCCGCAAGTCGATTGAACTTGGCGATGATCTGCGCTGGTCTGCCCGCCCGCTTATGTTCGATCTCGCGATCAAACAGCTCATTGAGTTTCTCTCGCAGATCGACAGGCGCCACCATGAGCTTTCGATATTCTGTTTGCTCAGAAAAACCGGTGAGATAGTTGAACAGTTCAGTCGTGTCGCGGCCGATCGCATCGTTGACAGTAAACATGCCGAGATCAGTGTAGGTGCACGACGTCGTCGGATTGTAGTTACCGGACGCGATGTGAACGTAACGTTTGAGCGTATCGCCCTCACGTCTGATCACGAGCGTCAGCTTGCTGTGGGTTTTCAGACCGAGAATACCGTAGACCACGTGTACGCCGGCCTCATCGAGCTTGCGCGCCCATTCGATGTTGTGTTCCTCGTCGAAACGCGCCTTCAGCTCGATCAGAGTGGTTACCTGTTTTCCTTGTTCCGCGGCGCGGATCAGTGCCGGCGGAATCGGTGACTCCGGACCAGTGCGATAGAGACAGATCTTGATCGCTACTACATCCGGATCCGCGACTGCCTGATCGATGAAACCCGTTACACACTCGTAGGAATCGTACGGGTGATGCAGCAGACGATCGCCGTCTTTGATTGCTTCAAAGATGTTGTCGTAGCTCTCAAACCAGTCAGGTACCGACGGCGTGAAAGGCACGTCTTTTAAGTCAGGACGATCAGCATCAAAGAGCTCCATCAGATCCTGAACGTGCAGTGGTCCGTCAAAAACGTAAACATCTTCGGCTTCGAGATTGAGTGATGCGCTCAGATACTCGATCATCTCAGCCGGCATCTCAGGCGAGACTTCCAGACGAACCGGTTTTCCGAATCTTCTTTGACGCAGCTCTTCCTGGATCAAGCTGAGTAGATCCTCAGCTTCTTCTTCCCTGAGTTCGATGTCCGCATCGCGTGTGACTCGGAAACGGTGGCACGGACCAGGATTCATGCCCGGAAAGAGCGCCTGAATGTTTGCCTCGATAATCTCCTCGAGTAACACGAAACGAGTTTTCGAAGAACCAACTGGTACGAGTCGAGGCACAACTGACGGCACCTTGATTCGAACGAAACGCGAGTTAGCGTCTTTCCGTTTCCCGCTAAACTTCAACTCGCTCGGAGCATGTACCATCAATCCGATATTCACGCTCAACGGCGAAATGTACGGAAACGGGTGACTCGGATCTACGGCAAGCGGCGTCAGAATCGGAAACACTTTCTCCATGAAGTAGTCTTTGAGAGTTTCCTTTTCGTGACGCGAAAGAGACTCGTAGGGAATCACCGAGAGTCCCGCATCCTTCAGTTGCGGCAGGATCTCTTCTCGTAAGCAGCGAGCCTGCTCATTAATGAGCACGAGTATTCGTTCGCGCGACTTCGCCAGTTGCTCTTGCGGAGTCAGCCCGTCCGGCGAAACCACATTGCTGTCTTCGAGCTCCTCTTTGAGACCCGAGACGCGAATCATAAAAAACTCGTCGAGGTTCGAAGAGAAGATCGACAGGAACTTGAGTCGTTCGAGCAATGGATTGCGGTCGTCGAGGGCTTCTTCCAGCACGCGCGCGTGGAATTCGAGCAGACTCAGCTCGCGGTTGAAGAAAAACTGCGATTTAGAAGGGACGGCCCCGATCTCTGCGGGCCTGGGGAATTCATGAACTCGTGTTTTTATAGCTGTTGACATAGTTATTTAAGGGATCACTCTATTCTTTCTGACAGGGAGAGCATGCCCCGTGCGAAATGGTTGGCAAGCATCGTTCCATCCGAGGTTACGAGGGCCTGAGTCAGGTAAGAGTTGCTCCTAGAAAGATTTAGCTATTTTGTTTCGAAACGGACGCGAAACTGAGATGTACGAAATTAAACCACGGATAAAACGGATGATAGACAGATTTTAGTTAATCCGCTTACAAATCCGTGGCATCCGTGCTCCCGGCTTTTGCAACCAAACCACGTCCGCAGCGTGAACTTGTTGACGTTGCTTTTAGTGGAAAACTTTACCGTTTGAGTGTGTGTTTCAATCGGGGTGTCTGGTTTGACACCCCAAAAAACCGTGTGGTAACCTCCAGTGTGATTTTGGCTCCTTCGGCGAGTCCTGCAGTATTCAAATCATAGAGGAGCCATTAGATACCGCACAATTTAAGGAGTAAGACGATTTGATGTCAGCGAGCTTTCCTCGTCTGAAGGCCTGTGTGGCTTTACTAATGGCGCTCGTCGCTTCGGCGGCAACCTCCGTCGCGCAAATTCCCGTAGCTTCTTCTGCTAGAACAATCCCAACTGAAGTTGAGCAGTCTGATGGACGCATCACACTGATCATTTCGCGTGCGGAAGATCACTTCCGCAAGGGCAAGCTCAACCTCGAAGACAACAAGCGAAACCAGGCGCGCGAAGAGTTTGATAAAGCGATCGATTCGATCCTTGAATCGGGATTCGATGTCCGAGCAAGCCAGAAGTTGCAGACTTACTATCTCGAGCTCGTCGAGCGCATCTATCGCGAAGAAGTTCCACTGCAGCAACCGAACAACACTTCTGTAAATACACAACTCGTTGCTCAGAACACACAAACGCAGGATCAGAAGACGCCACCGCCATCACAAGTCGGATTCCGCGATCAGAAGTTTGAGCCATCGCCACTCGACGAACTGAGCAAGCTCGTTCTTACGGAACGTGAGAAGGAAGTTTCCAGCGAAGACCTTGCAACACTCGAGCAGTCTCAGAAGAACGTCAATTTTACGTTCACTCTTAATCCGTTAATCCAGCAATTCATCAATTACTATCAGGGTCGTAATCGTTCGACGATGGAGAACGGCTTGCGCCGCTCCGGCCAGTACATGAAGCTGGCGCGAAAGATATTCGCCGAAGAAGGTGTTCCGCTCGACATTACCTGGTTGGGTCAGGTTGAAAGCGCGTGGAAGCCGAAAGCAGTTTCGTGGGCCTCAGCTTCTGGTTTGTGGCAGTTTGTTCCGAGCACCGGCCGCAGATTCAATTTGAGGCAGACCGCTTACATTGACGAGCGTAATAGTTATGAACAGGCCACTCGTGCTTCAGCGCGTTATCTGAAGTGGCTATCGGAGCGCTACAACGGAAATTGGGAACTGGCCATCGCAGCCTACAATACCGGCGAAGGAAACATCGATCGCGCGATTGCCCGTGCCGGCACCGCGAACTTCTGGACGATCTATCCCTACATCATGCAGGAGACTCGGAATTACGTGCCAAACATTCTGGCCGTAATCCTGATTGCCAAGAATCCGGAAAAATATGGATTCAAAGGAATCAAGCCTGATGCACCGATGTCGTACGATGTGGTCCAGGTTCCAACAGCGACCAGCTTGCAGCTCGTTGCAGACGCGACGGACAGCAACGTTGATTACATTCGCAGCCTGAATCCGGAATTGAAGCGCGATATCACGCCGCGTGGCGATTCTTACAACGTTCGTATTCCGGCCGGTCGCGCGAAGCAGTTTGCTGCTTTGATTCAGAAGATTCCCGCGGAACGACGCGAGACCGCGAGACTGATTTCAGTGGCGCCGGGTGAAGACTGGCAGAGCATCGCGAATCGAACCGGCTTCAACGCCGCTCAACTTCAGGCGATGAATAACGGCATTGATCTGAAGTCGACGACAAAACTCGTTGCGCCGAACAGCAGCGTCAAACTCACGAAGTGGGTTCGATCGACTGCGACGGACACAGCTGCGCCGGGACTCAACAAGGTTCGCGCTCGCAAGGGCGATACGATCGGCAGCATTGCTGCGGCACGTAATCTCGACGCCAACGACGTCGCGCGACTCAACGGAATTCCGGTTGATTCTGAACTCAAAGCTGGTCAGGAAATAAAGATTCCATCAACAACGAACGCCCCTTCACGGCGTCGTTAATCTGTGTAATCTGTGGATAAAAATGGTCCTCACTTTAAATTTTAGGAGCCACCTCACATGCTCTTTCGTACACTCTCCGCAGCCGTCTACGGCATTGACGCGGATCTCGTCGACATCGAAGTCAATCTAACTCCGGTTCGTGGCGAAAACGATCAGGCGCCACCGGTCACGATCGTTGGTCTTCCTGACGCCGCCGTGCGCGAATCGCGCGAACGCATCAGGGCTGCCATTCAAAACTGCGGTCACTTCTTTCCTTTTCAAAAAACGACTATCAATCTCGCTCCCGCCGATGTGCGAAAAGAAGGCGCGAGTTTTGATCTGCCAATCGCGCTCGGAATTCTCGGCGCAAATGGTGAACTCGCCGAAGCGCACAATCTGATTCACGTTCTTTGCGTCGGCGAACTGTCGCTCGATGGTCGCGTGCGACCAATTAAGGGTGCACTGCCGATCGCGATGCTCGCGCGCGAGGGCTCAATCAAATATTTGATCTTGCCCGAGGAGAATGCGAAAGAGGCGGCAGTTGTTTCCGGCGTTAATGTCTATCCGGTTGCCGATCTGCGCAGCGCGGTGAGGCTTGTCGAGCAGTTACGTTCCCAGACGCCGCCTGAACCAATGAAGGTCGACGTCGACGCGATACTACGACGAACTGGTCATTACAGTGTCGACTTCAAAGAAGTACGCGGGCAGATGTCGGCCAAGCGAGCTTTGGAGATCGCGATTGCCGGCGGGCACAACATTCTTCTGATTGGTCCACCAGGTTCTGGCAAGACGATGCTTGCGAAGCGTCTGCCGACGATCATGCCGCCGCTTGAGTTTGAAGCTGCACTCGAGTTAACGAAGATTCATTCGGTCGCAGGGTTAACTGGACGCGCGGGGCTTGTCACCGAGCGTCCATTTCGTTCACCGCACCACACGATCAGTGATGCAGGTTTGATTGGTGGCGGCTCAGTGCCGCGTCCGGGTGAAGTTTCGTTGGCGCACCAGGGCGTGTTGTTTCTTGATGAGTTGCCGGAGTTTGATCGAAGTGTCTTGGAAGTCTTGCGACAACCGCTCGAAGATCAACAGGTCACCATTAGTCGTGCTTCGATGTCGTTGACGTTTCCGGCGTCATTCGTATTGGCCGCGGCCATGAATCCATGCCCGTGTGGTTTTTGGAATGACCCGACACGAGAATGTCGCTGTTCACCAAATCAGATTCAGCGTTATGTGGGAAGGATTTCTGGTCCATTACTGGATCGGATCGATATTCACATCGACGTGCCGGCGGTGAAGTTCCGCGAATTGCGTGGCGAGACTACTCCCGAAACGGACAGTTCCGCGATGATTCGCGAGCGCGTGATCAAGGCGCGCGAACGTCAACACCATCGTTTCGGAAACGAAAAGATCTTTTCCAACGCAGCCATGACTCCGCGTATGATTCGCGCCTTTTGCCATATTGATTCGAACAGCGAGAAGATGCTCGAAAACGCGATGCGTCGCCTGGGCCTATCCGCGCGAGCTTACGATCGCATTCTCAAAGTCAGCCGCACCATCGCGGATCTTGAAGGCGCGGACGCGATCAATTCGAACCATGTTTCTGAAGCGGTTGGTTACCGTTCGTTGGACCGAACTTATTGGACGTGAGCTACAGAGTGGATAAGGATCTGCACCACTCATTTACGCTTTCGGCCCCATAGCCTTATCAGAGATAATTGCGGTGAGGCATTAGTCCATGAGTAAACGCGTCAAGATTATATTAGGGCTTTTGGTCCTGGTCTGTGTGCTCGGGATAGCGATTGGCAGTCTCTCGGTAATGGGAAATATCTATCGCTTCTTCAATCCGTATCTGGACCGCGAACTCGCTGGTCCAACAACCGTCTCGTCTGAGTGGCTGGAGATTGTGCCCGAACAACCCCTCCGCACGGAACGGCAAATCCAGTACCTCATCCTCGATGTTGCCGATCCTTTCGACCCGGTTTATGAAAGCTGGTCATTACGCTTAAAGGATGGCTCTCTTGTTCAGCCAAAAGTCCAGCTGATAGATCAATCGGGCAAGGTTTACGATCTGACGTCTCCCGCATTAGATGAAAAAGGAATTGGTTTTGGAAACTCAGACCTCCCCAGGGATCGAGCTTATTCAACTGTCCGAATCCGTTCTGACAAACCAATTCACCTATCAAGAATCTACTGGCGTTCCTACAACCCGAAGGATCTTAAATGATCGGTAATCGAACTCTTGTCCCTTCAACGCTTGTCAGCAGCAACACGTATCACCTATCCTGCAATCCAGCCGTACGAAAGTATTGATTCGGCTGGGAAAATCACTATTTTTAGGGTCGGGTAAGGCAACGACGCGCGCGCAGCGCCGCATCACAGCCCGCGTTGAGGGTACTGGACCTTTGCACCGCATCCCCACGCGGGGCATTCAGAGGTAAGAGTGCTGCTCCCTTGAGACTCGCGGAACCGTGACATCGTGCCAAACAAGCCTGAAGTTTTGTGAAATTTCTTCCGAGCTTGCCCGATTAACGAGCTACGTGACCGCAGCCGAAACCGAGAAACCGCAATCGACAGACTATGAGCTGGCGCAGAAAGCCGCCGATGGCGACATGGGAGCTTTCGAAGAGCTTTACCAGCGTCACAATCGTCGCGTCTACTCGCTCTGTCTGAGAATGACCGGGAATGTCTCGGAAGCTGAAGATCTCGCACAGGAGGTCTTCATTCAGCTCTTTAGAAAAATCGGTAGTTTCAGGGGCGAGTCCGCCTTCACTACCTGGCTACATCGTCTCACCGTAAACCAGGTGTTGATGCACTTCCGCAAACGCGGGGTGCGTATGGAAACGACGACCGAGGACGGCGAAACGCCGATTCAGATAGTAAAAGGCACGGAAAACCCCAATTCCATGCCAGTAGTTGACCGGATAGCGCTGGATAAAGCCATTGCTCAACTCCCGCCCGGTTATCGAACGGTATTTACGCTTCACGACATCGAAGGGCACGAGCACGAGGAAATTGCGAGGATGCTTGGGTGCTCAGTAGGAACTTCGAAGTCGCAGCTACACAAAGCCAGGATGAAATTGCGCGGACTTTTGAGGCAACAGAAAGTGGAGGAATAGCCTCGAAGGTATGAGCCAACAAATTGGTTTGTTCAAAACGCAGTCTTCCCTTGATTGATGACAACCGGGTTTAGGTTCTGTCAGACAGGTTTTGATTCGAATTGTGCGCATTTATGAGACAGAACGAAGGTGGTAAGCAATGAACTGCGATACATGTCAGGAACTCATCCACGATCTGATTGACGGATCGATTACACAACGCGATGAGTTCACACTAAATACGCACTTGAAAGAGTGTTTGGATTGCGCAAGCGTGCGCCAGGACCTGACGTCGATTGTTAACCTCTCGCGTACGCTGCGGGAAGAATACCAGGCGCCGCCAAACGAACACGCGCTGTGGTTGCGTATTCGTAACTCCATCGAAGCCGAGCTGCCGAGCCGCGCTGCGGCTGATACTGAACGCCGACCTTCATTCTTTGGCAGGCTACTGGCCCATAGTTGGGAACTTTCTCTGCCGCAATTGGCAGCGTCCGCCGTCGCGATCGTGTTGTTGGTGTCGCTCGCCACCGTGGTAGGTCTGCGTCGCTGGGGTGGTTATGGTGTGCAAGCTGCACCACCGTCAACGCAGGATCAAGCGTCGAACATAAACGATCGTTTCTGGCAGCGTCGCCAGGTAATCGATTACTGGAACCAGCGAGTCGAGCTGAATAAAGCGCGCTGGAGTCCTGAAATGCGCGATACTTTCGATCGCAACTTGAAAGAGATTGATAAAGCCATTGCGAACTCACTCGAAGACCTGAAGCGAAATCCACATGATGAGGTTTCGGAACAGATGCTCAACGAGTCGTTCAACGACAAACTGAATTTGCTTAAAGACTTCTCCGATCTGTAATACTGTTGTGTAGTATCCTGAACTTGTTTTGATTAAACGCCCCACGCTAATGAAATCCAGATTTTTAACCTCGCGGCTGTCAGTTCGCGCCGGTGTTCTCGCGCTTGGCGCTGTCCTCGCATTGACCACCGCTTCATTCAGCATTTACGCGCAGCAGCAACTTTCCAAACGCTATCCCGCGGGGAAGAACGTTCGCATCGAGTTGAGAAATATCTCCGGCACGATCGTGGTTGAGTCGTGGAACAAAGACGAGATCAAGCTTTCAGCGACGATTGAAGGGAAGGGCGCTCACGTCGTTCCCAAACAGGTAAACGAGAGTCTCGTCGTCGATGTGATGAACGACAATCGCGGGCGTGGAGACGTTGGCGATATCAACTTCAAACTGCAGGTGCCGGTTAACTCGTCGGTGGACCTTGAAACGCGTCGCGGCAACATCAGTGTGGCAAACATTAGCAGTGGTCTGGTGCGCGCGCACGTTTCTTCTGAAGGTGACATCGAGTTGACGAACGTCACAGCGTCGCACGTGATCGCGCAGAATGTTATCGGCAACATATTCTTCGACGGCGAGTTTTCGCGCGGCGGCACTTACGAGTTCAAGTCAAACAAGGGCGACATCACGATTCGTATTCCCGGCAACTCAGCATTCCGGCTCGAAGCTGCTTCGCCGGCCCGCAAGATCGCGTTGAATGATTTTTGGAATAATAACTTCAAGACGCAGGATGGAAGAAAGTACGTCGGCGATGTTGGCGATGGACGTTCATCTGTGTCGATCATAAATTTTAGTGGTCAGATCACGTTCTTGCGAAGATAAGCTTCGCAGTTCCAATGGCAAGGCACAGATTGAGGACGTTGCAATCAAGCAACGTCCTTTTTTTGTTTTCGAATGTCTGAAACGACGCTACTATGAGGTCCGATGGTTAAACTTCTCTTCGTCCTTCTTCTCCTTGTGAGTCCTGTTTACTCCCAGCAGAAAGCCGCGCCTGAGATTCAACTGCTGACGCGCACGTCAACGCGCCGCGAGACAGCTCGTTTCTCTTATGGCGGGACTGTGACTCTGATCGCTGCGCCGCGAGGTTCAGTGACTGTTGAAGGGTGGCAACGCAGTGAAGTTGAAGTGACAGCCAACATCGAACTCCAGGCTCCAACCGAAGCGGACCTGGACCAACTGGCTAAAGTGAACACGTTCGTGTTTGACGAGGATCTGAATCACATCAGCGTACTCACCACGGGCACACACGATCGCGCTTTCATGAAGCGATCGGCGAAGAATTTTCCGAAGAAGCTGCTCAACCTCCCGTGGAAGATCGATTATCGTGTTCGTGTTCCGGTTAATACCGACCTTGAAGTTAATGCCGGCCATGGCGAGGTGAAGCTTTCAGGTGTTGAAGGCGCATTGCGTCTTAGCGCGACGGAAAGCGACACGATGTTGACTCTTACAGGCGGCACTATCTCGGGCACGGTCACAGCCGGCTCAATTACGTTTTCAATTCCGGCCCGAAGCTGGCGTGGCAGTGGCGCAGACATTCGCATCGCTTCCGGAACTATCAACGTCGATCTCCAGCCCGGCTTCAGTGGCGACATCGACGCCGACGTCCTTCGCACGGGCAAAATCATCAACACCTACGAAGGCCTCACCTCACGCGAAAAACCCGGCCTCACGGAACGCACCGTCCGCGCCCGCGCCGGCGCCGGTGGTCCGTATTTCAAGTTCACAGTCGGCGACGGCACCGTGAACATCAGGCGCGCCCCGCAATAAAACATCCTGTAAATCCTGTTACATCCGGAAATCCTGTAAAATGCCCTTTCCTACTCAAGATGAGCATCAAATCAGACAAATGGATCCGCAAAATGGCCAAGGAGTACGGGATGATCGAGCCGTACGAACCGGGGCAGGTTAAGCTCGTTGACGGCAAACGAATCGTCTCTTACGGCACATCAAGTTATGGCTACGACATTCGCTGCGCAGACGAGTTCAAACTCTTCACCAACATCAACAGCACCATCGTGGATCCAAAAGAGTTTGACGAGAAGAACTTCGTCGACACCAAAGGCGACTCAGTAATCATTCCGCCAAACAGTTTCGCGCTAGCGCGAACAGTCGAATACTTTCGCATCCCTCGCAACGTACTCACCATCTGTCTCGGCAAAAGCACCTACGCCCGCTGCGGCATCCTCGTGAACGTGACACCGTTTGAACCCGAATGGGAAGGCTACGTCACCCTCGAATTCTCAAACACCACACCCTTGCCCGCAAAGATCTACGCCAACGAAGGCGTCGCCCAGGTGATCTTCTTCGAATCTGATGAAGATGATGTCTGCGAAACCTCCTACAAAGATCGCGGTGGCAAATACCAGGGTCAACGTGGCGTCACGCTGCCGAAGATGTAGCCAATGCCGACCACATTGAACATACTTCGCTTCAAACAACTCGATCCGCGTGCAATTCTTCCGAAACGGGGGAGTGCGCTGGCGGCGGGGTTGGATGTTTGTTCGATTGAGGAGTTGAAGATCGAGCCGAAGCAGAGGGTGATGGCGAAAACGGGATTTGCGGTGGCGATACCGAGGGGGTTTTATGGAAGAGTGGCGCCGAGATCGGGACTCGCGGCGAACAATGGGCTGGATGTGCTCGCGGGCGTGATCGATTCGGATTATCGTGGTGAGGTTTGTTGTTTGCTCTATAACACTGGTGACGAAACGATTGACTTGCCTGCAGGAAGTAAGATTTGTCAGTTGATCGTCGAACAGATCATCACGCCGGAAGCTGAGTGGGCGACGGATCTCGACGAGACCGCGCGTGGCGCCGGCGGATTTGGATCGACAGGCTGAATAAAAATCTGCTAATAAAGATTGTAGCGGGCGGCCCTCCGTGGCCGCCCGTTTTCGTCAACGACTTCTGAAGGAATCTACAAAGCAAGTGAAGTATCAACAAAAATATCTCTCAGTCGTTCTGGCAATACTGCTCGTCACATCGACGGCGTTCGGATGGACGCAGGCGGTAGTGCCCGCACCGACTCGCGCGCTGTCGACCACCGAACAGCGGCTTGTCGATGGACTCAGCCTCGGTACGATCAAAGAAACAGTCAACGCGCTCGCTGCAGACGACATGCAAGGTCGCGGCACAGGCCAGCCAGGTGGTGACAAAGCCGCCGCGTGGATCGCAGATCGTTTTGCAAAACTCGGACTGAAGCCACTCGGTATAAACAATTCGTACCTGCAACCAATCAAATTTCGAGAGACACAATTCCTGCCGCTGCCAACCTTCACGATCGGCAATCAGAGTCTCAAATTTGGCTCGGACTTCTTCGTCACGCCGCCTTACAGTGGTGACGAAAACGTCAACGCAAAGATCTACTTCGTTGGGTACGGAACCTCTTTTCCTGCTCTCAAGCGAAACGATCTGGCAGGCCTCGACGTGCGCGGAAAGGTCGTCTTATTGCGTGATGGTCCTCCGCCTGAGATCCCAAAGGACCAATGGAAGAAAGCACAAGCACAGGTGGCCGTGCTGCGCGGGCTAATCGCACGCGGCGTTGCGGGAATCGTGATCGTCGGCCAGGACACAGAGACACTGACGTTCGCCGAGATGGCGGACTACTTAACACGACGTCAAATCGAACCGGACGGTGAAAGCGAGATGCCCGACTTTCTGCCGCCGTTCATAAGCGTGAACGAAGCCGGCACTGAGAAGTTGTTTGCCGGCTCCGGAATCACGATGGCAGAAGCGTTCGCCAAATCGAAAGGCGAAGACTTCACGCCGATCGATCTAAAGGATACGGCGACGATCACAGTGAAACTCAAGAAGGACAAAGGCGTCAGCAACAATGTTGTCGGGCTGCTGGAGGGCTCCGATCCGAAATTGAAATCCGAAGCCCTCGTTTATTCGGCGCATTACGATGCTTACGGTCTTTCCGCTGACAATCGCATTTACCACGGCGCCGCCGATAACGCACTCGGTGTGGCCGAGATGTTGGCGATCGCCGACGTGATGTCGAAGGCGCAAACAAAACCCCGACGTTCGATCATCTTTATCGCCGTGACGGGCGAGGAGTACGGCGGTTACGGAACGGATTACTGGGTGAAGAATCCGACGTGGAAGATCAAACAGGTCGCAGCGGATCTCAACCTCGACGGAATGGGAACGGAAGTTTATGGACCAGTGAAAGTGCTCGTCGGTTACGGTGCTGAGCATTCCTCACTTGGCACTCTGCTGAATGAGGTCGCCGCGGCGAGTGGGTTGAAAGTGATTCCGGATCCGATGCCGGAAGAGAAGTCATTCTATCGCTCCGATCACTACTTCTTTGTGAAGAAAGGCATCCCAGGAATCATGATTCTGGGCGCGCCTGACGGTGCGAAGGAAGCATGGATGGATCGTCTGAAGAAGTGGGAAAAGAGTGACTATCATCAACCGACTGATATTGTGCGTCCTGATTGGGATTGGACTGGACCACGCACTGTCGCCGCGGTGATGCTGGTGATGGGATTGAGGGCTGCGAACGATGAAGCGATGCCGGAGTGGTTGCCGTCGTCAGTGTTCAATCGCGAACGCGGGACTGATAAGCCTGCACCACCCGAGCCGTAGAGGAATTTCACGCAAAGGCGCAAAGTTACGCGAAGCCGCAAAGCTCTCTCTCTTTGCGTCTTGCGTCTTGGCGTGAACTCCGCGCCTTTGCGTGAAACCATCCCAAAAGGTCTATCCCGACGCCGAGTCTCACCTTTTACTCCACCGACAGTAAATCACAATATTCTCATTACAGTTACTACGGGTTTTGCATGCTACCGTACTGAATCCTCAAAACAGTGCCATTTTGCTCGGCATTGTTTGAAGGTGAGTCAGCGGTACGTATCATTTTCAGTCTGTCCCGACGACCGGGTCCCTCCCCTAACACACCCAGCCCAGCTGAAAAAGTGCGCGCTTGGCACAAAGTTTGACATGCAGGCCGATGGTCTGGAGGAGGAGAAGAGATGAGAGCAATCAGAAAGACAATTTTGACGACGTTTCTATTAGCGTTGGTGGCGGGCATGGCCACTTCAGGCATGGCTCAGTTCGGTACCAACGACGCAACGATTCGGGATGTCGTGCGACGGATTCAAACACGCACCGACTCTCTACAGCGTGCAGTCCAAAATGCTGCGGATCGAAACAACTATCGCGTCGATGACATCAACCGTTTGATCCTTGATTTCGAAAGTGCGCTGAATCAACTCGATCGGCGTTTAGGTTCTCGACGTACGGGTTCATCCGACGCTCAGGCAGTGTTGGACCGTGCTGCGCAGATCGATAATTTCTTTGCCGCCAATCGACTCGGCGCTGGCTCGCGGCGCGAATGGCAGGCAATCCGTCCTGACGTCGAGCAGCTCGCGACTTTCTACAATCTCAACACGCCCTGGAATTCTTCCGGCGGTGTTTTTCAACCCGGAGACAACAACAATTACAACCTGAGTGATATTCAGATGCGCCAGTTGATCGATCGTCTTAACGTTCGATCAGCTACTTTCAGTCGCAACCTGCGCAATGACCTGAATCGCGGGACTTACAACGATCGAAATGTTGATGAAGTGCGACGCCAGTTAAGTGATTTTGAGACGGCGTTGACGCAATTGCGCAATAGCGTGAACAGCAGACGATCGAGTTCTTCCGACGCTCGCAACGTTCTGGATCGTGCGGCGTTCCTGAACAACTACATCACCAATCGCCAGTTGTCCTATCAGACGGAAAACAACTGGAGCTCACTGCGCACTGATCTCGATCAGCTAGCGAGTGCATTCAACATCGCGTGGAACTGGTCCAACTATCCCGGTAACAACACTGGTGGCGGATATGGCAACACCGGTGGTAGAGGCTATGGCAGAAGAAACTTGACTGGCACCTTCCAGCTCAACTCGAGTCGTGGTGACGACGTGCGCCAGGCTGTCGACAATGCGACGAGAAACCTGTCGCTTGCAGAACGCCAACGCGTTTACGACTCATTGCTGCGTCGGTTGGATCCGCCGCAGATGATTGCGATCGATCGCAGCGGAAATTCGATAACGATCGCGTCAACTCGTGCGCCGCAGATCAACTTCGTCGCCGATGGTCGCGAACAGGTTGAGACAACGAACGGTGGCCGCACGGTTCGTGTCCGTTCCAGCTTGTCAGGCGATACGTTGACGATTACTCGCACGGGCGAGCGTGCCAACGATTTCACAGTGACTTTCGATCCGTCGGCTGACGGTCGTGAGCTGCTGGTAACGCGCACGCTTTACAGCGATCGCATCAGTCAGCCAGTCATGGTCAGAACTTACTACGATCGCACTTCCGACGTGGCGCAGTTAAATATCTACGACACGAATCGTGAAGGCGTCGCGGTTGGTGAACCGAATCCGACGGGCAGCTTTATCATTCCAAATGGGACATCAATAGTTGCGGTGCTCAACAACGATCTGTCGTCGCAGAATGCTCGAGAAGGCGACCGTTTCACGATGACTGTTCGTTCGCCGGGTGAATATGACGGTGCGACGATTGAAGGCACGGTGGGGAACATCAGCCGTGGTGGCCGAATTAGCGGTCGCTCCGAGATGACTCTCGACTTCGATACGATTCGTACGCGAGATGGTAGAAGCTATCGCTTCGCCGGCATTCTCGAATCGGTTCGTACGCCGAATGGCGACGTCGTTCGGGTAGACAATGAAGGTGCGGTACGCGAAAGCGATCAAACCAACAAGACAGTTACTCGCACGGCGATCGGTACTGCAGTCGGCGCCATCATTGGTGCGATTGCCGGCGGGGGTAAAGGCGCGGCAATCGGTGCTGTGATTGGTGCCGGTGCCGGTGCTGGATCGGTATACGTTCAGGGTCGGAACGATGTTGATCTGACTGCTGGAACGGAGCTGACCGTGAGGTCCACTGGTCCCAGGGGCTAGCCACAAAAACAGTTAGCCACAAAGAGGCACATAAAGCACACAACTTGTGCTTTGTGTGCCTCTTTTAATTAATCGTGATTGTTGCTGGTTGCGGAAGGCGTTCGATCGACAACGTGTACTGTTCGCCTGAATGCACTGGCAGCTTGTCGGGACTTTGGAAGAAGAGAAAGCCGTGACGGCGCGAGTCGCCGGATGAAAGCGGCGTCTTCAGATCGATGGCGTAAGCGTTCATGTCAGTCTCAAACTGTTTGCGTGAGTTTGGATTGTAGGCAAACACGCCATTCGCTTTCATGATTCGCGAGACCGCACTCTTTGCCGAAAGCAGTTTCCATTCGCGGTTTTGGCTGTCACGCAAACGAAACCGCGCTTTCTTAATCTCAACGGGCACACCGCTCTGAAAATTCATATCCACTCGTAAAGCCAAAACGCCGCTGAGTGGCAGGTTGGCTTCGAACAACTCCTGGCTCTGTTCGTCTGTGAGAAGCGGAGCCACGCGAATCGTCACACCTCCGGCATCGGCGCTGCGCATGTTCGACGGCAGCGGAGGCAGTTCGTTGACGGGCTTCACCCTGAATAATGAGCCCGTGCACGACGCCGCCATGAGGACAGTTGCGGTTAGTAAGAGGAGAAAAAGTGCCGGTCGGGTCATGGGCTCAATTTAGCACACGGGCGTCTATGTTACTATCTTTCCAAAATCATGATTAGACCGTTCCGTGGGGTTCACCCGCAGATTCACCCGACCGCGTATGTCGAACCCAGTGCTCAGGTCATAGGCGACGTGCATCTCGGAGAAGAAGCCTCGATTTGGTGCAACTGCACGGTGCGTGGTGATATTCACTACATCCGTATCGGCGACCGCGCCAACGTTCAGGACAACTCTGTGATTCACGTTCGGAATGGTTCTCACCCGACAATTCTCGAGCCTGAGGTCACGGTGGGCCATAGTGTTACGCTCCACGGATGTTACGTCGAGCGTGGCTGCTTGATCGGAATCGGATCGATCCTGCTCGACGACGTTCGCATCGGCACGAGGTCGCTGGTCGCGGCCGGTTCGCTCGTCAGTCCCGGCACGATCATTCCGCCGCGATCGCTCGTGATGGGATTTCCGGCGAAAGTGAAACGCGAACTGACGCATGAGGAAGTCGCGGGGTTGGAAGTGTTTTGGAAGAATTACGTTGAGTACACTCACGAGTATCGAAACGAGATGTCTTTCTAAAAACGGAAAAAAGGATTCCTAAATGAAACGTTGGTTAATGCTTGGCTTATTTACTTTGTGCGCGTGCGTGCTTTCCAGCACATTGGGATCCTAAGCTTAGAATTCCACGTGGACAAGTTGTCGCGG
>JADMIO011614211.1_pt1 | contig 36091 bp, 27 predicted proteins | sample 8958161 | NCBI WGS metagenome assembly JADMIO01 (sample SAMN16585339, study PRJNA669376) | soil metagenome | isolation source: Crop rotation soil | place: USA: Cullars Rotation, Alabama | collected 2011
GCCGCGACTTCAAGTCACGTGAATTCCAAGCTTCGGATCCCACTGTGCTGGAAAGATTTTGAGGAATGAATAAAACAATTCTTATTACCGGCGCTACTTCCGGATTTGGAAAAGCTATCACAGAAAAATTTTCTGCAGAAAACTGGAACTGTATTATTACGGGAAGAAGAAAAGACAGGCTGGATGAAATCGTAAGAAATCTATCATCAAACCTTGCTGCCGGCAGACTCAATAAAAATATAAAAATTTTGCCCCTGTTATTTGATGTAAGCAAAAAAGACGAAGTATTTGCTGCCATTGATGGCTTAAAAAATGACTGGCGGAATATTGATGTACTTGTAAACAATGCCGGGCTGGCTGCCGGCAGAGACCTGTTTGACGAAGCATCAATTGATGACTGGGAAATGATGATTGATACCAATGTGAAAGGTTTATTGTATATGTCAAAAGCGGTGGTTGAGTTAATGAAAGAAAAGAAAAAGGGGCATATTATAAATATCGGTTCAACCGCAGGAAAAGATGTGTATAAAGAAGGGAATGTTTATTGCGCAAGCAAATTCGCCGTAAACGCGATAAGCCATGCGCAACGTATTGACCTGCTGCAGCATAAAATAAAAGTTACCTGCATTAATCCCGGGGCGGCGGAAACGGAATTTTCGATGGTAAGGTTTAAGGGCGATGAACAAAAAGCAAAAGCCGTATACGAGGGGTATCAACCGCTTCAGGCTCAGGATGTTGCTGACACGGTTTATTATTGCGCCACTTTACCAGAACATGTTTGCATAAATGATCTTGTCATTACTTCAACCGCACAGGCAGATTCTTTTTATACTTATAAAAATAGCTTATAAGCCAGGTTAAACTATATACATTTTTATTACTTTCGCCACCTAAATGATATGATATGTGCCCATTGAAAAAAATTATCCTTCCTGCTTTGTTTCTTTTGTGTTTCAGTTTTAATAGTAATGCGCAATTCATAAAAAAACTGAAGGATAAGGTTAATAGTGCAGTAAACAGTACCACTTCAACCAGTTCTACCTCGGGAAATCCCGACCAGGCTGCATCGCCCGGAAGCCCTTCCAGTTCGGGCAAACCAACAAATACTAAAGGCGGCGGTTTAACCAATACAACGCCTCCCGATGTAAATCAGCAAATTGCAGATGCAGAAAAAAGTCATTCGGAAAAAAATTACAGTGAAGCCCGCTATTCTATTCAGCAGGCATTAATGAGTATTGAATTACAGATCGGTAAGGAAGTATTAAAATCTTTGCCTGCAACGGTAAGCGGGCTTGAAAAAGATACTACCCAGAATAAAGTGATGAGTACAAGATGGGGCTGGAATAATCTTACCATTCAGAGCGTGTATAAAAAAGAGGACCAACAGTTAACCATTACTATTGGCAATAATGCTATGTATTCAGGTTTTGTGGATATGTATTTTAATAACTCTATGTACATGCAAACAAACAGCGATGGTGATAAACAGGATGTAAAGCAAACTAAGGTAAAAAGCTATAAAGCAATCATAACTTATGATGACAACAAAGGCTATACATTGCTTGTTCCGCTTGGGCAAAGTTCTTTGATAGCTTGGGAATGCATCAACTTTGCTTCAGAACAGGATGTAATGAATGCAGCGAATGCTTTTGATATTGATGGCATTAAAAAAATGCTGGGAGAACAATAATGCTTTAAGTCGTCTGAGAATTAAATAAAAAATCACAAAATGAAATACTTAATCATACTTGGTTGCATGTTTATTACAGCAACAACTTTTTCACAGGATTTTACTACAGATATCACCACTGCCAAAACCGCTTATGCTTCGGGCAATTTAGAAGATGCACATTTTGCTTTACAACAGGCAATGCAGGAAATTGATATTATCATCGGCAAAGAAGTTTTAGCATTATTACCTGCAAAAATGGATACACTTTCTGCCAATATTAAAGACGATAATGTAATGAGCAATGTTGGTTTTATGGGCAGCACCATCCATCGTTCTTACGGGCCGGAGAATAATGCTGATCTTTCCATAATTGGCAATTCTCCGCTTATAACTACACTTAATGCATTTCTGAATACCCCGGTATTGGGTGGCATGATGAGCAACGGGAATAATAAGATCATTAAAGTACAGGGATATAAAGGACAGTTAACAAAAGATGATAACGGAGACGGTAGCAGTAACTATACCATGCAGATTCCGCTGAGCAATTCACTGATCACATTTGTTGGTAAAAACACTACCGATACGCAAATTACAGCCTGGGCAAACACTTTGCCACTGCAACAAATCGCAAAACTGGTGCAGTAACCTTTGCAGAAGTTAATACGGCATTTATAACGCTAACACGCGCGTTGATATGATGATGCGGTTTACTGTGCAACCAGCTCAACACGCCGGTTTAATTTACTGCCTTCCCCTGTTGCATTTGAAGCTACAGGAGCCAGCGGACCTACGCCTGCCGACTTAAGCCGGGAAGCTGGAATATTATAATTAGTTATCAGTTCTTTTACAACCGCTTCCGCTCTTTTTGCAGAAAGATTCATATTATAGTCATATGCACCCTTACTATCAGTATGACCAACAACAAAAAGCTTTAGTGAAGCATCAAGATTTAAAAGCTTCGCAATTTCTTCCAGTGTTGGTTTTGATTCTGATTTTACATCTGTTTTATCAAAATCGAAATAAATTCCATACAAAACAATTTTTCCTGTTGCATTTAACCCTTTCAGCATTTCACCGGCATTTACTTTAATAAGATCCTCTTCCATAATTGTTTTTTCAAGTATATCTACAAGCACTAATTTTTCATCTGCCTTGTATTGTGCGAAACCTGCTGTTATATATACTTCACTACCGGGTTTATCAAGATGCGCAGCAATATATCCTGATCCTCCTGAAGTGGATGAGCCATTAAGCAGGTTGATTTCTTTATTAACAGGAAAAGGGTTGCTTGCATAAAATGTGGTTAGAAATGTACGTCCTCCAATTTTTTGAGATACATTTTTTGCATCTTCAATTCCTTCTGCCAGTATTTTGAACCCATTTTTATTAAGGGCCGAAAGATAATTGCTGTATATTTCGGTTACAGTAGTATTACCTTTTATTATATAATAAATACGCGTAAGTTTTCCTTGCGCTTTTACCCAATCTTTTATTTGTTTATAGCCTGTCTGCTGGCCTGTGGCGATATTATAGGTAATATAATTTTGTTCTTCATAATATCCAATTTTGGAATTTGGATAACGGGTGATCAAAGGATGGTCTTTACTTCCCTGGATATCATCTTGTGCACAAACAAATGCCGGTAAGAAACTGAAAGCAAGTAAACTTGTTTGCAAAAGCTTTTTCATAATGGCAAGGATTTTTGGTAAGTAATGAGGGCTTTAAAGTTAATTTTATTTACTAATTTTTTTATTCAAATTTTCTTATTTACCATGCTTTTTGGTTGCTGCGAAAGAAAAGAAAAACCCATATTCTTCTATAAATCATACAATCAATACAAGTGATTCAAATTTGTGAGCAAAACAACCATTTCCCTTTTGCGTAAATGTTTTTCCTGATTTCTACAACCAGCGTAAACCCGCGTAAATATTTTTATACGTTTAAATTAATGTTTGGCCTTAGCCCGGTCTTTTCACGTGCCGGCTTTATATAGATTACCAAAAACAAAAGATTGTATGAGAAAAATAATCCTGCTGCTCCTGGTATATATAACTACTGCAAATATCACGTATGCACAAAATACCGGTTCTGTGCAGGGTTTTGTAACTACGTCTGACGGCAAACCGGCCCCCTTCGTAGCCATACAATTAAAAAACACCAGGCATGGTGTGATTACCGATAATGAAGGAAAATTTGCAATACAAAATGCAGTACCAGGCCAGTATGAATTAATAGCAACTTTTATAGGGCACCATTCTATAGAGCAGGTAATAACCGTTACTGCAAATGCAGTTACAAACGTTAAGCTGCAATTGAAAACTTCTGAGCGCGAGTTAAAAGAAGTTGTGGTAAACTCGAATACCAAATCTTATATATCAGAAAAGCCATCCTCATCGCTAAGGTTGAATGCTGAGCTTATTGAAGTGCCTCAGAATATTACTATCGCCACCAAGCAAACCTTAAATGATATGGGTTTGCTCTCAAAAACAGAAATATTCCGTTTATCAAGCGGCATTACTAAAAGTTATGGCAGCAGCATGGATATGACTGTTCAGATAAGAGGCACCGATGCAACCTATAACACTTATCGCAATGGCATTGGCGGCCCGATATGGTGGAATGCACAGGAAGATGCGGCCATGATAGAAAGACTTGAATTTGTAAAGGGCCCCGCAGGTTTTATGCTGGCCAATGCAGAGCCTGGCGGGCTTATCAATACTGTTACCAAGCAGCCTACACATCAAAGCATAGCAGAAATTGGTTTTGGATTGGGAAGCTGGAATATGATGCGTACCAATATTGACCTCGGCGGCGAATTTAAAAAAGAAGGAAAGCTTACGTACCGGCTGAACACGGGCATTCAGCGCAATAATGAATTTTACCAGTTCGGTAATTTCAACCGGATATTCGTGGCACCTGTTTTAAAATATGATTTTAATGAAAATACAAGTCTCACTTTTGAAAACAATTACGTTAGAGCAAGAGCGCAGGAAAACACACATAGCTCTATTTCTGTAAACGGAGACATGTGGGCAATCCCGATTGACATGGCGATTAATGATCCCAATAACAAAAAATGGGCTGCAGAAGATATTTATAACCGTATTTACCTGCGCCATAAATTCAGCGACAACTGGATATTGAATGCACAGGCAGCCTATATGACCACGTACTGGGGCGGCCAAACCTTATACATAGAGGGGCTTTCAGAAGATAAACAAACTATCAACCGGTATGTGGCAACCAACAACTGGACCGGCGATCTTTCCAACATACAACTCTTCTTAGATGGCAAATTCAATACAGGCAAAAAAGCGGAACATAAGATTTTATTAGGCATTGATTATGGATCGGGTAATGAAGGAAGTACTTCTACAGATACATGGGGTACCAGGAATTTACCTTTATCGATAGCCCAACCAACATATTACTTACCGAAAGACAGCCTGAAACCTGGTGCCGATGCTTATAGTTATACATGGCTTACTACAAACAGGTGGGAAGCCTTATATGTGCAGGACCATCTTAAATTATTCAACAGACTTATTGTAACTATAGCCGGCAGGTTTACCCATCTTGTCTCAGGACAGGATTATAATTCGCCTGAAGATCCTGAATATGAGGTTGCTGAAAACAAGTTCACACCAAGGCTTGGTCTTACCTACATGTTCACTGAGAATATTTCTGCTTACCTGTTACATGATGAAAGTTTTCTTCCGCAACGGGGTTTGATATACACCGGCGGAAGATTGCCTGCGCTTACCGGCAGGAATAATGAAGTTGGCGTAAAGGCATTATTCTTTAATAAACAATTATCGATCACCGCTTCAGCCTACGATATCATTAAAAATAATGTTGGCAATAGCGATCCGGTACACCCGGGTTACTATATAAAAACCGGCCAGATACAAAGCAAGGGTGTTGAACTTGATATTGCAGGAAGGATAAATAAGGATCTTTATATCAACGCAAATTACTCTTATACTGATCCTAAGATCACAGAAGATGAAGACAAATCTTTAATAGGGCTGCAGAATAACGGAACCGCAAAAAATCTGGCCAACGTATGGATGAAGTACCAGGTAAGCGATGGCGTTTTTGAGGGTATTGGCTTTGGGGCAGGTATGCAATATACAGATAAGCGCAGCGGTATCTGGCCCGGCTGGAACAGCACAGAAGGCAACAAGTATTTGCCTGCCTACACTATTTTTGATGCCGCTATATCTTATACAACAGGCAGGTTCAATATTGGCCTGAATGCCTATAATCTTACCAATAAAAAATATGCTACTAGCGGCTCGTGGAATCCCGATGAACAGGAATGGTTTTTTGATGTAGAGAAGCCGTTTAATTTCAGGTTACAAACCACCATAAGATTATAGTATTTGTGAACATGCCGATAAAGTCAACACTTAGTTCCTGATTTCGTAAATGGTTTTCCCGATTAAAATAAAATTTTGATTGATTAATAAACATTTTTGTTAGGCTGGTTGAGTTAGTTATAAAAAGCAGGATTACAACAACATCACAAATGGCAAGAACATTTAAAAAAGTTACGGGTAAGATACATCTATGGCTTGGGCTTGCTTCGGGTATCATTGTACTGTTTCTTGGCGTGACCGGATGCATTTTAGCATTTGAGGTGGAAATAAAATCTTTTACTGAATCTTATCAATACGTTGAAAGCAGCAATAAGCCGGTGTTACCCCCGAGTAAATTGCAGGCGATCGCTGTAGCACAACTACCCGGAAAAATACCACACAGTGTTTCCTATCCAGGAAAAGATAAATCTGCGCAGGTTGCTTTTTATAATGATGATCCTGAATACTATTACCTTGTTTATGTTAACCAATATACCAGTGAGGTATTAAAAGTAAAAAATGCCGATGACGATTTTTTCAGGGTGATCCTGATGGGGCATTTTTATTTGTGGCTTCCTCCGGAAATAGGCCAACCCATCGTTGCTACTGCCACACTTATTTTTCTTATCATGATGATAAGCGGGCTGATCTTATGGTGGCCAAAAAATAAAGCTGCCGGCAAGCAAAGATTCTCTGTAAAATGGAATGCCACATTCAAACGCAAAAATTATGACCTGCACAATGTGCTCGGTTTTTATATGACCTGGGTTGCCATATTCATTGCAGTTACAGGTTTGGTTTGGGGCTTTCAATGGTTTGCAAATTCACTGTACTGGACAGCTTCAGGTGGTAAAAAAATGGTTGAATTCTATGAATCTGTTTCAGAAAAACCAACTGTTGCCATTACTGCTGCTGAACCTGCTATTGATAAGATATGGCATAAAATGAATGCGGAATATCCAAAGGCTGAATTAATTGAAGTTCATGTACCTAATAATGACTCTGTTGCAATTGAAGCCGTTGCTAACCCAGATGCGGGCACCTACTGGAAATCAGATTTTCGCTATTTCGACCAGTACAGTTTAAAGGAAATGGATGTAAAGCACATGTATGGCCGCTACAACAACACCACTGTAGCAGATAAAATCATCCGTATGAACTACGATGTGCATACAGGCGCGATCTGGGGAATAACCGGCAAAATACTTGCATTTTTTGGAAGCCTTATTGCCGCCAGTTTACCGGTAACAGGTTTTCTCATCTGGAGAGGACGTCATAAAAAGAAAAAAGCAGCAAACCCGGCAGTTGCCAAAAAAGAACTTATACCAGCAATGCAGCAGGTGTAAGAAGCCTGGTATACTAAATCATTCTTTAAATAATACATATGTGCGATTTTGAAAGGCTCGCCTTCACTCAACATGGTTATATAGTTCGTTGTACAGAATGCGGTCATTACCAGCTTGGTTTTGGTACTTCAATGCTTACAATCTCGGGCGAAGAGTTTTCAACACTATTCAAAACTGCGCATCGGCGTTTGTACAATGTTGCAGAAATAGAAGCAATAAGTTTCTCTGAAGAAACAAAAAATGTGGTTATTACCACGCCTGTCACCGGTATGTGTTTTATACTAACCAGGAAAGAGTTACAGCAATTGTATGAATTATTAGACAAGGCAGATAATGAAATTAAAGCATTATCATTGATGGAACTGTTTAAATGAGCAGGTCACTGTTACTTCAACTCATTATTGTTTGTTAGAGCATCCTGTTTATAAATTAAAAAGTGAAATTATAACAGTCGCTGCAGAAGTCGCCTGTAGCACGCTCCTAACGGAGCAGTTTTGGTGTTTAAATAAAATCCGGGAACATTTTCAATACAACACGAACTTCAACCGAACATCACATAATACTGCATTCAAATTCGTATAAACCCTTATCTTGGGCGCAATTGGAAATTAATATTTATGAAAAAAAAGCATCATCTTTTTAAACCATTGCTGGTATTGCAGGTATTGCTTTCCGCATGGTGGATTCCATCAACAGCGCAACAGCTAAACGTACCTGTTGAATATTATAAATTGCAGAATGGGTTAAAAGTTGTTTTATCTCCCGACAAAACAGCGCCTATTGTTGATATTGGTGTGTATTACAATATCGGGTTTCGGATTGAACCGCGCGACCGTACTGGTTTTGCTCATCTTTTTGAGCATATGATGTTCCAGGGTTCGCAAAATCTTGGTAAGATGGAATTTATAAAGCTTGTTCAACAGAATGGAGGCATATTGAACGGCTCTACGCGTTTCGATTTTACAAATTATTTTGAAGTAATGCCTGCACATAAACTGGAAACCGGTTTATGGGCAGAAGCAGACCGCATGAAAGGCCTTTCCATTACCCAGGAAAATCTTATCAATCAACAGGGTGTAGTTAAGAATGAAGTAAAAGTGAATGTGCTAAATCAGCCATATGGCGGTTTTCCCTGGCTTGATATGCCTCAGTACGCTAATAAAAACTGGTACAATGCACACAACTTTTATGGCGATCTGAAAGACCTTGATTCAGCAAATCTTACTGATGTAAGCAGTTTCTTTAAAACCTTTTATGCGCCCAATAATGCAGTGTTGGTTGTGGTAGGCGATTTTGAACCGGCAGATGCGAAAAAGTGGATAGAACAATACTTTGCAGCCATTCCTTCTGCAACCTTACCTCCAAAACCCGATATTAGTGAGCCAAAACAAGAACAGGAACAGCGTTTTGTAAAAGAAGATAAGCTTGCAAATAAACCTGCCATCGCGGTTGCCTACAAAATGCCTGAAAGAAACACGCCGGAATATTATGCTATGGGTTTGATAAACCAGTTGCTGGTACAGGGCAAAGACAGTAAACTCTATCAATACCTTGTACAGGATAAAGGCTATACGGCCAATGTAAGCGGTGGTATAAATTACCTCGGTAACATGTTTAATTACAACGGGCCAATGATTTGGATGGCCGATTGTATTTATGATTCAACAGTAACTGCCGATTCAATTATTGCACAATTTGATAAAGCAATAGGCGATATTTCAAAGGTTACCAAAGCTGATGCTGACCTTTCACTGGTAAAGATACGTTCCCAATTATATGATGCTATGGGCGGACAGTTTGGTATTGGTAAAGTTGACCTGCTGGCATCATTTGCTTTATTTGATGATGATCCAAATAAGATAAACACGATTGAAGAAAATTTTAAGAAAATAACGCCTGAATTTATAAGAAAAACGGCGCAGGAATATCTTACCCCAACTAACAGAACTATTCTAATTGTTGATCCAAAAGCTAATAAGTCATGAAAAAAATATCATTCTATGCCATCATAACAATACTGTTATCAGGCGTAGCAATAGCATCAATAGCACAAAAGCAAACACCACCTGCAGGCGGCACACCCAAAGACTTTGTTTTACCTACAAAAAAACAAAGCAGCCTGCCCAATGGCATGGGCACAACAATGGTACAATATGGTTCACTCCCAAAAGTAAATGTGAGCCTTATTATAAAAACGGGTAATGTGCATGAAGCAGCCAACCAGGTATGGCTTTCTGACCTGGTTGCTAAACTAATGAATGAAGGCACAACATCGATCAGCGCTACAGCCCTGGCAAAAAAAGTTGCTGGCATGGGCGGGCAAATTGGAATAAACGTCGGCCCCGACCAGTTTACAATTTATGGTTCGGCACTATCTGAATATGCCCCGGAGCTTATTAAAATAATCGCCGATATAGCAATTAATCCTGCCTTGCCGGAAAGCGAGGTTGAGCGGTTAAAGAATGATCTAAAAAGGGAACTCGCCGTTGATAAAAGTGTGCCACAATCTATTGCACAGGAAAAATTTTTCCAGGCAATGTATGGAGATAGCCCGTATGGAAGGTTATATCCAACGGAAGAAATGCTAAACAGCTATACCATTGATGCCATTAAAAAATTCTATAATGATAATTTAGGCGCAAAACGTTCAGTGTTATATGTTGCCGGTAAATTTGATGAGGAAGCAACTGCAAAAGCTGCAACAGAAAGTTTTAGCAAATGGAGGCAAGGGCCTGATGTAAGTTATCCGGCACCTGCCGGCAGCGTTACTGCAGGCACAACTATTATAGATCGCAAAGACGCGCCTCAAACAACTGTGATGATTGGCTTGCCCGCCATTACTCCAAAAAATCCTGATTACCTGCCAATTACTATAATGAATTCCCTGCTAGGAGGTTCTTTTGCTTCAAGAATTACGAGTAATATAAGAGAGAATAAAGGATATACATATTCTCCAACAAGCACATTTTCTGTTCATCCTAATGAAGCAGTTTGGTATGAGCAGGCTGACGTAACCAGCGAGCACACGATCGATGCTATAAATGAAATAAGAAAAGAAATCATGAAACTTCAGAATGAAGTGCCTTCGGCAGATGAACTCGGCGGCATACAACGCTATGCAGCGGGCTTATTCGTATTGCAGAATTCAACGCCAAATGGCATTATTGGCCAGTTAAATTTTCTTGATCTTTATGGTCTTGATGAAAGTTATTTAACCAACCGTGTTAAAAATATTTATGCCGTTACACCTCAACAGGTAACAGACTTAACAAAGAAATATCTCCAACCAGATAAAATGACGATCATAATGGTTGGTGATGAAGCTGGAATAAAAGAACAGCAATCGAAACAGCCAAAAGCACTTTGATAAATAAAAAACCAGGTAAACTTTTACTACCTGGTTTTTTATTTTGCTCATTTAAATATGGCTATTATACAACCATACCGGAATGTACTTTAGATAAAAAGAGTTGCAGCAACTAGATGAAATTGCAGATAAGGCTATGATGAAATAACGGGATTATCGTTTCCTGAACATCCGGTCGATCAGCTTTTTCTTCCTTGCCTGTTCCCATGACCTTCGCCGCCCATATTCATAATGTCCCTGTCAAATAAATAAAGGCCGCTTTTATCATCGCCGATCATTTCCAGTTTATCATTGCATTCCCTTGCCAGCCTTTCTTCTTCCAGTTGCTCGTTTACATACCATTGTAAAAAATTATGAGTAGCATAATCTTTTTCTTTCAGCGACATATCAACAATATCATTAATGCTTTCGCTTACTTGCACTTCATGCCTGAAAAGTTCTTCAAATGCTTTTTTCAACGATACGAATGTAAGTGTCGGCTGCTCCAATGGCGGCACGATAGCAAAACCACCCCGCTCATTTATGTAGGTTATCAGTTTTAGCATATGCATGCGTTCTTCATCGCTGTGCTTAAAGAAAAATTGTGTTACACCTTTTAACCCTGGCTGGATATCGGCCCAGCTTGCCATCGCTAAATATGCCTGTGAAGATTGGGCTTCCATAAGCACCTGGTTGTTTAAAGCTTCCTGCATTGTTTTTGATAACATAGTGCGGTTATTTTAATTTATAATTTATTATTTTTCATCAACAAGAGATGCACAACAAATGTAATGTTTAATGCTATCACTAAAACAAGTTCATGGCTCATAGTTCATGGTTCATGGTATTATTGTTTGAACTATAAACCATAGCTTGTGAAAAATCTGTTATCGCTTTACAAAACTAATCTTACGGCTGCCATGTTCATCATCAGTAAGATGAATAAAATAAGTACCTGCTTTAAACTTATCAACAGCAATATCTATTTTGTTATCTCCTTCATTAAAGATGGCTTTTTTAGTAACCAGTGTTTTGCCGGCAACATCTGTTATGGTAACTATATGGGCACATGTTTTGGAAGATTTAAATGCTACAGAAACTTCATTAACAACAGGGTTAGGATAAACCTTAAGCTTTGCATATTCAGCAAAGCTATTTCCCATGGCAAAGGCTCTGGCAGCCACATACACATATTTTTGTTTTACAGCAGCAACGCCGCAAGCATTCTTTGCGATTACGGTAACAGCACCGCTCAAAGAACCCCATTTCACCAGTATGGCCTGTTTGCCTTGCCCCCTTACTATTGTGGCATCAGCAGGTACCGTCCATTGATAAGCAGTACCTTTTACAGCTTCAACCTTATAAACAATTCCCCTTTGCCCTTCCGAAACGGCGGTAGGACCAATAAGACGCACAGGTTTTTCAGGAACAGCTAATACATTAAATACCGGACTTTTTGCATTGCACCCGTTCCCGTTACGCACAATTGCATAATAGCTACCGCTTACACTGGCCGTGTATTGGATTTCTGCCCCAGATGCAGGCACAAATTTCTTCACTGTATTTTCAAATAACTCCGGTACGTAAATGTTTTCAGCTTCATCCACAAAAAGCCCAAAACCACTGCTGACTTTATTTTGCGTTGAATTGCCTGTGCCATTGCCCCCTGCCACTGTAATTCCTGTAGTTGCACCATGCGGCCATTTCTGTACCCGGTAATTTCCCTGGTCTCTTATGTACAATGTTCCATTACCCGTAATGCTTAAAGCAGTAGTAAAATTAAATTGGTTGGCAGCAGTACCTCTTCCGTTGCCGCCTGCAACTGTAATACCTGTGGCAGCACCGGGCGCCCATTTCTGAACACGATTATTATAATAATCAATTACGAAAATATTACCAGTGTGATCTGCCACCACATCGAGTGGCTCCGATAATTGATTAGCTGCTGAACCATTCCCATTACCACCTGCAACAGTTACCCCTGCAGTTGCACCGGGCGCCCATTTCTGTACACGGTGATTCCAGCGGTCTGCTATGTATAAATTACCCGTATCATCTAAAAAAATATTTTGTGGACCATTTAGCTGGTTGGCAGCATTGCCTGCGCCATTGCCTCCCGCTACTATCACCCCGGCAGCAGCACCAGGTGCCCATTTGGTAACCCTGCACAGCACATCATCAGATATGTATACATTACCATCATCATCTGCTGCTATGCCTTGCGGAGTAAATAACTGGTTAAGGTTGGAGCCTTTCCCATTAGCACCTGCAACAGTTACACCTTGTGTTGCACCCGGCGCCCATTTCTGCACTCTTTGCCTCCCATTATCTACAATAAAAATATTTCCGTTATTGTCAACAGCAACATCATGCGGGCCATACAACTGGCTTTCATCAGAAGTTCCCCCTCCTGCAACTATGATTGAATTGGGATTTCTTTTAGTTCTGATCTGCTCCAGCACACCGTTACGATACCATTCCAGCAGAGAAGGCGCATTACCTGAAAAATTTGCTGTAAGTACGGTTGTTATACAGGGATCACCACTGATATAAGCAGAACATTGTGCAACAGCGCTAAAATGGTTTGCCCATATTATTAATATTGTAATAAAAAGAGTAAAGATCTTTTTCATATAAGCAAGCTTTAATGCAAGATAATTTATCTTACTTTTTATAATGCATCTGCTGCGATATATCCAAAAATTAATATACAAGTTTTATCTGGAGCTCGGTTTGCTGGTACGCAACTGAAACACATCGACCAGTAATGCGAAAGCAATAGAAAAATATATGTATCCCTTCGGAATATGAAAATCCAGCCCCTCCCCTATAAGAGAAACGGCAATAAGCATAAGAAAACTTAATGCGAGAATCTTGAATGATGGATATTTATGAATAAAATTGCTTATAGGCGCAGCAGCAAACAACATTACACACACACTTACCACAACAGCCACATACATGATCCATAATTCCTGAACCATACCAACTGCTGTAATAATACTATCAATTGAAAATACAAGGTCCAGGATAAGTATCTGCACAATAACTCCGCCAAATGTGGTTGCCTTTGGCTTTGGTGCATCACTATCATCCTTCCTTTCAACATTATGATTAATTTCTTTGGCGCTTTTATAGAGCAGAAATAACCCGCCTAAAATAAGTATAAGATCTTTTCCGGATATACCTATTTGAAAAACTGTAAAAAGATTTCCCTGCAGTTTTAAGATCAACGATATTATTGTTAAAAGAATAAGACGCATTACCATGGCCAGCAACAGGCCAATCTGTCTTGCTTTTTTTTGTGTTTCGGGCGGCAGCTTCCCAGTAACAATAGAAATAAAGATAACGTTATCTATACCTAATACAACCTCCAAAAGAATAAGTGTTAACAGCGCAATAATTTGCTCCATTTGATACAAGGGTTATTTTGTAAGCTGGTGTGATTTTTAATTCAGCCCGATTCGTGCAAAAAAATAAAATTATACCTGATAACAATGTCAGGCTTCATTTTGTTTTTCTGTTGCATCTTTTTGGTCGTTCTCTTCAGCTTTCTCTTCAACTTTTTGCATTAAAGAAGAAAGCGGGCCTTCCATATGTTCCTGCGGATCGGTTGTATTTAATGTTTCGGGATCTGGTTTTATTGCAGCATCCTGGTTTGATTTATCCGGCTTTACAGGTTCTTTTTTTTCGTCTGCCATATTATATAGATTTAGAATATTATGATCAACAAACTTACTGCCAGTATAAAACAATATTAAAAAACAGCAAGAAAACAATCAAAATTAATGTTCCATCAGCATATATCTATTGCCTTTATCTTCGCGGGCAATGATTGATTTTCGAAGTGATACAGTCACAAAGCCATCGCAACAAATGCTGCAGGTAATGTTTAATGCAAAAGTTGGCGATGACGTTTTTGGCGAAGATCCAACCGTAAACCAACTTGAAGAAAAAACTGCTGCAATGTTTGGAATGGAAGCCGCTATTTTTTGCCCCAGCGGCACTATGACCAACCAGCTTGCCATTAAATGCCATACACAGCCGGGTGATGAAGTTATCTGCGATAAACTTTCACACATTTACCAGTATGAGGGTGGAGGCATTGCTTTTAATTCAGGCTGTTCTGTAAGCTTAATTGATGGCAATAATGGTAGAATAACCGCACAGCAGGCTGAAGATTCCATCAATAATAAAAATGATGCGCATAAAGCATATTCAAAACTCATTTCTTTGGAAAACACAGCCAATCGTGGTGGCGGAAGCTGCTATGATTTCGAAGACATTAAAACCATAAAAAAAATCTGTGAAGCACACAGCCTGTTATTGCACATGGATGGAGCGCGTTTATTTAATGCCATCGTCGCAAAAAATGAATCAACGAAAGATTACGGGAAGATATTTGACAGCATTTCAATCTGTATCAGCAAAGGATTAGGCGCGCCGGTTGGCAGCGTTTTAACCGGTACAAAAAATTTTATTGCCAAAGCAAGGAGAATAAGAAAAGTTTTGGGTGGCGGTATGCGGCAAGCCGGTTATTTGGCCGCCGCCTGTATATATGCCCTGGAAAATAATATTGAAAGATTGAAAGAAGATCATTATCATGCACAACAATTGGCAGCAGCTTTGCAGCAAAAAGATTTTGTTGATAAACTCTTGCCGGTTGAAACCAACATCATCATTTTTGAAGTAAAGGGCAAATATTCAGCGTCAGCATTGGCTGCTGTATTTAAAAAACATAATATTTTAGTGATTGCAATTTCTAAAACACAGGTAAGAATGGTTACACATTTAGACATAAACAAGGATATGATCAATGAAACCATACAAGTAATTAATCAAATGTAAATTCCTGCAACTCAAACCAAAATATCTAATAAAGAAACACATGTTACCAAAAATAAATCCTGCCAATACACAGGCCTGGCTGCTACTCAAAAAACATCAAAGCGAAGAGATGCGCAACATAAATATGAAGCGCATATTTGCCGAAGATGAAAACCGCTTTAAAAAATTTTCAGTTTCATTTGGCGATATACTCTTTGATTATTCAAAAAATATCATCACACCAAAAACATTGCAATTGCTGCTACAGTTAGCTGAAGATTGTAAGGTAAAAGAAGCAATAGATAAAATGTTCAGTGGCGATAAGATCAATGAAACAGAGAACCGGTCTGTGTTGCATACGGCTTTAAGAAATTTCGGAAATGAGCCAGTATTGAGTGATGGGAAAGATGTTATGCCCGATGTGCATCGCGTACAAAACCAGATGAAAGCATTCTGCGAAAAAATTCACAGCGGGCAATGGAAAGGTTATACGGGCAAGCCGATCAAATACATTGTAAACATTGGCATCGGCGGAAGTGATCTTGGCCCTGTGATGGTTACAGAAGCATTAAAACCTTACTGGAAAGAAAATATTCAACCCTATTTTGTAAGCAATGTTGACGGCACGCATATAGCAGAAACACTTAAAAAAGTTACCCCCGACGAAACGATATTTTTAATCGCTTCAAAAACTTTTACTACCCAGGAAACCATGACCAATGCAAACACTGCCCGTAAATGGTTTCTTGATCATTGTAAAAATGAAGGCTGGATCCCGGCACATTTTATTGCATTAAGCACCAATGAAGAAGCGGTAAAGAAATTTGGTATTGATCCTGCCAATATGTTTGAATTCTGGGATTGGGTTGGTGGAAGATATTCTTTGTGGAGTGCAATTGGGTTATCAATCGCTTTAACTGTTGGTTATAACAATTTTGAATTATTACTTAAAGGTGCTTTTGAAATTGATACGCATTTTAAAAGCACTCCCTTCAACAAAAATATCCCGGTGCTAATGGCAATCATTGGTATTTGGTACACCAGCTTTTTCCAGGCACAAAGTGAAGCCATTTTGCCGTATGATCAATACATGCACCGCTTTGCTGCATATTTTCAGCAAGGCAATATGGAAAGCAATGGCAAATATGTTGACCGCAATGGCAGTGAAACAAATTATGCAACCGGCCCGGTAATCTGGGGAGAACCCGGAACAAACGGACAACACGCTTTTTATCAGCTAATTCACCAGGGCACGTTATTAATCCCTTGCGATTTTATTGCACCCGCAAAAACGCATAACCCAATTGGTGACCATCACGTAAAACTGTTAAGTAATTTCTTTGCGCAAACAGAAGCTTTGATGAAAGGCAAAGATGAAGCAGAAGTGAAAGAAGAATTAAAGAAAGAGGGCAAAACTGCTGAGCAAATAAAAAAGCTTGTGCCTTTTAAAGTGTTTAAAGGGAATAAGCCAACCAATTCATTTTTAATAAAAGAGATTACACCAAAAACTCTTGGTAATCTAATTGCTTTGTATGAACATAAAATTTTTGTACAGGGTGTGATATGGAATATTTTCAGCTTTGACCAATGGGGTGTTGAATTGGGAAAACAACTTGCTTCAAAAGTTTTACCTGAATTGGAGAATGATGAAAAAATTAATTCGCACGATTCATCAACCAATGGTTTAATAAATACCTGGAAAGAGATGAAGTAATAGTTTACAGCATAATTAATCTAACTTCATTCTTAAATTATTTCTGTTTGAAAAGAAGATGCGCCCTTGCTTTAGTATTTGTTTTTCTAACTGTTTTATTGGTAAATGCACAGGATTCTTCTTTTTCTGTAAATAATTCAACAGATTCTCTGGCAAATCAAAAAGATGCAATTGATCTGATAAAATCACTCTTCAATTCTAAAAAAGCTGATACTGCAAAAAAAACTTCAAACGTTACGATTTTGCCTGCAATAGGTTATAACCCCAGTATTGGGTTCCTGCTGGGCATAAATTTTCTAAAATCATTTTATAAAGGAAATCCTGCAACAACCAATTTATCTGTTGCCCAATTAGATTTTTCTTTTACTACAAAACGCCTGGTTATCGCAAGGTTCAGAACAAATGTTTTTACAGAAAATAACAAATGGAACCTCCAAGGTAACTGGCAATATATGCGCAATTATGTAAATGATTTTGGCCTTGGCGACGAGGCAGAAAGAGATCCTTCTATGAATTATCCTATACGCTTTAATTATTTCAGGTTTACAGAAAAAGCTTACCGAAATATAGGAAATCATTTTTATGCAGGTGGTGGTATAAGCCTTGATCTGCGTAATGATATCCAGGATGAAAGGCTTGACAGCGTTACAAATACACCGCACCATCAATATAGTATTGACAAGGGTTTTGACCCAAAAAAATATTTTGTAAATGGCCTCATCGCAAATATTCAATATAATACCAAGGAACATCCCAACCGTTCGTTTGGGGGCGTTTATGCAGAAGCTTATATAAGATACAATACAAAGCTGCTGGGCAGCACAAAGGAATCCGGGCAATTATATACCGAATTCAGAAAATACGTGAGCCTTTCTTCCAAAAACCCTGAAAAAGTAATTGCTTTCTGGTATTGGGGCAGCTATCTTTTATGGGGCAAACTTCCTTATTTAGAACTTCCGGGTACTGCTTATGATACATACAACCGTAGCGGAAGAGGCTATACTTTAAGCAGGTTTAAGGGTCCTAATTTTGTTTACCTGGAAAGTGAATACCGGTTTCCCATCAGTCAAAATACAAAAACGTTAAGTGGCGTAGTGTTTGCCAACCTCCAGTCTTATTCTGATGCAAACAATAAACATATGTTTAGCTGGATAGAACCTGCAGCAGGTGCCGGTATCCGTATTTTGTTTAACAAAAGATCACGCACGAATATCTGTCTTGACTATGCAATAGGTAAATATGGTTCTTCCGGTTTCTTTTTTGCTTTAAATGAAGCTTTCTGATATGACTTATGGAGCTGTGAGCCATGAGTTGTGAGCCTTGAGCCACGAGCCACAAGCTATGAACCATGATCTATGAACTATTTCAGCCAATTGCTTCCAAAGACAATGTAATAGGCAAAGTCTTCAGGGCCACGGGCAATATCCACACCCATGCGCAATCCAAATTTCCGCGCTAACAGGTACCGGAAGCCGGTTCCATAACTATACACCCATTCTGCCTGGCCAAATGCATCCCATTCATTAAAAGCCTTACCGGTTCCGCCATAGAACATAATACTCCAGCGTTTTATAAAATCCCAGCGAAATTCCAGTTCCGTAAGTATATCCGCATTACCCTGGTAACGGTTCGCCGGTATGCCCCGCATATCGATATATGGGAGCATAAAAAATGGAGGGTCGCTAAATGCCTGTTGCCCATCTATCCGCCAACCGCCAATTAATTTATCGGAAAGTGTTCTATAAGCGTACATGTAATAATTCATCCGCGCGAAATCATAATCACTGCCTAAAACATTATCAGACACCTGTGTATCAAAATGCAGTTTCATACCATTGTTTGGTGTAAACGTATTATCACGGCTATCCAGTTCAATCACTGCACCTAACTGGCTTACAATGCTGGAATATTCAATGGGTTTTACAACATCAGGAGGCAGTAAGCTGTCTCCAACATAACGCACATCTGTTTTAAGAAAAAGATATTTTAAGCCTGCATACCAGTTGGATATCCCGATCCGCTTAATTGCCTGCATAGAGCCTATAACCGCTTTGATATTAAATGCAAATTCTTTTTCTCCGAGTTCCGGCAAGGTTTTGTAATAAGACATATTAATATCACCGTAGCCGCCACCCACCCTGTATTTTATCCTGCTTTTTATAAAAGTACCGCTCCTGAAAGCAGCAGCCATCCAGCTATTATTTGCGGTGTACATCCCTGCGGCACCAGTTATATCAGGCGCTACGGGTGTATATACTATTTTCCCTTTAACCGAATCAATATAAGGCGGCCTTTTTTTCAGGAATACAGGTACCAGGCCGCCCCCAAAGCCTCCAAGCGCAGGCTCGGTAATGAAAATGGGTACAGGTACAAATCCGTTCGCATTAATAATATAATCGCTTAAATCAAAAGCGCCATCCAAAGAATCTTTCATGGAAATCTTTGTACGCTGTGCTGATACATGTAAAGCCAGGAAAAGAAAGACTGAAATAATAACGATTCTGGTGAGAGGGTATTTCATAAGCGGCATTCGGTTTTATATCCTGAAGCCTCAATCGCCCGGTAATATCAGGGAATTATGTCTCCGACGGCAAATCCTATTGCTGCAGGCATTGCCACTGATAGCTGCGCTGTACTAAAGCACTTACGACATACAGGGTTACTGCAGGCGGATGAAAAAGAAGGATGATATTTTTTTGATACACAGCCTATTGGGATAACGTGAGTCGGATAGCTAACTTATTTTTAGACATCCAGCCTGTGCCCACCGAAAAAATCAGGTAAGAAAAGGCATTGCTTTTGCTAAACCCGACTCACGTAACTTATAACTTTTTTATTGCTGCTCTACGCTTTCTTCAACCTTTTCCTTATCAAGTTCGCCTATAAAGGGTATGTTACTCATAACATAAAGCCTTACAACTGTCTGCAGGTATTGCTCCAGTTGAAAGAGTTTCAATGCATCTTTTCCTCCTGTAGCATCACTGAACTTTTTAAAATAAGTTTCATAAAGTTTATCGTACTTCAAGTTATTTGCAAGGGTTGATTTTGCAAGTTCAGCAGCCTGTGCATCTGTAATTGTTTCATACTCGTTAGCATATTTCTCTATTATATTTATTTTTTCCCTACCTATTGCTTTCCGCTGGTCTTCATACTCATCGTACAATTTCCAGAAGGCAACACTGTCTGCAGCAGGAACCTGCATATATGCACTCACCAGCGCCTTTTTTTCTTTTCCGAATGCAGACTGAATGATGTCGATATCTTCTTTATTGCTTTGTGCTTTCACAGCGTTAAACCCTGCAACGAGGCAAATAATAATGAACAGTTTTTTCATTGTGCTTTTAATTTTTAGATTGATTTTTTAGATTAGATATTTTTTTGGAATTAAAAATATAAATATGAAGATAAGGGTATTACACTTATCGAGGCAGGGCTGGTGCAGTAAAGTTCAAAAGAATCATAGTAAATTTTACATGGTACAAGTGTAAAAAAGAAAACCGGTACTGAACGAAATTTTTTATGACTGAAAAGAAAGGAACCGGCTATTTGTAAAGCCATTACATAAAATAACTTAAACCACCTACTTAACAACAGGAAGATTGCATATTATTATATTCGTATATTATTACCTCCGCATTTAGAAAATACAATCAACATGTACGATACTTTAATAGACAAAACAGATGCATGGGTTATAGCATTAGTTCTTTCTGTTTTGATGATGATTACCTTATGGTTAGGAAAGATAACAGGAACATGGGTTAGAATTAACAGGCATGCTGAGAAACCAGCTGAAATCCCGGGGTTCGGCTCGCTGTTGTTTTTTTTGCTTGCATTCACCTTTGCCATGAGTGGAAGCCGTTACGATGCACGAAGATCACTTGTGGTTGAAGAAGCTAATAACATTGGTACAGCCTTATTGCGGTGTGATTTATATAGCGCGGAAGAACGTGCTTTATTGCGAAACGATTTTAAAGATTATATTGAAGTGCGTATAACTTTTTACCAGACAGGGGCAAATAGGCAAGGCATTAAAGATGCCGATAGTCTATCGCAAATCATCGCCGCTAAATTATGGGACAGAGCAACCCGCTTATCTAAAGAGCCGGCTAATATGATCGCCTCCCAACAAATGATACCCGCATTAAATGACATGATAGATATTATTACCACGCGGGAGTATGTAGAAAAAGCAAAAGTGCCCGAAAGCATTTTGGTTATGTTGTTTTTTCTGTCATGTGCCAGCACTTTTTTTGGCGGATATTCCGCAGGTCGCAAAGGTGAAATTAGCTGGTTGGCTGAAATTGGATTTTGTTTGCTTATATCATTAGTTATCTTATTTACGTTGGATTTAGACAGGCCTCGGAGAGGTTTCGTGAACCTGGATGCACCCAATCAAAGCATTATTGATCTGCGGAAAAATTTTGAGGAAAATAAAAATAACTGACCCGTTTTCAAAATGGCAATATCGTTGTCTTGCTGAGAGAAAACCCGTAGGGCAACGTTCGTTTTATAACTTACTCCAGCCCAAATATCAATTGATATGTTTTTGCAATAAGCCGCAGTACTAAACCGGCAGTCCGGCTTTATGAATGCCTTCCCTGATGCGGTCATAAACTAACTTATCGAAGAGTATTTTCTCAAGTATGACACAGGCAGCTTCGGCCTTGCCTGGAAACTGGATTTGAAATTTTTCTGCAAGATCCGAAGTTTCTTTTATATGGGATAATTGCCCTAGGGCAGCAATTTTAAAAACATCATTCCAGAATACCCCGGGAATATGTATGCGGTTGGCATATTCAAGGGCTTCCTTATACTTACCAGTATAAAAATTGGTAAAGATCGGCGCAAGGTTAAGCCACCAGGGATAGTATGGATTAAGATTCTTTGATTGTTTAAAATATTCCATGCTTTTATCATATTCACCTAAAAGGCCAAACAAAAAAGAGGCACCTCCAAGAAAAAATGGGGACGTGGGATTAATGGATATACAGTGCTCCAATGATTCAACAGCGTTGCTTTTATCCCTGAGAAAAATAAACATCCAGGTTAAAGACAAATATGCATGCTGGCAATCGGGGTCTAACTGCAAGGCCTTTTGTACGCACTTATTGGCTTCCTGCAAAGGATCATTCACCGTAACATAACATAATGCATCACCATCTATATATAATTGGGCAAGCACTGCCCATGCCAATGCATAATTAGGATTTTGTTGCAATGCTTTTTCAATTCTCATTCTTGCAATCTGGTAGGTTTCTTTAGTATAGCGTATTTGGTAATGATAATACCAGAATACAGCGTCAATAGTATCCTGATCCATGAGGGGATCTAATTGAGTTGAAAAAGTATTACTTCTGCTGATGAGACCGTAATAACCTGTTAATCGCGGAACCACCTGTTTTATAATGTCATCAAATATTTCATACAGATAATCGGATTTAATGGCACGTTCATACGTTTGCGTCCATAACTGTGCGCCAGTTATGGCGTTTACAAGCTGCATGGAAATCCTTAAATGTTTTTTATCACGGTAAATACTGCCCGTTATAAGATGGCTTGTATTTAGTTCTTTCCCTACATTTCTTATATCGGTTTTTTCCTCCCTGAATTTTGATGTAGAAAAATAAGCGATGACTGCTATCTCGGGAAATTGTGCAAGGTCAGAACTTAACTGTTCACAAAAACCATCCACAATAAAATCATTCTCCGGCAAACCAGATAAGTTTTTAAATGGTAAAACAGCAACCCTGTTAACGGGTGTATCAATATGCGCAGGAGACGCAGATGTTGATCGGGATGACCCGCTTACTTTATCGGTAACAATAAACTCCGGTATGTAACTGCCCTTTTTCAGCGATATCATTAAAGAATCATTATTACCCTCACCCTGGTAATATTCATGAAGGCATCTTCTTAAACGACCAGCATGTATACGGATCACAGCATCAAACTGCGGGTTGAAATCAGCCGGTTTCCCAAGAGCCTTTACTGCTATGGAGTACTCTTTGATCTCATGTGTTCTCTCCTCAATAGTTTCAGAAACTACGAACCGGAGAAAATTAGAAAGCACATTAGATTGCTTAAATACTTTAGAAGACAGAATACGTTCCAGTTCTGTTTTAACAGCTAAAAGATCCGGCGCTTGCATGTATCAGCGGTTTTATAGTGATTCCATTTACCAGGATGTAACAGTTAAGTAACCGTGTTTAACTTATCTCGCTAAAATAACCGATTTAATTTTAGCAAATAAAATCTCATAGTTAAAAGTTCATGGATATCAGACTCAAAGCCATATTGCTGCGTTTTCCGTAAGATTAGCGAAAGAATCATAAAACAAATTTAGGAAAACAAGGATTTTGAAAGTCTCTGTTCTGATTATGAGCTTTGTGTCAATATGTTTAAAACACTCAAAAAGGAAACGGAGTCAGGCATTCCAAATTGGAAGAATACCTTGAAATAAAAATAGAACTTGAACAGGAAGTGCTAAAATACCTATATTGAGATTTTAAATTACCTATGCGGTTATGAAATTGACTTACTAACCATTCAAAAATTTCGCAGATTTTTTATGCAACACAAAGCATCAATCCATAATAGATTTATACAACAATTTTAAATTATTAAAATCAAAAAAATGAAATCAAATTTTAAAACAGTTACCCGATTTTTTTTACCGGTTCTTATCCTGGGATTTTGTCAAACGGCTATAGCCCAGGCCCCGCCGTCATTACCCGACACTTCAAAAATGACTTATAACCAGATCTCAAGCGGGTTGGGAGTTTATGCATATCCTTCAAAAGGGCAAAGTCAGCAGCAACAAAAAACGGATGAATTTGAATGTTATAAATGGTCTATGCAGCAATCAGGCATCGACCCGTTGAATCTTCCAAAAGTACAGGCTGCGCCTGTTGAAACCGGCCCTGATGGCTCAATGATCGTTGGTGGTGCAAAGGGTGCAGCAGCTGGCCTGGCCATCGGTGCTATTGCAGGCGACGCAGGTAAAGGCGCAGCGATTGGCGCGGTTGCCGGTGGTTTGGCCGGCAGACGCCAGTCAAAGCAGGCCCAGGCACAGGCAGAAAAGCAGTCACAGGCTAACGCAGCAAATACAGAACAGGCAATAAAAGATAGTTTTATAAAAGGCTTTTCAGCATGCATGGAAGGAAAAGGATATAGCATTAAATAACCCTGCAACAGAAATGCGGAATGTTAACAAAACCCGCCAATTAAATACCAGATCATCAATAATAAAAATTTACTGATTTATGAAACAACTTATCTTATTACTGGTTATAAGTGCCAGCTTGCTTTCGTGCACATCTTCAACTGATAAAAACAAAACTGAAAACCTAGCCATTGCTAAAAGATACCTGGAAGCTGTGCAAACTAATAATGTCGCAGCAATGGATTCTCTTCTTGCTGATAATTATATGGGCTATGGGCCTTCTGTTGGTGATTCCACCAATAAAGCAGATGCACTTAACAACTGGAAATACAATGCGGAGAATCTATATGAATCTATTAAGTATGACCGTTATCAAAATATTGCCGTAACCATTTCGGAGGGTGAGGAAGCCGAAGCTGGCGATTGGATTTCTAACTGGGCTTATATCACTATTAAATACAAAGATGGCAGAGGACCGGTACATGCATGGGTAAATGCTATTTACAAAATCGAAAACGGTAAAATAGCACATAGCCGCACTTTTTATAATGAAGCCGATGTGCTGGAGCAACTGGGTTATACAATGGAGCCACCTGGAGAGTAATCAATAAATATTCCCGCTTCCTGCTTATCTCATATGAATATTTAAACTAACCAAAAGAAAAACATGAAAATCAAAAGCATTCCCCTCGTGCTTATTTGCACCTTGGCACGTAGTAAACTTCTTACAGGCACCATACTATTTTCAATGCTGAATGTTTCCGCTTTTTGTCAGGCTAACAGGTATTATCCTAAAGCTGACCCGCACAAATTCCAGGCTGAAATAACAGTGCCGTTATGGTTACCATGGATCAAAGGAACAGCAGGTGTGGATGGGTTGCTGAAAGATGTGCAGGGAGATATAAATGCAACACCGGGAAAGCTTCTTAATAAACTTAAAGGAACGATCATGCTGAATGCTGATGTAAGCAAAGGTGGCTTTGTTGGTTTTGTGAATTATATGCATATCAAACTTGGAACGGAGAACACAATAGCAGAACTGCCACTGGGAGGAACAGCTACATGGAGCGACGAAATAAAAAATGACATACTGGATATTGCAGCAGGCGGGCGTTTGCGCTTTAATAAAGGAATGATAGATCTTTTTGTGGGTGTGCGGTATTTTAACCTCGGTAATTCGCTTGAAGTAAGCGACGGCATCTCATCAAAAACCGGCTCAGACAATGTTGATTTCTGGGATCCAATGTTGGGCGCAAGATTATTTTATTATCCCAAAGACCGTATTATGCTTTTTCTCCGAACCGACTTTGGCGGTATCTGGGGCGGCTCTTCACAATTTTCATGGAATTTAGAAGGCAAGGTAGGTTATACCATTTCTCCCACTGTTGACATTGCCGGTGGCTTTCGTTCATATAGTTTTAAATATGCGGAATATACGAGTGACACCAGGATATTTTATATGGATCCGCACATGTACGGGTTTGAAGTCTCTGTTTCATTCATGATACCAAAAAGAAGTAATAATGCTGGTGTTTTTCCAAAAAAGAAAACAGCAAATAAATAAAGATTTATGGACAATGATGCCGCTTTCTGAAACAGTAACAAAAGAACCTCTAACAATAATTCTTTCAAACAAAAAAACAAGAATGAAAAAACCATTGCTCTTTTTCGCGCTGGTACTTTCCATTGCAGCAGCAGCGCAACAAGATCCACCGGCTGCGGCAACATTTGATCGAACCTCACTTCCGATCAAGGAGCCGCCCAGGCCAAAGTACAAAGAATTAGATGTGCGTAAGGTAACACCACCGCCACGCTTTGATGTAAAAGCACCAAAGGGCGCACCCAACGTAGTTATAGTTTTAATTGATGATATGGGCTTCGGCGTTACGGATGTTTTTGGCGGGCCTATCCCTATGCCAACAATGGATAAATTAGCTAAAACCGGTATTAAATACAACCGGTTTCATACAACCGCTTTATGTGCCCCAACACGTACGGCGTTACTAACCGGTTATAACCACCATTCCAATAACATGGGCTCAATTACCGAAACATCCACTACTTATCCCGGTAATAATGCAATAAGGCCCCAGACTATTACACCTATGGCAGAAGTACTGCGCCAGAACGGTTATAATACGGCGCATTTTGGTAAGTGTCATGAAGTACCACCTTGGGAAATTTCTACTTCCGGCCCGCAGGATCGTTGGCCGGCCCACTCAGGAATGGAAAAGTTTTATGGTTTCCTTGGGGGTGAAACAAATCAATGGGCTCCATTGATCTATGATGGCGTTACGGTGGTAGAAACGCCTGATGATTCTAATTATCATTTCACAACAGATATGACCAATCATGCTATTTCATGGATGCGGGATCAGCAGGCACTAACACCCGATAAACCCTTCTTCATGTACTATGCACCGGGGGCAACCCACGCACCGCATCATGTTCCGAAAGAATGGATCGAAAAGAACAAAGGTAAATTTGACCAGGGCTGGGATGTACTCCGCCAGGAAACGCTCGACCGGCAAAAGAAATTGGGAATCGTTCCCGAAAACACCAAATTAGCACCAAAGCCTGCAGATATAAAAGATTGGGATAAACTATCAGCAGATGAAAAGAAGTTATTCGCAAGGCAGGTAGAAGTATATGCCGGGTTTGCTGAACAAACCGATTATGAAATAGGGAGGCTTGTAAGCGCAATTGAAGATCTGGGAATAATGGAAAACACGGTAATTATTTATATAGCCGGTGATAACGGTGCCAGCGCAGAAGGGCAAATGAACGGTGTTTTCAACGAAATGACTTATTTCAACCAGGTTCCGGAAACTGTTTCGGAAATGGTGAAGCATCTTGATGAATGGGGTTCTGCCAGTACTTACCCGCATTATTCAGCCGGATGGGCAGTGGCCCTGGATGCGCCTTACGCCTGGACAAAGCAAATGGCTGCAGACTATGGTGGAACCAGTAATGGTATGGTGATACACTGGCCCGCCGGTATTAAGGCTAAAGGAGAACTATGTTCACAATTCAGTCATGTGATTGATATCGCCCCAACAGTATTTGAGATCGCAGGAATCCCTTCTCCTAAAATGGTGAATGGAATTGCGCAGGAACCAATTGAGGGAACAAGCCTCGCCTATACATTTACTGACGGAAAGGCAAAGGAAAAACATACGGTACAATACTTCGAAATGTTTGGCAACCGGGGTGTTTATAAGGATGGTTGGCTGGCAAGAACAATTCACAGGCCACCCTGGGATGCAAAACCATTAACTACCCTGCAGAATGATGTTTGGGAACTGTATAATGAAAATGAAGATTTTAGTCTCGCTAAGAATATTGCATCGCAACAACCCGAAAAGCTGAAAGAGCTCCAGGCTTTATTTATGGAAGAAGCTTCAAAATATCATGTGCTGCCAATTGACGACCGGGTTTTTGAAAGAATGGATGCGAAATTGGTTGGCCGGCCAACGCTGATGGAAGGAAGGACCAGCGTAACCTACGGGGAAGGCATGAAAGGGATGGGAACTGATATTTTTATTGACCTGAGAAATACAGCCTATACGATTACAGCCGATGTAGAAGTTCCAGCCAATGGCAATGGTGCGATTGTAGCACAGGGCGGAAGATTTGGAGGGCTTTCATTTTATGTGAAGGATGGCAAACCCATGTTTGGATATAATTACTTAGGCCTTCAATCATTTTCAATTGCTTCATCCCAGGCACTCCAACCGGGTAAACACACGCTTGTTTATGACTTTAAGTATGATGGAGGGGGCTTTGGAAAGGGCGGTGTGGGATCCATATCCGTTGATGGAAATAAAGTTGGCGAAGGGCGCATTGAAAAAACGCAGCCCGGCATATTTTCAGTGGATGATATGGCGGATATTGGTTTGGATGAAGGCACCCACGTTGCCGACTATGGCGCTTCGAATAAATTTAATGGTAAAATCGGGAAGGTGACTATCGAGGTGAAGAAATAAATGCCTGGTGGCTTATAAAACAAGCTGATTTAAAATAACGGCCATCAAATTGATGGCCGTTATTTTAACCAGGCCTGGAAGATTGTAGAGGTGTCAGACACTTTGAAAGTGTCAGACACCTATCGCGCATTGTTTTAGCCGGGCTTGGAATATTATTCATGGTTCCATCGCGGGCATGAAACGTTTCGTCTTTTTTATGAAATCTTCCATCCACGGCATGAAAAGTTCTATCTTTTTGATGGAATCATTTGGTGTACAGCATCGTCTCCTTTTAAGGGCTACTGTGTACCCACGAGTCTGTTTTAAAATTACATGTAGACAATATTAAAGACTACCTGCCCTGTAGGGGCAAAATGTCGGTAGAAGAAGAATGAATTATTATTTTATTTGTGCCGTAGGTACAAAACATTTTACCAGGATGTTTTAACAGAAATCCCGATCTTCCGTACCTACGGCACTTGGTTGCTTCTTAAATCGCTTTCTACCAATATGTAGTGCCTGACGGCACTGTAAAAGATGTGGGTACACAGTAGCTGTCCAACGTATTATACACCTAAGACACCTGGTCACAACATTTTATAAAAAAGGAATAAAATCTGTTTCGTTTTTCAATCCTTTGTTATTTCGTTATTATTAACCGAGCGGATATGCACATCGTGCTGTGGGAAGGGAATTTCAATGCCGTTTGCCTTGAAGGCGATATTAATCGCATACATAATATCACTTTTTACAACCAGCCATTCCCGTATGTTGCGCACCCAGCATAATAATTCCATATCTATGGAACTGTTATCAAATGTTTTAACCAGTACCAGAGGCGGGGGAGATGTAAGTATTCTTTCGTCTTTTGAAACAAGGTCTGTTAGTATCTGCCTGGTTTTTTCCAGGTCGGTTACATAAGCAACACCCACCAGTATATCAATGCGCCTGTTTGAATTTACCAGCGTCCAGTTTACCAGGTGCTGGTTCAGCAGGTCACCGTTAGGCACTATTACATCTGCACCTTCCCAGGTATATATCACACTGCTGCGGAATCCAATTGATTTCATAACGCCTGACCGGCTGCCGATCTCAACAATATCGCCCACATTCACGGGCTTTTCAAATGAAATGATGAGGCCGCTTACCAGGTTGTTTACCAGTGTTTGCAAACCAAATCCAATGCCTACGCTTAAGGCACTGATAACAATGGTCATTTTATCCATAGATATTCCTGCAGCGGCAAAGGCAAGAAATAAACCAAGTGTTATAATACCGATGCGTATCAGCAGCAGCCAACTCCCGATACCACGGGATTTCGCACCTGTTTTTCCGTCGCTGTTACCCGAAGCAAAAAAAGAAACGAGCCTTGAAGCAAGGGTAGATAGGGTAAGTATCAGGAAAAAGATAAACAGGTCATGGATCGTAAATAAATAATTGCCTATGGCCCTGTCTTTATAAAAAAAATCCTTTACGGGATCTGAAATTAACCTGAATACATAAATATCCCTTCCAACCAATATTCCCCACCCAATAATTAATAAAACATAAAATAGTGCCGGTACTTTATTGCCTACTTTTTCAAAATTTATATAGAATAATTTTTTGTTAGGAGCCTTATACACATTAAAAGCCAGTGCTAATCCTTCATTGATCAGTCTTGCTGTCCATAGAAATAAAATGGCAATGATCACACTAAAGGCCCCGCTGGCCAGTAAAGTTTTTGAAAGGTTGTATCGTCCGCAGATATTCGCGATCGTTGAAGCAAAATGTAAAATACTTACAAGGGCAATAAAGTATATTATCGTTCTTTCCCTTAATTCTTTCTTGTGGCCTTTAAAAAGGATAATGGTACAGGCAACCGTGCCTGCAATGGAAAGGTAAAGCATAAACCATCTTTCAGGGCGTGATGCCTGCAGTATTAAGTTATCGGCACAGGCCAGTAAAAATAAAACCAGCAGCGTGAGCCATGAATACATCCAGAATTTTGATATGTATTTTTTGAATATAATGGTAAGGCATATTGCAGAGATCGTCCATAATAAAGCATTAAATACAAAAACAGGCTCCACAAGAATGAATTGAAAAAGGTTTAACACCAGGAAAATTGCAGACAGCACAGGATGGCGCACGACCAATTGTGCCGGATTAGTTTCATCCGAAATGCCTTCTTCCTTTAAGTGCTTTTTTAATGAGCCAAGAAAAAAAGCAGTAACGATTATTAATAAAACCAGCAGTAAGATCCTGCCTGTATTATTACTTACATAAAAAAATAAGGCAAGTTTGTTTTTGGCAAGAGAAAACTTCAGTATTTCGCTGAATGGCCTTATGTATCCTATCGAATCCCCAATATTTGAAAACTCCCTGTTAAAGACCTGGCCGGAAAGGTCTTTTTGAAAATTTTCAATTTGGTCTATACGGGATCTGAGTTCGCTTACGATCACATTTAGTTTTGTTTGTAAAGTGCCTGTATTCAGCAATGCCTGTTTAAATGTGCTGTCTGCAGGACGGATCCTGGCGGATACGAGCACTAATTTTTCTATGTAACGCATGGCCGTAGCCGAGTCTGCAGAAACCGTGTACAAAGCGCTGTCGCTGTTAAGTGAGTCTATCGTGTTCCTGAAACTCACCAGGTCTTTATAATATTTATCCAACGCTGCTTTCCTGGTCAGTATCCTGTTCAGCAATTCCTTTAATATTTTTTCTGAAACCTGCAGGTTCCTGTTGGTCTGCGATGTGCCTGTATTGGTAAATACACCATCACTTGCAATAGTATACCAGCTTGTTATCCTGGCGTGTTCAGCATTTAACCCGGTTGTATCAAGCCCGATCTTTACGAAGTTTGTCGCCGCAAGTGTCGCTTCCTTTATTTTTTCAATTAGTTCATCCTGCTTTGTTGCAATCCTGTCTTCTTCAAACTGCCTAATGCTTTTTTTAGCTTCATCTAACCCAATCTGCTTTAACTGGTTAAGTGATCCTGGTTGTATGGTGTCTGCAACAGCCTGCATTTGTTGTGCGGAATCTTGCTGCTGTGTAAAGGCTGTAAGGCTGATACATACAAGGAAAAGCAAGCATACAATCCTGTAACTGTTTACCTGTACCGGTTTGTTATGTTGCCGATTCTTTTTAAAAACCGGCTGGTTTAATAAAAAGCAGGTATTATATTTTGAATCAGATAAAACGATCATTATATCTTTTTATAATAAACAGGCTTACCCGGATCGCACGTTAACTAAAATTAAAAGCAAATCTTTAAAAATGTTTTTCATTAGATTTAAGAAGGATGTATGCTTATTTTAAGCCGGCAAACAATTCACATATTTTTTCATTCCCGCAGATATGTGAAGACAGCATCAATCCAAAGAACATAGTTTACAACTGTACCGATAATTAAAAAGTTTCAGCCGCACCAAAATATACGCCGCCCGAATTTTTCCCAAAGCCAAAATCAACCTGTAAGTTGGTTCTTGATTTTTTATCTACCATAAACCTTAGTCCGAAACCATAACCGGGAGCTACATAATTAAATAGTTTTACTTTTTGTTCCGGGCTGTTGGCAGTAGTAATGTTGGCAAACAAAACTCCTCCCCATACGCCGCCACACGGAGAAATCGGGAAACGATATTCAGCTTCATTATATACCATACTTGGCCCTCTGAAACGCCCCTGCGTATAACCTCTTCCGCTGCGCCCCCGCTGATCATATCCCAGGGCAGGTAACTCCAGGTAAGGCAGATCGCCTGAAGGACTGAAATTACCCAAAAACCAAAACGCCATTAAATGACGGGGGTTCCTTTTTGAAAAACTATGAAAACTTCTCCACTCCAGGCTCAAAAGATTTCCATTTTTTTTGTTTCCCAAAAATTCAGGCGCAATCCTCCAGTTAAAGTTTGCAAAATATCCTTTGTAAGCATTAACCAGGTTATCGCGGGTATCTAATACGACGTTTAAACTTACACCCGATACAATATATTTTTCCGGGTTAAATCCATACTTATTATTATAGGTATAGTGGCTGGTATACAGGGGCAGTGCCGTATCCAGTTTTTGATCATCAATTTTGAAATAGTAATCCAGGTGATAGCCAACGCCAACATAGAATCCTTTTTTTATCTGCCAGGAAGCCGATTGATAGAACCGTATCAGGTTGAATTTCATGGGTTGAATTAAAGAATCACTGGTTGTTTCGGTGCCATTCAGATTATACTGGTATTTTAGAATACCGCCTTCGGGTGCATTGGTGCTTAACCCATAAGTTGGTTGTGAAAAGAAAAACAGCCGCCAGTCCCCGCTTAAAAACATCTTATTGTTTTTTGTATAAATATTATTCTTTATCTGTAGCAAAAACTGGTTTTTTGTTGTTACGGTAAGATTGCCAACAATGGTTGAATAAGAACTGTTAGGCTTTGTAAATGCATATTGCCCGGCCGCTCCAAATTGGAAACCTGTTGCGGGGTTAGAGCCAACAACAGGAAAAATTAACAGAGAACCTGATTTATCCGCTTTGACCGGTATTGGTTTATTCTTCCATTTTCTTATCACATCACCAATATCCCGCTGCACACAAATTGTATCCGGCTTTTTAAAAGCGGTATCCTGTGCAAATGCGTGGCAATTCCAAATCAGCATCGGCACGCATAAAAAAAGAATCGTTAGCCTGTAATATTGCTTCATTAAAAGCCTATGATTCTTTGAAATTAAATTTTTTATTTGTTACAACAGCTTTTAAATAAAAACCTGATAAAAAATTCGACTTTAGACTTAAATAACATAAGGGTGGCACAACTTATTAACTTCGAAGTATATTTTGGGCAACCGTTTGATAAAGGGGTGGATTCGTCTGCTGTTAAGGTTATTTGCTTGCGCTAAAATTCTACCGGCAACAGGGCAACTGTTTGATTACTAAAAAATGATGGCAGCCAAACTAATAATGGCGTTAACGGCAAAGAGCGGAGGAATCAAAGTGGCGGGCACGGAATTCTAAATAAAATCGCTTATAATGAATACAAACCACTACGCCTCTGAAGATTTTTCGCTTTCAGAAGGCGGGCCATTTCACGATGCGATGGTGCGGATGCACCTGCAAAACAAACAGGGAAAGTTAGCTGTTGCAGGCTTATGCATCACCTGGTTGCCGCTGGTAATCATCTCGGCAATTGAAGGAACATTGTATTCAGGAAGTCAAATGCCCTTCCTGCAGGATGTTGCAATGCAGGCACGCGTATTGGTGGCACTACCCATGCTGATCATCATAAAGCTAGCTATTGATAGCAAAGTGACCGCCGTAGCCAAATACCTTGCTGAGGCGTTGATGAGTCCCGAGGAGCGGCAGGAGATTCTCAGTACCGCATTTCGCCGGGCTAAAAAATTGACAAGTTCAGCATTGACGGAAATAATACTGTTGCTAATAGTGATTGGTGCAACCGTAAGTTTTGTTAAAGCCGGCGTATTTAGTGCCCTCGTGGGCGGAACAACATCATGGATGACTTACAACAAAGATGGAAGTCACGCGCTGAGTGTTGCAGGATATTGGGCTGTTATTATTTCCATACCCTTCTTTCAGTTTCTTTTGCTCAGATGGCTATGGAGATATTTTGTTTGGATGTTGTTACTCTTTCGCTTGTCAAAAGCAAAGCTGAACCTGTTGCCCACTCATGCCGACCGCGCCGGTGGTTTAGGTATTATTATGCTCGCTCAAAGAAGCTTCAACCTGATCTTTGTCGCCGGCAGCGTGGTGATATCAGGCCAATTTATTGCACAACTCCTCCGTGACCCTGGTTCCTTCAACATCATTAGAACTGAAGTGATCGCATACATTGTGATTTGCATTGTCTTCCTTCTTATTCCGTTGCTATTCTTCACGGGAAAATTATTCAGGACAAAAAACGCAGGACTTCTGCACCTGAGCAATTTCGGCGCAACATTGAGCCGCAGGTTTGAGCGGGAGTGGATAAATGATTTGCCGGTTGAAAAGGGAATGCAGGAGCAGCATCCGGATCCGTCTGTGGTTTTTGATTATTCAGGAATTTATGACTCTGTGCAACAACTTCGTACAATTCCCGCTACTCCCCGCGACATCATTGGTATGGCTTTAACACTTTTTGTGCCCTTTATTCCAATGCTGTTTATCCATTTTTCAGTAGGGGAATTGTTGCAAAAAATTGCAGGGCTGCTCGTATAACCGCTTTCATAATTTAAAACCTGGCGGGTTGCGACGGCCATTAAATTGATGACGGTTGGGCGTGGTTTAGGACCAGGAATTTTGAAAGTGTCAGACACCAGCCCGAATATGAAGTTATTAGAATATCAAACTCTGTTATTAGAAAGTGGAGTAACTTTAATATCCGCGTTATAAACCAGCGCAAAAAGCAGGCATGTTTGAAGGGGAAATAGAAGCCCGCGATACATGAAAAAAGGCAAAAAGGCTAACCTCGTATAAAGTAAAATTATTTAAATGAAAACACTATTTATAACTGTTTCAGTAATGATGCTGAATGTAATTGGGGCAATATCCCAGGATGTTACCTGGCCAAGGCAACTAACCAGCCAGGGTTCTGTGCTTACTATGTACCAGCCACAGGTTGAAAGCTGGGCGCAGAATAAAAAACTTGATTACCGCCTTGCATTTTCTCTAATACCCAACCAGGGTAAGGAAGAGTTAGGTGTTCTATATATGCAGGCGGCTACAGATGTAAATATGGATGAACATAAGGTGCTTATTTACGACATGGTTATTACTGATACACATTTTCCGTCGCTCGATGCTGATAATGCAGAAAAAATGGGTAAATTGTTAAGATCATTTTTAACTCCCGACCGCTCCGTCGCCATGTCAGTAGAACAGGTTGTAGCATACATCCCAAAAGAAACCCCTTCCTCTACCGTAACGGTAAATAATGATCCACCCGTAATATTTGTAAGCAGGCGCCCGGCTATCTTATTGCAACTTGAAGGTGCACCTATTAAGGCTCCTGCCAGCAAGGATAGTCTTGAATATGTGATCAATGCCAATTACCCGCTTTTTTTTGACAAAAGCGGTAATACCTATTATCTGTTTGATGGATTGGAGTGGCGGAAAGGAACTAAAGCCAGTGGGCCATGGTCTTTTACCAACACACTGCCTAAATCCTTGGTGACCCTGGCTAAAGACACTAATTGGTCAAGCCTGCAAGGGTTGATCCCAGCTGTTTCCAAACCAGACAAAGCAATGCCGGATATCTTCTACTCTGAAAAATTAGCCGAGGTGATTTTGTTTGAAGGTGAACCTGTTTATAAAACCATTAGTGGCACGGCACTCAAATATGGCACCAATACGGATAACGACATTTTTTTCTGCAGCATAGACAAGAAATATTATTTTCTTACATCAGGACGTTGGTTCAGTTCATCCAGTTTAAATGGCCCGTGGACTTTTGCAACGCCAAGTCTCCCGGCCGACTTCTCCAAAATCCCCGACAGTAGTTCTGCATCGGCTATTTTATCTTCTGTTCCCGGAACGGAACAGGCACAAGATGCGGTGATGATAGCACAGATTCCCACCACAGTGGAAGTGAATGTAGCAGAAGCTGCCAAACAGGTACACATTGTTTATTCCGGCAAGCCCGAATTCAAACCGATTGATAGTACCAACCTGTTATCTTTCCAGCACATTGGGATCCTAAGCTTAGAATTCCACGTGGACAAGTTGTCGCG
>JADMIO011417995.1_pt1 | contig 36081 bp, 37 predicted proteins | sample 8958161 | NCBI WGS metagenome assembly JADMIO01 (sample SAMN16585339, study PRJNA669376) | soil metagenome | isolation source: Crop rotation soil | place: USA: Cullars Rotation, Alabama | collected 2011
CGACAACTTGTCCACGTGGAATTCTAAGCTTAGGATCCCAATGTGCTGGAAAGACACTTCACCGGCGCGGACCGCCGGTTCGGAAGGCGACCGCGCCCTCATCCAAGCCGCGATCGATCTGATCAACGCCCGGTACGTCGAAAACCGGCACCACATCGCCGCGGCCGTCCGCGGCCGGAGCGGCAAGATCTACACCGGACTCCATCTCGACACCTATGTCGGCCGCGCCTCGGTCTGCGCCGAGGCGGTGGCGCTTGGCCAGGCCATGGCAGCCGGGGAGAGCGGCATCGACGCCATCGTGTCGGTGCGACATCCGCGCCCGCGCGAGCAGCACCGCGAGCCGCAGCTGGTCTCGCCCTGCGGCATCTGCCGCGAGATGCTGAACGATTTCGCGCCGGGTGCAGTCGTGCTGCTGGCCAACGGGGACGAATTGGACCGCCGGCCGGTCGAAGCCCTGCTGCCCGACAAGTACCGCCGCAAGCCCTAGCCCGTGTCCTTGCGCATGGCGACCGTCGCCGCCTCGTCGATTCCAATCTCGCAAATTGCGCGCCGCCACGATCGCAAGGTCGGACTGTGGTTGCTGGTCTGCGCCGGCATGATCTTCGTGATGGTGATCCTCGGCGGCATCACCCGCCTCTCAGGCAGCGGCCTTTCCATCATGGAATGGGATCCGCTGATGGGCGCGCTGCCGCCGCTGAGCACCGCCGAATGGAATCGGGTATTCGACCTCTACCGGGGCATCGCCCAGTACAAGCACATCAATGCCGGCATGACGCTGCCGGAGTTCCAGGGCATCTTCTGGTGGGAATATGCCCACCGGCTGTGGGGCCGCCTGATCGGCCTGGTCTTCTTTCTCCCCTTCCTCTGGTTCCTGGCGCGGGGCTACTTGCGGCGCAGTTGGGCGCCCAAGCTAGGCGCGATCTTCCTGCTTGGCGCGGTGCAGGGCGCAATCGGCTGGTACATGGTCGCGAGCGGCTTCGAGGACCGCGTCTCCGTCAGCCAGTATAGGCTGGTCATCCATCTGCTGATGGCGCTGCTGATCTATGCCCTGATCCTGTGGTCCGCGCTCGATCTGCTGCGACCCGACGATGCAAAAGGCGCCCAGTTGCGAATGCATGGCGGGGTGCTGCTGCTCGCCATCGCCGTCGAGTTCGCCCTTGGCGGGCTGGTCGCCGGTCTGCATGGCGGCCTCGTCTACAACGACTTTCCGCTGATGAACGGCGACTGGGTGGCGCCGGACGTGTTCGCCACGCAGCCATGGTGGCGCGCGATCGGCGAGGATCCCGGCACCGCCCAGTTCATGCATCGGCTGGGCGCCGGTCTCATTGCGCTGCTGGTGGTGGCGCTCGCCTGGCGCGCTTGGCGCAGCCAAGTGCTGCAGGGCCGCACGGCCGTTCTGCTAGCGGCGTTGCTGCTGCAGATCGCACTCGGCATCTCGACGCTGATGTTGGTCGTGCCCCTGCCGCTCGCCGTGATGCACCAGGCGGGCGCGGTGCTGTTGCTGAGCGCGACGCTGTTCTTCCTGCACGGCCTGCCTCGGGACGCCGCACGATGAACGATGCGGCGCCGGTCGATCGGATCCCGGTCTCGGTCATCACCGGGTTTCTCGGCTCAGGCAAGACCACTCTCTTGAAGCATCTGCTGCCGCAGCCGGCGATGGCGGATACAGCGGTGGTGATCAACGAGTTCGGCGAGGTCGGACTGGACCACGTGCTGGTCGAAGCCTCGAACGACGATACCGTCCTGCTCTCCAGCGGGTGTCTCTGCTGCACCATCCGCGGCGATCTGGTGGACACCTTGCGTCGCTTGTTCTTCCGCCGCCGCGCCGGCGAGATCCCGCCGTTCAAGCGCGTCGTGATCGAGACCACCGGCCTGGCCGACCCGGCGCCGGTGCTCCACACCTTGATGCGCGATCCCCTGGTGTCGGAGTGCTATCGCCTGGACGGGGTCATCGCCACGGTCGATGCGGTCAACGGCATGGACCAGCTCGACCGGCAAATGGAATCGGTGAAGCAGGCCGCGGTCGCCGATCGCCTGCTCCTCAGCAAGAGCGATCTTGCCGCGCCATCCGCAATCGCCGCGCTGGAGCGGCGGCTGCGCGCCCTCAATCCCGCGGCCCCGATCCTGCCGGTGCAGCACGGCGCCATCGACGCCGGTGCGATCTTGAACTGTGGGCTCTACAATCCGGAGAGCAAGAGCCTCGACGTCCGCACTTGGCTCCATGCCGAGGCGTATGCCGAGCATGACCATGCGCATCATGGTCACGATCACCACCACGAGCACGGAACCGGCCACCAGGACCCGCACGACGTCAACCGGCACGATGCGCGGATCGGGGCCTGCGTTATCGACTGGGACCGGCCGCTCGATTGGGGCCTGTTCATCGATTGGATCGAGATGCTGATCGCGGGTCACGGCGAGAACCTGCTCCGGATCAAGGGGATCGTGAACGTCGCCGGCGAGGCGGCGCCGGTCGCGATCCACGGCGTCCAGCACCTGTTCCATCCCCCCGTCATGCTCGAAGCATGGCCCGATGCCGATCACCGCTCCCGGATCGTGTTCATCACCCGGGACATCCCGCGGGAGGCGCTGCTGGCATCGTTCCGGAGCTTCTTCGCGGACGCGAAGAGCGCCTGACCCCGCGCCGATAAGGGGTTTCCAAGAGCGGTCCCGCCGGGCTACCGTTTCCGAAGATTAGGAATCACCGGCGGCCATGACCGCCCAAAGATAAGCCACGCAGGGAGAGAAATGATGTCGATGTCAAAGACGTTGTTGCTGGCAACCGCCACCGCGGCGGTCTGTGCTGCCTATTGCGGCATGGCCACCGCCGACATGATGCAGAAGGTGGGGCCCGGTGAAGGCGAGGTCGCGATCGTCGCGTGGGCCGGCTACATCGAGAAGGGCGAGAACGACAAGAACTACGACTGGGTAACCGATTTCGAGAAGCAAACCGGCTGCAAGGTGCAGGTGAAGATCGCCGGCACTTCCGATGAGATGGTCTCCCTTATGAATGCGGGCGGCTATGACCTTCTCACCGCCTCAGGCGATGCCACCATGCGGCTGATCCGCGGCGGCACGGTGCAGGAGATCAACACCGCGCTCATTCCCAGCTATTCGACCATCGATCCGCGCCTGCAGAACGCACCCTGGCACACCGTGGACGGCAAGCACTACGGCGCCTCCTACCAGTGGGGCCCGAACGTGCTGATGTACAACACCGCCGCCTTCAAGGAGGCGCCGAAATCCTGGGATGTCGTCTTCAAGGAGATGACGCTGGCCGACGGCAAGTCGAACAAGGGCCGGGTCGAGGCCTATGGCGGCCCGATCTACATCGCCGATGCCGCGCTCTATCTGATGAGCCACAATCCGGAGCTCGGGATCAAAGACCCCTATTATCTCGACGAGAAGCAGTTCGCGGCGGCGGTCGACCTGCTCAAGCAGCAGCGCCAGCTGGTCGCCAAGTACTGGACGGACTACACGGCGCAGATGGACGAGTTCAAGAGCGAGGGCATCGTCGCCTCGACCTCCTGGCCGCTGCAGGTCAACCTTCTGAGCGCCGATACGGCCGCCAAGATCAAGGTGGCAGGCGTAGTGCCGGACGAAGGGGCGACCGGCTGGTCGGACACCACGATGATGGCCAGCAACGCACCGCATCCGAACTGCGCCTATATGTGGCTGGAGCACTCGCTGTCACCCAAGACACAGGCCGACGTCGCCTCGTGGTTCGGCAGCGTTCCGGCGGTTCCGGCCGCCTGCAAGGGCCAGGCGCTGCTCGGGGATGAGGGCTGCAAGGCCAACGGCTACGAACTGTTCGACAAGATCCATTTCTGGAAGACCCCGATCAAGGATTGCGGCGAAGGCAGGACCTGCGTCGACTACAAGGCGTGGGTCGAAGCCTTCAACGGCGTCCAGAGCGGACAATGACCTCGGTGCGCTGAGCGACGGGCGGGCGCCATGCCCGCCCGTTTCGTTTGAGGGGAAGCATGGCCAAGGGGGAGCAATCGGTCGCGGTCTCGTTCCGCAACGTCTCGCGGCATTTCGGCGCCGTGAAGGCGGTGGACGACGTCAGCTTCGACATCCGCGACGGTGAGTTCTTCGCCATGCTCGGCCCGTCCGGCTCCGGCAAGACCACCTGCCTGCGCCTGATCGCCGGCTTCGAGCAGCCGACCGGGGGAACGGTCGCGATCCACGGCGTCGATGTGAACGGCATCCCGCCCTACGACCGCGACGTCAACACGGTGTTCCAGGACTACGCCCTGTTTCCGCACATGACCGTGCTGGACAACGTCGCCTACGGCCTGATGATCCGCAAAGTCGCTAAGGCCGAGCGGCAGAAGCGCGCCGAGGAAATGCTGGCGATGGTCGCCCTCTCCGGCTTCGGCCAGCGCCGCCCGTCGCAGCTTTCGGGCGGCCAGCGCCAGCGCGTCGCCTTGGCCCGCGCGCTGGTCAACAATCCGAGCGTGCTGCTGCTGGACGAGCCGCTGGGAGCGCTCGACCTGAAGCTGCGCGAGCAGATGCAGATGGAGCTGAAGGCGATCCAGCGCCGGGTGGGAATCACCTTCATTTACGTGACCCACGACCAGGGAGAGGCCTTGTCGATGAGCGACCGGGTCGCGGTCTTCAACCAGGGCCGGATCGAGCAGATGGCGGCGCCATCGGAACTCTACGAGCGGCCGCGCACCGCTTTCGTCGCCGGGTTCGTCGGCATCTCGAACCTGGTGACCGGCGCCCTGGCCCAGCGCATCACCGGGTCCGACGTGCCGGTTTCGGTGCGGCCGGAGAAGATCCATCTCGAGCCGGCCGCGTCGCAGCTGCCGGCGAATGTCCAGTCCGCCGCCGGCACCGTCGAAAGCATCCTCTATCTCGGTGCCAACACGCGTTACCTGGTGGCCCTCGACGGCGGCGGCGAGCTGACCGTGCTGCTGCAGAACCGCGATGCCCATTTCGATCCGGTGCAGGGCGAGGCGGTCCGGCTCTGGTGGGAGCCCCGCCACCTGATGCGGTTCGAGGCATAGCCTGCGTCCAGCCGGCCGCCGCCTTCGCTCCATGGTGTGATTCAGACGGCTAGGCCGCGGCGGTTAACCAACTTATAATGGTTTCTTGACTTAATCCGGCTGGGACGAGGTATCGCGTTGACCCAGAAGGATTTTGTTCTCTGTGTGGGGCGAGTGCCGGGCGCGGCCGCCGATCGGCTGCAGCATGGCGCTCGTGTTCCCACCCGCCGCGCCAAGGCACGGCGGGTGTTGGAACAGGCGGAAGGGTAAGCCCGTCATGGATCAGCTCTATGCCAGCCTGGGGCAGCAGGACATGCGTCTGATGACGCTGGCTGCGCTGGTTTGCATTCTCACCTCCTACGCCGCCTACAGCCTGGTCGGGCGCGGCGTCGATGCCGGACAGCGCGCCCGCGCCTGGTGGATCGGCGGCGGCGCTTTCGCCACCGGCTGCGGCGTCTGGGCGATGCATTTCATCGCCATGCTCGGTTACGAGCCGCCTGTTCCGATCGCCTACGACATCTCGCTGGTCGTGCTCTCGATCGTCGTCGCGGTGGTGATTTCGGGCCTGGGCTTTGCCGTCACGATGATGCGGGTGATCGGCATGCCGTCTTTCGGCGGCGCCGTCGTCGGCGCCGGCATCGGCGCCATGTTCTACATCGGAACCGCGGCGATCGAGCTGCCCGGCACCATCGTATATGACAACCGCTTCGTTCTGGGCGCCCTGCTGATCGGAATCATCCTCGGCGGCGTCGCCACCATGGTGGGCCTCGCCAAGTTCGATTTCGCCCACCGGGTGGTCGCCGCCGTGCTGCTGACCGCCAGCGCCTGCGCACTGCACCTGGTCGGCATGGCCGGGCTTACCATCGTCCCCGACCCCAGCGTGACCGTCAGCGGCGACGTCATGTCGCCCGCCACCATGGCGATCGTGGTCACCGCGGTGACGATGTTCATCCTATCCTTGAGCCTGGTCGGCGCCGTCCTGGACGAGCATCTGACCAGCCGAACCGCGCGCGAGGCGTCGCGCCTGCGCGCCAGCGAGACCAGGTTCCGCCAGCTCGCCGATGCCACCTTCGAAGGCATCCTGATCCATATGGGCGGCCGCATCGTCGATGCCAACTCGGCGATCGCACACCTGGTCGGACTGCCCCTGGAAAGCCTGATGGGCACCCAGGTGATGGACTACATCGCCGACAGCAGCAGGCCGATCCTGAAGAAGCACATGGATGCCCAGATCGACGCCGCCTGCGAGGTCGAGCTCAAGGCCGCGGATGGCCACCAGGTGCCGACCGAAGTGCTGACCCGCACCATCATGTCCGACGAGGGTGCGGCGACAGTGCTGGCGGTCCGCGACATCACCGAGCGCAAGGAGGCGGAGGAGCGCATCCGCCACATGGCGCATCACGACCACCTTACCGGCCTGCCCAACCGGCGCATGTTCATCGACCGCCTGCATCAGGTGCTGGCGCGCTCCAAGCGCGACGGCACCACCGTCGCCGTGCTCTGCCTCGACCTCGACCGGTTCAAGCACGTGAACGACCTCGGCGGTCACGCCGCCGGCGATGAGCTCCTGAAGCAGGTTTCCAAGCGCCTCGGCGACTGCATCCGGACGGAAGACACCGCCGCCCGCCTCTCCGGCGACGAGTTCGCCATCATCCAGGTCGGCGTCGCCCATCCGGACGGGCCGGGCATCATGGCCGAGCGCCTGGTGAAATCCATCGGCAAGGCGTTCGATCTCGGCGGCCAGCAGACCATGATCGGCACCTCGATCGGCATCGCGCTCTATCCCGGCGACGCCGAGGAAGGCGAGGACCTGGTGCGGGCCGCCGATACGGCGCTCTACCGCGCCAAAGAGGCCGGCCGCGGCACGTTCCGCTTCTTCGAGGCGGAGATGGACCATCGCCTGCAGGAACGCCGGCTCCTGGAGCGCGACCTGCGGCAGGCACTGGCCAGCGAGCATCTCAAGGTGCACTACCAGCCGCTTGCAGACTGCGGCGGCGGCAACATCGTCGGCTTCGAGGCGCTGGTGCGGTGGAATCACCCGGAACGCGGCTTCATTTCGCCGGCGCAGTTCATCCCGCTGGCCGAGGAATGCGGCCTGATCATGCCGCTCGGCGCCTGGGTCATCCGCCGCGCGTGTTCGGACGCCGCGAACTGGCCCAACGACAAGCTGGTGGCGGTCAATCTCTCCCCGGCGCAGTTCCGTCACGCGGACCTTGCCAAGGAGATCCTGTCCGTGCTGAAGGATACCGGCCTGCCCGCCGCCCGCCTCGAGCTGGAAGTGACCGAGAGCCTGTTGATCGACGATCCGGACCGGGTGCTCTCGACGCTGCAGGTGCTGAAGGAAGCCGGCGTGCGCATCTCGCTCGACGATTTCGGCACCGGCTATTCGAGCTTGAGCTATCTGCAGCGCTTCCCGTTCGACAAGATCAAGATCGACCGCTCCTTCGTCGCGCAGATGGAGAAGAACGCCGACTCCATGTCAATCATCCGCGCCGTCATCGCGCTCGGCAAGTCGCTGCGGATCAAGATCACGGCCGAAGGCGTCGAGACCGAAGCGCAGCTCGGCCTGTTGCAGGCCGAGAACTGCGACCTGGTGCAGGGTTACCTCCTCGGCAAGCCGATGGCGAAGGAGGATCTCGGCAAGCTGCTCGCCGCCGCCTCCAGCACCCACGCCCCGTCTCCGGCGCTCAGCGCCGGTTAACGCACTATCGATAGCCGATCGGCGTCGCCGACTGTGACGCGGCTCTCATTCCCCTGCATCCGCCGTTGCGTGGCGCGCGAATAAGCGCCAGGAAGCGCGCGGCAACGACGACGCGTTCGCGCGAGTGCCCGAACAGGGGAAACCATGAACCAGATGAGCAAGATCGCCTGGCCCAAGAAGCGCCGGGAAATGCACAACCACCACATGGACTCGACGGTCTGGAACGATTTCAAGTTCCGCGATGATGACGTGATCATCGCGACCTACGGCAAGTCCGGCACTACCTGGACCCAGCAGATCGTCTCGCAGCTGATCTTCAACGGGGCCGAGGGCATCGAGGTCTCCAAGCTTTCCCCTTGGGTCGATCTTCGCATCATGCCGCCGGAGGCGATCGCGGGTTTGGAACATCAAGCCCATCGCCGATTCCTGAAGACCCATCTGCCGGTCGACGCCTTGGTGTTCTCGCCGAACGCGAAATATATCTACATCGGCCGCGACGGCCGGGACGCTATCTGGAGCCTCTACAACCACCACAGCAACGCCACCGGCGACTTCTTCGCCGCCTTCAACGACAAGCCCGGCCGCCACGGCCCGGGGCTCGAGCGCGGCGCCGAGGACGTGCACGGCTTCTACACCCGCTGGTTCGAGCGCGACGGCGATCCCTACTGGCCATTTTGGGAGAACATCCGCTCCTGGTGGGAGATCCGGCAGCTGCCGAACGTGCTGCTGCTGCATTTCAGCGACATGAAGCGCGATCTCGCGGGCGCGATCCGGCGCATCGCATCGTTCCTGGAGATCGAGATCGACGCGGCCGTCTTCCCCAGGATCGTCGAGCATTGCAGCTTCGACTACATGAAGGCCCATGCCGCGCTGGTGGCGCCGCTGGGCGGCGTATTGTGGCAGGGCGGCGCGCAGACCTTCATCAACAAGGGCACCAACGGCCGCTGGCGCGACGTCCTCAGCGCGGACGAGATCGCCGCCTATGAAGCCAGGGCGAAGGCCGAGCTTGGGGCCGATTGCGCCCGCTGGCTGGCCGCGGGCGACGCGAAACATCAGTCGTCCTTACCCGATGGAGCTTGACCCCGTCAGCCCGTCGCCGCTCAATAGCGGCCGGGTCATCTTCGGGGTCTCATCTTGCCGGCCGATCGCGCGACTGCGTCGCCTTCCCTGCTGCACCGCATCTCGACCGCGCTCTACGTGCAGCCGAGGCTGTTGCTGGTGCTGCTCCTGCTGCCACCCTTGCTCTGGCTTGGCGTCATCTATCTAGGCTCGCTTTTTTCGCTCCTGGCGCAAAGCTTCTTCGCGGTCGATGACTTCACCGGCAAGGTGGTCTACCAGCCTACCCTCTCGACCTATGCCGGCCTGTTCAACGAGACCAGTCTCGGTGTGATCCGCCGCACCGTGCTGACCGCCGCGGTGGTGACGGTGATCTGCGCGACGATCGCCTTTCCGCTTGCCTACTACATGGCGCGCTATGCGGGACCGCGCGGCAAGGCGGTGTTCTACGTCGCGGTGATGCTGCCGCTCTGGTCCAACTACCTGGTGCGGGTCTATTCCTGGAAGCTGATCCTCGCCAAGGAGGGCGTGCTCACCTGGTTCCTTGGCCATCTCGGCCTTGCGGCGCCCTTGGACTGGATTCTCGCGACCCCGGATATCGGAGGCGCCTCGCTTGGCACTTCGCAGATCGGCACCACCATCGTCTTCGTCTACATCTGGCTGCCTTACATGGTGCTGCCGATCCAGGCAGCCCTCGAGCGCGTGCCGAAGTCGCTGATCGAGGCGTCCAGCGACTTGGGCGCGCATCCCCGCGACACCTTCCGCAAGGTGATACTGCCGCTCTCGATTCCCGGCGTCGCCGCCGGCTCGATCTTCACCTTCTCGCTGACGCTCGGCGACTACATCATCCCGAACCTGGTGGGTTCGTCGCGGCCCTTCATCGGGCAGCTGGTCTACCAATACCAAGGCACCGCGAGCAATCTTCCGCTGGCTGCAGCCTTTGCCGTCGTGCCGATCGTCATCATGGCGGTCTACCTATCGATCGTGAAACGGCTGGGAGCGTTCGATGCGCTCTGACAACGGCCAAGCACGGGCCGGCTTCGGCCTAACCGCCGCCGCCTGGTTCGGCGTGTTGTTCCTGAACGTGCCGATCCTGTTCATCGTCCTCTACTGCTTCACCACCGACGACCGCTCCTACGGCTTCCCGCCGCCGGGCTTGACCACGCAATGGTTCGGCGTCGCGTTCGCTCGGGAGGATCTCTGGCAGGCGCTGTTCCTCTCGGTTCGGGTGGCGCTGGTGGCGATGTGCGTGGCTTTGGTGCTCGGGACGCTGGCGGCAGCCGCCATGTACCGCTTCAAGTTCTTCGGCAAGGAGAGCGTGACCCTGCTGATCCTGCTGCCGATCGCGCTTCCCGGCATCGTCACCGGCATGTCGCTGCGCGCCGCCTTCGACCTCGGCGGCCTTCCGTTCAGCTTCTGGACGCTGGTGCTCGGCCACGCCACGTTCTGCATCGTCGTGGTCTACAACAACGTGATCGCAAGGCTGAGGCGCTCGTCGCCGGCGCTGGTCGAAGCCTCCATGGACCTGGGCGCCAACAGCTTCCAGACCTTCCGCCATGTGATCCTGCCCAATCTTGCGACGGCTCTATTGGCGGGCGGCATGCTGGCTTTCGCCCTCTCCTTCGACGAGATCATCGTGACTACATTTACAGCCGGCAACCAAGCGACGCTGCCAATCTTCATCCTGAAGGAGCTGGCGCGGCCGCATAATCGGCCGGTGACCAATGTCGCCGCTGTGATGGTCATGGTCATCACCTTCGGACCGATCCTGCTTGCCTACTATCTCACCCGCGAGACCCAGGACGTGGCCGGCAGCGGCAAGTGATGCGACGTCTGTTGCTCGGCGTCGCGCTTTGCCTCGGGATTGGAAACCCAGTCGAGGCGCAGGAGCTGACCGACGCACAGCAGGCGCTTTCGACGGCGCTTTTCGAAAAAGTGGGATTCGGCATCGCCTACAGCCTCGGCGTCGACGATCCGCACTGGTTCCAGTCGAAGCTGGTCGCCGACGCCGTGCTTTGCATGACCAATGCGCTATCGGCCGATATTCCGGATGCGGACGCGGTGCGCTTGACCGACTTCGTGCGGTCGAACAGAGACCCGACACCGGACGAGACCGCGCTCATCTCCAAGATGCTCGACACCGAGAATGCGGAGCGGAACGCACAGATGCGAACCTGGATCCGCGCCCACTGTCCCAAATTCGAGCGCCCGCTGCTGGATACGAAGAGCAGCGGAAGTTAATTCGACTTCTTCCCGCCCTTGGCGGCTTCGATCAGCTTTTGGTCGGGCTCGACCCGGTAGGCGTTGACCATGCGGTTGGTGGCGTTGGCCATGCCGACGACCGAGATCAGTTCCGCCAGCATAGCGTCGGTCATACCGGCCTTTCGCGCGGCGGCGGTGTGGCTGACGGTGCAATAGTCGCAGCCGTTGGTGACGCTGACCGCGAGATAGACCATCTCCTTCACCACGGGATCGAGCGTGCCCGGCCCCATCACCTGCTTCAGGTCTTCCCAGGTGCGCTTCAATGTCTTGGGATCGTTGGCGAGCACTTTCCAGAAGTTGTTGATCCAGTCGACCTTGCGGGTCGCCTTGATGTCGTCATAGACCGCCTTCACTTCCGGCGAAGCGTCGACTTCCTCGATGAAAGGCATCAGCGCCATTCTGACCTCTGATTATCTGGATTCCAAATCAGTACATGTGCTGGCCGCCGTTGATCGACAGCGTCGAGCCGGTGATGAAACCTGCATCGTCGGCGACCAGGAAGAGCACGCCCCGGGCGATCTCCTCGGCCTCGCCGAGCCGCCCGACTGGAATGCGCGCCACGATCTTCTCCAAGACCGGCTGCGGCACCGCGCGCACCATATCGGTGTTGATGTAGCCGGGCGCGATCGCGTTCACGGTGATTCCCTTGGATGCACCCTCTTGGGCCAGCGCCTTGGTGAAGCCGTGGATGCCGGACTTGGCGGCGGCGTAGTTCACCTGTCCGTACTGCCCGGCCTGGCCGTTGATGGAGCCGATGTTGACGATGCGCCCGAAGCCGCGGCTGCGCATGCCCTCGATCACCAGCCTGGACATGTTGAAGCACGAGGTGAGGTTGGTGTGGATGACGTGCTCCCACTGCTCGGGCGTCATCTTCACGATGGTGGTGTCGCGGGTTATGCCGGCATTGTTCACCAACACGTCGATCGGTCCCAGCTTCGCGGTGATCTCCGCGACGCCCTTCTCACACGATTTGAAATCGGCAACGTCGAACTTGAAGACCTGGATTCCGGTCTTGTCCTGGAAGGCTCTCGCCGCGGCATCATTGCCGGCGTAGTTGGCCGCCACCGTATAGCCGGCCTTCTTCAACGCCATAGAAATCGCCTCGCCTATACCGCGGGTTCCCCCGGTCACCACCGCCACGCGTCCCATCGTCCCTCCCCTGGACTCGTCTTGCCGTTCTTGCCGGGTCGTCACGCCAGGGCTTGGCCCGGAAATGACGACCGAGCGCCGAGCGTTACCGCTCCACCGTCAGCGCGATGCCCATGCCGCCACCGATGCACAGCGTTGCCAGGCCCTTCTTCGCATTCCGCTTCTGCATTTCATGCAGCAAAGTCACCAGCACGCGGGCGCCCGAGGCGCCTACCGGATGACCGATGGCGATGGCGCCGCCGTTGACGTTGACCTTGGCGGGATCCCAGGCGAGGTCCTTGTTCACCGCGCAGGCCTGGGCGGCGAATGCCTCGTTGGCCTCGATCAGATCGAGCTCGTCGACCTTCCAGCCGGCTTTCTTGAGGGCGGCGCGCGAGGAGGGGATAGGACCGGTGCCCATGATCGCCGGATCGACGCCGGCGGTCGCCCAGGAGACGATGCGCGCCAGCGGCGTCAGTCCGCGCTTCTGCGCCGCCTCCGCCGTCATCAGGGTCAGGGCGGCGCCGCCATCGTTGATGCCAGAGGCATTGCCCGCGGTCACCGTGCCGCCGTCCTTCAGAAAGGCGGGGCGCAGCTTCTGGAGCACGTCGAGGGTGGTGCCGTGCTTGGGGTACTCATCGTCGGCCACGGTCACGTCGCCCTTGCGGTCCTTGACCACGATGGGAACGATCTCGTCCTTGAACTTGCCGGCCTTCTGCGCCGCCTCGGCCTTCTGCTGCGAGGCGAGCGCGAACTGGTCCTGTTGCTCACGGGTGATCTGGAATTGCTTGGCCACGTTCTCGGCGGTGTTGCCCATGTGGTACCCGTTGAAGGCGTCCCACAGCCCGTCCTTGATCATGGTGTCGATCATCTCGGCGTTGCCCATCTTCACGCCGTTCCGAAGATGCATGCAGTGCGGCGCCATGCTCATGCTTTCCTGGCCGCCGGCGACCACGATCTCGGAATCGCCGTTGCGGATCGCCTGGAAACCGAGCGCCACCGCGCGCAGCCCAGAGCCGCAGAGCTGGTTGATCTGGTAAGCCGTCTTCTCATAAGGGATACCGGCAGCAACCGCCGCTTGGCGCGCCGGGTTCTGGCCTTCGCCGGCGGTCAGGATCTGACCCATGATCACCTCGGACACCTCGCCGGGCTCGATCTTGGCGCGCTTCAACGCCTCGACGATGGCCGCCTTGCCGAGCTGATGCGCCGGCAGCTTGGAGAGCGCGCCGCCGAACGATCCAACCGGCGTACGGGCGGCCGAGGTGATGACGACGTCGGGACCGCTCTGGGCCATGGGAAAAACTCCTTTGAATACAAGCGCTCCGATCCGGGCGCGGCGGGAAAATTCGACCCTAGGGGGATCGTCGGAACCCCGCAAGTCCGATAACGCCGCAGCGTTCGGCGCGGTGTTCGTGACGGCTTGACAGTGTCATGCGCAATGGCACCAAGGTGGTCGATGACCGCTGTGTAGACGAGGCCCGATGATCCTGGAATCTGCGATCCTCGACGTGATACCGGGAGACGCCGCGGCCTTCGAAGCGGCGATCAAGGCGGCGCGGCCACTGATCGCCGCAACGCCGGGCTTCATCTCAATCGCGGTGCGCCGCTGCATCGAGACGCCGAACCGCTATTTGCTCCTGGTCGAATGGGAGACGCTCGAGGCGCATACGATCGGCTTCCGCCAGTCACCGCGTTACACGGAATGGCGGGCTCTGCTGCACCATTTCTATGCGCCTTTCCCCGTCGTCGAGCACTTCAGCTTAGATGTGACGCAGGCAGACTCACACGAAGAGGTCGAGTTCCATTGAAAAGCCGGTCGGGTCAGGCCCGAATCCTGGCGAATCGTCGGAATGATGCATAAAAGGTGACTTGGATTCAATAAGTTAAAGACAAAGCGAACAGGTTTCCTAAAATACCCGGCGAGTTCGCATCGAATACCGAAAATGGTAAATCGCCGCGGGTTTCGTAATTGTGTGGCCATCGAGTTTCAAGGATCACGGCCATGCACAACATCACACGCTTTGCCCTTGCTCTTCTTGCCGGCCTCGCGCTGACCCCCGCGGTCGCAATCGCGAGCACCGAGGCACCTGCGGCGGCACACGAGGCCGAGCCCCGGGTTGCGCTGGTGGTCGGCAACGCCAACTATCGGGACGAGCAGAAGCTGGCGAATCCAGCCAACGATGCGAGCCTCATCGCGGCCTCGCTGACGAAGGTGGGCTTCGATGTCGTGCTGGTGACCGACGCCAGCCAGAAGCAATTGCAGCGCGCCATCATCGATTTCGGCGACCGCCTCTCCAAGGCAGGCCCGGATGCAACCGGATTGTTCTACTACGCCGGGCACGGGCTGCAGGTCGAAGGGTCCAACTACCTAGTGCCGGTCGACGCCGACATCACCCGTGAAGCGGAGGTCGAGATCGACGCGGTGGAGGCCGACCTGGTGCTGAAGCAGATGGCGTTTGCCGGCAGCCGCGTGAACATCGTCATTCTCGATGCCTGCCGCAACAACCCGCTGGCCCGCGACTTCCGCGGCATCGGCGATTCCTCTCAGGGCTTCGCCGAGATCCACAGCAAGCCGAAGGGCACCTTCATCAGCTATTCGACGGCACCGGGGGAAGTGGCGGTCGACGGCATGGACGGCCACAGCCCGTTCGCCGAAGCCGTCGCCGACGCGATTCAGATCCCCGGACTGGATCTGCCTGAAGTGTTCCAACGGGTGCGCGAGCGGGTGCTCAATGCGACTGACGAGAAGCAGACGCCGTGGGATTCCTCGTCACTGGTGAAGTCGTTCTACTTCGTCCCGCCGCAGCACGACGATCTGGTCGCCGCGTTGCAGCCGGCGTCGCCGCCCGCGGTCACGCAGGTCGCCCAGGTCGCGACGCCGAACCACGACCCGCATCACGGAACCCTTCTTCGCACCGCAACCGCGGACGCCGCGGCCGTCGCCCAGCCGGTCGAGCAGACGGCGGACCAGCCGGGGATGCAGGCCTCTGCGTTCGTCGCCGCCAACCGGTCGCTGTATGCCAAGTCCGGTTCGCGGATGCGCGCCGAGCCGAGCACCGACGCTGCAGTCGTTACCAAGCTCGCCAGTAACGCGCCCCTGAAGGCGATCGCGCGCTCGGCCGATGGCAGCTGGTGGCAGGTGGCGCTGGCCGACGGCCGCACCGGCTACGTTCACCGCCAGGCGGTCAGCGAGTATCGCCTCGCCATGCAGCTCCCCAGGAACACCATTCCCGCGTCGATGACGCTCTCGCAGCCGACTTCGACTGCACGCCGGAGCGGCACCGGCCTGGTCGGCCAAGCCATGGATTGGCTCGCCAACGCGGCCGGCAGCACCGGCACGCGCGCGCCCAAGATCGTGCGTACCGAGCGTTAACCGGATTCGCAACCTTCGCTGAATTGGGCCCGCTTCCCTACAGGGAGGCGGGCCCATTGCGGTATCCTTATTGTTCTTTGTTTGTTCTGGAGATAAGCTTCATTGAAGGGATCGAAGGCGAGGCGGGCTCATGAGGGTGCTGGTCTGTGGCGGACGTGGCTTTACCGACCAGGATCTGCTGGAGGCGGCGCTGAACCGGCTGCATCATGCGCGGGTTTTCACCGTGCTGATCGAGGGCGACGCCCGCGGCGCGGATCGGATGGCCGGCGCCTGGGCCGAGGCCCAGGGCATTGCGCACCACGTCTTCAAGGCGGACTGGGAAGCGCTCGGCGCCAAGGCCGGACCAGCGCGCAATCAGCAGATGCTGGAGGAAGGCCGACCCGATCTCGTGGTCGCCTTCCCTGGAGGCGGGGGCACCGCGCATATGGTGCGCTTGGCGCGCGAAGCCGGCGTCGAGGTCATCGAGATTCCGAGCAGCATGGCTTGATCCATCAAGGCCTGGGGGAGGTCGCGCATGAAGCAAAGTCCGATCCTGACATTTCGATCTTCGGCCTTTCCGCCGGAGGAAGGCGAGGACGAAGCCACCAACCCCGGGATCTTCGGCAGGCGCTGACCACCTGGCTCGCCGGCAAACTCGGCGAGCGCGGCATCGAATGCCATGGCCTCGTCAGCGAAGACTTCGCCTGGTGCCTGCCGGTCGGACCAAAGTCTGAGCGCACCTACGTCGCCTGCGCCAGCGACCCCGACGATGCAGAGTCCTGGCGAGTCTACGCGTTCCATGACGGCAAGCTTTTGGTCGGCCTCTTCGGGCGGGGAAAGGAGTCGGACTCGCTGGCGGCGATCTATACAGTGCTGAAAGAGATTCTCCGAGCCGCACCCGAGGTGCAGGACCTGGAGGAGGAAGAAGCGGACTAGCAGCGGAGCAGAGGCGTGGAGATCAAGCCGTTCGGCGTCGAGATGTGGATGAACGAGTTCGAGACCAAGTGCGAACTCAACCTCGCCGAAACTTGCGTCGATTCCATCACCGTGGGCCAGCTGATCGAGATGGCGGACCAGCACAACAGCATGCTCGACGAGCTCTTGCCGATGCGGCTCGGCTATGGCGACATCGAGGGCTCGCCGCGGCTGCGCGATGCCATCGCCTCGCTCTATCGGAAGCAGGCGCGGGAGAACGTGCTGGTCTGCCACGGCACCATCGGGGCGAATGCCCTGGTGCACCAGGCGCTGGTCGGCCGCGGCGACCACGTCGTCGCCATCGTGCCGACCTACCAGCAGCACTACTCGATACCCGAGAGCCTCGGCGCCGAAGTGACGCCGCTCACGCTGAAACCGGAGAATGCGTTTCTGCCGGACCTGACCGAGCTCCGAGCTTTGGTGCAACCGTACACCAGGCTTATCGCCATCAACAACCCGAACAACCCGACCGGCGCGCTGATGGACGCGGCGATGTTGAACGAGATCGCGGGCGTCGCCCGCGCAGTCGGCGCCTGGGTACTCAGCGACGAGGTCTATCGCGGCACCGATCAGTCGGGTGACGGCTTCACCGAGTCGATGGCCGATCTCTATGAGAAGGGCATCAGCACCGCCGGCATGTCGAAGACCTATTCGCTGGCCGGCTTGCGCTTGGGCTGGATCGTGGCGCCGGAGGAGGTGCTGGCGGCGGCAATGATCCACCGCGACTACAACACGATCAGCGTGGGCCGCCTCGATGACCATTTCGCCGCCCTGGCGCTGGAGCATCGCGACAAGATCCTCGCCCGCGCCCACCGAATCACTCGCGACAACCTCGCGATCCTCGCCGCCTGGGTCGATCGTGAGCCAAAGATCGAGTGGGTGAAGCCGAGATCGGGAACGACGGCATTCCTGCGATACGACCTGCCGATGAGCTCCCGCGATTTTTGCATCAAGCTGCTGGAAGAAGAGGGCGTGATGCTCACACCCGGCAGCGCCATGGACATGGAAGGCTGGCTGCGCATCGGCTACGCCTGCCCGACCGACACGCTGAAGGCCGGCCTGGAACGCGTGTCCCGGTTCTTGGCTCGTCCTTAGTCAGCACCGCGCGCCGATCCACGCCTTGAGCGGCTCCCACACCAGCGGCAGGGCGCCGCGGCCGGCCATCATGCCTATATGGCCGGCGGTGGGAAGAATGCGCTCGCTGTTCGGCAACGCGTCGGCAAGGGCCAACGAGCTCTTCGGCGGGACGATGCGGTCGCCGGCGGGGATCACGTTGAGCGCCGGGCGCTCGAACCTGCGGGGCTCGACCGGCTCGCCGCCGACCAACCAGCGGTTCAGCGCCGTGCGGTTCTCGCCGTACCAGCCGGTCAGGCACTCGCGGGCGATGGCGGCAGCGACCGCGGTGCCGTCGTTCAGCCAGTCCTCGAGCGCCACGAACTTTCGGGCGCCGCTGCTGGAGGCATCCATCGCGGCAAAGCCCTGGAACTTGCGCAGCACCTGGAAGGGATCGAAGCCGCTGAAGAACATCTGCAGCAGATCGACCGGGAGCTCGCCGAAGAGCTGCAGCACGGGCTCCAGCCCACGGCCGATCTCCGCCAGCATCAGCGCATGCTCCTTCGCCTCGGCGTGGAAGTCCCAGGGCGTAGCCAACAGGATCAGCGCCGCGAGGTTCGCCTGGCGACGCAAGGCGAGTGCCAGCGCGAGATTGCCACCCATGCAGTAGCCGAGCGCAAAGATCGATCCGCCCGGCTCGCGCGCGACGGCGTCGAGCGCACGCTCGAGGCGCCGAATGTAGTCGGCGAAGTCGAAGCCCCGCTCGGCGTCGCCGGGGGCGCCCCAGTCGATGACAAACGGCGCTATGCCCTGCCCCGCGCACCAGCGCAGGAAGCTTTGATCGGATTCGAGGTCGAGGATGTAGTAGCGGTTCACCAGGGATGGGATCACCAGCAGGCGCGGCGCTTTGGGATCGCGACCGGCGCGGTAGTCGCGGAGCCGGGTCGTGCCCTGCTCCCAGAGGACCGGCGCCTCGGGCAGAGTGCGGTGGACTGGATGATGCCGATAGCGCTCGATGCCCGAGAGCAGTTGGTCGAACCGCTTGAGGCCCTCAGCCTGCAGCGCCGCCGCGAGGGCCGCCGGGTCCGCCGCCTCCGTTTCGGCGTGGAGCGCCGCCCAGCGCCGGCGCAGGCTTTCGCGCGCGGGCTGGTTTGGCCCCGGATTTGGCGCGGGGCTTTGCTGAGGGCTTGGTGGCGTCGGAGCGTGCGGGCTCGAAGGGCTCTCCCACTTCGCGCAGGCGAGCTTCAAGGCCGGCAAGACGGCGGCGGAGTTCAGCCACGTCGCTGCTGCCAGGCTCAGATGCTGCGGCAGCGGGCGCGGGCCCAGGCGCGGCCGAGACGGGTTGCTTGCTCTGTCCATCTGCACCCTTCCACCATTCGTAAGGGTTTGGCGCGCCTTCGGCGCCTTTGAGTCCCATCTGGGTTGCCGCCATCATGCCAGCGACGGCGCCCTGCATCATTGCCGGGAAGGGCGAGGCCGCCATCATCCGGGCCATCTGCCGCATCAGGTCGGGATCGGCAGCGATAGCGGCCATCTGCTCCTGCCACAGGTCCATGATGCGGCGGGCGAGATCCTCCAGCCGCGGCGAGGCCGCCGGGTCGGGGGCGGATTTGCCGTCTTCAGCCATGCCTAAAATTATAAAGAGGCCTTTTGCAGCGCGGTAGGCGGCAATTTCGCATCGCAGCGACCGCATTGCCAAAGAGGGGGTCGGTCCTGCTATGCTGCGTTGCATTCAGAGCTTTTGTTAAGGGTTCCGAGCATGGCCGACAGCGACGTCAGACCCGATAACGGCAGCGCCGCCGGCGGCAGTCGCAGCGGCCAGCCCCCGGTCCGGATCAAGAAGTACGCCAACCGCCGGCTCTATAACACCGCGACCTCGTCCTACGTGACCCTGGACTACCTGGCCCAGATGGTCCGCAATGGCACCGAGTTCACGGTCGAGGACGCCAAGACCGGCGAGGACATCACCCGCTCGGTGCTCACCCAGATCATCGTCGAGGAAGAGGCCAAGGGGCAGAACATGCTGCCCATCAACTTCCTCCGCCAGCTCATCAGCCTCTACGGCGACAACCTGCAGTTCCTGGTGCCGCGCTATCTCGAGCAGAGCATGGAGAGCTTCGCCAAGAACCAGGAGCAGATGCGACACTACATGAAGGAAAGCTTCGGCGGCATGTTCCCAATGGATCGCTTCGAGGAGATGTCGAAGCAGAACATGGCGTTCTTCGAACAGGCCATGCAGATGTGGAATCCGTTCAAGGGCGGCATGCCCGGCGCAGGCGCAGCTCCATCCACTGCCGGTACGGCGGCGCCGCGTGCCGCGGAGGCTCCCTCGGCCGACGAGATCAGCGATCTGAAGGCGCAGATGTCGGCACTGCAGCGCCAGATCGAGGCGCTGACCAAGACCGCCGGCGGCAAGGGCGAGTAGCGCTTCGCTCATCCACCCATGCCCAGCGTCAGACTCGACGGAACCAATTTCCATTATCGCCTGGACGGTCCGGAGGACCGGCCGCTGGTGGTGCTGAGCCACGCGCTTGCGGTCGATCACACGATGTGGCGCGATCAGCTGCCCCTACTGACGCGGCACTACCGCGTCCTCTCTTACGACATGCGCGGCCACGGCAAGACCGATGCGACCGGCGAGGATCTCATCCGCGGCTATACGCTCGAGCAGCTGGCCGACGACGTGGCGGATCTGGTGGCCAAGCTCGGCCACAGCCGGTTCTCGTACGTTGGCCTCTCGATCGGCGGGATGATCGGCCAGGTCCTCGCTCTGCGGCATGCAAAGCTGCTGAACCGAGTCGTTCTGTGCTGCACCGGCACCGGGAAGGCGTCGCCCGAGCAGGAGAAGATGTGGGAGGAGCGCCTGGCCGCCGTTGCCAAGGACGGCACGGCATCCCAGGTCGATGCCACCTTGGCGCGCTGGTTCTCCGCCGAATTCCTGGCCGCCTCGCCGCAGGTGAAGGATTGGATCGGGGGCCTGATCCGTGCGACGCCGCGGGAAGGCTATATCGGCGCCGGCCACGCGATCCGGCGGATGGATATCAGCGCGGCGGAATTGGGCACGGTGCGCTTGCCGGTCCTGGTGATCGCCGGAGAAAAGGATCCGGGCGCCACGGTCACGGCCGCCGAGACCTTGCGCGGCCGCATCCAGGGCGCGCAGCTTGCGGTGATCGAGGGCGGCTACCATCTGTGCAATATCGAGAAGCCGCAGGCATTCAATGAGGCTTTGCTCGGGTTCCTGCTGGAAGGCGATGCCGACTGAAGACGAGCTCGACGAGCAGGAATACGGCAACACCATCGATCGCGCGCTGATCGAAAGCCGGCGGGTCAAGCCCGTGGCCGGCGAGGAGCTTCGGGTGTTCGGCTACGGCTCGCTGATGTGGCACCCGGATTTTCCTTATATCGACATCGTGCCGGCCACGCTGCATGGCTGGCACCGCGCCTTCTGCATTCGTTCGACGCATTATCGCGGCACCCGGGAACGGCCCGGCCTGGTGCTCGGGCTCGACCGCGGTGGCATGTGCCACGGGCGGATGTTCCGGGTGAGGGCCGAACACGCACCCGAAGTAGCCGACGCGCTGCATCTGCGAGAGATGGTGACAGGAGTCTACGAGCCTCGCTGGCTGAAGCTACGCCTCGGCGACGGCACCCAGACCACTGCGCTGGGCTATGTGGCCGACCGCAAGCATCCGCAGTATGCCGGGAAGCTGAGCCTGGGCGAAGTCGCACGACGTATCCGCGGCGCCATCGGCAGGAACGGGAGCAATGTCGAATACCTGAAGAGCACCGTCCACCACCTTGAAGACATGGGTATTCACGAGTCCAGCCTGCACGACGTATTGCGGCAGGTGGAGCAGGGGCAGTAGGATTGCCCTCCATGACACGGTGGCTCGAAGGGCTGGAAGATCGCCTGGAGGCGGCGGAAGGCCTGGCGGCCCGCCTCGACGTAATGGTCGATGCGCTGCAAGACCTGGGCTTCACCTCGCTCGGATACGACTACACGCCGGTCCCGTCGACCCCTGAAGGCACGCTGATCGCGCCCAGCCTGTTCGAGGTCCGTAACATCGACCCGGAGCTGCCCGACCTCTGGTGCAACGGCGGCTTCTGCCAGATCGATCCGATGCAGGAACTGTCGGCCAAGTCCTCGACGCCGTTCCTCTGGTCCTGCCGCCGCGACGATGACGAGGACGCCGAGGAGAACGCGCTGGTCGGCGTGGTCGGCGAGCGGCACCAGCCGGTGATCCACTACCTCAAGGACACTCGCATGACGGTCGGGGTGTCCGTGCCGATGCGACTGGCCAACGGCGGGCTCGCGACCTTCAACAGCGTGCGCTTCGACCCCGAGCCCGGCTTCGAGAAGGATGCGCGCCAGCACGTCCGCGACATCGCGATTGCCGGGTATGTCTTCCATAATGCCGCGCTCGCCACCTTCGAGCCGCAGACGGTGGCGACGCGTCATGTGAAACTGAGCCCCCGCGAGCGCGAGTGCCTGAAGCTGTGCGCCCAAGGCCTGACCGCCAAGCAGATCGCCTTCAGGTTGGACCGCTCGCCGGCGACGGTGATGCTGCATCTGAAATCCGCCACCCGAAAGCTCGGGGCCCGCAACCGCGTTCAGGCGGTTGCAAGGGCTGCGCACTATCGCCTGCTTGACGGCGCCTGCTGAGAACCTGCCCACCGATTGACGCGCTCCCTACTCGGTCACGCCTGGACTTGGCCCGGGCATGACCGAGGTGAAGGAGCGTGTCCCTCCCTTGGCGCACACCATGCCGTTCTCTATGCTCCGACCGCGATGAGGGCGACGAAGCAGGCATCATGTTCTCCAACCAGGAGCACCCCAAGAGTTCCTATTACGCGGCGACGGCCCGTCCGTTCGCAGCGCTGCCACGGCTGAACGAATCGCTCTCCGCCGATGTTTGCGTCGTCGGCGGCGGATTCACCGGGCTTTCAGCTGCGCTCAATCTGGCCGAGCGCGGCTACAAGGTGGTGCTGCTGGAGGCGAACCGGATTGGCTGGGGCGCCTCGGGGCGGAACGGCGGCCAGATCAACACCGGGCTCAGGAAGTCGCCGCAGGAGCTGATTGCGCGCTTCGGCAAGCAGCGCGGACGCGCGCTGTTCGATCTCGCCGAGGAGGCGCGATCGATCATCTGGGAACGCGTGGAGAAGCACGGCATCCAGTGCGATCTGCGCGATGGCAACATGCTGCTCGCCTCCAAGCGCGCCGACCTGCCGTGGATGGAGGAGGAGATCGCCTGCTTCGAGCGCGAAATGGACTACCACAAGGCGAAGCTCCTGGACCGCAACGCCATCCGCGCCGAGATCGCCAGCGACCTCTATTTCGGCGGCATCAAGGACACGGGCGGAGGCCATCTGCATCCGCTGAACTATGCGCTCGGCCTTGCCGAGGCGGGACGGGAGGCCGGCGTGCGGATGTTCGAGCATTCCGCGGCCACCCGGATCGAAGATCAGGGCGGCAAGGTTACGGTCAGTACGGCCGAAGGAAAGGTCGAGGCGAGGCACGCCGTGCTCGGCTGCAACGCCTACCTGGGCGACCTCGCACCCAAGATCGCCGGCAAGATCATGCCGATCGCCAACTTCGTGATCGCTACCGAGCCGATGCCGGAGGCCGAGGCGCGCGCCTTGATTCCCAGCGGCTCCTGCGCCTGCGACACCAAGTTCGTCGTCTCCTATTATCGCGTCACCGTCGATAACCGCATGCTGTTCGGCGGCGGCGAACGCTACACCACCCGGGAGCCCGCCGACATCGCGGGGTTCGTGAAGCCCTACATGCTGAAGGTCTTCCCGCAGCTCGCGTCGAAGCGCATCGATTACGGCTGGGGAGGCATGCTGGCGATCACGCGGTTGCGGCTGCCGCATCTCGGGCGCACCGGCAACGTGTTTTATGCGCACGGCTATTCCGGGATGGGCGTCGCCATCACCGGCCTCGCCGGCAAGCTGATCGCGGAAGCCATGGCCGGCACCGCCGAACGGTTCGACGTCTTCGCCGGCATCCAGCACCAGACCTTCCCCGGCGGCACCCTGCTCCGCCACCCGTTGCTTATCCTGGCGATGCTCTGGTACGTGCTCCGAGATAAGCTGTAGGATCGCGATCAGTGCCACGCTCGACGGAGACCGCAGCATGCGCATCCTGATCCTTGGCGCCGGCGGCATCGGCGGGTATTTCGGCGGACGGCTGGTGGAGGCCGGGGCCGACGTCACTTTCCTGGTGCGCTCGGAACGCCGGAATCTGCTCAGGGACCAGGGCCTAACGATCCACAGCCCGGCTGGCGACGCGCAGCTCGACGTGCGTACCATCGGCGCCGACGAGACCGACCAGCATTTCGACATCGCCATCGTCACTTGCAAGTCGTACGACCTGTCGAAGACCGAGCCGGTGCTGCAACCGGTGGTCGATCACGGTGCGCTCGTCCTGCCGCTGCTGAACGGCATGGCGCATATCGACTGGGCGCGCGACCGGTTCGGCCATGGCCGGGTGGTGGGCGGCGTCTGCCAATGCTCGACCACGATCGGCTCCGACGGGGCGATCGAGCATCTCAATGCCTTCGCGCGCCTCTCCTTCGGCACCTTCGCCGACCAGCCGAACCATTCCGAGGTCGACCCGGTGCTCGACGACCTGCTCGCTGCCTGCAAGCCGGCGAAGTTCAAGAGCGCCCGCGAGGACCCGATCGACCAGGCGCTGTGGGACAAATGGGTCATGCTGTCGACCTTGGCCGGCATGACCACCCTGATGCGCGCGCCGGTCGGCGACATCATTGCAACCAAGGAAGGCTCGGAGCTGATGGCCGAGTTCCTCGCCGAAGCGACCGCGGTCGCCGACCAGTCGGAGTATCCGCCCGCGGCCGAGACGCTCGGCCAGATGCGCAAGATCCTGTTCGAACCAGGATCGACCTTCACCTCGTCCATGCTGCGGGACATGGAGGCCGGAGGGCCAACCGAGGGCGAGCACATCATCGGCGACATGTATCACCGGGCGCGGGACATGGGTCTCGATGCCCGATTGCTGCGGGTCGCCTATTCAAACCTGCAGGCCTACGAGGCGCGCAGGAAGCGCGCGGGGGCGTAACGCGTCAGTCGTGGGGGCGGGTGCTTTGCAGTGACGGACGCAGCGAGAACTTGTCGTACCAGGCGGCGAGCTTGGGATGCTTGTCGCGCCACTTCTCGGCGGCGAAGCGGAAGTCGAGGTAATCGAGCATGATGGCGCAAGTCAGCGTGCCCAAATCTACTGTGTCGCCGAAGCTATCCGCCTCGCGCTCCAGGCTCGCCAGGGCCTGATCGACCTTGAGCTTCTGCCGCGCGTCCCATTCGATCGAGCGCAACGTCTCCGGGCGCTGCAGTTCATAGCGCCGCAGGATCGCCGCCTCCAAGACGCCGTCGCAGAGCGCCTGGCGCGCGAGCGCGGTCCAGCGCTTGGCGCCCGAGGCGGGGATCAACTTGCCGCCCCCGCGCTGGTCGAGATAGTCGCAGATCACCTTTGAATCGATCAGCTTGATCCCGTCCTCGGTCGTCAGCGCCGGGACCTTCTGCAGCGGGTTGTCGGGCGCGAGGCTGGACTCCGTGGTGACGGTCTTCACCCGCTCGATCTCGGCATCCTGGCCGGTCTCGATGGCGGTCACGACGACCTTGCGGACGAAGGGGCTGGTGGTCGAATAGCGCAGCTTCATCATCAGAACTTGTCCTTCGCGGCGCGGATGGCGCCGAACGTTTCGTGGTCGGGCTTGTTCTCGCCGCCGAACCGCTGCTTCAATGCCGGCTGGTCGGCACGCAGAAAGGGATTGAGCTTCTTCTCGGTGCCGAGATCTGCCGGGATGGTCGGCTTGCCATCGGCCCGGATCTTCTGCACCTCGGCCTGAAAGCGCCACAGCCCGTCATTCCCCGGATCGGCATCGACCGCAAAGCGCAGGTTGGACTCGGTGTATTCATGGCCGCAATAGACCTTGGTGTCATCCGGCAGCGAACGCAGTTTCAGCAGCGAGGGCCACATGACATCGGACGAGCCCTCGAACATGCGGCCGCAGCCCATCGAGAAGAGGGTGTCGCCGCAGAACAGCGCCTTGGAATCAGGAAAGTAGAAGGCGATGTGGCCCTTGGTATGGCCGGGGATGAACAGCACTTGTGCCGGGTGCGCGCCCAGGGTGAAGCCGGACTGCTCATCGACGGCGATGTCGATGCCGGGAATGCGGTCCTTGTCATAAGCCGGGCCCACGACCTTCGCGCCGGTCTTTTCCTTGATGCCCAGATTGCCGCCGCAATGGTCGTTGTGATGATGGGTGTCCAGCACATGGCTAATGCGCCAGTCGTGGTCCCGCGCCGCCTGCAGTGCCGGCTGGGCCTCGGAAGGGTCAACGATCCCGGTCGCCCCGGTGTCGAAATCGTGGATCAGATAGGCGTAATTGTCCTTGAGCATGGGCACGAGGACGATCTGCAACGGGCGTTCGGGCATGGCGAACCTTTCCAATTCCGCACGAAACCTTAACAGGCGTTATGGCATAATCAATGTTCCGGACCTAGAATCGGTCCCAGGAAGTGGACCATGTGGCAAGACGTCGTCGATCTCCATGACTTCTACCAGACCCCGATCGGCGGGGTGACCCGGCGCGTGCTGCTGGCGCGCATTCGCAAGCTATGGCCGGATCTGCGCGGCCAGTCGCTGCTCGGCCTCGGCTTCGCCACGCCGTATCTGCCGGCCTTCACCACCGAGGCGGAGCGGGTGCTGGCGCTGATGCCGGCGGGCCAGGGTGTCATCCATTGGCCAGAAGGCAAGAAGAACGCGGTCGCCTTTGCCGACGAGACCGAGCTGCCGTTCCAGGATTTCTCCATCGACCGCGTGCTGATGGTGCACGGGCTGGAATCATCCGAGCATCCAGGCGATATGCTCCGCGAGGCTTGGCGCGTGCTTTCGGGCGGTGGGCGCCTCATGGTGGTGGTGCCGAACCGCCGCAGCCTTTGGTCGATGACCGAACGCACCCCGTTCGGCTTCGGCCAGTCCTATTCCGCGGGGCAGCTCTCCAAGCTGCTGCGCAGTGTTTCGTTCACGCCGTTGCAGACGGCGCGCGCGCTGCATTTCATGCCGTGGCGCTCGCGGGCCTGGCTCTCCGCCGCGCCGGGATGGGAGCGGTTCGCGGTCAACTGGGCCCCCGGCCTGGCCGGCGCAGTCATCATCGAAGCGGCAAAGCAGCTCTACGGCGCCCAGCCGGTGAAGGCGCAGCGCCGCGGCCGTCCAGTCCTGGTTCCGCTGCCCAACGTGGCGACCGGACGCGTTGTGCCGCTGCGGCGGGAAACGCCGCATGGGATATAAGATAGATCCCGCGACCGACCGCCAATACGTCGAGGAGTTCCGCAGAAGGCCGATCGGCCATCACAGCCCGGGCCTGATGCGTCTCTTGACCGTGATGCGCCAGGACCCGAGCGGCCGGCAGGTGATTCTCGTCTGCCGCAAGCCGTTCCGCGAGTGGGTGCTCGGCGAGATGCCGGCACGTCGTGAGGATCCGATTGCGATCGAGCAAGGCCCGGTCTTCACCAGCCGCGAGGAAGCCGAGTGGGAAGTCTTCCGCCGGCGTTGGCAGAAGCTGACGGGCGAGGCGATCAACCTGCCCTATCGAGAGTAGCTCGATGTTGAAGATCCTGGGCTACCCGGACCGATACAGCGTCGCTCAGGGCGAGGAGATCGCGTTCAAGGTCTCGCTCGAGGAAGGCACGCATTTCGACGCCCGGATCGTCCGGGTGATCCATGGCGACGCCAATCCTGCTGGCCCAGGCCTTAAATTCCGCCATGTCCCGACCGCCGCCGATGGCCGCCATCGCGGCAAGCCGCAACGCGTCGATGCCGGCTCCTACATGATCGTCGCGGATGCACCGGCGCTGGCGGCCAGGCCCTTCACCTTCTTCGCCATGGTCTGGCCGACCTTGCCCGAGCGGCGCGACCAGACGTTGCTGGCGCAATGGGACCCCCGGACCAGGTGCGGCTTCCGCATCGAGGTCGACGCCGCGCGGCTGACCGTGACGCTCGGCGACGGCACCCGCGTCGCCCGCATCGACAGCGGCAAGGCGATGCTGGTGCGACAATGGTATTCGATCACGGTGGCGATCGATCCGGGACAACGCCGTATCGCCCTCGATCAGATGCCCATCGCAGATTTCGCGCACACCGACGACTGCGCCCATGTCGATGCGACTCTTGCGCTCGATCTGCCGGCGGTCGCCGCTCCGCTGATCCTGGCGGGCTGTCCCCAATCGAAGGGCGTCGTCAGCGGCCATTTCGACGGGAAGATCGACGGCCCGATGCTTTGCGAAGGCATGCGCGCCGCCGACCTGCACCGCACGCTGCTGGCCGCAGAGGCTTCGAGCAACGCGCCCCACTTCATCGCCCGCTGGGATTTCTCAAAGGAGATGTCCGGCACGCGCGGGATCGATATCGGACCGGCGCAGCTCCATGGCGAGCTGAAGCAGCTGCCGACCCGGGCAATGAAGGGCTGGAACTGGACCGGCGAGGAGCACAATTGGCAACGGGCGCCGGAGCAATATGGCGCCATCCACTTCCATCATGACGATGTCTATGACGCCCAATGGGAGACTTCGCTTGCGCTGACCATCCCAGGGGACATGCCGAGCGGACCCTACGCGCTGCACGTCTGCTGTGGCGAGAGCGGACCCGAGGCGACGCGGGAGGCCTATATCGCCTTCTTCGTGCGCCCACCGCGCCTGGCAAAGGCACGCGGCAAGCGACCGGACGTCGCGGTCCTGGCGCCGACCTGCTCCTATCTTGCCTATGCCAATCACGCCGAGCACATCACCGCCCGCGGCGCCGAGTTGCAGATGGGACGGCTGCTTCAGTTCGGGCATATCGATCTCTACATGTACGAGCATCCGGAGCTCGGCGGCTCACTCTACGACCGCCATCTCGACGGTTCCGGAGTCGCCTACACCAGCCGGCTGCGGCCCAACCTCAACTGCGCGCCGGCCTATCACTCCTGGCTCGGCGGCCACGGATCGGCACTCTATCAGTACAACGCCGACACCCACCTCTTCGACTGGCTCGACGCCAAGGGTATCGCCTACGATCTGATCACCGACGAAGACCTGCACGAAGAGGGGCTCGACCTGATTCGCGACTATCGCGTTATCATGACCGGCACCCATCCCGAATATCATTCGACCCCGATGTGGGACGCGATGAAAGCCTGGATCGATCGCGGCGGGCGGCTGATGTATCTCGGGGCCAACGGATGGTATTGGCGCATCGGGTTCCACCCGACCTTGCCCGGCGTTTTCGAGCTGCGACGCACGGAGGACGGCATCCGCACCTGGGAATCCGAGCCCGGCGAGTACTACCACTCCTTCAACGGCGAATATGGGGGCCTGTGGCGCCGGATCGGCCGCGCGCCCAATGTGATGGCCGGCGTCGGCTTCATCGCCCAGGGTTTCGACCTCTCCTCGTACTATCGCCGCGCACCGGACGCCGACAACCCGCGGGCGGCCTTCATCTTCGAAGGCGTCTCGGATGAGATCATCGGCGATTTCGGCCTGGTCGGCGGCGGCGCGGCGGGGATCGAGCTCGACTGCATCAACACCGCTTTGGGTTCGCCGCCCAACATGCTGCGACTGGCTTCCTCGGAAGGTCATACGCCGATGATCATGCTGGTCAACGAGGAATTCGGCGTGGTGCCGCCCAGTCTCGGCGGCGACCTAAATCCCCGGGTCAAGGCAGACTTGGCCTTCGGGGAGACGCCGGCGGGCGGCGCCATCTTCGCCACGTCGTCGATCGCCTGGTGCGGCTCGCTCTCCCACAACGGCTACGATAACAACGTCTCGCGAATCACCTGGAACGTACTGCAGCGCTTTTTGAACCCGAAGCCGTTTCCAACGGAGTAGATCTTTCGCTCTGAACATCGGGAGCCCGCCGTGCCGACTTCGAGGATCGTACTCTCGCTCATCGTCCTTCTCTCCTGCGCATCGGCCAGGGCACAGGATGCCGGCTTGAATGTCGACCTGGCACTGGTGCTTTCCGCCGACGCCTCGGGCAGCATCGATGAGAAGGAGTTCGCCCTGCAGCGCGAAGGCATCGCCGGCGCCATCAGCGATCCCGCCGTGTTCGCGGCGATCAAGGGCGGTCGCTACGGCCGCATTGCCGTCACCTTGGTAGAATGGGGCACGCCCGGCGCACCGGTCCAGGTAGTGCGCTGGCACATCATCGGCAGCACCGAGCGCGCGGAGGACTTCGCCATGGACGTGCGTCGCGCGCCACGCTCGCCCCAGAGCTACAACGCGATCGGCGATGGCATGGCTCTCGGCATCGCGCTGATCGACGGCTGCGCCTGCCGACCGACCCGCAAGGTGATCGACGTCTCCGGCGACAATCCCGACATGCGCAGCCACGTGCCCTCCCTCGCCGCGCGCGACCTTGCGGTCAAGGCGGGCATCACCGTCAACGCGCTGGCGATCCTCAACGATGGTCGCACCGGGCCGAACGGCCGGCCCTGGCTGGTCGAGGTGTACGAGCGCGAAGTGATCGGCGGTCCCGGCGCCTTCGTGATCCCGGCCAACACCCGCGCCGACTTCGACCGTGCGCTCAGGCAGAAGCTGATCCAGGAGATCGCCCTGCGGTGAAGGTGAGGCGTAACTACTTCGCCAGCTGCTTCCTGAGCTCCAGCAACTCGCGACGGCGTTTGTCGTCCGCCTGCGGGTAGGACATCTTCAAACCTTCCAGGGTTTCCAGTATCACCTGGGATACGAACAGCCGGGCGTTCTTCTTGTCATCCGCGGGAATCGCGTACCATGGCGCCTCCTCCGTGGATGTCCTGCGCAGCGCGTCTTCATAGGCCTCCATGTATTTATCCCAATAGCTCCGCTCCTGCAGATCGCCACTGTTGAACTTCCAGTTCTTCTCCGGCTCGTCGATGCGCGCCAGGAAGCGCTTGCGCTGCTCGTCCTTCGAGAGATGCAGGAAGAATTTGACGATCCGCGTCCCGTTCCGATGCAAGTGCTGCTCGAGGCCGGTGATCGACTGGAACCGCTCCTTCCATATCTTGTCGTTGGAACGAGGCAGATCGGGCAGGTTCTCGCTCGCCAGGATCTCCTTGTGCACGCGAACGATCAGCACCTCCTCGTAGTAGGAGCGGTTGAAGATGCCGATGCGACCGCGCTCGGGCAGATCACGCGTGGTGCGCCACAGGAAGTCGTGCTGCAATTCGAGCGGGCTTGGATGCTTGAAGCTGACGACCTGGCAGCCCTGCGGGTTGATGCCGGACATCACGTGCCGGATCACGCCGTCCTTGCCTGCGGCATCCATTGCCTGGAAGATCAATAGGACCGCATAGCTGTTCGCCGCGTACAGCAGCTGCTGGAGGTCGCTGAGGCGATCGATATGGCCGTGCAGGATCTTCTTGTACTCGTCCTTCGAATCGTAGACTGGATCGACCCGGGTCGGCCGCTTCTTCAGATCGACCTTCTCGTCTTCCCGTATGCGGAACCGATCGACTTCGATTTTCATGCAGACCCACCTTTCGACCTGGAAGGCTAGACCATGCCCGGATGAAAATGAACCCGGGCTAGGATGCGGCCAGTGCCGCGCGGCGGCGCTGCAGGAAATCGCGCAGCGCGGGATCCGCCTCCAAGCCGATTGCCATATGATAGGCCTGGTCGGCGCGCTCGCGGTCGCCAATGCGGGCCAGCAGCGAGGCCCGCGCCGCCCAATACGGCTGGTACTCGGCCATGCGCGGCTCGGCTGCCAGCTGGTCCAGCGCGGCCAAGCCTGCCGCCGGCGACGCGGTTTCAGCCAGCGCGGCGGCGCGGTTGACCGCGACCACCGGCGAGCCGGTCAGCGCCATCAGTGCGTCATAGAGCATGACGATGGCAGGCCAGTCCGAGCGACCGAGATGCCGCCTTGCCGCGTGGGCGGACTGCACCGCCGCTTCCAGCTGAAAGCGGCCGATCCGATCCAGCGCTTTGGCGCGCAGCAGAGCAGCGTCGGCCTCCTCGATCAAATGCCGATCCCACCGTGTAGTATCCTGCTCGGGCAGCGGAACATAACAGCCGGCGCCATCGCGCCGCGCCTGACGCCGCGCCTCGGCATGCAGCATGAGGGAGAGCAGGCCCAACGCCTCGGCTTCCTCGGGGAGCAGCTCCACGACCAAACGCCCCAGCCAGATCGCTTCGCCGGCGAGATCGCGGCGCTTGGGATCGGCACCGCCGGGATCGGCCCAACCCTCGGCGAAGGTCGCATAGATTGCGTCCAGCACCGCGGCGAGCCGTTCCGAAAGCACCTCATGCTCCGGCACGCGGAATGGGATACCAGCGGCGGCGATCTTCGCTTTCGCCCGCACCAGGCGCTGTGCCATCGCGCTCGGCGCCACCAGGAATGCGGAAGCGATCGCTGCCGCGTCGAACCCCAGCACACATTGCAGCATCAGCGGCGCGCGGATGGCTTCGTCGATCGCGGGATGGGCGCAGGCGAACATCAGCGCCAGACGCCGGTCGGGAATCTCCCCGGGCTCTTCGGAGGCCAACTCGTCGAGCATCATAGCAAGGTGCGGCTCGGCCGCCGCCGCACTCTTGCGGCGGCGCACCGCATCGATCGCCTTGCGTCGCGCCGCCGTCAACAGCCAGGCCTCCGGCTGGCGCGGCACGCCGTTCTTCGGCCAATCGGCGAGGGCGCGGGCGAACGCCTCGGCCAAGGCATCCTCCGCCGCAGCGAGATCGCGGGTTCCGCCGGCGAGATAAGCCAGCAGCTTACCATAGCTGCGCCGCGCCGCCTCTTCAGCGGCGGCGCGCGCTTCGACATCGATGCTCAACTTGCCTGCATGGTCCAAAGCGGGCGCACCTCGATCGTGCCATGGGCCGCACCTGGGCAGCGCGCCGCCCAGGATAGCGCCGCGTCGAGGTCCGGTACGTCAATCATGTAATAGCCGGCGAGCTGCTCCTTGGTTTCGGCATAGGGTCCGTTCAGCACCTTGGTCTTGCCTTCGCTGACCTTGACCGTAGTTGCGGTGCTGGTCGGCTGCAGGCGGTCACCGCCGACGATCACGCCGGCCTTCTTCAGGGCCTCGGTGTAGGCCATGTAGGGCGCCGACATCTGGGCGACGCCGATTTCCTTCGCGACCTGTGCGCCTTTCACTTCATCCGTGTAGATCAACAGCATGTACTTCATGGCTTTGGGGTCCTCCGGTTCGGTCGGGCACCATGCTCCGACAAAACCATGACGCGCGACAGAGGCGGATTTCGACAGGATCGCCGAGGAAGCACCGGTTCGCCTTTGGTTCACGCCTGCATGCGGGCTTCCGCCGTGCTACCAAGGCGCATGTCCTGGCCCGACCGCCGCATCCTCGATCTGTTCGGCATCGACCTGCCGATCGTCCAAGCCCCGATGGCGGGCGCCACCACGCCCGAGATGGTGATCGCGGTCAGCGAAGCGGGCGGGCTCGGCTCCCTGCCTTTCGCCCAGTATGACCTGCAGCAAGCCCGTGATGCGCTGGACCAGGTGCGCGCGGGGACGCGACGGCCTTACAGCGTCAATGCCTTCTGCCATCGAATCCCGGAGCCGGACGCCGCGCGCACCGCAAGCTGGCGTGCGCGCCTCGCGCCCTACTATCTTGAGCTAGGCCTCGATCCGGGCATGCCGGTGCCGGCGGGGGGACGCACCCCTTTCGACCCCGCGTTCTGCGCGCTGATCGAAGAGATACGGCCACCGGTGGTCAGCTTCCATTTCGGATTGCCGGACGCGGCATTGCTGGGCCGGGTCAAGGCGACCGGCGCCAAGATCCTGGGATCCGCCACCACCGTTGCCGAGGCACGGTGGCTTGAGAGCCGGGGCTGCGACGCGGTGGTCGCGATGGGCTTCGAAGCCGGCGGGCATCGCGGCAATTTCCTGACCGACGATCCCAGTGACGTTTCGCAGCAGGTCGGCACTTTCGCCTTGGTGCCCCAGGTGGTCGATGCAATCAGAGTTCCAGTGATCGCCGCCGGTGCCGTCGCCGATGCGCGCGGCATCGTTGCCGCCTTCGCGCTGGGCGCATCGGCGGTGCAGATCGGCACCGCTTATCTCTTGAGTCCGGAGTCGAGGATTCCGGAGTTCCATCGCGCGGCGCTGCGCGGAGCCGCCGACGACGGAACCACGGTCACCAATGTCTTCACCGGCCGACCGGCGCGGGGCTTCGTCAATCGGCTGATGCGCGAGAAGGGCCCGCTTGCCCAAGACCTCCCCCCATTCCCGTTGGTCAGCGGGACCTTGGCGCCGCTTCGCACGAAGGCCGAAGCGCAAGGGAGCTCCGATTTCAGCAACCAGTGGGCGGGGCAAGCAGCGGCGCTTGCCCGCGAGCGCCCCGCCGGCGAGATCACCCGCCGCCTTGCCGCCGAAGCGCTGCAATTGTTGAGGCGATAGCCTAAGCCGCGGGCGTTTCCGGCGCGGGTGGGATGCGTATCACTGTGCGCACGCCTTTGTGCTCGGAGTCGCGCTCGACCTTGGCGTGGAGCTTCTGCGCCATCATGCCGATGATGCGCTCGCCGAGCCCCCCGCCCTTTGCCGGCATGCCGGGCGCCAGTCCGACACCGTCATCCTCGACGGTCAGTTCCAGCACATCGCCGTCCAGTGCGCGGCAGAGGATGCGCACCTGTCCCGGTCGCCCCTCGGGATAGGCATATTTCAGCGCGTTCAGCACCAGTTCGGTCACCATCATGCCGATGGAGACTGCGCGATCCGTGGTGGTGCCGACCGGCTCCGCTTTGACCACCAGCTCGGCGCTGGTCCCGGTCTGCCCAACCGCCTGCCGGAGATCGCTCATCAGATTCTCGAGATAGCGTCCGAGATCGACCGCGCGCACGTCGTTCGCGGTATAGAGCTGGCGATGCACGTGGCCGATGGCACCGACCCTCGCCATTGCGTTCGACAGCGCTACCTTGGCATCGGGATTGGTGGCGGCGTTGACCTGCAGGCGCAGGAAGGCATTGACCAGCTGCAAGCTGTTGGCGATGCGATGATTGATCTCGTGGATCAGCACCTCGCGCTCGGCGGCCAGCGTCTCGAAGCGGTCGCGCGAGGCGCGCAGCTCCGCCTCCGCCTGCTCGCGGGCGTATCTCGAATCCCGCTGCTCGATGGCAGCCGATACAGCGGCACGCAGCAGCGGCAGGAAGTCGGCGCTCGCTTCCTTGATCACGTATTCGGTGGCGCCGGCCTTCAGGGCCGCCACCGCCACCCGGCCCTCGGATTCGCCGGTCACGTAGATCACCGGCGGCGGATTGCCGCCGGCGAAAAGCTGCTCGAGCGTCTCCAACCCGTCCTGGCCGGGCATGTGGTGATCGAGGATGACCGCGTCGTACTCGGTGTCCTTGGCCTTGGCGATTCCCTCGGCACCGGAGGAAGCCGTGTCGACCCGATATGGACCGCGCTCAAACTCCTTCTGGACGACGCGGCAGAGTCCCGCGTCGTCGTCGATGTAGAGCAGGCGTCGAAATGCGTCCATCAGCCGACTTCCGGAACCTTCACCACGGTGAAAAACAGTCCCAGCTGGCGGATTGCGTCCGCGAAGTTCTCGTAGTTGACCGGCTTGGTGATGTAGACGTTGCACCCGAGGTCATAGCAGCGCTGGATCTCATTCTTGTCGTCGGTGGTGGTCAGCACCACGACCGGGATCCGCTCGGTTTCCCGCGTCTCCTTGAGGTGCCGCAGGATGTCCACTCCCGACATGTCGGGCAAGTTGAGGTCCAACAGGACCAGATATCCCTTGCCGCGTTCCAGCCCGCGTTTGCCCGGGCCGCCGATGAAGTAGTCGAGCGCGGGCTGACCGGAGCCGAACGGCACGATCTCGTTGTTGATCCCCGAGCGTCGGATGTTGCGCTCGATCAGTCGGGCGTGTCCTTCGTCGTCCTCGATCATGACGATGGTCACGGGCACCTGGCTGTTCATGCGGCCTTTCCTTTCATCGTGGAGGCGGCTTTGCCCGCGGCTGCTTGGCGCGCCATCCAGAGTTTCGAGAGGGTGAGGGTGAAGACGGTTCCGCCGCCGGGATTGTCGGCAACGCCGAGCGTTCCGCCGATGCGCCGGGCGAGGCCGCGCGCATGGGCCAGACCGATTCCTTCGCCCGGCCGGTCCTGCACTCCGGCGCGGCGAAAGAGATCGAACACGCGCTCCCGGTCCTTGGGATCGATGCCCCTTCCATTGTCGGCGACGCTGATGCGGTACGCGGTCGGCGTCTCCTCGCCGCGGATGCTGATGTGCCCCGGCACGCCGCGGCGCAGGTACTTCAGGGCGTTGTCGACCAGGTTGGAGAGGATCTGTTCCAGCGCCATGCGGTCGCTACGCACCGTCGGCAGCTCGCCGATCTCGAGCTCAGCATCGTTCTCCTTGATGCGGTGGCGGAAGTCCGCCGCGATCACCTCCACCAGGTCGTTCAGATCGATCGACTGGATCGAGAGCTCACGTCGGCCGGCTCGGGAGAGTTTCAGGATCGCGTTGATCAGCCCATCCATCTTGGCAATCGAGGTCTTGATGAAATGGATAGCCTCGTCGAAGTCGCCGCGCAGCTCGGCGACCGAACGCTCGTCGGCGGGTGCCA
>JADMIO011331847.1_pt1 | contig 36074 bp, 30 predicted proteins | sample 8958161 | NCBI WGS metagenome assembly JADMIO01 (sample SAMN16585339, study PRJNA669376) | soil metagenome | isolation source: Crop rotation soil | place: USA: Cullars Rotation, Alabama | collected 2011
GCGCGCCGAGGCCGACCTCGCGGCGCAGGAGGACACGATCGACGCCCGCGAGGCGCAGATGGCCGCCGATCACAAGGAAGTCCAGTCGCGGCGGGACCGCGCGCAGGGCCTCGAGCGCGATGCGCAGAAGAAGCTCGAATCGTGCCGCGGCGAGCTTGCCGCGCGCGCGGGCGTGCAGGTCTCCGAGCTGATGGAGCGCATCGGGCGCTCGCTCGTCGACGAGGCGCGCGCGCGTGCCGCCGCCGAGCTGCGCACCGTCGATCAGAGCGCGTCGGATCCGGCGTACGACCGCGAAGCGAAGCGACTGATGGAGATCGCCGGAGCGCGCTTTCACCATCACTATCTGACCGAGCGCGCGATCAACAACCTGCGCATCGGCACGGATCTCGTCGCCATGCTGCTCGATCGCGACGGCGCGATGCACGGCGCGCTCGAGCGCGTGTCGGGCCTGCGGCTGCTCGTCAACGACGACAAGACCGCGATCCGGCTCGACGGGCTCGACGGCGTCGGCAAGGAGATGGTGCGCCGCGCGATCGGCCGCCTGCTCAAGAAGCCCGAGACGATCGACGACGCGCGCAAGGATCCCGATGCGTGGGCCACGAAGGCGCGCGAGCACCTGAACCAGGAGATCCGCGCACTCGGCAAGCGCGCGTTCCAGACGCTCGGCATCCCGAAATCGCATCCCGAGATCGTCGAGCTGGTCGGCGCGCTCAACTACCGCACGAGCTACACGCAGAACCAGTGGTGGCACGCGGTCGAGGCGAGCTACCTCGCCGGCATGATGGCCGCGGAGATGGGGCTCGACGAGAAGCTCGCACGCCGCGCGACGCTGATGCACGACATCGGCAAGGCGCTGACGCACAAGATCGAAGGCTCGCACGCGGTGATCGGTGCAGACATCGCGCGCCGCCTCGGCGAATCCGAGCTCGTCGCGAACGCGATCGGCGCGCACCACGCCGACGAGCCGTGCAACTCGGTGTACGCATATCTCGTCGCCGCGTGCGACGCGATGAGCGGCGCGCGTCCCGGTGCTCGCCGCGAGCTCGCGGAAGGCTTCACGGCGAAGATCGAGGACCTCGAGCGCATCGGCCTCTCGCAGCGTGGCGTCGTCCACGCGCACGCGGTGCACGGTGGGCGCGAGCTGCGCGTCTACGTGCGCGAACGCGATGTCGATGACCTGACCGTCGTCGAGCTGTCGACCACGATCGCGAATCAGATCTCCGAGGAGATGACGTTCCCCGGCCAGATCAAGGTCACCGTGATCCGCGCGTTCGAAGCGACCGCCACGGCGAACTGACGCGCGCGGTCGTGCCACGCCGTGCGCCTCCGCGCGGGGCACACCGGATGCACCCGCGTATGGTCATGCCGAACAGCAATGGCCGCAACGTGCTCCGTCCCGACGACAATCGCGAGAACGGCTGGCAGCCGCAGTCGCAATCGACCGGCGGTCACTGGGAGGATCAGCGCGAGCGCGGGTACAACCCGGAGCGTCAGGGTGTGACCGGCGGTTATGGCGGCGGCAGCGGGTTCGAAGATCGCTACGGCCGCGGCCAGCAAGGTATGCCGGGCTACGGCCAGCAGAGCATGTACGCGTATGGCCAGGAGATGCCATCGCACCGCGGCAAGGGCCCGAAGGGCTATACGCGTTCCGACGAGCGGATCCGGGAGCACGTTTGCGAGACGCTCGCCGACGATCACAACGTGGACGCGAGCGACATCGAGGTCACCGTGAAAGACGGCGAGGTGACGCTGGCCGGCACTGTCCCGGATCGGCGCATGAAACGGATGGCAGAGGACGTCATCTATCAACTCCCGGGGATCCAGGACGTCCATAACCAGCTCCGCGCGGGCAACCGGAAATAGCCCGACCGCGTCGTATCCGCACAGTGTTGACATCGCGCGCGCTTCACGGCGCGGGCGATGTGCCGGGCAAGACAAGTGACGGTGTCTTGCCCGGTTCTCTTTTCGGCACGCCCGCTGCAACCGGAGGTCGGCATGCGGGACACCGACGAAGAAGATCCGAGCAAGCCGCGTCCGGTCCGCAAGCCCCAGAAGAAGCAGACGACCGCGGGTGAGTACGAAGTGCCCTGGCAGCACCTCAAGGATGCCGAGCGCGATCGCCACCGCCACGTGTGTTAGTCAGAGCTTCGCGAGGGTGTCGCGAACGTCGCTGAAGAAGCGCGCGGGGAGCTTCGCTTTCTCGCAGATCGCGATCGCGCGCTCGAGCAGCGGCTTGGCATCGGCGGGCCGCTTCTGCGCGATCCGGATCTGCGCGAGGTCGTAGAGCGCTCGCCACATCTCGGGCGCGTCCTTGCCGACGTTCGTCTCGAACAGCGCGATCGCGCGCTCGTTGAACGCGGCGGCCTCGGGCAGCTTGTTATCGAGGCGCGCGATGTGACCGCGAACCGAGAGCACGTTCGCGAGATACGGTGACTTCGTCTGCTCGGCGACGGCGAGCGCCTCCTCGATCAGCTTGCGGGCCTCGACGCGCTTGCCGGCGAGCACGAGCAGCTCGGCGAGCGTCGACGAGGTGACCACGTAATACGTGTGGTTCTTGCCGAGCGTCTTGAGCGTGATCGTCTGCGCGCGCTGCACGAGCGGGATGCCGCGCTCGAAGTCGTTCTCGTCGCGCAAGAGCTCGCCGAAGTTGTTGAGCGTGGGGATCAGCACCGGGCTGTTCTTGCCGAACACGCGCTCGCGGATCTCGATCGCGCGCGCGAACGCCTTGCGCGAGCCCTCGATGTCGCCGGTGTAGTGGCTGCAGCTCGCGAGACCGGAGAGCAGCAACGCGACATCGGGATGATCGGGCCCGAGCATCGCCTGGATGAGCTCGAGCGCGCGCTGGTAGTGGACCTGCGCGCGGGTCCATTCGCCGGCGCGCGCGAGCGTGGCGCCGAGCAGCTGCTCGTCGCGCGCGACGATCGTCGCGTCCTTGCCGTTGAGCTGGATCGCGAGCGCGAGCGCTTCCTCGTGCGCCTTGGTCGCCGCGATCAGATCGCCGCGCGTCGCCTGGATGATGCCCTCGGTCTCGAGGCGCGTCTGCTCGAACCGGCGATCGAGCTCGCCGCCGAGCCGCTTGCCGATCGCGGTGCCGAGCGACAGCCACAGCCGGCCCTCGTCGGGCTTGTTCAGCACCTCGGTCGTCGCGAGCGAGCAGTGCAGTGCGGCCATCGCGGCGATGTCGTCGCGCCGGCCGCGCAGCCCGGCCCACGTCGCGGCCTCGAGTGCCGTTGCGGCATCGGCGCCGTTGCTGACGTTGATCAGCGCCATGCCGCGCACGAGATTCGCCTCGGCGTACACCGGATCGAACGGGATCTTCTGCGCGAGGTCCGCTGCTTCCTCGGAGGCGTTGAGCGCGCGGCCGTAGTTGCCGGCGATGAGGCCCGCCTTCGCGTCGGCGAGCCGCAGCTTCGCCTTGTCCACCGCGTCGCGGATCTCCGGGGTCGGTTGCGCCGGCGCGCGCAGCGCCGCGATGTTCGCGCACTTCTTCACCGGCTCGAGGCTCTCGGCGCCGCCGGGCGCCTTGTCGACGAGCACGTCGGTGGCCTCGGTGAGCAGCTTCGCGAACGCACCGAGCTCGTGCAGCCGCTGGTCGAAGCAGTCCTGGCGCAGCGTCTGGACCTCCTCGGTCTGCTCGCCGCGGATCCGCGTCGCCTCGCAGCTCTCGGTGACCGCGGTCGTCCACTCGTGCGCGTAGCCGTCGAGCGTCTTCTCGACGGCCGCGTACGCCTTGCTTTGCATCGCGCGCGACGTCTTCGCAAAGCTCGCCTTGATCGCCGACTTCGTCTTGTCGTCCCACACGCCCGCGAGGTGGCGCTCCGCGTCCTTGCACAGCAGGACCGGTTGCGTCGACGGCGCGCTCGGCCGGAGCGCGAGGGCACCGGCGACGAGCCCGCCCGCCGCGGCGATCGCACATACCGCATAGATCGCGCGACGCTTCGCGGCGGTGGGATCGACGGCGAGGTCGTCGAGCAGAGCGCGCATCGACTCGTAGCGCGCGCTCGGTTCGATCGCGACGGCCCGCATCGCGATGCGTGCGAGCCGCGGCGGGACGGTCGTCTTCGGCGGCGGCTTCGGTGCGAGGCCGGCATCGCGCGGCGCGGTCAGCGCCTTGCGCTCGTACGGCCGCTGCCGGAACAGCGCCTCGTACAGCGTGACGCCGAACGCGAACTGATCGCTGCGCTCGCTCGCCGCCTGGCCGTCGAAGATCTCGGGTGCCATGTACGCCGGCGTGCCGACGGCGGTGCCGGCGATCGTGAGGCTCTCCGACAACGGGCTGCGCGACTCGATGCTGAGATCCGACTGTCGCGATGACGGCGTCTCGTCGTTCAGCGACGACCGCGCGAGCCCGAAGTCCATGACGCGCGCGCGGCCGTCGTTGCCGACCAGCACGTTCTCGGGCTTGAAGTCGCGGTGGACGAGCCCGGCGGCATGCGCCGCGGCGAGGCCTTCACCGGCTTCGAGCAGGATGCGGCGGATGTCGCGCCAGGTCGGCTGCTGCTGCTTGAGCCACTTGCGCAGCGTCAGGCCTTCGACGAGCTCGATCGCGATGAACACGCGATCGCCGGGCAGCGAGCCGACGTCATGCACCGCGATCACGTTCGGATGCGAGAGCCGCGCGAGCGCCTGCGCTTCGCGAAGCAGCCACGCTTGATCGCCGTGCGCCGTCGAGCCGGCCGCGGGCTTCGCCTGCAGCAGCTTGACCGCCACCTTGCGATCGAGCTCGGGATCGTACGCGGAGTACACGACGCCCATGCCGCCTTCACCGAGCGTGTCCAGCACGACGTAGCGTCCGACGTTCGTGCCGCGCGGCAGCTTCGCCGGTTTCGCCGGCTGCGCGGGCTTGCCGGCGCCCTCGCGCTTCGTCATCTCGTCGGCAGGCGGATCGTCCAGACCGACGGCTTCGACGTCGGTGTGCGCGCCCACCAGGCTCGCGACGCCATCGTCCAGCTCGCGCTCGGCCACCGTCTACAAGCTTAACATCCGGGCTCTGCGAGCGGGGTACTGGCCGGTGTCGCCTCGTCGAGCAGGCGCTGCGCGATGTGTGCGTACGTCGGGTCGTCGCCGTGCGAGAGATCCTCGAGCTCTGCCTTCGCCTCGTCGCGACGCGCGGGATCCTGCAATAGCTCGAGCGCACGAAATGCACGCAGCTTGACGAGCTCGTCCGCGTGACCGCCCGCGAGCTGCAAGAGCGGCAACAGCGCATCGTGACGCTCGACGTTCGACCACCGCGCGGTCGCGCCGCGGACATCCGCGAACGTCCACAACCAATCGTCGGCGAGACACGCGCGCGCCGTCGATCGCCGCAGCCCGCGGGTGAACGTACCGAGCTCGCGGAGCGCCGCGGTGACGCGCGGATCGTCGGGCCACGGCGCGTGGATCATCAATTCGCGCAGGATGTCGATGCGCGTCTTGCACGCCGCCGCAGGCGATACCGGGTGTGCGAGCTCGCCGGCGAGCGCGGCCAGCACGTCGGGCGGCGGCGTCGTATCGCCGGGCGCGAGCGTGAACGGATACGTCGCCTGGATCGCGCGGTCGCCGGGCTCGATCCAGATCTGCTCGGTCGCCGTCGCCATGCACGCGTGCAACACGGAGTCGCCCGCGCCGGTGACCTCGACGTGCTCGACGAGGCCGCCGGTGCCGAACAGCACGGCGATCGTCACGGTGCCGGTCAGCGCCGGATCGCGATCGTGCGCGTCCGCGTAGCAGCGCGAGTACGCGCGGCGGTTCGAACGTATCGCTTGCCGCACGCTCCACTTGCCGCCGCTGCCACCTTCCGGCGGTGGGGACGCGCAGCCGACATGCACGACGGGCACGCTCTCGCGGCGATCGTCGGCATCGGTGATCGTGAACGGGACGGGCGCCTCGACGCGATCGAGCGAGCCGACGAGCACCGGCATGCACACGCGCATCGCGCGCGGCACCGGCGCACTCGCGACCGGCCGCGCCGGCGGCACCGGCCACGCCGGTTGGTCCGCGAGCGTGAAGTCGAGGCGAGCGGACATCCGCGTCGTGCGCGGCGACAGCTCGACGAGCTCGGGCCGCACCACCTCGCGCAGACACGCGACCAGCTCGGCGGCGCCACCGGTGACCGCGACATCGGTCGCGTGGCCGAACGGCGTCGCGGTGAACGCGAGGTCCACCGAGGTCGGCCGCTGCCCGCGGGCGGCGGCCCACTTCCAGCACGCCGCGATCGCCGGCTGCGCGTGAGCGAGCGCGTCCGTCAGCTGGATCGAGGTCCGCGGAAAGCCGCCGTGCGGACGATCGATCGCGAGCGGGCCATCGCGATCCGGCTCGAGCGTGTCCGGGGCGAAGTCGTAGACCTTGCGACCCCGCGCGGGTGCGGTTCCTTCGCAGGCGATCCGCCAGGGCGGCAGGACCATCGCCGGGAGCTGATACGCCGGGCGTGTTTCGATCGAAGCCTCCGAACCTCTCCGGGGTTGACCTCCGCCGCACCCGACGAATGCGATGATCAGCAGCTTTCGCACGCAATTTCAGACAGCTGCCGGCCCTCTCCGTTTCATGGCAAACCCCCACGTAAACGTCAGGGTTGGCCTTGACAGCATGGGGCTAACCTCGCATAGTGCCGTCAGGTTCACTAAACCTTACGTACGCGTTAGGGTTCACCAGATGAAGGACATCGACAAGCTCATGCGTGTAGGCGAGCTCGCGAAGGCGGTCGGCAAGACCGTTCGCGCGATGCACCTGTACGAGGAGCTCGGGTTGCTCGAGCCCCGCGCCCGGTCCGAGGGCGGCTTCCGGCTGTACGGACCCGAGGCGGTCGATCGCATCCACTGGATCGTGAAGCTGCAGGCGATCGGATTCACGCTCGCCGAGATCCAGGGGTTCGTGAAGGACTTCCAGGACGCCGGCTCGGGGCGCGAGGCCACCGAACGCGTCCGCGCGCTGTTCACCGAGAAGCAGTCGCTGATCCGCGAGCAGATCACGCAGCTGCAGGTGATCGAGAACGATCTATCCGAGGCGCTCGCGTACCTCGACTCGTGCCAGACGTGCACCGACGAGTACGCGCCCACCGCGTGCGGCGACTGCGATCACCACGGGCATCTGAAGGGCGAGGCACCGCCGCTGTTCGCGGGGCTGTCGCGTCCTGAACCTTCGAGCCGCGCAGCGGCGGAATTGAAAGACAAAGCGGAGAAGGACAAGCCGTTCGACGTTCCCGTCACCGTCTTGTTCCGCGAGGGAAATAACTGATGGCGACTGCAAACAAGCTCGAGATTCCGGTTCCGGCGGACGTCCGTGTGCCCATCTTCATGGACAACCACTCGACGACCGCGGTGGATCTGCGCGTCGTCCAGGCGATGCTGCCGTACTTCACGCAGCACTTCGGCAACGCCGCGAGCCGCAACCACGTGTTCGGCTGGACGGCGGAGGCGGCGGTCGAGCACGCGCGCGGTCAAATCGCGAAGCTGCTGGGCGGCGACGCGAAGGAGATCGTGTTCACGTCGGGCGCCACCGAGTCGAACAACCTCGCGATCAAGGGCGCGGCGTCGTTCAACAAGCGGTCGGGCAACCACATCATCACCGTCGAGACCGAGCACAAGAGCGTGCTCGATACCTGCAAGCGCCTCCAGCGCGAGGGCTTCGAGGTCACGTACCTGACGCCGGCGAAGGACGGCCTGGTCACGCCGGAGCAGGTCGTCGCCGCGATGACCGACAAGACGGTCGTCGTCAGCATCATGGTCGCGAACAACGAGATCGGCGTGGTCCAGCCGATCGAGGCGATCGGGGCGGCGATCAAGGCGCGCAACCCCAAGGTCATCTTCCACACGGACGCCGTGCAGGCGTACGGCAAGATCCCGTTCGACGTCGAGAAGGCGAAGGTCGACCTCGCATCGATCACCGCGCACAAGCTGTACGGCCCCAAGGGCATCGGTGCGTTGTGGGTGCGTCGCAAGCCGCGCGTTCGCATCGATCCGATCATCGACGGTGGCGGTCACGAGCGCGGCATGCGCTCGGGCACGCTGCCGGTGCCGATGATCGTCGGCTTCGGCAAGGCAGCCGAGCTCGCAGGCGAGGAGATGGCCGAGGAAGCCATCCGCCTGCGCGGCCTGCGCGATCGCCTGCTGCACGGCATCCAGAAGCGGCTGACCGAGACGTACGTCAACGGCTCGCTCGAGCACCGGCTGCCCGGCAACCTCAACATCTCGTTCGCGTTCGTCGAAGGCGAGAGCCTGCTGATGGCGCTCAAGGACGTCGCGGTGTCGTCGGGCTCGGCGTGCACGTCGGCCTCGCTCGAGCCGAGCTACGTGCTGCGCGCGCTCGGCGTCGGCGACGAGCTGGCCCATACTTCGATTCGCTTCGGCATCGGTCGGTTCAACACCGAGGCCGAGATCGATTACGTGATCGAGCTCGTCGTGAAGAGCGTCGAGCGGCTGCGCGCACTGTCACCACTCTGGGAAATGCATCAGGACGGCATCGACATCAACTCCATCCAGTGGACTCCACACTGAGGTAAGCATGGCGTATTCAGACAAGGTCATCGACCACTACGAAAACCCCCGCAACGTCGGCACGTTCAAGTCCGAGCCGGAAGTCGACAAGGACGAGATCGGCACCGGGCTCGTCGGCGCGCCCGCCTGCGGCGACGTCATGCGCCTCGAGATCCGCGTCAAGGACGGCCTGATCGCCGACGCGAAGTTCAAGACGTTCGGCTGCGGCTCGGCGATCGCGTCGAGCTCGCTCGCGACCGAGATGATCAAGGGCATGTCCCTCGATCAGGCGGCGCAGATCAAGAACACGCAGATCGTCGAGGAGCTGAACCTCCCGCCGGTCAAGATCCACTGCTCGGTGCTCGCCGAGGACGCGATCAAGGCGGCGATCGAGGATTACAAGAAGAAGCACGCGAAGTGATGGCCATGACCGCGACCGCAACCCAGACCCCAGCGACGGCTCCCGCCATCAACAAGCGGGAGATCGAGATCACCGCGGCTGCGGCCGAGGAGATCGCGAAGCAGCGCGACAAGCGCAACACGCCCGATGCGATGATCCGCATCGGTGTGCGCGGTGGTGGCTGTACGGGCTTCACGTACGTGTTCGAGTGGGCCGAGCAGGTGCGGCCGACCGACAAGGTGTTCTCGGCGCACGGCGTGAGCGTCGTCGTCGATCCGAAGTCGCTGGTCTATCTCGGCGGCATGCAGCTCGATTTCGTGCGCGGCATGATGGGGCACGGCTTCAAGTTCAATAACCCCAACGCGAAGGGCAGCTGTGGCTGTGGGGAGTCCGTCAACTTCTGACGCCTTCGGGCTGCTCGGCCTGACGCCGCGCTTCGACGTCGATCCGGCACAGCTGGAAGCAGCGTTCTTCGAGCGCAGCAAGCAGCTGCACCCCGATCGGTTCGCGCAGGCACCCGCCGCAGAGCGGGTCGCGGCGCTGTCGAAGTCGCGTGCGCTCAACGACGCGTACCAGGTGCTGCGTCGCGAAGTCTCGCGCGCCGAGTACCTGCTCGCGCAGGACGGCATCCTGATCGGCGACAACGAGCGCATCGATCCGGCGCTGGTGATGGAGCTGCTCGAGGAGCGCGAGGTCCTCGCCGAGGCGCGGACCAAGGGCGAGCTCCGCGAGGTCGAGCGGCTGCAAGCGGCGATGCGTGCGCGGCGAACCGCGGCGCTCGCCCGCGTGCGCGAGCTGTTCGCGCGCGGCCGGGAGGCGTACCCGGAGATCAAGCAGCAGCTGATCCTGCTGCGCTACGTCGACCGCTATCTCGAGGAGTGCGACGCCGCACTCGACGAGGACTGACCATGTTGATGCAGATCGCAGAGCCCGGGCAGAGCAAGGTCAAGGAGGCGTGCAAGCAGCGCGTCGTCGGGATCGACCTCGGGACCACGAACAGCCTCGTCGCGCACGTCGCCGATACATCGCCGGCGGTGCCGTCGGCCGCGCGCCGAGCGCACGTGATCGATGGCCTGTTGCCATCGGTCGTGTACTACGCGCCCGATGGCTCGACCGTCGTCGGCAAGGACGCGCAGGCCCACGCGATCGAGGCGCCGCACGAGACGCTCGCATCGGTGAAGCGGCTGATCGGCCGCGGCGCGAAGGATCTCGAGAGCGTGCGCGCGATGCTGCCGTACGAGCTCGAGGGCGACGATCGCGCCGTGCGCGTGAAGGTGCGCGAGCGCGCGGTGTCGCCGGTGGAAGTCTCCGCGAAGATCCTCGAAGAGCTCAAGCGGCGCGCCGAAGCCGCACTCGGCGGCCCGATCGAAGGCGCGGTGATCACCGTGCCGGCGTATTTCGACGACGCCCAGCGCCAGGCCACGCGCGACGCGGGCCGGCTCGCGGGGCTCGAGGTCATGCGCCTGCTCGCCGAGCCCACCGCGGCGGCCGTCGCGTACGGCCTCGATCGCGGCAGCTCCGGCCTGTACGCCGTGTTCGACCTCGGCGGCGGCACGTTCGATATCTCGATCCTCAAGCTCGTCGACGGCGTGTTCGAGGTGAAGGCCACCGGCGGAGACTCCGCGCTCGGCGGCGACGACCTCGACCGCGCGATCGCCGCCGCCGTGCTCGACGAAGTCTCGATCGGGATGGACGACCGCAAGCTGGTCGCCGCCGCGGTCGCCGAGGCGCGCCGCGTGAAGGAGAGCCTGACCGTCCACGAGAACGATACGTTCCGGCTCGCGGTCGGCGACGATCCGATCGACCGCTGCGTCACGCGCGCGGATCTCCGCCAGTGGGCGGCGCCACTGCTCGATCGCTGCCGCAAGGCCTGCCGGCGCGCGCTCAAGGACGCGGATCTCACGAACGCCGACCTCGATGGCGTGATCCTCGTCGGCGGCTCCACGCGCTCGCCCGTCGTGCGCGAGTTCGTGGCCGAGCTGTTCGGCCGCCAGCCGCTGCACGATCTCGATCCCGATCAGGTCGTCGCGCTCGGCGCCGCGATCCAGGCCGACGTGCTCGCCGGCGGCGCGCACGACGTCACGCTGCTCGACGTGGTGCCGCTCTCGCTCGGTGTCGAGATGATGGGCGGCGTCGTCGAGAAGCTGATCCATCGCAACACCACGATCCCCGCCGGCGCCACCCAGACGTTCACCACGTACGCCGACAACCAGACCGGCTTCGACATCCACGTGCTCCAGGGCGAGCGCGAGACCGTCGACGGCAATCGCTCGCTCGCACGGTTCACGCTGCGCGGCCTGCCGCCGCTGATCGCCGGGATGCTGCGCGTCGAGATCACGTTCCTGATCGACGCCGATGGCCTGCTCAAGGTGATGGCGAAGGAGCTCACCACCGGCAAGTCCGCCGAGGTCGAGGTCAAACCGAGCTACGGCCTGTCCGACGAGGAAGTCGAGCGCATGCTGATCGAATCGTTCGATCATGCCGAGACCGACCTCGCCGCGCGCAACCTCGCGGTCGAGCGCGTCGAGGCCGATCGCATCCTCGCAGCCACCCGCCAGGCATTCGCAACCGATGCCGCGCTGCTCGACGACGACGTCCGCGCGGCGGGCGAGGCCGCGATGCAGGTGCTCGCGGAAGCCGCGGCCGGCACCGACCACGTCAAGATCCGCACGGCGATCGAGGCGCTCGACATCGCGACCAAGCCGTTCGCGCAACGGCGCATGAACCGCGCGGTCGCCGCGCAGTTGCACGGCGTCACGCTCGAGGACGCGGCGCGCAAGGTGGGTGCCTGATGCCGAAGGTGACGTTTCTGAACCCGTTGCGATTGGCCGACCGCGCGCCCGTCACGATCGAGGTCAAGCCCGGCACCACGATCCTCGAGGCGTCCGAGGAATGCCACGCGCGGGTCGGTCACGCCTGCGGCGGCAACCTCGCGTGCTCGACGTGCCACGTGTACATCCACGAGGGACTCGACTCGTTGCCGGAAGTCGCCGACAAGGAGAACGACATCATGGACAAGGCGTTCGACGTGCGCGCCGAGTCGCGGCTGGGATGTCAGGCAAAGCTCGGGACCACGGACGTGGTGGTCGAGATCACCGAGGAGAGTCACCGCGCGTGGCTCGACGAGAACCCCGAAGAGCGGAAGAAGGCGAAAGCGGGCTGACGCGGGCTATCGCCGGCGGTTGGTCGGCCCAGCGCTGTGGCTCGCGTCGCAGCAGGCAAACTACGCACTCTCTTCGGATGTCCGGATCAGGAGTGCGCCAGCGGACGCCGTAGACGCCGCAGACGCCAGGATCTTTTCGCCAAGAGCCCCGATGGTCGCTCGCGACACTGTGGCGACGTTTTCCACGATCTCTGGTGGCGTCTCCGGCGTCTACGGCGTCCGCTGGCGCACTCAGAGCTCAGAGCACAGCGATTGGTTCAGCGGCAGGCCGCGGTCTCGATCGTCTTGCCAGTTGCCGCATCTGCGCCTGCGCTCACCCAGCGGATCCACACGCGGGCGACATCGTGCTTGTCCTTGGCAGCAGCGAGCGCATCGGGGATCGGGGCTTGCTGGAGTTTTGCGAGCCGGTCCGCATCGGGGACGAGCTTCGCGAGATCGTCTTGGGACTTGCGATCGCCGGTCGCGACCGCGTCCTCGTAGAGTGCCGTGACGATCGGTGACTTCGCGTCGACGGTCGCGACGAGGGCGCGGCGGAGCGCGGTGACGTCGCTCGCGCGGCTGGCGCGGCGGGCGGAGCGCAGGACGGCGAGGGCGGAGGCAGATCTTGCGGGCGTCAGCTTCACGCTCTCGATCACGACGGCGAGTGGGACGTCGAGGGCGCGGCGGGCGGCGATCGCGGTGAGCGCCCAGGTCACGGCAAGGTCGAGGCGGGCTTCGGGTGGGGACTTGAGGATCACGGCACGCACGAGCTTGTCGCGGCCGCCGATCGAGGCGAGTGCCTCGACGTTGGCGCGGTCGTCGCGCTGGTGCTCGGGTTTGACGGCCTTGTCGTAGTAGCCGCCGGCGGTGGCGGCATCGCCGCCGAGTGCGAGCTCCCGTACGATCTGGAGTGGGCGCTGGGTGCGCTCGGCGTCCGGCAGTGGCTGGTGGAGGCGCTCGCGGTAGACGGCGTCGGCGGGCGTGAGGGCGAGCTTCGCGGCGTCGAGCATCTCGATCGTCTGGCGCATGCCCTCGAGGTCGTTGGTGTCGGCGAACGCGTGCAGCGCGGCGACGAGTGCGGGGCCGACGGCACCGGCCTTGCGGGCACGCTCGATGCGCGCGAGCCCGACGAGCCGGGCGACGAGAGGCGGTGCGTCATCGAGCACGTCGTCGGTGCCGGCGGCGAGCAGGCAATCGAGCGCGCGCGAGTCGCGCACCTCGGCGAGCTTGGGATCCGGCTTGCGCACGCCGGCATCCGCGCGCGGAGGCTGGTCGGAGCCCGGTGCGGACTTGCCACACGCGGCCGCGAACACGAGCGCGAACACGATTCGCATCGTGCGCGATGCTACGCTCGCGGCGTGTGGTTCGTCTGGCTGTTGATCATCATCGCGGTGGTCGTCGCATGGCTCGTGTACGGCGCCGAGGATCACTGCCCGTCGTGCGGGATCGCGCTCGACAAGCAGTTCGGCGCGCCGTGGAAGCGCGTCGACCACTGTAGATGTGGTTGGCGCCGCAACGACGTTCTGTGACCGTGCTCGGTGCACACGGGGTGGGATGCCGCACCGGCTGCGCATGTTCAGCGAGATGTGCGCCGACACCGCGTGTCGTCGACGCGCGCTGCGCGTGCGTGCGCCGTGGCGAAAATGTTCGCCAACTAGTTGATAAAAAAGGACTTGTCCGACTCGCGGACACCTTCTAGCTTCAGTGCCGTGACCGATGCGCGCCGAGCTCGCAGGACCACGCGTCAGCCCGCGACTCAGCATCCGCTGGGCTCGACCGGGCTGTCGACCAACACCGGACCGCTCGCTTCCGCCGCGTGGCTCGTCGCGCGCAACGTGTTCCCGACGGAGAACCGGTGGTCCATCGAGATCCTGCTCGGCGATGTCGAGACGCAGTTCGCGCTCGAGCTGTTCGCGGAGGAGTGGGGCTTTCGCTTCACGCACGCCGGCAAGCAGTCGTGGATCCGCGTGACCGACTTGCCGTTCGTGCACGGCCGCGACGACCACGGCCTCATCGGCGAGCGGCCGCCGCTGCGCAACATCGGCGCGCTGATCAAGAAGCTCGAGTCGCGACACGCGATCCGCTTCGATCGCGGCTCCGCCGAGATCCGGTGCTCGATCGCCGGCGCCGAACCTGCGATCCGCGACTGGCTACAGACGCTGTAAGCTGTCCGGGTGCGTGCGCTGTTCAAGCAGACCGAGCGTGGGCTCGGCTCGCGAACGACGACCGGCGACCACAAGATCCGGTGTCCGAAGTGCAAGTGGACGCCCGGTCGCGACGACCGCTGGCTGTGCGCGTGCGGTCATCGCTGGAACACGTTCGACACCCGCGGGCTGTGCCCGGCGTGCGACGCGAAGTGGCGCGACACCCAGTGCCTGAGGTGCGGCGCGTGGTCGCTGCACGAGGACTGGTACGAGACGACCGGCGAGTGATTACTCGACGAGCTTGAGGTGACCGCGCTTGCGCGGCGCCTCGTCGGGTGCGGTCGAAGCGGCCTTCTCGATCGGTGCGCTGCGCGGCTCGTCTGCGATGCCGGTGGGCGATGCGCCGCCGCCGGTGAGCACGTCCTCGGGGACATCCTCGGGCCACACGGTGCCGCGCTGCTCGCCCTCGACCATCGCGGCGTACACCGCGGTCCACGGCAGCACGCAGCGGAACGGCTGGCCTGCGAACGTGAGCGTGCCGGCGATCGCGTCGTCGTCGACGCTGAGGTCCGTGATCGCGGGCGACAGGTTGTAGCCGAAGCGCAGCACGAGACTCGCGTCCGCGCGGAACCGCGGCGGCACGTTGACCTCTGCGCGGCGCGCATCGACGTGGACGAGCACCGGGCCACGGGCGAGCAGGGCCTCGAGCGTGCGGCGCTTGTCGGGTGCGCTCGCGTCGTCCTCGTCGCGCAGCGAATCGATCGAATCGATCTCGTGCGGCTGCTTGCCGACGAGCTGCACGAACTCCTCGGCGGTCATGAGGCCGGCATCGACGGCGTCGCGCAGGATGCCCTCCGGGCGATCGCCGGCGGCGGCGGTGACCTTCTCGACCGTGCGCTCGCAGCGCGCCGCATGACGCAGCACGGCGCCGTGGGCGGCGAGCGCGCTGTGGGTGCCGCTGCGCCACCGAGACAGGGCACGCTCGACGTCGACCAGGGACGTCGAGACGCGATGCTCGATCAGCGCGGTCACGACCGCCTGAAGTCGTGCCAGGGTCTTGGGGTCACGCTCGAGCATGCCGCGGACTTACTCGATCGAGCGCCCATCGTAAAGCGCCGGATGAGTGATGCGGCGAAAAACTTTGGGGCCGTGGTTGGGCTCACGTGCGCCGGTGCACCGGCCCGCGATACCCTCGTTACGTGGGGCGATCCGTCGGTGTGCTCGCATGCGTTTGCGTCGCGTCGTGCTCGTACGACGCGCCGGCCTCGCAGCATGCCGATGCACCGGCCGTCGATGCAGCGAGCGACGCGATCGATGCACCGATCGACGCGATGATCGATGCGTCGGCGTTCACCTGCAACGTGACCGGCATCCAGTGCCCGGGCGGTCAGCCGCTGCGCAAGCTCGCGTGCGGTCAGCCCGAGGAGTGCTGGGTCGGTTGCCGCGATGGCGACGTCGTCGCGCCGGGCACCGCGGAGGGCTATTGCGAGGCGCTGTCGATGCACCTCGGCGCGTTCGATAGCGCCGCGGACGAGCAGTGCGTGCGCACCGTGCTCGACGGCGCGATCATCCTCGGCATCACGCAGCTGGCGGGCCAGCTGACGCCGAAGGACGGCTGGATCCGGATCGCGGACGGCATGCCGGCGACGTACTTCCACTGGGATGTCGGCCAGCCCGGCGATCCGCCGACGCTCGGCGAGCAGGGCGAAGCGCAGTGCGCGTTCTCGGGCTCGGGCGGCAACTGGCACGACGTGTCGTGCAACAACCTGACGTCCGCGCGCTGGACCTGCCGCCGCTAGGTCTCGACGAGATCCGCGAGCATCGCGCGCACGCGCTCGGGGACATCGACCGCGACGAACCGCGCGAGGTCGACCACCGCGCACACCACGCTGCCGTCCGCGCACAGCTGGCGATCGCCGGCGCGATACACGCGATAGTGAAACGTGATCGACTTGCCGCCGAGCCGGCTGACCGCGACCTCGATCTCGCAATCGTCGCCGAAGCGCAGCGGTGCCTTGAACTCGCACTCGGCGCGCACGGCGGGGAAGCCGACGCGCTCGCGATCGAGCAGCTCGCTATACGCGCGCGGCCCGATACGCGCGCGCCACAGCTCCTCGAACGCGAGATGAAAGTAGTGGAAGAACCGCGGGTAGTAGACGATGCCCGCGTGGTCGACGTCCGAAAACCGGACAGGTGTGGTCCACGTGAAGCTCACGGCGCAACCGCCGGCACGACGAGCCGCACACCGCAGGCCGCGGGCACGCCGGGACAAGGTGGCGCGAGCTTCTCGAGCTCGATCACCACCTGCGCGTGCGGATACAGCTCCTGGATCTTCCGAGCGATCGCGCCGGCGAGCGCCTCGAGCAGGCGGTACGTGGATTTCGTACCGAGCGCGATCACGATCTCGCTGACCTTCCAGTAATCGACCGTATCCGCGATGCGATCGGACACCGACGCCGCCGCGAGCGGCAGCTCGAGCGTCAGATTGACCCGGAAGCGCCGCGTGCCGCGCCGCTCCGCCGCGGTGTAGCCGTGGTTGCCCTCGAACTCGAGACCTCGGACGAAGACGCAGTCCGTCACGCCTGCAGGCTACACGTGCGCATCGTGCTCGCGCCACGTAGACTCGCCGAATGTCGAGAGTGTGGCTCGTCCTCGCCGCGGCTGCGTGCGGCGGTTCCCCGGCAACACCCGTTGCGCCCGCGCCGCCGCCCGCGGATGCCCTGACGATCACGCCGAGCGCGCTCGGTCCGATCACCACGGCGACGCGCGCGAACCTGACCACGCTGCGCCAGCTGTTGCGCGGCTACGAAGTCGAGCCGGTCAACACCGGCGACGACAAGCCCACGCGCGACGTCAAGTTCGACGACACCAGCCTCGAGTTCATCGAGTACCAGGTCTACGGCAAGGACGGCGAGAAGCTGTTCGTGGTGGTGCCCGACGAGCACGGCGGCGTGCTGAACGTTCACGTGACGTCGCCGAAGGTCGCGGTCGCGAACCACGCGTGGCGCGTCGGCGCGAAGTTCACCGGCGCTGCGGCGCTGACCGCGTGCGAGTGCTGGGAGAAAGTCATCTGCTACACGAAGGGCGATCACGTCGCGGTCGGCTTCGATCGCAACTGCAAGGGCGGCACGATCTCGCCGCACGCGCGCACGCGCTTCGAGGGCGAGCCGATCGCGCGCACGATCTGGAATCCGAAGCCGTTCGGCATCGACGACGGTCGCTTCGGTGGCGCGCAGTACGGCGGTGGCAGCGACGAAGAGATAGACCCGTAGCTACGCGGTCTCCGCTTCTTCCATCTCGCCCTTCACCTTCTGCAGCTTCTTCTTGATCATCTGGCGCTTGAGCGGCCCGGCGAAGTCGACGAGCAGCTTGCCGGTCAGGTGATCGTTCTCGTGCAGGAGGCAGCGCGCGAGCAGCGCTTCGCCTTCGATCTCGAACGAGTTGCCGTCGAGGCCGATCGCGCGGACGCGGCAGCGCATCGGGCGCTTCACTTTGATGTAGATGTCGGGGAACGACAGGCAGCCCTCTTCGGAGTCCTGCTGCTCGTCGGACGTCCACACGACGGTGGGGTTGATGAACGCGAGCGGTGGATCGGTGGGCTCGCGACCGGCCAGCTTGGGCTCGACGATGAACATCCGGCGCGGATCGCCGAGCTGGAGCGCGGCGATGCCGAGCCCGTTCTCGGCGTACATCGAGTCGACAAGATCTTGATACAGCGCGCGAACCGAGTCGTCGATCTCACCGATCGCAACTGATTCGGCCCGGAGCCGATCATCCGGCCACACGACGACAGGACGCACCGCCATGACATCGAGACCATACCCGGAAATGGCCGGGAGTGCGGCGGGATTGACAACTGCGACGCGCGAAGCCATACACGGCCAACCGCATGGTTACGCGATACTCCGAGGCGCGATTGCCCACCCCGAACGGGGAGTTTCGCGTCGTCGTCTATCGCACCGGAAAGCCAGCGGGCGAGGGCGGGACCGCGGTCGGGATCGGGCACGAGGAACACATCGCGATGGTGATGGGCGATGTCACGGGGCCCGGCGTGCTGACCCGCGTGCACAGCTCGTGCTTCACCGGTGAGGTGCTCGGCAGCCAGCGCTGCGATTGTCGCGCGCAGCTCGATGCGGCGCTCGCGCGGATCGGCCAGGAGGGCCGCGGCGTGCTCGTGTATCTCGTGCAGGAGGGCCGCGGCATCGGCCTCGGCAACAAGGTGCGCGCGTACCAGCTGCAGGACGAGGGTCACGACACCGTCGATGCGAACCTCGCGCTCGGCTTCGATGCCGATCTGCGGTCGTACGATCTCGCGGCCAACATCCTGCGCGACCTCGGCGTCGGCAGCGTCCGCCTGATGACGAACAACCCGGGCAAGATCCGTGGGCTCGAATCCGCCGGCGTCACCGTCGACGCGACCGAGTCACACTGGGTGGAGGCCAACGAGCACAGCGCCGCGTACCTCGCGGTCAAGAAGAGCAAGCTCGGCCACCTCGGCTGAGAAGGATGTGATGGCGATGGCGATCGACGAAGCGCGCGTCAAGGAAGCTCTCGGCAAGGTCATCGACCCGGCGCTCGGTCACGACATCGTGTCGTATCGCGTGCTGCGCGGCGTCGAGATCAGCGGCGACGACGTGCTCGTCAACATCGACATCCCGACGCACGCGTACCCCACCGTGCTGCGGCGCGAGCTGCAGCAACGGATCGAGAAAGCGCTCAAGGACCTCGGTGCGAAGCGGGTGTCGGTGGTGCTCGATGTCGTGACGGCGTTCCAGCCGGCACCGAGTGACAAGGGCATCCTGAAGGGCCCGAAGAACATCATCGCGGTCGCGGCGGGCAAGGGCGGCGTCGGCAAGTCCACGGTCGCGTGCAACCTCGCGCTCGCGCTCGCGCGGCACGGCGCGAAGGTCGGCCTGCTCGATGCCGACGTGTTCGGGCCGTCGATCCCGACGATGCTCGGGGCGCCGGAGGTGCCGCCGCAGGCGAGCAAGGACTCGCGGATCGTCCCGGCGGTCCACCACGGCATCAAGGTCATCTCGGTCGGGTTCTTCGTCGACAAGGACGAGGCGGTGGTGTGGCGCGGCCCGATGGTGCACCGCCTGCTGCAGCAGTTCCTCGCGGATGTCGACTGGGGCGACCTCGATTATCTCGTGTGCGACCTGCCGCCGGGCACCGGCGATGTCCAGCTGTCGCTGTCGCAGCTGATCCCGGTCACCGGCGCGGTGATGGTGACCACGCCGCAGGAGGTCTCGATCATCGATGTCGTGAAGGGCATCGCGATGTTCGAGAAGGTCGAGATTCCGATCCTCGGCATCGTCGAGAACATGAGCTGGTACAAGTGTCCGGCGTGCGGACACACCGACGAGATCTTTTCTCACGGCGGCGGCAAGCGGCTCGCACAGGAAGTCGGCACCGATTTCTTCGGCGACATCCCGATCGATACGCGGATCCGCTTCGGCGGTGACGCCGGCGTGCCGATCGTGATCGCGAGCCCGGATTCCGACAACGCGCAGCGGTTCATGCAGCTCGCCACGAAGGCGGCGATGAAGATCGCGGCCGGTGTGCTGTCCAAGCCGAAGCGGTCGCCGCGGCTCGCCGTCATCAAGTAGACGGAGGCGGCGAAGAGGCACGCAGCTCGTCGCCGCAGCGCGAGCGCTCGACGTAGCCGTACGTCGCCGACGCGAGTGCGATCGCTGCGATGGCCGCAAACGGGATGTAGCCGTTCGATGCCGGGCACCGGTCACCCGAACCCGCGGCGCACCGGCGATCGCCGACGTCGATATTGCGGAGCAGGAACGCGAGGCCGGCGATGCCCCCCGACGACAACCCGCCGGCAAGGTCGAGTGTGGGCAACGCCCACGACGCACATTTCGGTGGCTCTCCCGGTGCGAACGACCTCGGGTGCGAACGCACGCCCGCGAACGAGCAACCTGCACACATCATCAGGATCACGATCGGCCGCATGGAGTATCCGGACGGTGGCCGCAGCCCGTTCGTCACGCGCATTGAACTCCGGAGTGCAGAATCAGGCACTTCGATAAAGAAGCGATCAACGAGATTCGTTACGCTGGCCGAGCTTTGGGTGAAGCAGGGTGCTGACGCTCGTCGACGTCGAGCGGGCGATCGCGTCGCGCGATCCGCAGCTCGGCGAGCTGATCGCGCGCTACCTGGAGCAGGGTGATCCGGAGCCGGGGCGCAGCGAGCTGACGTCGGCGACGTCGGATAACGACGACGATTACGACGACGATGAGGAGAACAGCGAGGTCGCCGGCGATGGTGAGGAGATCGTCGACGTGCCCGCCGGCGCGTTCACGAAGGACCGCCTCGAGGAAGCGATCGCGCCCTACGCGCTGTCGAACAAGAATCCGACCGAGCGCAAGCTCGCGCGGCGCGATGCGTTCGCGAGCGCGGAGCAATCGGCGTTCGCGCCGCCGCGGCTCAAGCTCGGCAACATCCTGATCGCGCTCTACGAGGCGGGCGATCCGCAGAGCCGGGCGGCGCTGATTCACGTGTTCACGCGCGGCAAGCTCAAGTGGGGCGTGTGGAAGGCGGCGAAGGCGATCTACAAGCTCGCCGAGGCGCGCCACGACGTCGCGATGTTCGGCGCGCTCGCGTACCGGTTCGACGCGATGACGAGCACCGAGTACGTGTCGGCCGAGATCAAGACCGGCACGCTCGTGTATCTCAAGCGGCGCGCGTGGCGATATCTCCGGCTGCTCGGTCAGGCCACGCCCGACGCGTATCCGACGTTCGCCGTCGAGGTGCTGCGCCACTATCCCGCGGACTTCTCGGGGACGTCGTGGGTCGCATGCCACATCTGGTACCACACGTCGATGCGGTACTACCGCGACGGGATGTCGTTCGACGACATCCCGGACGAGCTCGCGACGACGCGCGCATTTCCCGCGGCGTGGAAGCTGTCGCCGGCGCCGCTGCTCAGGTTGCTCGAGGCCGCCGACAACGAGACCGTGTGCCAGTTCGCGATCAAGTCGCTACGGCTCGATCACGCGCTCGCGCTGCGCGCCGTCGAGCCGGCATGGCTCGCGCGGCTCGGGCGCCGGCCGGTCGCGGCGATCCACGCGTTCGTCGTCGCGCTGTTGCGCGAGAGCCCGGAGCTGCACCAGTCGAAGTTGCGAGCGCTCGGCCTTCACGACGTCGTGCTCGCGTTCTTGCAGTCGCCATCGCAGGAGGCGCGCACGTATGCGCTCGAGTACGCCGCGGCGCACGCGCCCGACATCCCCGTGGAGGAGCTCGTCGAGCTCGTCACGCTCGGCACCGCGGCCGAGGTCAAGAAGTTCGCGGCCGCGCGGCTCGAGGCGATGGCGCCCGCGCAGCTCGGCATCGGCGTGCTCCTGCGCCTTCTCGACGAGAGCGCTGCACCGTGGGCGGCGGCAAAGCTCGCGCAGGGGTTCCAGCCACGCGAGGTCGACGCGGCGTCGTTCGTCGACACCGCGGTGCGCGGGCAGGCCGCCTACAACGCGCTGATCAAGTTCTATAACGACGCGCGGGTCGCGATTCCCGCCGGGCACTTCACGGCGCTGCTCGACGACCCGCGCGCACAGAACAACTGGCAGCTGCGCAACGTGGTGACCTCCGCGCTCACCGAGCTCGGCAAGCGCAGTGCACACGAGATCGGCATCCCGTGGATCCAGAAGTCGCTCGAGGACCGTGCGCGCACCGATACCGTCGCGCGCTGGCTCGACGCCGGTATGCTCGCGGGCAACGACCTCGACGTCGATTGGCTCAAGTCGCTCGTCGGCAAGCCGCGGCTGCGTCCGATCGCGCTGCGCGTGCTCGGCGATCGCCGTCGCGTGGCACCCGCGCGCGTCGGCATGGCGTGGCTGCTCGAGCTCGCGCGCAGCTCCGATGCCGACCTCGCGCAGTTCGCGCAGCGCATGCTGCTCGAGAGCTTCGAGCCGGAGGACTTCGCGAACGGCGATCGCGCTGCGGGTGTCGCGCGGCTGTGGGAGCTCGCGACGGGCAAGAAGCAGCCCGAGGCCGTGCGCACGTTCGCGGCGACATACCTGAAGGCGCACCATCCGACGCTCGGCCCGCGGTTGCCGGAGGCGAAGGCGCTCGGTATCACGCCGCGCCTCGGTGCCGACGCGTACGCACAGAGCGTCGTCACGCCGCTGCTCGACGACGACCGCGCCGACGTTCGCCGGCTCGCGGTCGCGATCGCCGGCGAGGAGTACCAGCGCTGGGGCGATCCGGACCTCGTGTACGCGATGGCCGGCTCGGCGCGGCCCGAGCCACGCGCGCTCGGTGGCGAGCTGCTGCTCGGCGTTCTCGTGGAGGGCGACGCGCGCCGCGTGCCCGCGGCGTGGCTCGATGGCCGCCGCCTGTTCCAGCTCGCCGAGAGCCCGCACAAGGCCGCCCGCGAGGTCGCGCTGACCCTCATCCGCCGGCTCTACGATCAGGTCGGCGGCGCCGAGCGGCTCGCGTGGCTGATGGACTCGACCGAGCGCGACGTCCGGCTGTTCGCGGTGCGCCTGTTCTGGGACCGCCACCGGCCCAAGCCGTGGCCGGCGGGCTTCGTGCCGCGCAAGCAGGTCGGCGCCGCGGTCGGTACCGAGCGATTCGGCGACCTCGCGGCGCTGCGCCAGTTCGCGCGCGTCGTGCTGTTCGGTTTGCCGCCCGGCCGCGTCGGCGAGCGCGATCCGCTGATCGAAGGCGCGCCCAAGCCCGAGCGCGCACTGCCCGCGAGCGTCGCGAAGCGCCGCCTGATCGAGGCGATGCGCGACGTCGCGCTCGACGACGTCGAGTTCGCGAAGGCGATCATGCCCGTCCTCGGCGAGTTCGCCGAATCCACCGCGAAGGGCGAGTGGCAGGCGTCTGTCCAGGCCCTGACGGCTCTGCGTGCGCGGCACAAGGAGGCGGTGTGAGGTCCGGGCCGTGGATCGAGCGGGTCGAGGCGATCGCGGCGGGGCGCGAGATCGTCGCGACGAGCGGGCGGCGCGATGCGGTCGGCGTCACCGATGGGCGCGTGCACGTGTTCCCGGCGTCGCTGCTGGACGACAAGGGCGCGGCGTGGTCGCTCGATGCGGGCTGTGCGGTCGGCGCGCTCGCGTTCGCGGGTGACGAGCTGCTGCTCGCGGGTGGCGATGATGGCCGCGTCGTCGCGTGGGACGTGACGGGCAAGCGTGTCGCGGCCGAGCTGGCGGTCGGTGCGGCGGTGCGGGCGATCGCGGTCGATGCGGGCGTCGCGCGCGGCGATGCCGGTGCGTTTGCGGTCGGCACGGCGGACGGTGCGCTGCACGTCGTCGGGTTTGCGGTGCGCGACGGCACGCCCGCGCTGCAGCTTCGCCAGAAGCACGCGCTGTCCGACGGTGCGATCGCGGCGATCGCGTGGGATCCGGTCGGCCTGTGGGTCGCGGGCGGCATGGATGGCCAGCTGCGCGTGATCGGCGACAGTGTTCGCGCGGTATCGCCGGGCGGTGATGGCGGCATCCGCGCCGTCGCGTGCGTCGGCGATGGCCGCGCGGTGGTCGGCTGCGGCGATGGCTCGGTGCGCACGTGCTTCATCGTCGGCGATGTCGAGGCCACGGATCGCAGCGGCGATCACGGCCACGAGGCGGCGGTGCGCGGGCTCGTGCTCGGGCCGGTGATCGTCGACGACGCGGGGCGCGAGCAGCCGCGCCGGCTGTTCACGGCGGGCGAGGATGGCGCGCTCAAGGCGTGGTTCGTCGACGGTGCGCGCAGACCGCGCACGATCGAGGTCGGCATCGGCCCGTTGACCGCACTCGCGTTCGCACCGGGGCCGATCGCGAAGGTCGACAAGGCGGTCGGCCGGCTGTGGGTCGCGAGCGCGAACCGCAAGGTCGCGGCGCTCGCGCTCGGCGGCGATGTCGAGCCCGTCGGCGATCCGGTCGCGATCGGTTCGGTGCTCGACGGCTACGAGGCGACGCTGCGCGACGGCAAGGCGGCGGTCAAGGTCAAGCTCGAGATCGTCGCGCTGCTCGCGACGCTCGCCGAGGACGAGGCTCGCGTACTGCTCGACTACGCGCTCGCGAGCGGTCCGCCCGAGGTGCGCGTCGCCGCGACGCAGGCGATGGTGCGCTCGAACCGGCGTGCGAGCCGGCCGGCATTGCGCGCGGCGCTCGATGCGCAGCAGCCGGAGCTGCGCGGGGCGGCCTTCCACGCGCTGCGCGATCTCGAGACCGACCAGCCGATCGCCGCGATCCGTGCAGGCTTCGCGTCGAAGTTCGACGACGTTCGCGTGCGCGCGGTCGAGGCGCTGATCCCGCTCGCGAGCAGCTCGGTGATCGCGGCGGGGCTGATCGCCGATGCGCTGCGAGATTCGGCACCGACGGTGCGTCGGCGTGCGTTCGCGGCGCTGTGCCAGGTGATGACGCCCGACGTCGCGGTGCGCACGGCGCTGTCGCGCGGGACCGCGGACATCCGCGCCGAGGCGCTGCTGCACCTCGGGTTCGTGGTGCACGCAACGGACCCGGCGGCGCGCCGGCTGACCGCGGATGCGTTCGACGACGCCGACGCCGGCGTGCGGACGTCCGCATTCCTCGCCGCGCTGATGCAGCGCCCGCGGCTCGCGGCGCGCGTGACGGCGCGCGTGCCGAGCATCCTGCAAGCGATGCAGCAGCTCGCGCAGCAGATCGGGTTCAAGGTGGACGTGCCGGCGGACGACGGCGCCACGCTCGACGACGACGAGCTCGAACCGCTGTTCGCGCAGCTCGCGTGCCGGAGCGCCGATGCGGCGATCCGCGGCGCCGGCGCGCTGCTCGCACTCGGTGATCCGCGCGCGATCGGTGCGGTGCTGCAGCTGACGCGCGAGCCGGATCCGGCGCTGCGCCGTGGCGCGACCGCGAACCTCGTCGCCGCGCTCGTGCAGTGGCCCGACGACGATCGGCTCGCCGCGCGGCTCGCGTGGCTGCTCGACGATCCCGATCGCGACGTTCGCAACTTCGCGTTCGATGCGCTCGCGAAGGCGGCACAGGGTCCCGCCGCCGAGCTCGACCTCGCGGAGCTCGCGCTGCGCACGAGCCAGGAGGACATCCGGGTCCGCGCGCTGCAGATCATCGTGCGCGTCGGTGCGCCGGGCAGCGACGTTCACGATCGTGCGAGCGGCTTGCTCGGCGACGCGCTCGACGACGAGGCCTCGAAGGTGCGCGCCGAGGCGTTCCGCACGCTGTGGGCGTGGCACACCGCGAATCCGATGGTGCCGCTCGGGCGTGGCGCTGCGAGCCGGCACGCGGATCTGCGCACGCAGGTGGTGGCCGAGATCGAGCGGCGGCGCGCGGCGAAGCAGGCGACGCCGGAGATGGACAAGCTGCTGCGCGGGCTCGTCGGCGATGCGGTCGCCGCGGTCGGCCTCGCGGCGTACAAGGCGCTGACGAAGCAACCCGACGACGGTACCGAGGTGCCGATCGCACCCGAGATCCATCTCGCGGCGATGGGCTCGCCGGCACCGCAGGTGCGCGCCGCCGGCGCGGCGGGCTCGCACAAGGCGCCGGCATCTGCGGTACGCGCGCGGCTCGTGCAGCTCGTCAAGGACGACAACCCGCTCGTCCACGACGCCGCGATCGACGCGCTCGACGCGGTCGCGCCCGGCGATGCCGAAGGCTTCGCGCTCGCGTTTGCCTCGATCTTCTACGAGCTCCAGGTGCGCGCGTGCGAGCTGTGCGGGCGCCGCCGCGATGCCAAGGCGATTCCGCCGGCGCAGCGGCTGCTCTCGATCCCGAAGACCGACGTCAATCGCCCCGCCGACGTGTTCCGCCAGCGTGCGGCGCGCGCACTCGCCGATGTCGGTGGTCCGACGACGATTCCGTTCCTGCTCGGTCTGATCGAGGACGAGGACCGCATCGTCCGCGAGATGGCGGCGCGCGGCGTCGCGACCGCGGCGCATCCGGGCAACGAGCAGGCGCTCGCGGCGCTCGTCTCGCTGCTCGGGCATGCGGATCTGCCGGTGCGCTCGTGGGGCGGCGAAGGGCTCGCGAAGCTCGGCGATCTGCGCGCGCTGCCGGTGCTCGCAGGCACGCAGGCGCACGATCACCGGCCGCTGCGGATCGGCGCGATCGTCGGGTTCGTCGCGCTCGGCCCCGATGGCGTGCGCGGATTGCGCCAGGGCCTCGAGGATCGCGACCGCGAGATCCAGGACCTGGCGTTCGCGGTGATCGTCGCGCGTGACGCGGCGCTCGCCCAGGCCGGCATCGCGCCGGACCTGCTCGTCGACGCGATGTCGAGCCCGAGCGCGGAGATCCGGTTCGCGGCGGCGCGCCTGTTCGAGCGGCGCGCCGCGGGTGACGCGCTATCGGCCGACGTGATCGGCGAGGTCGTCGGTCCGCGCAAGCCGGAGAAGGCCACGGAGATGAAGGAGTGGCCGGCGCCCGAGCGGCGCGCGGCACTGCTGCAGGTCGTGGCCGATGCGATCGCGAGCGACGATCCGGGGCAGCGGTATGCCGCGGCGCAGGTGCTCGCGGTGCGCACGCAGCCGCTGACGTTCTGGCGCGAGGCTGCGCGGCTCGGCGGACCGTCGGCGAAGGCGCCGACGCCGCACACCGGTTACTCGTTCGAGCGCCGCACGCAGCGCCGCACCGGCTGGTTGCGCCGGCTCGTCGGCGAGCGTCGCGATCCGGAGGCGAGCGAGCTCGAAGCGCTCGCGCGCGCGTTCCTGCGTGCCGGTGCGCCGGTCGGCGTGGACCAGGCCGAGGCGCAGCGGCTCGTGTTCGGCGTGTACGCCGGCCTCGTGCGCCAGGCGCCGGCGCGCGGCGAAGCGGACGAGACGCACCGCGTACGGCGCGACGCGATCGGCCGGCTCGTCGAGCTCGCGCGCGAGGACGCGGTCGGTGTCGATGCCGTGCTGCCGGTGCTCGCGCACGCGGTGTCGGATCCGCATCACCTCGTGCGCGGCGCAGCGATGACCGCGCTGCGATCGCTGTATCCGACCGGTGCGCTCGGGCCGCTGCAGATGGCGATCGCCGGCGCCGCGGATCTCGGCAAGGCCGCGATCGACGAGCTCGTCGCACTCGCGCTGGAAGGCGACTCGCGCGCGGCGGCACTCGTGCGCTCGGCGCTCGACGCCGAGGATTCCGACGTGCGCGCGTACGCCGCGATGCGCCTGTCGAAGCTGTATCCGGCCGGCAGCGCCGAGCCGCAGCTGCTCGCGGCGCAGAGCCGCCACGGCGACGTCAGGCTCGCCGCGATCACGCAGCTCGCGACCGCGAGCGATCCGAGCCCAGCGCCGTCGGCCCGCCGCCAGGCGATCGATGAAGCACTTGCCGCGGCACTCGGCAGCGAGCACGCCGATCTGCGTCTGCGCGCGGCGGTCGCGCTCGCGAAGCGCGGCAATGCGTTGGGCATCGACGTGCTCGGCGGCTTCTTGCGCACCGAGGACAACGCCGCGCGCGCGCTCGACGCGCTCGTCGGCCTCGCCGATGGCAAGCCGGAGAGCGCGGCGGCTGCGGCGGACGCGGTCGCCGCACGTCTCGACGACGATCCCGAGCGCACCGCGAATCGGCGCGCACTGCTCGACGCGCTCGGCAAGCTCGGCTCGCCGCGCGGTGCCGGCGCGATCGTGCGCCTGTTGACGATCGTGCCGACCGGCAAGGAGGGCGAGGTCGAGCCCGTCGTCGAGCCGGCGATGACCGCGCTGCTCGCGATCCTGCGCGATCGCACCGCGAAGCCGCGCGTGCTGCCCGATGGCCGCGTGCGCGTGCGCATGCAGGACGAGCTCGCGATCGCGCAGCTCGGCGAGGTCGCCCGCAGCCCGCTCGCGTCGGTGCGCCAGCGCGTCGCCGCAGCGCTCGGCGATGTCGACGCCCGCGGTGCCGAGGACGTGCTCGCGCGGCTCGTCGGCGATCGGGTGCCCGAGGTGCGGATCGCGGCAGCCGAGGCGCTCGCGCTGCGCGCCGAGTACGTGCCCGACGCGACGCTCGTCGTGCTCGAAGCCGCACTGCGCGGCGGCCGGCGCGAGCTCGTGTTGCCGGCGGCGCTCGGGCTCGCGGCACGGCGGCGCCCGGAGGCGTTCCAGCCGCTCTTGCTCGTCGCGAAGGCGGGCGAGGAGGGCGGCGAACGCGAGCGCGCGTTGCTCGCGCTCGGCTCGCTCGGCGATCGCCGCGCGCTCGATCATCTGCTCCCGCTGCTCGATCCGGCGCCCGAGGACGAAGCGGGCCGCGCGCTGACGCCGGCCGCGGTCGAGGCGCTTGGCCGGCTCGTACCCGCGCTGACCGGCGACGAGGCCGTCGAGGTCCGCGAGCGCGTCGAGCGACTCGCGCTCGGCGGCAGCGGCGATATCCGGCTGCGCGCGCTGACCGGTCTGCGCTGGGCCGGCGATCTCGGCACGCTGCGCCGCGTGGCGGCGGATCGCGAAGGCCGCAGCGACGTGCGCGTCCACGCGATCCGCGAGCTCGGCTTCGCGGCGGCCGTGCAGGACGCGGAGGTTGCTGCGGCGAGCGAGACCGTGCTCGCGGAGCTGTTGTCCGACGACCAGAGCGACGTCCGCGAGGCTGCGGTCGCCGCGCTCACGAAGGTGCTCGGCGGCGATCGCACGCGCGTCAGCCTGCACGCGCTCGGCTCGACGTTCGATCACGTCGCGCAGCCCGCCGCGACCTACCTCGCGAATTCCGGCGATCCGGCGACGCTGGTCGCGCGCCTCGGTTCGGTCAACAACGCCGAGACGCGCCGGATGCTGCGCGAGGGTTTGATCCGGCGCGGTGCGTTGCCGCAGTCCGAGCTCGCCGCCGCACTGCGCGGGACCGAGCCGGCCGCGCGCGCCGAGGCCGCGTGGATCGCGGGTTACGCCGGCGATGCCGCGCGCCCGCTCGCGGATCCGATCGCGCAGTCGGTCGCGCGCAGCGCCACGCAGGTCGCGGCGAAGAAGGCGGTCGCCACGGCGGCGGATGGGACCGAGCTCGAGGCGTGGTGGGCCGGCATGTGGGCCGCGCGCCGCGTCGGTGGCGCGGGTGCGGTCGCCGTCGAGGCAGCCGCGACCACCGCGATCGGTGACGACCGCATCGAGCCGCACGTCCGACACGAGGCAGCCGCGGTGCTCGCCGCGGCTGGCTCGGCAACCGCGCAGCAGGCGCTCGGCCGCGCGCTCGCGGATATCGATCGCGAGGTTCGCGCGGTCGCTTCGGCCGCCGTCGCGGAGCAGCGCCCGGCGTCGGCGGCAGCAGCCGTGCGCGAGCTCGGCAGCCGCACCGATGCGACGACGATCGCGCCGCTCGCGTGGCGCGCGTGGCCCGAGGTCGCGCCCGAGCTCGTCGCCGAGCCCGCGACGCGTAGCTGGGCGCTCGCTGTGAGCCTGTCCGGCAAGCGTGCCGACGAGCTGATCGCGATCGCGAAGACCGGCGAGCAGGCCGCGCGGATCGCCGCGATCGCCACGCTCGGCCGGTTCGACGACGACGCGGTGCTCGCGTTCCTCGAGGAGCTTCACAAGGACGACGACGAGGACGACGCGATCAAGCTCGCCGCGTGGAAGTCGATCAAGCGGATCCTGCGGCGCAAGGCGAAGACGTACGCCGAAGGCCAGGACAAAGGCCCGAAGGGCGGCGGTGGTGGGTACGGTGGTGGTGACGACGACGATGGTGGCGGCGACGACGATGACGACGATGACGGCGGCGACGATGACGGCGGCGACGACGACGACGACGAGGAGACCTCGTCGAGCAGCGACGACGATGATGACGACGACGGCGATGACGACGACGGCGATGACGACGACGGCGATGACGACGACGGCGATGACGCCGAGGCGTCATCCGACGACGATGATGACGACGGCGACGATGACGACGACGATGACGAGGACGGCGATGACGATGACGCCGAGACCAGCTTCGCCGGCGTGATGCCGGAGCCGCCGGGCGCGACGACCGGCGTCGTCACCGGCAACGCCGACGGCAAGATCTTCAAGGCCGGCATCGCGCGCGACAACGACTACATGTACTTCATCAAGGGCGGCGACATCTGGCGCACCAAACGCAAGATGCCGGGGCAGCCGATGTCGAAGGCCGAGCTGCTCATGAGGTGCGGCATTCAGATGGACTTCGAAAACTGGCTCTACTACCTCGACATGGACGGCGACGTCGCGCGCAAGAGCCGGCGTCCGGTGCGCGCGCGCGACGACGACGACGACGATGACGACGACGACGACGAGGACGACGACGAATGACCGACAAGCTCGACATCCCCGTCGCGTTCGGTTCCGGCCGCTCGATCGTCGCCGCCGACGGCGCGATGCGCGTCACGGTCCCCGTCGATGATCAGCGCTCCGCGACGCTCGCCGCGCGCCTGCATCGGCCCGGCGTCGTGCGCGATGCGCTGCTCGCGATGGGCGATGTTCTCTCGTCCGACCTTCGCCGCAAGGCCACCGACCGCGCCGACTACCTCGCGTATCTCATCCAGCGCGGCAAGGGCGTCGGCAAGGCTGTGTGGGACGCGCAGAAGGAGTACCTCGCGCTGCAGTACGGCGCGGCCGCGAAGCAGGACGAGCCGCTCGATCCGGCGCTCAGCGTGTCGCCCGAGGCCGTTCGGCTCGAGGTGATGTCGCGCGACGAGAGCACCTACGCGCAGCTCGTGCTCCGGCGGCCGGCCGCGCTCGTCGATGCGGAGCATCCCGGCGATACCGGCAGCGCGCACGGGACGACGTTCGTCGATCTCGGCGGCGCGCTCACCGCGATCGGCCGCGTGCGCAGCTACCGGCCGACCACGCTCGCGTTCGCACCCGCACATCCGACGACAACGAAGACGCGCAGCGTGCCGGTCAAGTGGTTGCGTGCGTTCGGCCAGATGCAGGCCGCGACGCTGCTCGCCGCCGATCGCTTCGAGCTCGCGCCGATCGACCTCTACAACGTGCTGCTGAATCTGCGCCTGAAGAAGGCGAAGACCGCGCCGCGCGGGCTGCGCTACGAGCTCGTGCCCGGCGAACGTCCGCGCCTCGTGCTCGAGCCGTGGGACATGGTGGTGCGCGGGACCGGCGGCGTGTACCGCGGCGCGCAGCCGCGCGTGATCCGCACGTGGGGCCGCAACCGGCTCAACGTGCTCGCGCGCGTGTTGCCGCACGCGAAGAAGCTCGAGGTCGCGATCGCGGGACCGGGGCTGCCGGCGATCTACGTCGTCGATCTCGGCGATGCGACGCTCGCGCTCGCGCTGTCGGGCTGGACCGATGCGAGCTGGGCCGGCATCGCCACGTTCGATTTGCTGGCGGCCGACGGTGATCCCGACGCGATCGACGCGGTCGTTGCCGCGGCCGCGACGCCGAAGACCGACACCGCGATCGCGGAGGCGCTCGGCAAGCCGAAGGCCGAGGTCCGCCGCACGCTGCTCGCCGCGCTCGCGCAGCTGCGCCTCGGCCACGACCTCGCCACCGGCGAGCTGTTCGCGCGGCCGCTGACGCCATCGCCGGTGTCGCCGGCGCTGCTGAAGTTCTCGGGCCCGCGCGAGGCCGCCGCGCACCGGCTGCTCGGCGAGGCCGGCGCGGTCACGATCTCGAAGGTCGCCGACCAAGGCATCGAGGGCAGGGCGATCGAAGGCCAGGTCGTCGACGCGAAGGCGCACCGCACGTTCTATCCGGGCTTCACGATCGATCGCGAGGGCCGCACGGCATCTGCCACGTGCACGTGCAGCACGTTCCGGCGCAGCGGCGTCAAGGAAGGCCCGTGCGAGCACATGATCGCGCTGCGCGTCGCGTACGCGCGCGGGCAGGCGCGGCTCGAGGCCGAGCGCAACACGCCCGAGGGCCGCGCGCAGATCACGGCGGAGACCCGCGTGCTGCTGCGCCGCACCGACGCCGGCGCCGAGACGTTCCGGCTCTCGCTCGATGGCCGGCACGTGACGTCGCGCTTCGGCATCGGCGATGACCTGCGCGTCCAGCGCCTGCGATTCGATTCGGTCACCGATGCGCGGGCTGCGTATTTCGCGAGACTCGATGAGCTGTCGAAGAAAGGATATCTCGATGCGACTCAGGACTAGCGTTCTGGGTCGTCACGACCCGGTTTCGGAAAGAAAGTCGGATCCGTTAGCCTGCGCGCAAGCGCAAGGACGGCGTCGCGCCGTCCGGGCACCAACGCATGGCATTCTCCACAAGGTAGGCTGTTCTTGGTCTGCTCGCCCTGAAGTCGATTGCGCGAAGGGCTCAGCTGGACCAACCACACCACCGCGGTTCGAGCCCTTCGCGCAATCGACTTCAGGGCGGCAGACCGGTGAGCCTACCGTGTCCCATGAGGGATGTAGCGGACTCCGACTTTCTTTCCGATTTGTTGATCTGACTCTCGATCTTGTTTTGGAGGAGGAGTCGTCATCGTTAGCCTGCGCGCAAGCGCAAGGGCGGCGTCGCGCCGTCCGGGCACCAACGCATGGCAATCTCCACAAGGTAGGCTGTTCTTGGCCGGCTCGCGCACCAGGGGTATTGCCCACGGGCTCAGCTGGACCAACCACACCACCGCGGTTCGAGCCCATGGGCAATACCCCTGGTGCGCGGCCGGCCGGTGAGCCTACCGTGTCCCATGAGGGATGTAGCGGTATCGACTCCTCCTCCGCTTTTCACTCCGCGGTGACCGATGGCTGAGCCCGAGCTGAAATGGGCCGACGTCGCCGCGGCCGGCGGGATCCGCGAATGGGTCGACGCCGAGGTCGCGCGTCAGGGACTCGCGAGCACCGGGGTGCCGTCGGGCATGACCGACGCCGAGAAGAAGGCGTTCAAGGCGCGCCGCGACGAGGAGCGGCGCGTGCGTCGCGAGCTGTATCGCCGCGCGTGGGCCGCGTACAAGCGCGCGCACATCGTCCATCTCGGACCGGGCGTGTTCTGGCACGACACCGCCGACGTCGATCGATTCGACGCCGACGATCCGGAGAAGAAGCGGCAGGACAACGCGCTGCCGAAGCTGCCAGACGTCGATTCGCTCGCGAAGGCGCTCGGGCTCACGGTGCCGCGGCTGCGCTGGCTGTCGTTCCATCGCGAGGTGGATACCGGCACGCACTACGTCCGCTGGCTCGTGCCCAAGCGCGATGGCTCGCCGCGCATGATCTCGGCGCCGAAGCAGGAGCTCAAGCGGGTGCAGCGCTGGATCACGCGCGAGGTCACCGAGCATCTGCCGGTGCACGGCGCGGCGCACGGCTTCATCGCAGGCCGCTCGATCCTAACGAACGCGACCGTTCACGCGCGCGCGCACACGATCGTGAAGCTCGATATCCAGGGCTTCTACCCGACGGTGACCACGCGGCGCGTGAAGGGCCTCTTGCGGCGCGCCGGGCTCGGCGAGCAAGTCGCGACGCTGATGGCGCTGCTCGCGACCGAATGCCCGCGCGAGGAGGTCGAGACGCACGGCAAGAAGCACTACGTCGCGATCGCGCCGCGGTCGCTGCCGCAGGGTGCGCCGACGAGCCCGTCGATCACGAACGCGCTGTGCCTGCGGCTCGACTGCCGGCTGTCCGGCCTCGCGCGCAAGCTCGGTGCGCGCTACACGCGCTACGCCGACGACCTGACATTCTCGTGGCACGGCGGGGAGCGCGAGCAGATCGGCACGCTGCTGCGCGCCGTGAAGATGATCGTGCGCAGCGAAGGCTTCGAGCTGCACGCGAAGAAGACGCGCGTGATGCGCAAGGGCGCCCGCCAGAAGGTGACCGGGCTCGTCGTCAACGAGGCGCCGGCGGGCGTGCCGTCGTCGCGCGTGCCGCGCAAGACCGTGCGGCAGCTGCGCGCGGCGATCAAGAATCGCGAGCTCGGGCGGCCCGGCAAGGGCGAGTCGCTCGAGCAGCTCAAGGGCATGGCGGCGTTCGTGATGATGTGCGACGAGGCGCGCGGCCGCGCGTTCATGGAGCGCATCGACAAGCTCATCAAGGAACGTGACAAATGAGTGAGTGGACCGTCCATCTCGAGTTCGAGGAAGGCACCTCGAGCAAGTTCTGGCGCGCGCGCGTCGAGGGCAAGACGCTCTACGTCAACTACGGCAAGATCGGCTCGAACGGCCAGACGCAGGTCAAGGACTTCGCGAATGCCGCAGGCGCGCAGACCGAGTACGACAAGCTCGTTCGCGAGAAACGCAAGAAGGGCTACGTCGATTCCGGTGGCGGCGGCGAGGAGCAGGAGGACGAGGAGGACGTCGACGTCGAGGAGGATGAAGACGAGGCGCCGCCTCCGCCGCCGAAGAAGGCTGCCGCTGCATCGGCACCCGCGGCGAGCGCGCGCAAGCCCGACACGAAGCTCGTGCTCGAGGCCGGCAGCCGCAAGGTGGAGACCGCGCTCTACGTCGACGGCAAGACCGTGCGCATGGATTCGACCGAGACCTACGCGTCGCCCGAGGCTGCGAAGAAGGCCTACGAGCGGTTGAAGAAGACGCTGACCGGCGAGGGCTACAAAGACGGTTAGGATATCGAGATGTCCGAAGACGACGAGGGGACCGAGGACGCCGAGGACACCGAGAGCGAGGAGTCCAGCGGCCCGACGATCGAGGATGGCGACAGCGTCGAGGTCGAAGGCTCGAGCAGCACGTACACGCTGACCCGGCACGGCAGCGTGTACATGTGCTCGTGCCCGGCGTGGAAGAACCAGAGCGCGCCCGTCGACATGCGGACGTGCAAGCACCTGCGCGCGTATCTCGGCGAGGAAGCCGAGACCAAGCGGCTCGGCGCGCTGCCGTCGCGCGCGGCGTCGACGCGCAGCGGTGGCGCCGGTGCGAACAAGAAGGAGACCGCGCCGCCGGTGCTGCTCGCGCACAAATGGGAGACCGAGCACGATCCGACCGGCTGGTGGATGAGCGAGAAGCTCGACGGCATCCGCGCGTACTGGGACGGCGAGACGTTCGTGTCGCGCCTGGGCAACCGGTTCTTCGCGCCGGACTGGTTCGTCGAGGACCTGCCGGCCGACACGCTCGACGGCGAGCTGTGGGTCGGTCGCAAGATGTTCCAGAAGACGACGAGCATCGTGCGCTCCGGCGCCGCCGGCGAGGAGTGGAAGACGGTGCAGTACGTCGTGTTCGACGCGCCGAACGCGAAGGGCGGCTTCGAGGAGCGGCTCGCGCACGCGCAGAAGGTGCTCGCGAAGTCGGGCGCGCCGCACGCGCGCTGGCACGAGCACGTCAAGTGCGACGGCTTCGATCACCTGCGCGAGGAGCTCGCGCGCGTCGAGGCGCTCGGCGGCGAAGGCCTCATGCTGCGTCAGCCCGGCTCGAAGTACATGAAGGGCCGGTCGACGACGCTGCTCAAGGTCAAGACGTTTCATGACGCCGAGGCGACCGTCGTCGGTCACGCGCCGGGCACCGGCAAGCACAAGGGCCGCCTCGGCGCACTGATCTGCGAGCTGCCCGGCGGCATCGGCTTCAACGTCGGGACCGGGTTCTCCGATGCGGAGCGCGAGGAGCCACCCGCGATCGGCAGCGTGATCACGTTCCGCTACCAGGAGCTGTCCGACGACGGCGTGCCGCGCTTCCCGTCGTACGTGCGCTTGCGCGACGACGTCGAGACGCCGGAGCCGATCGCGAAAGCCTCGCGCGCGCTCGCGACCGTCCCGCTCGCGAAGGGCTCGGGCGCCTCGAAGTCGACGGTGAAGACATCCGCGCCGGAGTCGCGCGTCAAGCAGGTCGCGGTCCCCGTCGACGACGACGACGAGGAGATCGAGGACGATGACGAGCCCGCGGCGGCGCCGCCGCCGAAGAAACTGCAGCCGGCACCGAAGCTCGCCGCGGTCGGCAACACGGACGCGCGCGGCAAGAAGTTCATGTTCACCGGCAAGCTGTCGTCGATGATGCGCAGCCAGGCGCAGTCGAAGGTGACCGCGATCGGCGGCATCAACGCCGGCTCGGTATCGAAGGACCTCGACTACCTCGTCGTCGGCGACGACGGCTCGCCGCTGTTCGGCGCCGGCGCGAAGGGCGAGAAGATCCTCAAGGCCGAGAAGCTCGCGGCCGAAGGTCATCCGGTCAAGGTCATCTCTTTCCAGCACAGTGGGATCCGAAGCTTGGAATTCACGTGACTTGAAGTCGCGG
>JADMIO010957449.1_pt1 | contig 36071 bp, 35 predicted proteins | sample 8958161 | NCBI WGS metagenome assembly JADMIO01 (sample SAMN16585339, study PRJNA669376) | soil metagenome | isolation source: Crop rotation soil | place: USA: Cullars Rotation, Alabama | collected 2011
TGATCTCGCGGATATGGATGCGCCGCCCGAACAGGGTTTCGACATAGCCCCTCTCGCGCGCAAACTGTTTGGTCTCTTCCATGTAATCGCGGATACCGGGAAAGCGGGTGAAGTATTTCTTGATGTAATCCGACGCCTCGCTTTGCGGAATGCCCAACTGGTTGGCCAGGCCGAAACCGGAAATGCCGTAAACGATGCCGAAATTGATCGCCTTGGCCTTGCGGCGCACATCCGCCGGCATGTCCTTGACCGGCACGCCGAAGATTTCCGACGCCGTCATGGCATGAATGTCCAGATTTTCGGCAAAAGCCTTTTTCAGTTCAGGAATGTCGGCGATATGGGCGAGCAGACGCAGCTCGATCTGGCTGTAATCGGCGCTGATCAGCTTGTTTCCCTTGGCCGCGATGAAAGCCTGGCGGATGCGCCGGCCTTCCTCGGTGCGCACCGGGATGTTCTGCAGATTGGGATCGGTGGAGGCCAGCCGTCCGGTGGAGGTTGACGCCATCGCATAGGAGGTGTGCACCCGCCCGGTCTTAGGATTGATGAAGCCGGGCAGGGCGTCGGTATAGGTGCCGCGCAGCTTGGCCAGGCCGCGCCAGTCCAGCACTTTCTTGGCGATGGGATGACCTTGCGCCGCCACGTCCTCCAGCACATCGCTGTCGGTGGACCAGGCGCCGGTCTTGGTCTTGCGGCCCCCTTCGATCTTCATGCGGTCGAACAGGATTTCGCCCAATTGCTTGGGCGAGCCGATATTGAACTCCCCGCCCGCCAGCTTGTGGATATCGCCTTCCAGCTTGACCTGGCTTTTGGCGAAGTCGTTGGAGAGTTTGCGCAGCATGTCCGGGTCGATGGTGATGCCGGCCCGCTCCATGTCGGCCAGCACCATCACCAGCGGCCGTTCCAGGGTTTCATAGACGCAGCGCTTGGTTTTTTCGCGCAATTGCGGCTTGAGCAGCATATAGAGCCGCAAGGTGACGTCGGCGTCTTCGGCGGAATAACGCGTCGCCTCCGCCACCGGCACGCAATCGAAGGTCAGCTTGTCCTTGCCCTTGCCGGTCACTTCACTGAAGGCGATGGGGGTGTGCGAGAGATGCAGTTGGGAAAGCTCGTCCATGCCATGGCCGTGCAGCCCGCCTTCCAGCACATAGGAAATCAGCATCGTGTCGTCGATGGGGTCCAGCCGGATGCCGCGCTGAAGAAACATCAGGGCGTCATATTTCAGGTTCTGCCCCACCTTCAGCACACTGTCGTCTTCCAGCAGCGGCTTGAGGATTTTGAGAACATCGGCTTCGGCCATCTGCACCACGGCATCGCCGCCGTCCTGGGCCTGGGACAGGTCCAGCGACAGCCCGTCGCCCTTGCGGTGGCCGCAGGGGATGTAACAGGCCTCCCCCGGCGCCACCGCCAGCGACACGCCGCACAGATTGGCGGTCATGGGATCCAGCGAAGTGGTTTCCGTATCGACACAGACGATGCCGAGGCCGCAGGCGCGCGCTACCCATTTTTCCAGTTCTTTGGCCGTGGTCACGGTGACATAAGCGTCATGGTTGATGGGCGCGCGCAGGGCGGCGTCGGCGGCCGGGGTGACGGGCGCGGGCAATTGCGGCTCGGGCGGCAGGACATTGGCGACATCGGCGGGGGCGATGGCGTCCAGGTCTTCCACCTGGTAATGCGCCGCCACCCGCTTGGTGATGGAGGTGAATTCCATCGCCTTGAGGAATCCGAGCAAATCCTTGCAGTCCGGCTCATGGACGGCGAATTCCTCCGGCTTTTCCTTGATCGGGACTTTTTGATCCAGGGTCACCAGCTTCAGGGAAATGCGCGCATTCTCGGCATTTTCGATCAGGGTTTCGCGGCGCTTGTTCTGTTTGATCTCACCGGCGCGTTTGAGCAGCGTTTCCAGGTCACCATAGGTGTTGATCAGCTCGGCCGCGGTCTTGATGCCGATGCCGCGCACGCCGGGCACATTGTCGGTGGAATCGCCGGCCAACGCCTGGACATCCACCACCTTGTTCGGGGCGACGCCGAATTTTTCCAGCACCTCGGCGGAGGCCAGCCGCCGGTTCTTCATGGTGTCGAGCAGTTCGATCTTGCCGTCTTCCACCAGCTGCATCAGGTCCTTGTCCGAGGAGATGATGGTGCAGCGGGCGCCCGCCTCGCGCGCCAGCCGGGCATAGGTGGCGATCAGATCGTCGGCTTCATAGCCATTCATCTCCACACAGGAGACGCCGAAGGCCCGGGTGGCATCGCGCACCAGGGGAAATTGCGGGATCAGGTCTTCGGGCGGCGGCGGGCGGTTGGCCTTGTAGTCCTTGTAGATCGCGTTGCGGAAGGTTTTCTCGCTGGCGTCAAAGATCACTGCCAGATGGGTGGGCTGCTCGGGACCCTTCATGTCGTCCAACAGCTTCCACAGCATGTTGCAATAGCCGGACACCGCGCCCACGGGCAGGCCGTCGGACTTGCGGGTCAGCGGCGGCAGGGCGTGATAGGCGCGGAACAGGTAACCCGAACCGTCCACCAGATAGAGATGATCACCCTTCTTGAGGGCGCTCAATGATGGGTCGCCCCGGCTTTAAGCACAAAGCGCTTGTCGCAATAGGGGCATTCCACGCACGTTTCGTCGCCCATTTCCAGGAACACCTTGGGGTGGCCTAAGGCGCCGCCGCCGCCGTCGCAGGCGACGCGGGTGTTGTCGGTTTCGACGATTTCGGGGGCCGGGGCGGACATGAAAAGTTCCAGATTGGCGGGACGGCGGGGATCATAGCCGCTAAGATTTGAGGGGCAAGAGACAGGCTTATTTTTTGCCCTATCGCTTCGCTATTTGAGGGCGCATATGGTTCGTCTGACCAAAATCTATACCAAAACCGGCGATTCCGGCGAAACCGGGCTGGGCGACGGCAGCCGCATTTCCAAGGCATCGGCGCGCATCGCCGCCATCGGCGCAGTGGATGAAACCAACTCGGCCCTCGGTATCGCCCGTCTTGACGCGGAAGGCGATAGCGACGCGACGCTGGCGCGTATCCAGAACGATCTGTTCGATCTGGGCGCGGATCTCAGCGCCCCGGAGGATGGGTGCAAGGCCGAGGGACGATTGCGTATCGCGAACGCGCAGGTAGAACGGCTGGAGCGCGAGATCGACACGATGAACGAAAAGCTCGCGCCGCTGACCTCTTTCATCCTGCCCGGCGGCACGGCGCTGGCGGCGCATCTGCACCTGGCCCGCGCCATTGCCCGGCGCGCGGAAGCGGTCCTGGTGGCGCTGGCGCAGGAGGAAAAGATCAACGAGGCGGCGCTGCGCTACATCAACCGGCTGTCGGACCATTTGTTTGTGATGGCGCGCACCGCCAATGACGGCGGCATGGGGGATGTGCTGTGGGTGCCAGGGGAGAACCGCTAGTTATTCAGGACCGACGCGGCGGCCGAAGACGAACGCCAAGATGACGCCAAGGACTCCGGTGGCAGCCCAGCCCGGCAAGGCCAGGGATGAATAAACCGCCTGCGCCAGGAATGGCGCATGGTTCTGCACCCAGCTTTTGAAGGCGTTGAGCCCGGCGGGATTGAACAGGCCCCAGATGGTGCCCAGGCTGCGCACCGTCAACTCACCCTGCCGCTCCAGCGAACTCACCGCGTCCGCGCCCAGCAGCATCAGGGCGGCGACGATCAGGAAAAGGCTTATCAGGCGCATCAGGACGGCCATGGCCGACAGATAGCGCGGGCGAAGGGTTGCCACAAGCGCGGGCGCAGCATCCGGTTAATCGCACGCGAAAAAGCCGCCCGCTTGCGCGGACGGCTTTCTCATAGCTTGCGGCGATTTCAAGCCTGCGGCGCTTCGGCCCTGGGTTCCGCCGGCTTCTTGCCGATGTCTTCGCCCGTGGTCTGGTCCACCTGCTTCATGGAAAGGCGCACCTTGCCGCGATCGTCAAAGCCCAAAAGCTTGACCTTCACGGCCTGGCCTTCCTTGACCACATCCTTCGGGTTCGCCACACGCTGCTGCGCCAGTTCGGAAACATGCACCAGCCCGTCCTTGGGCCCGAAGAAGTTCACAAAGGCGCCGAAGTCCATCACCTTGACGATCTTGCCGTCATAGATCTGGCCGACTTCCGGCTCGGCGGTCAGGCCGCGGATCCACTTGATCGCCGCCTTGATCGACTCGCCGTCCGACGACGCAACCTTCACGGTGCCGTCATCCTCGACATTGATCTTGGCGCCGGTCTTTTCCACGATCTCGCGGATCACCTTGCCGCCGGTGCCGATCACGTCCCGGATCTTGTCGGTGGGGATCTTGATCTGCTCGATGCGCGGGGCATGCTCGCCCAATTCCGCACGAGCACCCGTGAGTGCCTTGTTCATCTCACCCAGAATGTGCAGGCGGCCGCCCTTGGCCTGGGCCAGCGCGGTTTTCATGATCTCTTCGTTGATGCCGGAGATCTTGATGTCCATCTGCAGGGAGGTAATGCCTTCCTCGGTGCCGGCCACCTTGAAGTCCATGTCCCCTAAGTGATCTTCGTCACCCAGAATGTCCGACAAGACCACATAACGGTCGCCTTCCAGGATCAGCCCCATGGCGATGCCGGCGGTGGGCTTCTTCAAGGGAACGCCTGCATCCATCAGGGCCAGCGAAGTGCCGCAGACGGTCGCCATCGAGGAAGAACCGTTGGATTCAGTGATCTCCGACACCACGCGGATCGTGTAGGGGAACTCGTCCTTGCTGGGCAGCATGGGATGAATGGCGCGCCAGGCGAGCTTGCCATGGCCGATTTCGCGGCGGCCGGGCGAGCCCATGCGGCCGGTCTCACCCACGCTGTAGGGCGGGAAGTTGTAGTGCAGCATGAAGGTTTGCTTGCCGGTGCCTTCCAGGCTGTCCACGAACTGCTCGTCCTCGGCGGTGCCCAGGGTGCAGATGCAAAGCGCCTGGGTTTCGCCGCGGGTGAACAGCGCCGAGCCATGGGTGCGCGGCAGGATGCCGACTTCCGCCACAATGGGACGCACGGTGGTCAGGTCGCGGCCGTCGACACGCTTCTTGGTGTCCAGCACCGCGTTGCGCATCACATCGGCTTCCACGTCATGGAGCAGGCCGCCATAGACATTGGCCGTCACCTTGCCGTCGCCTTCGCCCACAAACTGTTCGGCGAACTTCTTCTTCACCGCGGAGAGCGCATCGCGGCGCTCGAACTTGATGGGAAGCTGGAACGCGCGTGCCAGCTCACCGGAGGTCGCCGACTTGATGGCGGCGCGCAGCGGGGCGTGAACATCCTGCGGCACCGGACGCGGGTCCTTGGCCGCCTTTTCCGCCAGGCGGATGATGGCGTCGATGGCGGTCTGCATCTGCTTGTGGCCGAACATCACGGCGCCCAGCATCACGTCTTCGCTGAGTTCCTGGGCTTCGGATTCCACCATCATCACCGCATCGCGGGTGCCGGCGACGATCAGCTCCAGCTTGGACTCCGGATAGGTGTCGATGCTGGGGTTGAGGACATATTCGCCATTGATGTAGCCAACGCGGGCGGCCGCGATCGGGCCCTGGAAGGGCAGGCCCGACAGGGTGAGGGCGGCCGACGCCGCAACCATCGCCACCACGTCCGGATCGTTTTCCAGATCGTGGCTCAGCACCTGGGCCACCACCAGCACTTCATTCTTGAAGCCGTCGGCGAACAAGGGGCGGATGGGACGGTCGATCAGGCGCGAGATCAGGGTCTCGCGTTCGGTGGGGGCGCGTTCGCGCTTGAAATAGCCGCCCGGGATCTTGCCGGCGGCGTAATAGCGTTCCTGGTAATTCACGGTCAGGGGGAAAAAGTCCTGGCCTTCCTTGGCATTGGCGGCGCCGACGGCGGTGGCCAGCACCACGGTCTCGCCATAAGTGGCCAGCACCGAACCATCGGCCTGGCGGGCAATCTTGCCGGTTTCGAGGGTCAGCTCGCGGCCGCCCCAGTCAAACGTCTCTTTGTGGATGGTGAACATCGGTTTTTTTCTTCTCTTCTGTGCCCGCCGCCATATTGCGGCCGGGCGTCGTACGACTCCCCTATGGAGCCCGCATCTGCGGGAGCTCATCCCCCGCAAAAGCAAAAGCACGGCCTTACGCCAATGCGTAAGACCGTGCCCATTCAGTGTTGCCGTGAGATTTCAGCGGCGCAGACCCAGCTTGGAAATGATGGCTTCGTAGCGCTTCACATCCTTGGACTTCACATAGTCCAGAAGATTGCGGCGCAGGGACACCATCTTGATCATGCCGCGGCGGGAATGATTGTCCTTGGTGTGGGCCTTGAAATGTTCGGTGAGGTTGTTGATGCGCTCCGACAGGATCGCGATCTGCACTTCGGGCGATCCGGTGTCGTTCTTGCCCGTGGCGTGCTCGGCCACGACTTCTTTTTTGCGTTCAGGGGTAATCATCGTTTCTTTCCGGACATCAGGGGGACGAAAAATTGAAGACACGAAACGGCCGAAGCTCTCCTTCGGCGATTTCGGCCAATGCTACGGGCTGACCCTCCTCATCCTTGAGAAAGACGGTAAGACCGGAGAGTTCGCCGTCACCAAAACCGTTCTTCATCTTGGCGAAGATATTCGCGCGGATGAGAATGGGGTTGCCGGATCGGATGCGAACCGTATCGGGACCACTGACGGCCAGTGCCGGGATGCCGTCCAGCGCGGTCGAAAGGGGCCTCAAATACCCAAAAGCGGCGGGACTATGCATAAAAGGGGTCAGGGTATCCAGCCCGACCGCGGTTTTTTCGTCCCACCCCCCCAGCCGGGTCCGGCGCAGGGCCGTGACATGCCCCAGGGTTCCCAAAGCCTGGGCGATATCCCGCACCCAGGAGCGGACGTAAGTGCCTTTGCCACAACGGATTTCGAACTCGGCCCGGTCCTTTTCGGCGCCCAAAAGCCGGGCTTCGAACACCTCCACCGGGCGGGGCGCCAGCACCACCTCCTCGCCGTCCCGGGCCAGGTCATAGGCTCGTTCCCCGTCCACCTTGATGGCCGAATAGGCCGGCGGCGTCTGGGACAGGGTGCCGGTAAAGCGGGGCAGGACGGCCTCGATCTGGGCGGCAGTAGGGCGCGCATCCGAGGTGCCGGTGAGTTTGCCTTCGGCATCGTCGCTGTCGCGGCTTTCCCCCCATTGGGCGGTGAAGCGATAGGTCTTGTCGGCATCCATGGCGTAAGGGACCGTCTTGGTCGCCTCGCCCAGCGCAATCGCCAGGATGCCGGTGGCCATGGGGTCCAGGGTGCCGGCATGGCCGGCCTTCTGGGCGTCGAAGATGCGGCGCACCGCGCCCACCGCTTGGGTCGAGGTCATGCCGATGGGCTTGTCCAGAATGACCCAGCCATGGACCGGATTGCCCTTTTTACGCCGGCCCATTGAGCACCCACAAAACTCGAGCGCCGCATTCCGCGGCGCGACCGTCAGCATCCGCCAGCTTTCTCCCCCCGCATGCGAAGCACCTGCGGGGGGAGATGTCGCAGCGAAGTGTCGGCAAAGCCGACCTGAGCTGTGACAGAGGGGGGCTAATCATCAGAATCTTCGTCTTCATCGCCGGCGGCGATGTCGCGGCTGACGCGTTCGGATTTCAGGATGGTCTCGATCTTCTGGGCTTCGGCAAAAGACTCGTCTTCGACAAAGCGCAGGTCGGGGGTGAACTTCATGGTCAGGCGATGGCCCATCTCGCCGCGCAGAAATCCCTTGTGGCGGTTCAGGGCGGCGACGATCTCTTTGCCATTCTGGCCGCCCAACGGTTCGCAATAGACCGTGGCATAGCGCATGTCCGGGGACGGCTTGACCTGGGTCACGGTCACCGACACCCCCTCCAGGTCCGGATCGCGAATCTCGTTGCGCGCCAGCACTTCCGCCAAAGCATGGCGCAAGGCTTCACCCACCCGAAGCTGGCGCTGGCTGGGGCCGCCCTTGGCATCGGCCCCGCCGCGATGGGGGCGGCGCGAGGGTCCGCGGCCGCTTCTGTTGGAAGGACGGCGCATGGCTAATTCTCCGGATAGCCGAACCGGGCCACGAAGGGCGCCAGCACGGGAAAAACAGGTTCAAGCTGGCGCGCATAGCGCCGCCACTGCGCCACGCCGGCGTCCGACAGGCCCCGCGCCACCTGGGCGCTGGAAGGCGTATCGATCTTCTGGCTATGGGCCCGGGCGGCGAAACCGCGCATGGCGTCCTGGAATTCCAGGCCGAGAAAGGCGCAAAGCCGCGCCGCCTCGGAATCAAAATCCGCCACCAGGCTTTCATGCCGCGCCTCGGCCAGGTCCAGCGCCAGCTTGCCGCGATAAATAGCGACAAGATTCATCACCGCCGCGTAATAGGCGGCAGAACTTTCCGGGGATGTGAACTCATACATGCCGGCATTCATGGCAAAGCGGCGCCGAAAGCAGGACAGCACCACATCCCGCGGATCGCGCAGGGCCAGCAAGATCTTCGCCCGCGGAAACAGCCGCGCGATCAAAGGCAGGAATACGGCGTTCAGCGGCATCTTGTCCAGGAACACCGGTTTGGCCGGCGGGCCCTTGGCCTCCGCCACCCGCTTCCAATAGGCGTCGCGCCACGGCCCAAGTTCGGCATCGGACAGCGCCGCCAGGCGGTCGAGATCGGCATCGCAGCCAAAAAACGCCACCGCCGAATCCGTCAGGCAGGGCCGCTCTTCCATGGTGGCGACATCGGGATGGCTGGCCAGCACCTGCTCCAGCAAGGTGGTGCCGGAACGAGGAAAGCCGACCAGAAAGACGTGTGTCTGCGGGCCATCTTGCGGCGGCTGCGCGCCGGGCCAGTGCGGCACGCGGGCAAAATAATCGGCCAGGCGCGCCTCGCGCATCGCCACGCTTTCAAATCCCACCATGGAGGGGGCAAAGGCATCGCGCTGTATCGCCTTGGACGCGCCATAGGCGGCAAAGGCCTCGGCGGTGCGGTCCTGCGCATCCAGAATGTCGCCTGCCAGGCTGAAGGCAAAGGCGCGGTTCACCGGTCCCAAACTGCGGTCCTGCACCAGGGCCGCGACCGCCCGTTCGGCGGTGGGGATGTCCTTCTGTTCCAGCGCCGCACCGGCCAGGGCGATGCGGGCGGCGGCATCCCTGGGATCAATCGCCAGGGCGCGTTCCGCCAGGCGGCGCGCCTCTTGGGCATCGCCGCGCTGCACCGCCAGCAGCGCCAGCCGCGAAAAAGCTTCGGACTGGGCGGGGTCCAGCGCCAGCACCTGCTCAAAGCCGGCGCGGGCCGCATCCAGCTCGCTCAAATCCTCCAGCGCCATGGCGCGGCCGAAATGCAGCCGCGCCTCGGGCGCGATGGCAAGCGCCGTGTCGAAAGGCTCCAGCGCCTCGCGCGGCCGGCCCAGCCGGGTCAGGCATTCGCCCAGCGCATAAAGAAGATCGACATGACGCGGCGTCTGGCGGCGGGCGCGCTCCAGGAGCGGCAGGGCATTGTGATTGTCGCCCAGATGCATGCGTTGCAGGCCGGCAAGGCCCAGAAGCGTGGGATGATCGGCGCCGGCGCCCACCGCGTCTTCGGAGAGCCGCATCGCCTTGGCCATGTCCTTGGCCCACAGCGCCGCTTCCACCGCGGTCAATGTGGCGGCGAGATCAGGCCCGACCTGGGTACCGGTGGCAGACATGAATTACCCTTGACGGGTTTTGCCTAAAGCGCGCGCTGGATTGTTTCGACCTCGAAACATTCGATGACGTCGCCCTTCTGCATGTCCTGATAGTTGGTGAAGGCCATGCCGCATTCCTGGCCCGACTGCACTTCCTTCACTTCATCCTTGAAGCGCTTGAGGGTGGAGAGCTCGCCTTCATGGATCACGACATTGTCGCGGATCAGGCGCACCTTGCCGCCGCGGCGCATGATGCCTTCGGTGACCTTGCAGCCCGCAACCTTGCCCACCTTGGAGATGTTGAACACTTCCAGGATTTCGGCATTGCCCAGGAACTTCTCGCGGGTTTCGGGCGTGAGCAGGCCCGACAGCGCCGCCTTCACGTCATCCACCAGATTGTAGATGATGTTGTAATAGCGGATTTCCACGCCGTCGCGCTTGGCGCGGTCGCGGGCCTGGTTGTTGGCGCGCACGTTAAAGCCGATCACCGCCGCGCCCGAGGCATGCGCCAGGATCACGTCGCTTTCGGTGATGCCGCCCACGCCGGACTGCAACACCTGGGCGCCCACTTCGGCGGTGGCGAGCTTGGCCAGCGCGCCTTGGATGGCTTCCGAGGAACCTTGCACGTCGGTCTTGAGCACCAGCGGCAACAGGCGCTTTTCGCCGGATTCTCGGGTCTGCAAAAGCTGATCGAGAGTCTGGCGCGAGGAGGAAGCCTGGCGCTGCTCGCGGCGCTTGCGGGCGCGATACTCCGCCACTTCGCGGGCACGGGCTTCCGATTCCACCACCACCATTTCATCGCCGGCATCGGGCGCAGCCGACAGGCCCAGCACTTCGATGGGCGTGGAGGGACCGGCTTCCTTCACCGACTCGCCGCGTTCATTGGCCAGAAGGCGCACCCGGCCCCATTCGGCGCCGGCCACCACAATGTCGCCCACCTTGAGCGTGCCGCGTTGCACCAGCACGGTGGCGACGGGGCCGCGGCCCTTGTCCAGCTTGGCCTCGATCACCGCGCCTTCGGCGGCGCGGTCGGGATTGGCCTTGAGGTCCAGGATTTCGGCCTGCAGCAGGATGGCTTCTTCCAGCTTGTCCAGATTGGTGCCCTTGGTGGCGGAGACTTCCACCGCCTGGGTCTGGCCGCCCATGTCCTCGACCTGGATTTCGTGCTGCAACAGTTCGGTCTTCACCCGCATCGGGTTGGCGTCGCCCTTGTCGATCTTGTTGACCGCCACGATCATCGGCACGCCCGCCGCCTTGGCATGGGCGATGGCTTCCACCGTCTGGGGCATGACGCCGTCATCGGCGGCCACCACCAGGATCACCAGGTCGGTGACCTTGGCGCCGCGGGCGCGCATCTGGGTAAAGGCGGCATGGCCGGGCGTGTCCAGGAAGGTGATCTTGTGGCCCGACTTCAGGTTCACCTGATAGGCGCCGATATGCTGGGTGATGCCGCCGGCTTCGCCGGCCGCCACGTCGGTCTTGCGCAGCGCGTCCAACAGCGAGGTCTTGCCATGGTCGACATGGCCCATGACGGTGACCACCGGAGGCCGCGCCTCCAGCTTGGCGTCATCGTCCTTGGCGCCGGTCAGGCCTTCCAGCACGTCGCTTTCGGCCACGCGCTTGACCACATGGCCATATTCGGCGGCCACCAGCTCGGCGGTGTCGGCGTCGATAATGTCGTTGGGCGTCGCCATCATGCCGTTCTTCATCAGCACCTTGATGACGTCCACGCTGCGGCGGGCCATGCGGTTGGCCAAGTCGGCCACGGTGATGGTTTCGGGCACAATAATGTCGCGCGGCCCGGCGGGACCGGCCGGCTGCTGCTGATGGCCCTTGGCGACGCGCTGCAGATGGCGCTTGTAAGAGGCGACCGAGCGCACCCGCTCGTCATCGTCGGACAAGGCACGCGCGACGGTCAGCTTGCCGCGGCGGCGCTCGCCTTCAGCCTTCTTGGGCGCCGGCGCCTTGGCGGGAACCAGCTTGCCGCCGATCTTCTTGGCGCCGCCTTCATCTTCCTCGTCATTTTCCAGGCGGCGGCGGCCTTCGGTGGTGGGCGCCTCACCGGGCTTGGGCGCTTCAAAGCGGCGCGCCGCTTCCAGTTCGGCGCGCTTCTTGGCGGCTTCGTCGGAAGCCTTGCGGGCTTCCTCTTCCGCCTTGCGCTTTTCGGCGGCGGCACGTTCGATCTTGAGCTGCTCTTCTTCCGCGGCGCGGCGGCGGGCTTCGGCCTCGGCGATCTTGCGCGCTTCGCTGTCGGAGACCCGGGCATCGGCCAGGGCGGCGGCGCGGCGCGCCTTTTCCTCGTCCGAAAGCTGGCGCAGCACCACGCCGCGCGCCGGCGCGGCTGCGGCAGCGGCCGCTTGTTTGGCGGGGGCCTCGGGCGCGGCGGGTTTCTCAGCCGGCTTCTCGGCGGCTTTGGCAGCCTTGACGGGCTTTGCCGCCACGGCCGGCGGCGCGGCGGAGCGCTTCTTCTCCACCACCACGGCCTTGGTGCGGCCATGGCTGAAGCTTTGCTTGACGGTGGAGGTTTCCGTCTTCTTCAGCGACAGCGTTTTGGCCGGGCGCTTGGTTTCGTCGGTATCGCTCATGACTTTATTTCCTTGACGCTCGCTTGCGCTCGCGTGCTTCCATTCCGGGGGCGGAAACCTGCAAGGCGTTCCGCATCAAAAATCAAACGTTCGGCAAGACCGCCCGGCTGGACGGCGGCATGTATCACATTCTCGCGGCCCAGCGCCAAGCCCAATTCGGCGCTGGTCAGGCATTCGATCACCGCGCAATTCAATTCCAGCCGGTGCGCGGCGGCATAGAGTTTGCGCTTGCCGTCGGCCGAGCCGTCGAACGCCTCGATCAGCGCCTTGGGAGGCTTGGGGCCTTCCAACTCGCGCAGCACATTGTCGAAGCCCAGGACCAGCGCGCCCGAGCGGCGGGCGAGGCCCAGGTCCCCGATCATGCGCGCGAGCAGCGCCTTTTCGGCACGGTCGGCGAGATCGGCAGTGGCCGTCACTTTTATGTTTTGCTCGCCTCCGCTCGCGGGGCGCCTTGCGGCGCGGGAGAACAGTTTCTTCTCCACCGCCTTGTCGATGGCGGCTTTCGACGCCTCGACCCACAGGCCCCGGCCCGGCAGCTTGGCCGCCGCATCGGGCACCACATGGCCGTCGGGATCGGCCACAAACCGCATGAGGCGATTTTCGGGCATGACGGTGCCCGACACGATATCGCGCCTCTCGCGCGCGTCCGCGCGCGAGACATCAGACGAATCCTGACCGCGCGCTCTGCGCGCGGTCGGGGCGCGCATATCGTCGTCCTCTTCGATGTGGGCAGCAGCGGTCATCAGGCTTCGCTGTTCTCCGCTTCGCCTTCTTCGGCAACGTCTTCTTCAACCGGCTCCGGCTCTTCCTCGACCCAGCCGATCTTGACCCGCGCCTTCATGACGATGGCGTTGGCGTCGTCGCTGGTCAGGTTGAAACCGTCCAGGGCGCCGGGAACGCGCACGCGTTCCTTGTCCTTGCCCACCTCGTAATAGCCGATCAGGTCATCGGTGGCGCAGCCGGCAAGGTCTTCGAGCGTCTTGATGTCATGCTCGCCCAGCGCGACCGCCATTGCGGGGGTGACGCCCTCCACTTCCAGCACGTCATCGGTGACGCCCAGCGCCAGGCGCTTGTCGTCCATTTCCTTGTTGCGCGCTTCGATGAATTCGACGGCGCGGCTTTGCAGTTCCTGCGCGGTTTCCTCATCAAAGGCTTCGATCTGCGCCAGTTCCCCCAGATCGACATAGGCCACGTCCTCGATGGTGGCGAAGCCTTCCGAGGCCAGCAGCTGGGCCACGGTCTCGTCCACGTCCAGCGAATTCATGAAAAGCTCGGTGCGGCTGGTGAACTCCTTCTGGCGGCGTTCCGATTCCTCGGCTTCCGTCAGGATGTCGATCTGCCAGCCGGTGAGCTGGGAGGCCAGGCGCACATTCTGGCCGCGCCGCCCGATGCCCAGCGAAAGCTGTTCATCCGGCACCACCACTTCGACCCGGTGGGTGTCTTCGTCCAGCACCACCTTGGTGACTTCGGCCGGGGCCAGGGCATTGACGATGAAGGTCGCTGCTTCGCTGTTCCACGGGATGATGTCGATGCGCTCGCCCTGCAGCTCCTGCACCACCGCCTGCACGCGCACGCCGCGCATGCCGACACAGGCGCCGACCGGATCGATCGAGGAGTCCTTGCTGATGACGGCGATCTTGGCGCGGGAGCCCGGATCGCGCGCCACGGCGCGGATCTCGATCACGCCGTCATAGATTTCCGGCACTTCCTGGGCGAACAGGCGCACCATGAACTGGGGATGGGAACGCGACAGGAAAATCTGCGGCCCGCGGGTTTCACGGCGCACGTCATAGATATAGGCGCGGATGCGGTCGCCGGCGCGGAAAGACTCGCGCGGGATCATCTCGTCGCGGCGGACGACGCCTTCGGCCTTGCCGAGGTCCACCACGACCGAGCCGAATTCCGAGCGCTTGACCACGCCATGCACCACTTCGCCGATGCGGTCCTTATATTCGTCATACTGGCGCTCGCGCTCGGCGTCGCGCACCTTCTGCACGATCACCTGCTTGGCGTTCTGGGCGTTGATGCGGTTGAAATCCACCGGCGGCAGGGTCTCGGCGATGATGTCGCCGATCTGGGCGTCGGGATTGCGCTTGCGCGCATCGGCCAGCGAAATCTCGGTCTTGTCGTTCTCGACCATCTCCACCACATGCAGATAACGCGAGACGTGCGTTTCGCCTGTCTTGGGATCGATATCGACCTTGATGTCGTTCTCGGTGCCGTAATGGGCCTTGGCGGCGCGCTGCATCGCCTCTTCCATCGCGGTCAGCACCACCTGCTTGTCGATGGATTTGTCGCGCGCGACGGCGTCGGCGATCTGCAAAAGTTCCAGCCGGTTGGCGGCTACGGTACCTGCCATTTTACTTCTCCTGTTGCGCGTAGGTGCGCGTCTTCAAGTTTTTTGGGGACTGTTCGTTGATAAGCTTGTCGGTGAGCACGAGTTTGGCGTTGGCGATGGCGCGAAACGGAAATTTGATGTCGGTATTGTCGGCGCGGATCATCACGTCATTGCCGTCCAGCCCCAGCAGGGTGGCGCGGAAGCGCTTCCTGCCCTCCACAGGCGCGGCGAGCTCGATCTTGGCTTCGTGGCCGCTCCAGCGCGAAAAATCCATCGGCCGGGTCAGCGGCCGGTCAATGCCAGGCGAAGACACTTCGATCTCGTAATCGCCTTCGATGGGATCTTCCGCCTCGATGAAATCCAGCAGGGCACGGGAAAGCGTGGCGCAGCCTTCCACATCCATGCTGCCGTCGGGACGCTCGGCCATCACCTGCAGGGTGCGCGGGTGCCCGCCCATGATGCGCAGGCGCACCAGCTTGAAACCCGCTTTTTCAATCACGGGTTCAAACACAGGTTCCAGATGCGATGCCGCTATGAGGGTCAAAATCAAAGCCTTTCGCCCGCGGCGGCCCTTTCGGACTGCCACACAACACGTCTTGTTGTTTGGGATGGGCGGCTATTTACGCCTCGGGCGGCCTTGATTCAAGCCGCCGATGCTTATTTTCGCGCCGGGCTGATGCCGACGCTGACTTCCCCGCCGGGAATGGGGGCGGCCAGGGCTTTTTGGCGGGTTTCCTGGGCCTGGCGCTTCTGAGCCTGTTCATATTTGGCGAAAGGCGAAGGGAGGACCATCATCAGGGCAAAGGCCAGGGTGCAGCAGGCCGCGACGGCGATGATCGCGATTTCGCCATAGCCGGTGCGGTAGATGGGGCGGACATAGTCGTCGTCATCGGGGGAAGGCTTTTTCATGCCGCGATTTTAGCCTTTCGCAGGAAGCGGAGAAAGGTCGGCGGGCCCTTGATCGCCTTGGTTTCATAACGGGTTGGCGGCCAATCGGCCGGCCTGGCCTTCCAGTCGCCGGGGCCTTGAGCCGTCCATTCAAAGCCGGGATGGGCCATCAGCCGTTCCAGGGCATAGGGCAGATAGCTTTTGTCGTCGGTGGCAAAGCGCAGTTCTGCCCCGGGCTTCAGCACCCGGGCCAGGCTGTCCAGCATCCCCATCTGCAAAAAACGGCGTTTGTGGTGCCGGGTCTTGGGCCAGGGATCGGGGAACAGCAGGAAGAAGCGGCCAAGGCTTTGGTCCGGCAGGGCTTCGATAATATCGCGGCCGTCCCCCTCGAATAGACGAACGGTGTTCAGGGGATTTTCTTCCAGCTTTGTCAACAGCTTGGCCATGCCCATCTCATAGGGCTCGGCGCCGATCAGGCCGATATGGGGATGGGCCCTGGCCTGCCAGACCAGATGCTCGCCGGCGCCAAAACCGACCTCCAGCCAGACCTCCCGAACGCTGTTCGGGAACTGGTTCAGGGGATCACCACCGGGGACATAGGCCAGCTCCCCCAACAGTGTTCGGCGCAGTCCCGCCTGCCGGGCGGACAGCTTGGGACCCTTGCGGCGCCCATACAGCTTGCGCCGGTTGCGGTCCGGATGCGGGGCTTCATAAGACATGATGGCCCGCAAAAGTCAGGGAATCTCGAGCGACGCATTCCGCGGAGCGACCGTCCGCATCCGCCAGCTTTCTCCCCCCGCTTGCGAAGCACCTGCGGGGGGAGATGTCGCAGCGAGGTGTCGGCAGAGCCGATCCGAGCTGCGACAGAGGGGGGCGAAATTTAAAGCGCGGACTTAATCTGGTCTGCCAGATCGGTTTTCTCCCACGAAAATCCGCCATCAGTGTCGGGCTCCCGCCCGAAATGGCCATAGGCGGCGGTGCGGGCAAAGATCGGCTTGTTGAGATCCAGATGCTGGCGGATGCCGCGCGGCTTCAGGTTCATCACCTGGGGCAGGATCTTTTCCAGCTTGGCTTCTTCCACATTGCCGGTGCCGTGCAGGTCGACATAGACCGACAGCGGTTCAGCCACGCCGATCGCATAAGCGAGCTGAATGGTGCAGCGGTCGGCAAGACCGGCAGCCACCACGTTCTTGGCGAGGTAGCGCGCGGCATAGGCCGCCGAGCGATCCACCTTGGTGGAGTCCTTGCCGCTGAAGGCGCCGCCGCCATGCGGGGCCGCGCCGCCGTAAGTGTCGACGATGATCTTGCGGCCGGTAAGACCGCAATCGCCGTCCGGGCCGCCGATCACGAACGAGCCGGTGGGATTGATGTGCCACACGGTCTTGTCGTTGATCCATTCGGCAGGCAGCGTTTCGCGGATATAGGGCTCCACGATCTTGCGGATGTCGGCGCTGGTCTGGCTTTCATGGGCATGCTGGGTGGAGAGCACGATCTGGGTGGCTTCCACCGGCTTGCCGCCCGCATAACGCAGCGTCACCTGGCTCTTGGCGTCGGGCAGCAAGGTATTTTCCTTGCCCGACTTCCTCACCTTGGCCAGCAATTCCAGGATTTTATGGCTGTAGAACAAGGGCGCCGGCATCAGCGCCGGGGTCTCGCGGCAGGCATAGCCGAACATGATGCCCTGGTCGCCCGCGCCTTCATCCTTGTTGCCGGACGCATCCACACCCTGGGCGATATGCGCCGACTGGGCGTGCAGCAACACTTCGACATTGGCGTTGCGCCAGTGAAAACCGTCCTGCTCGTAACCGATGTCCTTGATGGCCTTGCGCGCCACTTCTTCCACATCGCCGGCCTGAACCTTTTTCGGGCCGCGGGTCTCGCCGGCGATGACGACGCGGTTGGTGGTGCACAGGGTTTCGCAGGCGGCGCGGATGTCCCAGGGGCTCATGCCTTCCTTGGGGCCTTCGCGGAAGAACAGATCCACCACCTCGTCCGAGATGCGGTCGGCGACCTTGTCGGGATGGCCTTCCGAAACGCTTTCGGAGGTGAACAGATAGTCGGAGCGCGCCATTGGGACCCTTTGAGCTTTGAAAGCGGGCCTCTCTTTACAGGGTTTGGCAGGGGGGTCAACAGCATATGTCAATTATGACATATGCTAGGGCGGTTGGCCGGGCCTTCCTGCGCTAATTGCAGGTCCGGGGCGCGCCGTCAGGCTGAATCCGGATATTGCGCAGGACCAGCATCACAATGGGATGGGGCCAGTCTTCGACCCCGCTGTAGGTCTGCGCGGTGCCTTGCGGCGGCAAGAGGGGGCACATGGTGGTGGGGTGCGGTTTCACCCCCTCGGGGCCCGGTACAAACATCCTGGCGTCATACTTGATGGCAAGGTTGGTGGCGTTGGTTGCCGTCAGCACCATTCCAATCTTCGGATCCTGCTTGAAAGCGAATGAGACCGTGCGGGTTGACGCCGGTTTGACGGCCAAGTTCACCGCGCCGTCCAAGCCCGTAACGCTTGCCAATTGGGGGTCCAGTCTGCCCCCCTTTTTTTCCAGCGTAATCGCAATCGTCTCGCCCGGATAAATAAATACCCCGCCATCCTCGTCGAGATAGGGGTAACCCTCGGTGGTTGCTTCAAAGACTTTTCCATCTGCCATGCGCAAGGGGACGACGTGTCCCGGTTTGCGGCACAGCACTTTTGCGCAGACTTCCGCAAGCGGCCCGGAACGGCCGGAATCGCCGGCGGGTTGGGCTGCCAGGGGCACGGCCCAGCACAGGCCGAAAATCAGAACAAGGGCGGAGCGTTTGAAGGGCATTCGTACCTCTTTTCCAGGACGTTAACCCTTCGACGGGGCGATAGCATTAGGATATTAGAAGAACCGCAAACCAGCCGAAAGCCTGCCATGCGCACCGCCACCGTCGAACGCAAGACCCGCGAGACCGAGATCGCCGTCTCCCTGGATCTGGACGGAACCGGGGACAGCGACATCGATACCGGCATCGGCTTTCTGGACCATATGCTGGAGAGCTTCTCCCGCCACTCTATGATCGACCTGAAGGTCCGGGCCACCGGCGACCTGCATGTCGATTATCACCACACCACCGAGGATACCGCCATTGTCATCGGCCAGGCGGTAAAACAGGCGCTGGGCGACTTTGCCGGCATCACCCGGTTCGGCTCGGCCCTGATCCCGATGGACGAGGCCCTGACCCGGGTGGCGCTGGACCTGTCCAACCGGCCTTACCTGATCTGGAAGGTCACCATCCCCAAGCCCAAGCTGGGGGAAATGGACACCGAGCTGTTCAAGGAATGGTTCCAGGCCTTTGCCCAGAATGCCGGCGCCTGCCTGCATATCGAGAACCTCTATGCCGACAACAGCCACCATATCGTCGAGACCTGCTTCAAGGGCCTGGCGCGGGCGCTGCGCCAGGCGATCAGCGTGGACGATCGGCTGGATGGCGCTTCGCCTTCCTCAAAGGGCTCGCTTTAGCGGCGCCTTCCGGCTCCAGCCGCCCAGGTTCATGGCCACCCCCAGGCAAGCCTGCCGCAAATCGTCGGCCGCGGGCCGATTGACCATGGCGCGCGCCACCACCATGCCGCCGACGCACAGCGCCGCAATCGCCTGCGCCTCGCGGCGCCGTGACGTTTGCGCACCGCCGCCGGCCAGCAGCTTCACCATGGCGGCAAACACCGTCTCGAAGGCTTGCCGGGGGCCGTCGCCCTGGCGCGCCACATCGGTGGGCAACGCCACCATGGGGCAGGCATTCTCGCCGGCCTCGAAATGCCCGTCCGAAAGATAGGCGCGCACCACCTGCGGACCCAGGTCGCGTGCCGGATTGATTTTCACGCCCTGCCAACCGTTCTTCCAATTGGGATCGGTGAAGAAGCAGCCCAGCACTTCGGCGTACAGATCGCTTTTGCTGTCGAAATAGCTGTAGAAGCCGCCATGGGTCAGCCCGGCGCCGGCCATGATCTGCTTGATGGAAACCGCATCGAAACCGTGACGATTGAATTGCCGCCTGGCGCTGTCGACAATTCTTGCGCGGCGCTGATCGCGATGTCCTGCGGGATAGGGCATGGTTCCTCCCAAAAAAGGCCAGTCTCGGGCCGTTCAGAATATTATGTTGAACATATTTTGCCAGCACCGACACTGGCGCCGGCCAACACAGGAGCACGCATCATGGATCTCAGCCGCAGGGATGTTTCGGCCGCCGCGCTGGCGGCGGTGAGTGGCGGCGCACCGGCAGAAGCCGCCACGCCGGATGGAATCTCGCAGGGCCATCCCGCTATCCACCAGGAAGTGATGTTGGCCGCACCCGCCAGCCGGGTCTACCAGACTCTGACCACCGCCAGTCTGTTTGATCCTGTGGTGCGCGCCAGCGCGGCGATGAATTCCGACATGAAGAAGATGCTGGGCACCGCACCGACACAAATCGATGCCCGGCCGGGCGGCGCCTTCATCCTGTTCGGCGGCTTTATCACCGGATTCAATCTGGAACTGGTCCCCGAATCCCGGCTGGTGCAGGCTTGGCGCTCGGCCGCCTGGAAGCCGGGCGAATATTCCATCGCCCGTTTTGTGCTGGAGCCGCGGGGCGCCGCCACCCGCCTGGTATTCGACCATACCGGCTTTCCCGCCGATGACGGCGCAAAGCTGGCGGCGGGGTGGCACGGCAATTACTGGACGCCATTGGCCAAAACACTGGGCTGAGCGGGCACGCTTGATCTTGCGCCGCCGGGATGTCCCAATCGGGGCATGATCTCATCGTCCACCGCCGCCGAGGTCGCGCGCGGGGTGAGCCGCCTTCTGCTGGAAGAGGGCTACTCGCCCATCCTGGAATTCACCCTGCCCAATGGACGGCGGCTGGATGTCGCCGCCATCGGCCCGGGCGGCGAGATGCTGGGGGTGGAGATCAAGGTGGCGCTGGCCGATTTGCGCGGCGACGGCAAATGGCCGGAATATCTGGATTACTGCGACCTGTTCTATTTCGCCATTCCGCCGGATTTTCCGCATGAACATGTGCCGCATGAAACCGGGCTGATCGTCGCCGACCGCTATGGCGGCGCCATCATCAAGCAAGCCGAAGCGCAGGCACTGCATGCCAGCCGGCGCAAGGCCGTCACCATTTCCTTTGCCCGCTGCGCCGCGGAGCGGCTGTCGCGCAACCTGGATATGATTGCGGTGGCGCAAACCCCTGGACTGGTGATCCCCGATGTTGAGTAAAGCCGAAGCGCGCAAGATCATGCTGGCGATCCCCGGCACCGATGAGCGGCTTTGGTTCAACCAGCCCTCGGTCTTCATCCATGACCGCTTCCTGGCCAAGACCCACGACAAGGAAGACGCCGTGACCTTGCAGGTCGGCTCCACGGAAATGCGGGACGTGATGCTCCAGGCCGATCCGAAACTTTTCTACATCACCGATCACTATCGCAAATTCCCCTTTGTGCTGATCCGCCTGTCGGCCCTGACCAAGCCGGTGCTGAAGCAAATGCTGGTGGGCCGGGCGGCGCAGCTCGCCGCCATGCCGCCCATCAAGCGGCGGCCCAAGAAGACAGCGAAGAAAAAGACGGTTAAGCGCTGAGCGCACTGGTGAAGGCTTTGCAATGTCCCGGTCATGGGACGGGCAAAACAGCTTTTCACATGCGATTTTGTGCCAGAATGGTGCGCCCTGGGCGCGCTGGCGCTGCTGGATGCCGCCTGGGCGATCCATATCCATCTCAGCTTCATCGCCACGGCCAAGGATTTTGTCGTCCTGGCGCTGGCGTTAGGCATCACCGTGATGCTGCGCGCATTTTCTCTGCGGCGCGGCGGATTGACGGCGGAATATTTCGCCCTGACCCTGGCGGCCTCCACCGCCGTCTGCGCCCTGTCCTATCTGTGCCTGGCGTCCGCCGGACCCTTGGTGGATGGACGGCTGATGGCCATGGACCGGATCCTGGGCTTTGACTGGCTGGCCGGCTACCGCTTTGTTCATGCCCATCCCGCCCTGGCGGCGTTGCTGGGGCTGGCTTACGGCAGCCTGGTGTATCAGGGGCTTTATTTCTGCCTGCTGCTGGGGCTGATGAACGCCAAGTCGCAGTTGCGCGACATGTTCTGGCTGTTCCTGCTCACCGGCATGATGGCCTGCGCCGGCGCCGTGCTGTTTCCCGCCCTGGGGCCATCGCAATTCTACAATATCGAGACCAGCACCGGCTTTGTGCCGGTGATGCAGCATATCCTGTCGGGCCGCGACATGCATTTCGCCCTCTCAGGCATGACGGGGGTGGTGAGCTTTCCCTCCTTCCACACCGCCATGGCGCTGGCCTATTGCTGGGCCTTCCGCAAAACCGGAATCATCAGCGCCGCGATCACGGCTTTGAACATCATCATGCTGTGCGCCGTGCCCTTTTTCGGCGGCCATTATCTGGTGGACATGGTGGCAGGCGCGGCGGCGATGCTGATCTGTCTCGCCACAATCAAAAGCGCACCAATGGTTTGGAACAGATTGCGCCGTGGCGACCGCCAAGCCGTACCGGCGCCGATTTAAACCCAGTCTTGTCATGCCCCGCGCAAGCGGGCATCCAGCCTTTGATACAGACATTGGATTCCCGCTTTCGCGGGAATGACAAGAAGAAGATTAGCGCGGGCTACGCTTCGCCAGAATCCGTTGCAGCGTCCGGCGATGCATGTTCAGCCGCCTCGCCGTCTCGGAAACATTGTGGCCGCATAATTCATAAACCCGCTGGATATGCTCCCAGCGCACCCGGTCGGCTGACATGGGATTTTCCGGCGGCTTGGGCTTGGAGCCCGGGGTCGCCATCAGCGCCGCCAATATGTCATCGGCATCGGCGGGCTTGGGCAGGTAATCGATGGCGCCGTATTTCACCGCCGCCACGGCGGTGGCGATATTGCCGAAACCCGTCAGCACCACCACCCGGCTTTCGGGGCGGATGGTGTGCAAGGTCTCCACCACGTCCAGCCCATTGCCGTCATCCAGCTTCAGGTCCACCACGGCATAGGCCGGCGGCGCATCCTTGGCGCGGGCTTTTCCTTCCGCCACCGATTCCGCCTGGGTGACGGCAAAGCCGCGCGCTTCCATGGCGCGGGCGAGGCGCTCTCTCAAAGGACGGTCGTCTTCAACCAGCAGGAGGGTCTTGTCGTCGCTCATCACTTTTTCTCATTGCCGGCCTCCGGCCGGCGGGGGCGCTTTAGGTCACTTTTGACAGGCGGTCAAACATTTCAACCGGGCTCAGACTGGGTGGGCGGCTGGGGTCCGTCAATCACCCCGCGGGCCCAGCGGATGGAAACCTGCGCGCCGCCGCTTACCGGATTCTCCGCCTTCACCACCCCGCCGGTCTGTTCCAGCAGGATCTTGGCGATGAAAAAGCCCAGCCCCATGCCTTCATGCTCGGCCAGCGGGCCTTGCGGGCCCATGTCATTCTCGCCCAGGGCGTTATGGCCGGGACGCGAAGTGATGTAGGGCTCGCCCAGGGTGGAGAAGATTTCCGGCGCAAAGCCCGGCCCGTCATCGGCCACCGAAATATGCAGGAACTCTTCGTCCCAGCCGGCCTCTACCGCCACCAGGGAATGGGCGAAGTCGGCGGCATTCTCGATGATATTGTCCAGCCCATGCAGCAGTTCGGGCGCGCGCCACACTTGCGGCACCGCGCCGTCGCCGGTGGGTGGGGTGACGGTGACTTTGATCTCAATATCCTCGCCGCGATGGGCTGCGACCAGATCGTCCAGAAAGGGCCCCAGCGGCAGGCGGGCGGTAGCGCCCAAAAGCGTCTCTTCCGGATTGGCGAGGCGCGCGATGATGGCGCGACAGCGTTCGGCCTGTTCGCGGAGCAGCTTGACGTCCTCCGCATCGGTGGAATTCGCCGGCAGGGAGCGCTCCAACTCCCGCGCCACCACGGCAATGGTGCCCAAAGGCGTGCCCAGCTCATGCGCCGCCGCGGTGGCCAGCGCGCCCAGCGCCGCCAGCCGGTGCTCGCGCGCCAGGGCGAGCTGGGTGGCGGCCAGGCCCGCCGACATGCGCGAAGACTCCGATGCGATGCGCCAGGCATAGACCGAGGTAAAGCCGATGCCGATCACCAACGCGGTCCAGATGCCCGCCTGGTAAAGCTGGGGCAGCAGCAGCGCCTCGCCTTGCGGCCAGGGCAGCGGACGATGCACCACTGCGATCACCGACACAGAAGCAAAGGCGATACCCGCCAGGATCAGCACATTGCCCAGGTTCAGGGTGGCGGCGGCGATCACCACCGGCGCCAGGAACATCAGGGCAAAGGGATTGGCGATGCCGCCGGTCAGGTAGAGCAGCGCCGCCAATTGCAGCACGTCAAAGGCCAGGTAAAAGGTCGCCTCGCGATTGGTCAGGCGGTGCGCCGGGGGATAGCGCAAGGCCAGTGCGATATTCAGCGCGCCGCTGACCGCGATGGCGGTGGCGCAATAGAGAATGGGGAGCGGATAGCCCAGCGCAAAATAGACCAGGAACAGGGCGGCGGACTGGCCGCCCACCGCCAGCCAGCGCAGGTTCGACAGGGTGCGCAGGCGCACCCGGCCGCCAGCGCCCACGCTTTGCGCAAAGCCCCGTGCCATCTCCTTGCGCGCCAAAAGTGACTTCCCTCTCTTTCGGATCGGGATTAGAGCATTGCCCATGATGCGCAACAAGCAAGCCCTGATCCCCTATCTGCTGCTTGTGGCGGCGCTGGCCGGCGGCCTGATCTGGCATGAAAGCGAAACGGTGCCGGGGCTGGGCCGCAGCGTCGTGACCGGCCGGGCCGATGTCGGCGGGCCGTTCCAGTTGATCGACCACACCGGCAAGCCGGTGAGTGATGCGGACTTCCGCGGCCGCTACATGCTGATCTATTTCGGCTACAGCTTCTGTCCCGATGTCTGCCCCACCACCCTGGCGGTGATGGCCCAGGCGCTGGAGAAGCTGGGGCCTGAAGCGGGGCGGGTGACGCCCGTTTTCATCACCATCGATCCGGAACGCGATACGCCCAAGGTGCTGGCCGATTATATGAAAGCCTTTGGGCCCAATTTCGTCGGCCTGACCGGCAGCGCCGCCGCCATCAAGGATGCCGAAAAGAAATACCGCGTCTATGCCGTGAAGAAGCCCTTGGGCAAGGGCGCCTATGGCATGGATCATTCCTCGGTGCTGTATCTGATGGGCCCGAACGGCAAGCTGATCAGCTTCTATGACGAAGCCATTTCGCCGGATGCGCTGGCGAAAGAGTTGCGGCAAAAAATCTGAGCCCTACTGTCATGGCCCGCAAGTTCGTAGCGACAGCGTACGAACGGGCCATCCAGATGACGTCAGCGCCATTGTCTCAGAAATATCGCAACCCCTGGATGGCCCACACTCCGGTGGGCCATGACAGTGGCGCTAAAGCGCCGTCGGTAGCGGCAATTTATTCTGCGAGCACGCCGCAATCAGCGTGTTGTGCATCAGGCAAACGATGGTCATGGCGCCGACGCCGCCGGGCACCGGGGTGATGGCGCCCGCCACTTCTTTGGCCGCGTCGTAATCGACATCGCCGACCAGCCTGGTCTTGCCCTCGCCCGCATCGACGCGGTTGATGCCGACATCGATCACCGCCGCGCCCGGCTTGACCCAGTCAGCTTTGACGAATTCCGGCTTGCCGATGGCGGCGACCAGGATATCGGCGCGGCGCGCCAGGCCCGGCAAATCCTTGGAGCGCGAATGGGCCATGGTGACGGTGGCATTGGCCGCCAGCAGAAGCTGCGCCGCGGGCTTGCCGAACAACAGCGAACGGCCGATCACCAGCGCCTCTTTCCCCGAAATGTCGCCCATATATTCTTTCAGCAACAGCATCACCCCCGACGGCGTGCAGCTCACCAGATGGGCCCGGCCCGACAACAGCAGCCCCGCATTCTTGGGCGTCAGCGCATCCACATCCTTGGCCGGGTCCAGCGCGTCCAGCACCGCGTTCTCGTCCAGGTGCTTGGGCAAGGGCAGTTGAACCAGGATGCCATGCACGGATTTGTCGGCGGACAGCGCCTTTACTTTGGACAGCAACTCATCTTGCGAAACATCGGCGGCCAGTTCGACATGCACCGACTTGAAGCCGATGGCCTCCGCCGTCTTGCGCTTGTTCCTGACATAGACTTCGGACGCCGGATCGCTGCCCACCAGCACGGTGGCAAGGCCCGGCTGTAGACCGTGCCTGGCCTTCAGTTCGGCGGTATAGGCGGCGATCTTCTCGCGCAACTTCGCGGCGCTGGCCTTGCCGTCAATGACAGTGGCGGTCATTGGCCCTACAGCGAATAACGGAAGGAGGCCCAGGTGATCGTGTATTGCAGGAACCAGATGATCACGAACACCACGATCGGCGACAGGTCCAACCCGCCCACCGCCGGGATCACCTTGCGGATGGGACGGAACACCGGCTCGGTCAGGGCGATCAGGATGCGCAGCAGGGTGCGTACGAAGTTGTTGTGCTGGTTGATGACATTGAAGGCGGTCAGCCAGCTCACGATCACCGCCGCGATCACGATCCACTTGTAGATTTCCAGGACTTCGATCAAGAGGGCGGCGATGGGATTCAGCATGCCCCCTTGTACCGGGGGGAACTGATGCGGAAAAGCGGGAAATTTCGGTTCGAGGGGCCAAACCCCTTGATAAGCCTGTATCGGTCCGTGGGCCTCGCGCACCTCACTGCGCTGTCGCGCGGTGCGCTCGGCACCATTTCCAATTCGCCCTCCGGCGAATGGGAAATGGTGGAGCTGAGCGGAATCGAACCGCTGGCCTCCTCATTGCGAACGAGGCGCTCTCCCAACTGAGCTACAGCCCCGAACCGATTGTCCGGTCCTGACCGGAGGGCCGGGTTTTAGGGACGGGGGGAGGGGCCGTCAAGCCGCGCCCTACCTGCCCGTATACGTCACTCGCCACACCACATTCGCCACATCGTCGGCGATCAAGAGGCTGCCGTCCCTGGCCACCGCCAGGCCCACCGGCCGGCCCCAGACCTTGGCCGGTTCCCCGGCATTGCCCATGCCGTTCCAGAAGCCGGTGGCGAAATTCTCATAGCCGTTCACCGGCTTGCCATTGGCGAAATGCACCCGCACCACCTTGTAGCCGGTGGGATTTCCCGCATTCCAGGAGCCGTGCAGGGAGACAAAGGCGTCGCCCTTATATTCGGCCGGGAAGTTCGAGCCGGTGTAAAAGGCCAGCCCGGTGGGCGCGCTATGGGCGTGGAACAGCACATCCGGGGTGATGGTGGAGGCCACTTTTCCGGCGGGCGCCTTGGCGCCCCACACCGGATCGGGATGGGCGCCGATATAGGCATAAGGATAGCCGTAAAAGCCGCCCGGCTTGACGCTGGTCAGATAGTCCGGCGGCAGCTCGTCACCCAGCCCGTCCCGTTCATTGGTGACCACATAAAGATCGCTGGTGCCCGGCGCAAAAGCGATGCCTACCGGATTGCGGATGCCGCTGGCGAATTCGCTCATGCTGCCATCGGCGTTGATCTTGAAGACCTGCGCCCCCGGCTTGTAGTCGGAAATATTGTCGCGTGAGCCCAGCGCCAGATAGAGCGAACCATCCGGCGCAAAGGCGATGTTGCGGGTGATGTGGCCGTTTTTGGGTTGAAGGTCCGCCACCTTGGTGGTGACTTTTTCCGCCTTGCCGGCCTGGGTCTGGCCGTCGGTATAGGCAAAGCGCCAGATGCCGCGCACATCGCCGACATAGAGATAGCCGTCATGGAAGGCCAGGCCATGCGGATAGATGAACCCCGCCGAGCCCGGCAGGAAGGTGAAGCGCTGGTCCGCCTTGCCGTCGCCATTGGTATCGCGCAGCACGGTGATCTTGCCGCCGGGGCGGGCTTTGTAATCCCCGCCCGGTTCGGCCAGGAAAATATCGCCATTGGGGGCCACCGCCATCCAGCGGGGCGAGCTGAGATTTTCCGCAAAGATCGAGACGGCAAAGCCCTTGCCCACTTCCGGCATGGTTCCGGCCGGGCGGGGGATGGTCGAAGGCTCATTGCCCGCCGCCGGGGTGGCATAGGGCTTGGCCAGGGAGGCCGCGGAAATCTGGAATTTCTGCCCCGGATGGTCGGCCGCCCAAGCCGCGCCGCTCATCACCAAACCCGCTGCCACGCCGGCAATCTTCAGTCCCTGTCCTGTCATTTGGCGCTCCCGTTAAAATTCGGTTTACCAATCCGGCGCTTACTGGCGCACATGATTTGGCTGTCGAAAATGCGCGTTGCTCCCGCCCTTTTGGCTCTTGGCGCCCTGGTCTGGGCCGGCCTGCCGGCGCGTGCCGAGGATGCCCAAAAACGCCAAAAAGCGCCAGAGCACAAAACCACCCAGTCCAAGAGCTACATCATGGTGGACCCCATCTATTCCACCATCGTGGCCGACAATCATCCGGCCGGGATGCTGATGGTGGGGGTGGGCCTGGACGTGCCCGATGAGGCGCTGCATGAGGAAGTCAGCCGCTCCATGCCGGTGCTGCGCGACGCCTATATCCGCAACCTGATGACCTTCACCGCCAATGTGGTGCGTACCGACGCCCAGCCGGATGTGGGCATGATCGCCGACCGGCTGCAGGCGGTGACCGACCGCGCCCTGAAGAAAAAGGGCGCCAAGGTGCTGCTGGCACAGGTCGCGATCCGAGTAACTACGAAGTAGCCTCGCGCCATTATCGCCAATAGTCTCGCGGGCATGGATTCCTCCAAGCCGCCCATGACCTGGACCCGGCCGCTGAATATCTGGCTGGCGCCGGCGCTGATGCTGGCGCTGGGCTGCGCCGCGATCCTGTTCGATGCCCTGGGAATCGAGGGCGCCGCCAGCAACGCCCTGTTCGATGCCTTCCAGCGCCACGCCGCCCGCCCCTTTGTTGACGGGCGCCTGCCCGTTCGCGTGCTGGAACTCCCCTCCCTGGACGAAGACAGCCTGGTCAAGGTGACCCGCACATTGGTGGCCCAGGGCGTGCGCCTGATCGTGCTGACCGCGCCCTTGGAAGGGGCGGTCTCGCCGCAAAGCCTGGCGGCGCGCCTGCCACCCGGCAGCGACGGCGCCCGCGCCGCCCTGATCCGGCTGCCGGAACCGGGCCACGACCTGGCGCAGGAAATCGCTCCCGCAAAAGCCGTGATGCCGGTGGTTCTGGGGCTGGCGGGACGCGAGCCCCATATCAAGGCGCGCTTTGTCTATCGCGGCACGGCCAATCCCTTCGGCCGTCTGCCGCGCTTTGGCGCGGCGGCGGGTGCGCCGGCGGTGCTGGAAAACAATGCCGCCGGATCGGCGGCGGTGAATTTGATCCCCGATTCCGACGGTGTACTGCGCCGTGTGCCGCTGGCGTTCCAGCTGGGCAATATGCTGGTGCCGGGCATGGCGGCGGAGGCGCTGCGGGTGGCGAGCGGGGCCGCCGACATCACCGTCACCAGCAATGAGCGCGATCCCCTCACCTTCCTGACCGGCACCGGCATCGCATCCCTGGAAACCGAAACCGGGCCGGCTGTCACCGATGCCAGCGGCCGCATGCGGCTGCATTATGCCGCCAATGTCTCCGAACGGATGCTCAATCCCAACGCCTTGACGGCGGTGCCGGTGAAAGGCGCAGTGGTGGTGATCGGCGCGGAAGGCCAGACCGTCCGGACGCCTTTGGGCAGCGCCAGTGTCGCCAACATCGTCGGTGAGAGTATCGAGAATCTTGCCGGCCACAGCATGCTGGCGCGTCCGCCCTGGGCGCGGGCCGCGGAAGCGTTGGCGCTGCTGCTGCTGGGCACAACCATGATTTTGCTGCTGCGCTTCGGGCTGGGGGTGCCTGCGGCGCTGACCATGGCGGGCGTGGCGGGTATGGGTGTCGGCGCCTGGTACCTCTATGCCAGGCACAGTCTTTTGCTGGATGCCGCAACCCCGGCGATTTTCCTCACGCTCGCCTTCGGCGCCGGCGCTCTCGCCTGGATCCAGGACCTGCGCATCACCTATGCCGGATTGCGCATGGCCTTTTCTGATTCCCTGCCGCGCGCCACCATCGAGAAGATCGCCCGCCGCCCCAGCCTTTTGAAACTGGACGGCGAAACCCGCACCATCACCTATCTGGTGTGTGGAGTGCGCGGACTGGCCGGTGTGGCGGCCACTTACAAAGACGATGCCGCCGGCTTCACCAGTCTCATGCAGCGGGCGCTATCGCCCCTGATCGACCAAGCGCTGGCGCATGGCGGCACCATCGACCGGCTCACCGCCGATGGTTTCGCCGCCTTCTGGAACGCGCCGCTGGACGATGCCGATCATGCGCTGCATGCCTGCGAGGCGGCCAACGGCATGGCGATCATGTTCGCCCGCGTCGGCGAGGAACTGGCGCAGCAGACACGCGGCGATGGTGTGCCGCCGATGGTGGAAATCGGCGTCGGCGTGGCCACCGGCCCGGTGATCGCCGGCGGTTATGGCGGCTATGGCCGCATGGTTTATAGCGTCCATGGCGATGCGGTGAATCTGGCGCAACGCATCCAGGCGCTGTCGCATCAATATGGCGCCGGCCTGATCGTGGCGGATGAAACACGGCGGCTGGCCGATCGCGGCTTTGCCTTCCTGGAAGTGGACACCATTGCGGCCGGCGCCGGCGATCCGCCGGTGACGCTGTACGCCATCATGGGCAATCCGGTGGCCCGCGCCTCGCCCAAGTTCCGCGCCCTGACCGTGTTCCACGACCACATCTTCCAGGCCATCCGCAAGCAGCATTGGCAGATGGCGCGCGAGCTGATCGCGCAATGCCGCCGCCTCTCGGGCGCCAGCCAGAAGATGTACGAGCTGCATCTGGCGCGCATCGCCTATTACGAAAAGCATCCGCCGGGCGAGGGTTGGGACGGCGCGTTCAGGCCGATACTGGAGTAGTTGCCTACACCGGGAACCCGATGGCCTTGCGTCCTTCCCCGCCGAAAAGATCCAGCATGCGCTCCCGCCAGTCATAGAGCGGGTCGTCTGTCGCCAGGAGCTGGTAGGGGCTGCTGCAGCGCGCCCATTGGAAACATCCGAAGGCAGCGTAATCGACCCAACCAGGCTCGGCGCCGCAGAGGAATTTTTGCTCCCTCACCGTCCGGCGGATGGGTTCGAGCGATTCCCGGAAAGCCGGCAGCCGCTTGTCGCGGTCGGCGGTGAAGCTTTCGAGCGACATGCCCAATCGCTTCTCCCGCGATTCCCGGAAATAAGCGCGATCCTGCTCGGCGATAACGGCGAACACGTCGGCCGCAATAAACCCCACCAGGCTGGACATCAGCAAACTGTCCACCACATGGGTGCCAAAACGGGCGAGCCCGCGAGCGCCGCCAAACAGGGAAGGTGCGTCCCTGTAAGTGTCTTCGAGATATGTCGCTATTGCGAAGGAATCGGTGACTATGCGCTCGCCATCGACCAGAACCGGCACCAACCTCTGCCCAGAGAAGGCGATCTTGTCCTTCTCACTGAACCGCACCGGCTCAGTCTGGAACGATAGTCCCTTGTGAAGCAGCGCCATCCGGACGCGCCAGCTATAAGGGCTGAACCGCCGATCGGCATCGGCGCCGGCCAGTTCATAAAGGGTGATCGCCATGCCTGTACTCCGACGTCCTATAAACTACGGAATGGCCGCCATCCCGTAATGCGCCGCTGCCGCGCCGGTCAGCGCCGCCCACATCTGGTCGCCCCAGGAAAAATGCCACCATTCATCGGGATGGCCGGCAAAGCCTTCCTCCACCATCAGCCAGTGCAGCAGCCGGCGATTGGCGCGCGCTTCCTGGTCGGAGAAGGAAAAGTTTGCCGGCTCCAGATTCTCGAAGCGGTCGCGGTTGGCCAGCGCGGTGACATCGTCGAACAGCGAGCCCATCCACAGCGCTTCACCGTCTTTCCAGCGCAAGGTCAGGTCCACCGCCGCCGCGGTGGCATGGGGCGCGGGTGAATCGGCATTGTCGGACGGCGCCGCCCAGTAACGCTCCACCTCCTCGGTCAACGCCGCGCCCGTCAGGGATGGATCGCGGCGCTGCAGCTCGCGCGGCATCCACACATCATGGAAATAGGCCTGCACTTCGCGCGGCCGCCAGGCGTCGAACAGGAACAACTCCAGTCCCGCCGAAGCAATGCGCCCGTTTACCCGCGCCAGTTTTTCCGCCGCCGTCTTGCGCAGCCACAATTTATCGGTGGCCCCCTCCACCCGGCGCCAATAAGGCGGGTTGCGGTCACTGGCATAGAAATTCTCGCCGGCAAGCCCGGCCTCACGCGCCTGGATCACGGCTTCACCGAACAGGGCATTGTTTCGAGTGATGGGGATGCGGCTGCGAAAACCCTTGCGCGCCGCGCGCGCGGGCGCCTGGTCGCCGATGGGACGGTTGCGCAATTCTTCCAGGACGCCGAAGGCGGACATTTGCGCTAGATTAAGATCATGGATCGCGAAAGCCCATACCGTCACGCCCGCCGCGCCTTCATCGCCGCCTGCGAGGCGGCGCATCTGGATACGGTGGCGCGGCTCCATCCGGCCAAAAGCCCGGACGGCAAGCCGCTGTTCATGGACTGCGCCGCCTTGGGACCGCGCGATGCCAAAAGGGCGGTGCTGGTGGTGGCGCGCGGCGCAGCCGGGTCGGATATTCTGGTGGCGTTGCTGAAGGGCGGGCTGGTCCCGCCGCCGGACACGAAACTGGTCCTGGTGCATGCCCTGGACCCCGCCGCCTTTGCCGGGGTGGCGGGCGATCCAGGATGGCCGGCCGCCATGTTGGGAGCCGAAGTGACCGAGGATTTGCGCAAGGTTCGCGCCCTGGCGGTGCTGCCGCTGGAAGAAGGCCCAGACCTTAAGCCGGTGCTGGCGGCCAGCCTGCCCGGCGCCCGGATCACGGCCCTGCCCGCCGCGCCGGACGCCGCCGCTGCCGCCGCGGCCATCGCGTCTCCCCCGAGCCGATAAAATTTCGGCAACATACTTGCGGCTGCGCACAGGCGCGCGGATGATCCGCACCGTTCAACCAACAAGGGGGTTCTTCATGCGTCTGCTTTTCGCCGCCGTCATTGCCGCTGCCGCCATCTCGCCTGTCCAGGCCGCCGACACGCCGCAGCAGGCCAGCATGAAAAGCTGCGCCGCCACCTGGAAAACCATGTCGGCCGCCGACAAGGCCAAGACCAAATATACCGATTACATGGGCACCTGCATGAAGGCGCCCGCACCGGCCGCCAGCATGGCCATAACCGCCAAGCCCGCGGCGCCGGCCGGCAGCATGGCGATGACCGCCAAGCCCGCGGCCACCGCTGCCACTTCCATGAAGATGGCGGCCCCCGCCGGCGGCGGCTCGGCCAAGTGCAAGGACGGCACCACCGTCACCTACAAGAACCGTCAGGGCACCTGCTCGGGCCATGGCGGCGTCGCCACCTGGCTGTAGTCTACCAATAAATCCAAGGAAAACGGGCTCGCTTTGCAAGGCGGGCCCCTTTTCTTTATAGCTCCGCCCTCGGCAGACGCACCCGTAGCTCAGCTGGATAGAGTGCTGCCCTCCGAAGGCAGAGGTCATAGGTTCGAATCCTATCGGGTGCGCCAGTTTTTCGCTTCGCGAAAAACTGGCGCCGCGGAGCCCGCCCGCGCGCCAGCGACTTGAGGGCGGGCGTAGCCGGCAGCAAGCACAAGTCTGGGCAGTTGCCGCGCGCTTCGCGAAAAGATGGCGCAGGCAAGGCCGGGCGCGCGACAGCGTCTTCGCCCGGCCGCGCCCGGCAACCAGCACAAATCCTGATTTGACGCCCCAAGCGCGCCCGCGCGCCAGCGACTTAAGGGCGCGCTTGGTTAGCGAGATTTCAGCCGACGCGATAAGTAATGGCGCCGCAGACAATAAGCGCCATTGCTCGCCCAGCCGCCTGACCGCAATATTGCGGCATGCTCTTTCCCGAACTTCCCCTGACCTTCGGCCTGGTCGCGGTCACGGCTTTCGCCGCTCTTGCCGCGCGGCGCTGGAATATTCCCATCTCCATTTTCCTGGTGTTGCTGGGACTGACCATCGGCTTTCTGCCCGGCATGCCGCGCATCGAGCTGCGCCCCGACCTGGTGCTGAGTCTTTTGCTGCCGCCGCTGCTCTATCGCGCCGGGGTGCAGATGAGCTGGCGCGGCTTCAAGGCCAACCTGTGGCCCATCCTGCTTCTGGCGGTGGGCGCGGTGATCTTCACCGCCGTGGCGGTGGCGGCGGTGTCGCATCTCCTGCTCGGCCTCCCGCTGGCGGTGGGCTTTGTGCTGGGCGCGGTGGTGTCCCCGCCCGACGCGGTGGCGCCCATGGCCATCGCCCGCCGCTTCGCCCTGCCCCAGCGCATTCTCACCATCCTGGAAGGCGAAGGGCTGGTGAACGACGCCACCGCCCTGATCCTGTTCAGCTTCGCGGTGGGGGCGGTGACCATGGGGCGCACCTTTTCCCTGCCGACCGCGACCGGCGAATTCCTGGCGATTGTGACGGGCGAAATCCTCTGGGGCTTGGGTGTAGGCTGGGGCGCGCTCAATCTGCGCCGCTGGGCCGGCGAACCGCGGGTGGAAATGGTGTTCGCGCTCTTGACGCCCTTCGCCGCCTTCTGGGTGCCCGAAAGCCTGGGCGGTTCGGGCGTGCTCGCCACCGTGGTCGCCGGGCTTTATGTGAGCTGGAACGGCCCGCGCTTTATCTCACCCGCCACCCGGCTGCAGGGCTTCTTCGTCTGGGACCTGGTGATCTATCTGATCGAGGGCCTGGTGTTCCTGATCACGGGCCTGCAGGCCCGGGTGGTGGCCGACACACTGGACCTGTCGCAATGGGAAAGCCTGGCGCTGGCCTGCGCCGTGGTCTGCGCCGTCATCATCGCGGTGCGTTTCATCTGGGTGTTCACCGCCACCTATATCACCCGCCTTGTGCCGTCCCTGGCGCGGCGCGATCCCTTGCCCAAATGGCAGGGCATTTTCGTCATCGCCTTCACCGGCATCCGGGGCGTGGTGTCGCTGGCGGCGGCGCTGTCCATTCCGCTGACGGCAGGCGGCGCGCCTTTTCCGCACCGGGGCTTGCTGCTTCTGATCACCTTTTCGGTGATCCTGGTGACGCTGGTCGGCCAGGGCTTCACCCTGCCCTGGGTGATCCGGCTCCTGGGCATCGCCGAGCATGGCAAGCGCGAAGCGGACGCCGACAAAAGGCGCGAGATCAGCGCGCGCCTCGCCAGCATAGACGCCGCCCTGGCGCGGCTGGATTCCCTGGAAGGGGCGGTGGCGGCGCCCGAAACCGTGGCAGCGCTGAGAAGGCGCAACGAGGACCGCCGCGCCTATTTCGTCGCCGCCTGCCAGGACCTGGAAAGCGGCGATATCAGCAATGCCGCCGCGGCGCTGCAGCTTCAGTTTGTGGATGCCGAGCGCGCCAGCATCGCCGATCTCTATTACCGCGGCGAGATCAGCGACGAAGCCCGCCGGCGCATCGAGCGGGAACTGGACTTGGAGGATTCCCGCATCCGCCACAGCGCGGAAAGTGGAGCAGCGAGAGCGCTTTAGCCGTCATCTCGTTGAAATATTGTCGCGAAAGCAAAGGGGCTTGTATTTGCCCCTATGTTGCGAGAAGGTTTGGGCACAGTTGTGAGTCGAGGAAATTATGGAAATCAAAAACGCAAATACGCGTAGATTTTCATCAAATGCACTCGATGGGGCGCGAGCAGAATCGACAATTCAACTTCGGTCGTTCTCAACGACAACCAAGGATTCGGCGTCAAATTCGCCTTCAGAGCCAGCTATAAAAAATAATCAGGGGGCTAACGCTGCGCACCCGAAAATTAAAAAAGGCGCGTAAAACTACCGCTGCCTCTTTAAAAGCTTCAATCAAGCCCAGGAAAGCTTCAGCCAAGGCTAAGTCCCCGCTTTATAGCACCGGCGACTATGCACGTTACGCTGCTGAGCCTTCAAAAAATTCTGAAAGCGCCGAGGCATACCGTTTTGAGGCGAGAAAAGACTACGCGCGCTTAATTCACTCTGCAGCCTTCAGGCGCCTACAGGGTAAAACCCAACTATTCCCCAACAACGAGTCCGATTTCTTTCGAAACAGACTTACTCACTCGTTAGAAGTTGCTCAGATTGCAAAATCTATCGCGATTAGACTCAACTCGATTGAGCCTTTTTTTGCGGGCCGTCCTCTAGATACTGATCTAATTGAGACCGCTGCGCTGGCGCATGATTTAGGTCATCCACCTTTTGGTCATAATGGAGAAGAAGCTCTCGATGGCTGTATGGGGGACTTTGGCGGATTTGAAGGAAACGCGCAGACATTGCGCATTCTTGGCAAATTGGAAAAAAAGCGCACTCTGGAAAATGCGTACAAAACGGTCAGCGATGACGGAAAGGATAGGCGCGCCGGTCTAAATCTTACCGCGCGGACGCTTGCTGCAACTTTGAAATACGACTCGGAAATCCCCCGTAGAAAGCAGGATCGGGAAAAAGATGGCGTAGTGAAGGGCTATTACCACGCCGAGCGCGAACTTGTTTCCTTTATCAAGAAGGCGGTCCTCGGTGATAAGGCGAGGCCATCGGTCGGTTCTTTCAAAACTATTGAATGTTCGATCATGGACGTCGCCGATGACATCGCTTACTCAACATATGACATTGAGGATGCATTCAAGGGCGGGTTGTTATCGCCAATCGATTTAATCGCAGCAGATACGAGTTGCTTAGAAAGCGTTGCAGCGACCGTGGAAAAGCGGCTGGCCATTTTTTATTCGGATTTAAAGCCGACACACCGTGAGTTTACGGCGGTTG
>JADMIO011283419.1_pt1 | contig 36071 bp, 38 predicted proteins | sample 8958161 | NCBI WGS metagenome assembly JADMIO01 (sample SAMN16585339, study PRJNA669376) | soil metagenome | isolation source: Crop rotation soil | place: USA: Cullars Rotation, Alabama | collected 2011
GTCGAGATACCGGAGAATCATCTTTTCGTCGTTCGCAAGGGGGCGGCGGAGGTCCTCATTCCGGCTGCGAAGACCTTCGTGACCTCGGTGGATCTCACGCGCCGCCGGATGATCGTTCGCGGGATTGAAGACTTAGTTGAGGATCGCCATGCGATGTGACATCCTGACGCTGTTTCCCGACATGGTGGCGCCGGTGCTCGGTCAAAGTATTCTCAAACGGGCACAAGAAAAAGGGCTGCTGGAGGTTCGCGTGCGCAATTTGCGTGATTATACACTCGATCGCCACAAGGTTGCGGACGACGTGCCGTATGGCGGAGGGGCCGGAATGGTGATGAAGGCAGAGCCCATCTTGCGTGCGATAGAACAGATTCAGGCCGACTGCATAGAGGCCGGCGAAGAGATTCGATTGCTGTTTCCGTCCCCTCACGGTCGTCCGTTCACGCAGACCTATGCGAGACAGCTGGCGATCGACCGACGTCGACTCGTCATCCTCTGTGGTCACTATGAGGGGGTCGATGAACGGGTGCGAGTGGCTTTGCAACCGGAAGAGGTTTCTGTCGGGGATTATGTATTGACCGGAGGAGAATTACCGGCGTTGCTGCTCATCGATGCTGCAGCCCGTTTGATTCCCGGCGTACTAGGCGATCCGGAGTCGATTGTGGAAGAGTCGTTCACGGATGCGTTACTGGAATATCCGCACTATACAAGACCGGCGGAGGTTCGAGGCATGCCCGTGCCAGAAGTGTTGCTTTCAGGACATCACGAAGCCATTCGTCTATGGCGTCGCAAAGAAGCCCTGCGAAGTACGTATCAGAGACGGCCGGATCTCTTGCAAGATCGGGTCTTAAGTCTCGAAGATCAACAATTGCTAGACGAACTTACTCGTGAAGGCGTGCCGGTCATGCCTGTTCGATGTGGGGGGGAGGGGTAGTCTCATGAATCGGTTGGAGCGGATACAACAGTCTTTCACGAAGAAGTCGGTGCCCCGTTTTCAAATTGGAGACACTGTCCGCGTACACGTGAAGGTGGTCGAAGGCGAAAAAGAACGCATTCAGGTGTTTGAGGGTGCAGTGATCGCTCGTAAAGGATTGCTGAACACGGAGACCTTCACCGTGCGCAAAGTTTCGTACGGTGTCGGCGTGGAACGAATTTTCCCACTCCATTCGCCGATCGTTACGCGTGTGGAGGTCATGCGCCAGGGCAAGGTGCGTCGGGCTAAGCTCTATTATCTCCGGGGTAAGAAGGGCAAGTTTGCCAAGGTCGAAGATCGGGAGTTCGTCGGGGGCACAAAGGGGCAACCCATGGTCACCCGTAAGGCCGAAGAGCCCGTCGGAGTCGCTGCTGCCTCGAAGACCTAATCCTATTCCCTGGTTCCATCGACCACGAGTGTCAGGTGCCCTTTCAACGGATGCATCGCGGGACCACATCGTGGGACCTACCGACGAATTTGAATTGGAAGCCAGACGGCGCGGCTATCGTTTGATTGCCGGTCTTGATGAAGCAGGACGGGGCCCTTTAGCTGGCCCTGTCGTGGCGGCGGCGGTGATCCTCCCCACTCGTTGCCGCTTGGTCGGTGTCGATGATTCCAAACAAGTCTCAGAACCCGAGCGAACCCGACTCTTCGAGGTGATAGTCCAGCGGGCACGTGGTGTCGCCGTAGGGGTTGCCACCGAGCAGGAGATCGATCACCTCAACATTTTAGAAGCGACTCGCCTTGCCATGTGTCGCGCGTTGGCATCGCTGTCTCCCCAGGCGGACTACCTCTTGATCGATGCCGTGACATTGTCGTGTTTTGCCGCTTCCTCACGCTCCATCATTAAGGGTGATACGCTGTCAATTTCGATTGCTGCCGCGTCGATCGTGGCCAAAGTCACGCGAGATCGCATGATGGTGGCATACCACCGGACCTATCCTGAGTATAATTTTCTCTCCCATAAAGGATATGGGACGGACGAGCATTTGCGACGCCTCGCCCGGCATGGTCCCTGTGCGATTCACCGGCGTACGTTCGCTCCAGTCGCACAGTTCTTACGTGGCCATGGGAGTGCGTGGTCTCTCTCACAAACTAGTCTGGACGTAGTTCCAAGGACGATTCAGTGACCCTCCTTGATCCCCGGAAATTGTTGGGGCAACGAGGAGAATCAGCGGCGGAACGATATCTGCGGCACAAGGGGTATCGAATTGTGGCACGCAATCATCGTTCGTCAGTGGGGGAACTGGACTTAGTGGCCGAGGACGGTCAGGTGCTGGTCTTTGTCGAGGTAAAGGCACGTCGGACCGATGCATTCGGAGGAGCCATCCATGCCGTTCATCAACGGAAGCAGGAGAAGTTGATCCAGTTGGCGGCTCAATATTTGGCCCATCACCACATAAAAGATCGACTATGCCGATTCGACGTCGTCTTGCTGCAAGACATGAAGGCCGTTGCCCCGCAGATCGAGCACATTCAAAATGCATTCGAAGTGTCCGGAGACGATCTACGTTGGTAAGGTGACGATGATTCAATTGATCCACGTGTCGAAGCAGTATGATCAGCGGCTGGCGCTCTCGGACGTTACCTTCGAAGTCGGCAAGGGAGAATTTGTTCTTCTCATGGGACCCAGTGGCGCGGGTAAGTCTACGTTGTTACGGATGCTTATCGGCGCTGAACGGCCCGATGAGGGACAGATCTTTGTCCATCAGAAAAACGTGACATCGCTGAGGCCGTCTGATATTCCGTATCTACGCCGCAAGGTGGGGACGGTGTTTCAAGACTTTCGGTTGTTACCGAAGAAGTCGGTATTCAATAATGTGGCCCTGCCCTTGCTGGTGCAAGGTATTTCTCCTGCCGATATTCGTCGAAAAGTCACGGAGGCGTTACGGGCAGTCGGTGTCGAGCACAAACGAGATCACCTTCCTGCGGGCCTCTCGACAGGCGAACAGCAACGGGTCTGCATTGCACGTGCGATTGTCAATGGGCCGGTCGTCTTATTGGCGGATGAACCGACTGGAAATTTGGATCCAGCCCTGACATCCGAGATTATCGAACTGTTCAAACTTATTAATGCACGCGGCACCACTGTCGTAGTGGCGACGCATGATCCCCTGGTGATGGTGCAAGTGAATCGACGGGTGCTCACATTGTCACAGGGCAGATTGCTGCCGGAACAGTGGGTGACGGGGTGAGGACAGTCTCATACTTACTCAGAGAATCCTGGGTCAATATGCGAACCAACCGGACGACGACGGTGGTCGCCATCTTGACCACGGCCTTTACCCTGGCCTGCGTCGGCATCTTCCTGTTGGTCTATGTCAATCTGCGGGCGGCAGCCGGGTGGCTCCAGGACGATATAAAGATCATTGTGTATCTTGATGAGCAACTCGCCTCTGATTCGGTTGCTCAGGTGGAGCAGCAGTTGCGGGGCGATCGTGCCGTCGCTTCGCTGCTGTTCATTTCAAAAGAGCAGGCCCTGGGAGAGTTCAAGGCACAATTTCCTTCAGAGTCTCACTTGTTGGATGGGCTAGGTCAGAATCCCTTGCCGGCCTCCTTTGTCGTCACACTGAATCCGCCGTTCCGTTCGCTGGATGCGATTAAGCGATGGGCAGAGCGGGTCAGGCAGGTCGCCGGTGTCTCCAAGGTCGACTATAATCAAGATTGGATCGATGCTCTCGCAACGGTGATTCGATCGATTGAGTTAGTCGCGATCGGTATTGGCGTGATTCTCTCGGCGGCTGCCGTCACGATTATTGCCAATACGATTCGCCTCACATTGTTCGCTCGACGGGATGAAATCGCCATCCTACGTCTCATCGGAGCGACGACCATGTTTATTCGTGTGCCATATCTCATGGAGGGCGCGGTCCTGGGCGCCTTGGGCAGCACAATTTCGCTAGCCATGCTCAAATTCATGTATGAATTGTTTCGGCAGCAAATGCGAACGACAGGACGATTTGCCGGTCTCGACAATCTCATAGCCTTTTTCCCTCCGTCAGTCTGTCTTGCACTGGTTGCGGTGGGGATGGGGCTCGGGTTTGCTGGCAGCTTCGTGTCGATAAGGCGTTTCGGCGAGGCCAAGGCATGAGATACTGGATGCTGGTGAAGACCGGAGTCGTGATCTGCGGGCTGCTGAATCTTTACGTGCCGACTGGTGCGGTAGCCGATCCGATCATCGACAAGATTGAGAAAGAACGTAAGGCCCTCGACCACCTCAAAGGTCAGATCGAAGAAAAACGCAAACAAGCTGACGAAGCGGGGAAAAAGCGAGAGTCCCTCTTGCAGGGCATTCAGACACTCGATGAACGTGTGTTGCGCTACAAACACGCGCACCAGGAGATTAGCCGAAAGCTGCGAAAGAAAGACCAAGAGATTGAGGCCATCAATACGCAACTCGCAGACTTGCGCGTGAGTGTACGAGAACGCCAGGACGCCATCCTGGCTCGACTGCGAGTTCAGTACATGGATGGCCGTTTCGGACATTGGAAAACCCTGCTTGCTTCGGATTCATATGGCGATTTTCAGCGTCGGCTCCAATACCTCTCCGCCGTATCCGAACGGGATTATGCCCTTATGGGCATGTTCCGAACCGATATGGCCCGCATGGAGCAGGCGGAGCAGCAGCGGGAAGAAGCACGGGTTGGGATGCTGTCGTACAAGCAAAGTACCGAGAAACAGTTGGCGGAGCTCAAATCGGTCAAGAAAGAAAAAAAGGTCTATCTGACGAAGATTACTCATGAAAAAGAGTCCTACGAGCACGCCCTCCAAGAATTAGAACGATCCGCGTCCCGCATCGATAGTCTGTTGCGTGAGTTGGAGCAGCGCCGCCGCATGGCAGCAGCCCGACCTCCGACCGGGGGGATTGCTCCCCGAGGGGTGAAGGGGGCACTGCCGTGGCCGGCTGATGGGAGCATCATCTCCTTCTTCGGCCGTCAGAAGCATCCGACGTTCAACACCTATGTGCAGCGTAGGGGTATCGAAATCAAGACGATTGAGGGGAGTGCCATTCATGCAGTGATGCCCGGTTCCGTCGTCTATGCAGACTGGTTGAAAGGGTACGGACTCGTTATAATCCTAGATCATGAGAATGGCTTCTTTTCGCTGTATGCCCATGCGTCCAAGATCCTGACGACAGTCGGAGCTCAGGTGGGAGCGGGGCAGGCGATCGGAGAAACAGGGGATACGGGCATGACGGGTGAAAATACTCTATACTTTGAGTTACGCCAAGGGGCGGAAGCGATTGATCCTCTCCAATGGTTGGCGAGGCGTTAGGGAACGAGAAGAGGAAAGGACAGTACATCATGGAACAGGATCCTCAACGGCGATTCTGGATGTTAGGCCCGACGGTGGTGGTGGCGCTGATCGTGGGTGTCCTGCTCGGCAAGGGGTGGGAACGGACCGGACATGCAACAGAAACTTACGAAGAATTAAAGACCTTCTCCGAGGTGCTGACCCAAGTTCAGAAGAGTTATGTCGATGAAACGAAGGTCAAGGATCTTGTCCAGGGGGCGATTCGCGGGATGCTCTCAACCCTTGATCCGCATTCGGCCTACATGACCGCAGACATGTATAAGGAAATGCAAGTTGAAACGAAAGGTGAGTTCGGGGGAGTGGGCATTCAGATCGGAGTCAAAGAAAACCGTTTGGCGGTGATTGCTCCCATCGAGGGTACCCCGGCTCATCGAGCCGGGGTTAAATCGGGCGACTTCATTACGAAGGTGAACGACGAGACAACCAAAGACCTCACGTTGATGGATGCGGTTCAGAAGATGCGCGGCCCCAAGGGTTCGAAGGTCAATCTGACGATTCAGCGAGAAGGAACTCCCGACCCACTCCAATTTACGCTGGTCCGCGATACCATTAAGATTGAGAGTGTAAAGTCGAAGGTGTTGGACAATATCGGATACGTGCGTCTGACGCAATTCCAAGAATCAACGGGACGGGATTTGAGCAAGGTGCTTAAACAGTTCAAAGAGCAGAAGCTCCAGTCGACGATCCTCGATCTACGCAATAATCCTGGCGGACTGTTGACCTCGGCCGTTGAAGTGTCCGAGCAATTTCTTCCCAGCGGCAAGTTGGTCGTCTATACCAAAGGCCGCGAAAGCAAGAAGGACGAGTGGATCTCCAAAGGTAAGGATCAAATGGACGATTCGCCCATGATTATCCTTGTCAACGAAGGGTCGGCCAGTGCATCCGAGATCGTGGCCGGTGCCCTGCAAGACTATGGGCGGGCGGTCATTGTCGGCACGACCTCGTTCGGCAAAGGATCGGTGCAAACAATTCTCCCGCTGGGGGATGGGTCTGGGCTTCGGCTCACGACTGCGAAGTACTACACACCGAAAGGGCGCTCGATCCAATCAACCGGTATTACGCCCGATATTGTCGTCAAAGCGCAGTCACCAACCATTGTCGCCAAGGCAGGTGAGACTAAGCCCGGTGAAAAGGACGGAGAACAGAAGGCCAAGTCTGCGGTGGTGCCGGGAAAAGATCAACCAGCTCAGATCGGCAAAGGTCAGGAAGACGGTACTCAGAAGAACGGCACCGCGCCGCAGCCTTCCTCTGCTGATGTCTCGAGTGATCCTTCGATGGAGCAGGATGTACAACTCCAAAAGGCGGTTGAGATGCTGAAGACATGGAAGATCTTCAAGGAACTTCCTCGTGCGTCCTAATGGGGGGCTGCTGCTGTAAGGCAATCGCGTTCAGCAGTCGCTCCTCCGATCCTGAGAACCCGGGTACTGTGCGCAGTAGGTGCGATCGTACGAGCCGTTCAAGATCGGGCAATGTCGTGATTCCCAAGCGAGTGTAGAGATAGGCTACAAGCGATTCAGACAGCCCAGGAAGCTGCGTCCAGGCCTTCACCGGTTCCGGGAGTGGGGTTCTCAAAGTTTCGTAGACCTGGATCGTTCCGGTCCTGAGAAATTCTTCAATCTTGTCCGCCAGGTCTCGGCCGATTCCATCAAGTTCTTCCAGCGCATGCCGTGTGGCGACATCTGCAATGTCTTCCTCCAAGACTTCAATGGTATCCGCCGCTCTTCGATAGGCTCTGATCCGATAGGGATTCGCCCGCTGGACTGCTAATCGCTCCGCCATAGACCGAAAGATCGCTGCAACTTGCCGGTTATGTCGTGGGGTGGATATCATAGGTCGTGCTGATGCTATTTTGCCGGGATCAGGGGTGCGGGGCAAGGGGCCGGCCTTTTCGATTGATTGACATTCTGAATTCCGCTCTCCTAGGATAACTGACGATGGCCAAATTGATCCAGATTCACGTGAACGGCGAGCAGCGAAGCTGTCGAGCTGATGCCACCGTGGGTGATTTGTTACGGGAACTTGCCATCAAGACTGAGCGTGTAGCGGTGGAGTTGAATTTGGAAATTATGGATCGCGGCGATTTCGATCACCGAAATCTGAAACAGGGAGATCGAGTGGAGGTCTTGAGTTTCATCGGCGGCGGTGCGCCACTGGATTTTTGGGGCAAAGCAGGCTGCAGAGAATCGATTTTGAGTTACTACAAGGTCGATGGACTGGATATATGATTCGCAAATAAATGTCCAATCAGGATGCTCAAAATGGCCGCTGGTCTCACCCGCCCAACCCCGGCGCGTCGGGGTTGGGCGGGTGAAAAGATCGACTTTTTCAGCATCATGCCAGGGAGGGGGTTCATCCATGCAGACCGATCGCTTGATTATTGGCGGCTATGAGTTTACGTCCCGGTTGTTTGTTGGGACCGGGAAGTACAAGGATTTTGTCGAAACCAAAAAGGCTATCGAGGCATCGGGAGCTGACGTGGTGACAGTGGCGGTACGGCGCGTGAATATTACTGATCGCTCGAAGGAAAATCTCCTCGATTATCTCGACCCGAAGAAGTACACCATTCTTCCCAATACTGCCGGCTGTTACAACGTAGAAGACGCCCTGCGGTATGCTCGGTTGGCCAGGGCCGCCGGCGTGTCTGATTTGATTAAACTCGAAGTGCTCGGTGACGAGAGAACGCTCTTTCCGGATACGGCTGGGTTGATCGAAGCGGCCAAGATTCTCGTCAAGGAAGGATTTACAGTGTTGCCCTATACGAATGACGATCCCATAGTGGCTCAGAAACTCGTTGACATTGGATGCCCCGCCGTCATGCCGTTGGCGGCGCCGATTGGATCGGGACTTGGTATCCGCAATCCGTACAATTTGAAGATCATCATGGAAATGATTAAGGTGCCGATCATTGTTGACGCCGGCGTCGGGACAGCGTCAGATGCGGCCCTCGCGATGGAGTTAGGGGCGGATGCGGTACTCATGAACACGGCCATTGCCGGAGCCCAAGATCCTATTGCCATGGCCGAGGCGATGAAGTATGCGGTGCTTGCAGGCCGGCTTGCCTACAAGGCAGGGCGGATCCCGCGAAAATTGTATGCGACAGCCAGTAGTCCCATCGAAGGGATGCTCTGACGAGATGCTGAAAACGTCCGCCAGCTTCGTTCTTAGCTCATCGAAATCCTCAACGGGGACCCGGCCGCCTCACCACTCGGTCGCGCGCACAAACGTGGTGCTTCTTATTCGTCGCACCGTGCGCCCCGGAGGGTACGCCTCCGGTTTCGATTCGCCTGCGGCCTTGCCTGGGAAAAGGCGCGTCTCGGCGCGACAAGGTTGGGCGGGTGAGAAGTCCGAACGTTTTTTGCATCCCGCTCTGCACTCTGATCCAATGCTTCCCTGATGCGGGCACTCTCGAGCCGTCTTCTTGTCGTCACGGATCGTCATCAGACCAACGGGCGTCCGTTGGTTCCCCTTCTGCAACAGGTGCTCAGAGCGGCGGTACCCATTGTCCAACTCCGTGAGCGTGATCTTTCAGCCAAGGAACTCGTGACGCTTGCCCGTGAGGTGCAGGTTGTCACAGCCGTACATAAATCCCACCTTCTCATCAATGACCGGATCGATATCGCATTAGCGCTGGAAGGAGTCGGTGTCCATTTGCGGAGCAACAGCCTGTCCGTTTCGGTCGCACGGCAATTGCTGGGAGCACAACGTCTTCTGGGTATTTCTGTACATACGGTGGAGGAGGCCATCCAGGTAGAGTCGCAGGGCGCGGACTACATCGTCCTTGGCCCGATCTACGAGACACCATCGAAAAAGATGTTCGGTCCGCCGCTCGGCATTCACACTCTTGAGAAGGCCTGTCGACTGGTCCGCATCCCCATTTTCGGAATTGGCGGAGTGACCGCGGTTCGTGCGCATGAAATGCGGCGCGCCGGGGCATTCGGTGTGGCGGTCATCACGGCGATTCTCGGCGCGGCCGATGTGGAATCGGCGACGCGCGAGTTACTCGAGGCCGTGACATTCGTGTCGTGACATAGTCACGTACGATCCTCTCGGTGCAAGATGCCGGCGTCCGGTTGACCCTCTCAGGAACGGATGATAGAATCCGCGCAGACAAGGACTTCTCGATTCAGCAAGGGGTTTAGCGTTCTTTGAGCGGCGCCATGGACGGCAAGAAAGAAAGTCCGAGTCGATTCCGGTCTCTCCGAGATTCCGTCACGCACATCACGAAGCGATTGACTGAAGGAGAAGCGGACGTGGCACAACGTAATGACGAACATGTTCGCGAAGTTGAAAAGCTTCGTGTACAGATTCAGTCGATGGAAGAAGAAATCCGCCGGCTGTACCAATCCCGCTATCAGCTCGACCAAGCAACCAAGCAGAACGAAAAGCTTGTCTCGACGCTTCAAGAAGCGAAGGTGCAGATCGAGGCATTGCGCGCCGAAGTTGAAAAACTGACTGCGCCTCCCTCAGCCTATGCCATCTTTTCGAGTCTCAATGCCGACGGAACTGGAAATGTTTATGTATCCGGACGAAAGATGAAAGTCAGTCTGCATCCGTCGATAAAGGGAAGTGCGATGCGGAAGGGGCAGGAAGTGGTTTTGAACGAAGCATTGAATGTCATTGAGGTCAAGGGTTTCGATATTCAGGGCGAAGTCGTGCGGCTCAAGGATGTGCTTGAAGGAAATCGCGCTCTGGTGACACTGCATTTTGACGAAGAAAAGGTGGCAGAACTCGGCGACCCGCTGCTGACTGAACATCTGAGTGTCGGCGACCATCTGCTCTATGACACTCGCTCCGGCTATGTCGTCGAAAAGTTGCCGAGGTCTGAAGCGGAAGAATTGGTATTGGAAGAAGTACCTGATGTCGACTATGAGCATATCGGCGGGTTGCAGCATGAGTTGGAACAAGTCCGCGATGCGGTGGAGTTGCCATTTCTTCATCCGTCCTTGTTTTCAGAGTACAAGTTGAGTGCTCCCAAAGGGGTCTTGCTCTATGGACCACCGGGGTGTGGAAAGACGTTGATTGCCAAGGCCGTTGCAAATTCCATTGCGAAGAAACTCGGGCATCTTACCGGTAAAGAAATACGGAGCTATTTTTTGCACGTGAAGGGCCCGGAGTTGCTCAATAAATATGTCGGTGAATCAGAGCGGCAAGTCCGGGAAGTCTTCAAGAAGGCCAAAGAACGAGCGGCAGACGGTAATCCGGTCATCGTATTTTTCGACGAAATGGATGCGCTCTTCAGAACCCGAGGCACCGGGATCTCCTCCGATATCGAATCGACGATCGTTCCGCAGTTTCTCTCGGAAATCGACGGGATGGAACGACTCCGCAATGTCATTGTGATCGGAGCCAGCAACCGACAGGATCTCATCGATCCGGCTGTCCTCCGTGCCGGACGGTTGGATGTCAAGGTCAAGGTGGGCCGTCCCGATGCAGTGGCGGCCAAGGATATTTTTTCGAAATATCTGAGCATCGATCTGCCGTTTTCGGAAGAAGATTTAACACGCCATGGTGGAGACGCCAAGGCCCTGGTCGACCAGATGATCGATCTCACGGTTGGGGCGATGTATGCGTCCTCGGAAGAGAATAAGTTCATCGAAGTCACCTATGCGAATGGTGAGAAAGAAATCCTCTACTTCAAGGACTTCGCGAGCGGTGCGCTGATCGAAGGTATCGTATCTCGCGCAAAAAAGTTTGCCGTCAAGCGGGCGATCGCGACCGAAGGCCGCGGCCTTCGGTCCGAGGACTTGATCCGCGCTATCCGAGAAGAGTTTAAGGAACATGAAGACCTGCCCAATACGACGAATCCTGACGATTGGGCAAAGATCTCAGGAAAAAAAGGCGAAAAGATCGTGCATCTTCGGACGATCAGCGGAGGTCCGGACGACTCGCGTCAGATCGAAACCATCACGACAGGCCACTATCTTTAACAGCCTGCGGAAAGCCCAATTTGCACGGTAGAACGACATGGGCTGACACATTTGGGACAAGAGGAGCACACATTCGCAGGACGCTGAAAAAGACCTTCCAGCAAGGCTGCAGTAAGTGAAGGGGCACGGCGTACGCTTTGGTATGTTGAGCTCAGAGTGATGCGAGACCATTGCTGGAAGGCTGTTTGAGCATTTTACAAAGACGTTGTACAACATGCAGGAACCTACCTCGCTGACTACGCCCCGTATACTGGGAACAGAAACAGAATTCGGCATCGCGTCGCGCGATCCAGCCGCCGCAGACCCTGTCTCCAATTCCATTGCGGTGATCGGCCACTATCCGGGCGTGACGGCTCCTCAGGCTGTCTGGGACTATGAAAATGAAAACCCGCTGCTCGATGCGCGTGGGTTCGAGGTCGAAGGGGAACGGGAACGGCCCAATCCTGAGTACAATCGCCAGTTGAACAAGGTGCTGACAAATGGAGGTCGTCTCTATGTCGACGGCGCCCATCCTGAATACTCCACGCCGGAGTGTACCAATCCACGAGAAATCGTGGCCTTCGAACGAGCCGGCGAGCGAATTCTCTCCCAGTGTCTCGAGCAGATGGTGCGCGTCACTGGACGAAATCATTGTGTTCTGTACAAGAACAACTCGGATGGCAAGGGGAACAGCTACGGCTATCACGAAAACTATTTGATGTCTCGCGCCGTCCCCTTCGAGCGCATTGTCAAGGTCTTGGCGCCGTTCTTTGTGACACGCCCCATTTTTGCCGGGGCCGGAAAAGTCGGCGCAGAGAATCAGACCAGTCCTGCAGATTATCAGATCTCACAGCGTGCGGACTTCTTCGAATGTCTTGTCGATCTCAATACGATGGTCAGGCGCCCCATCGTCAATTCACGGGATGAACCGCATGCGGAACATGGAAAGTACCGGCGGCTGCACGTGATCGTCGGGGATGCCAACATGGCGGAACTGTCAACCTACCTCAAGGTCGGTACGCTGGGCATTGTGCTCGATCTGCTCGATGCCGGGGCGGATCTTCCGCAGTTCGAGTTGGACGATCCGATCCGAAGTATCAAACAGGTGTCCCGCGATTTGAGCATGAGGGAGTCGCTTAAACTGACGGGAGGCCGCTCGACCACGGCGGTGGCGATTCAACGAGCCTATCTGAAGGCTGCTATGGGATACTATGCCTGTCGTGATCTCTCTCAAGTCACGAAAGACGTTCTGGTCCGATGGGAAGACGTGTTGGATAAACTGGAGCATGATCCTCGTCTTTTGGTGCGTGAGCTGGATTGGGTCGCGAAGCGCCAGATGATGGAATCCTATATGGAGCGGAAGGGCTGCGGGTGGGACGACCCCCGGGTGCGTCTGATGGATCTTCAGTACCACGACGTCCGTCCTGACAAGGGACTTTATTTTACGCTTGAACGCAGTCACCTGATCGAGCGAATCGTCCAAGACGTGGAGATCGCGCGAGCAGAGTTCACCCCGCCTCAAGGGACGCGCGCCTATTTCCGCGGACGATGTGTCAGCAAGTTTGCGAAGTCGCTTTACGGGGTCAGTTGGACCTCGGTACTCTTCGACGTCGGCAACAACCAGGTCAAGCGGGTGCCTTTGATGGACCCGCTCAGAGGGACGGCGTCGTTGACAAGTGACCTCCTCGATCAGGTCGAGACCGTCGACGCCTTGCTGGCGAAGCTCAAGGCTTGATGCCCAAGGACGCCTCGCGATTCACACCATGAAATTGCCATTTCTGCCCAACGCCGACGGCCCGAGTTTTTTCGACTTTTTGACTCAACATCATCCCATGCTGACTCCAACCGGCCGCAGTGGCTTCTTACAACCCCAGGCTTCGGCTGAACCGATGCGTGGGGCCGGCTCGATGAACGTTCCGCAGGCGACGACTGTTCTAGCGATCAAGTATCAGCAGGGTGTGGTAATTGCCGGAGATCGCCGAGCGACAGAAGGATTTCAAATTGCCGAACGCCGAATCGAAAAAGTCTTCAAAATCGATGAGTATTCCGCGATGGCGATCGCCGGCGCTGCCGGTCCCTGCATCGAAATGGCCAGGCTGTTCCAAGTCGAACTGGAGCATTACGAAAAATTAGAAGGGGTTCAACTGTCTTGTGAGGGGAAAGCCAACAAGCTGGGACAGATGGTCAAGGCCAATCTGCCGATGGTCTTTCAAGGGCTTGTCGTCATGCCGCTCTATGTGGGCTACGATCTGAAGCGCGGTGAAGGCCGCATCTTCAAGTACGATCTCGCGGGTGGCCGGTATGAAGAATCGGATTACCATGCGATAGGATCAGGAGGAAAGGATGCACGCAATGCGATGCGGGAGCATTTCCTCAAAACCTTGGCTGAACTGGACGCGCTGAAATTGGCCCTGTTGGCTCTCTACAATGCCGCTGACGATGATGTCGGAACCGGAGGGCCTGATCTCGTGAGGGGGATTTACCCCACCGCGAAAATTGTGAACGCGGCCGGCATTACCGATATTCCAGACCAACAGATCCGTGGCATCTATGACGGGTTGATCGCGACCCGTCGCTCTCAGGGGAATTAGACATGCCGATGCCCTATTACGTCTCGCCCGAGCAGATGATGCAGGATAAGGCGGAGTATGCCAAAAAAGGCATCGCCAAAGGTCGCTCCATTATCGCCATCGAATATGTGAATGGTATTCTTCTCGTCGCGGAAAACCCCAGCGCCTCGCTGTATAAGATCTCAGAGATCTATGACAACATCGCCTTCGCGGGAGCCGGCAAATACAGCGAGTTTGAAAATCTCCGGAAGGCCGGCATCAGACATGCGGATCTCAAGGGATTTATGTACAGCCGTGAAGATGTGACAGCCCGCTCTCTCGCCAACGGGTATTCCCAGAGCCTCGGCACTATCTTCAGCCAGGATTTGAAGCCATTGGAAGTGGAAATCTTGGTGGTGCAGGTAGGACACAATGGCCAGTCCAATGAGATCTATCGCATATCCTTTGACGGAAGCATCATCGACGAACGTGCCTTTGCAGTGATCGGAGGAAAATCCGAGGCTGTGCAGGCCTTGCTGAAGGAGAAAGGATTCACACAACCTCCTGATCTCAGGGCCGCTCTCGCGCTCTGTATCGCCGCACTTGACCAGATTGGCAACCAGAAACTCTCACTGGAGAGTTTGGAAGTGGCGGTTCTGGATCGTTCCCGCGACGGGAGAAGATTCCGTCGGTTTTCGCCGGCGGATACCAATCAGCTCCTCTCCACTTAAGTGTCTGTCTAGTCCATTCGGTCTATTCAGTCTATCTTGTCTGATCGGTCTATCTCACTTATTTGGTTGTTGACCTTCTCCGGATCAAACCACAAGACAGACCAGATAGACCAGACCAACCAGACAGACCGCGGCTGCGGATCATGTCCTTCTGTTGAAGAACCCTGGGCTGGCTGCTATTCTGTTTGTACTAGCATGCTGCAACCCATTCCCCTGAGACGGCGGATCTTCGGTTTGGAGAATGAGTATGGGCTCATTTTTTCTCCCAACGGGCGAGTCTATCTACCGATGGAGAAGGTATTGGGGTATATTTTTGAAGGTCTCATTCCGAACAGTTGGCCCTCCAACGCCTTCCTGGTGAATGGCGCCCGGTTCTACCAAGACACAGGCTGCCACCCTGAGTATTCTACTCCCGAGTGCGACAACATTCTTGATCTCGTTATTCACGACAAAGCCGGTGAGCGACTGCTTGAAGCCTGCCTGCCGGCGGCTGAAGAACGATTGCGTGAAGAAGGTCTGTCCGGAGAAATTTACATTTTCAAGAACAATACGGACTCGCTCGGCAACACCTACGGATGTCATGAAAATTTCCTCATGCGTCGCGATGTTGATTTTTGGAAGGTCACAGAGCAGCTCATTCCCTTCTTCGTCACGCGCCAGATCTATAGCGGAGCGGGAAAAGTTCTGAAGGTATCCGGGAAACCGCAATACTTCATCTCGCAACGTGCACAACACATTCACGAAAAGACCTCCTCTTCGACAACCTCCTCGCGCAGTATCATCAATACCAGAGATGAGCCGCATGCCGACGCGGAACGTTACCGGCGGCTCCATATTATCGTCGGAGATTCCAATATGTCGGAGTTCGTCACGTTTTTGAAGGTCGGGACGGCGGCATTGGTGCTGTCTATGATCGAGGAAGGCTATGCAGTCCAGGGGATGGAATTCGAGGATCCCGTCAAGGCTATTCGGGAGATTTCGCGCGATCCCACCTTGAAGCGCAAGATCAAGCTGGACGATGGTCGCCAAATGACGGCTGTCGAAGTTCAACGGGTTTATCTGGATCGAGCGCAGGAATACCTCGCACAGCAGGCGCACGATCCGATCCTCGACGATGTCTGGCAACGATGGGCCATGGTGTTGGATAAGCTCGAAGAGGATCCGATGCAGCTCGTGCGCGAAATTGATTGGGTGACCAAGCGCCATCTGATCCAGTCGTATATTGATAAGAAGGGTTGCGGTTGGGATGATCCCCGCGTGTTCTTGCTCGACCTCCAATTTCATGATGTCAAGCGGACGCGCGGGTTGTACTATCTAATGGAGTCCCGTGGATTGATCGAACGGGTGGTGGAGGAGGAAGCGGTGCAACGGGCCATGTCCACTCCGCCTCAGACTACGAGAGCGAAGGTACGAGGCGATTTCATCCGGTTTGCCCGGGCAAAGAATCGGTCCTATACGGTCGATTGGACCTATTTGAAGCTCAATGGCTACTGGGAAGAAACGATCCTTTGTATGGATCCATTCAGCGCAGTGAATCGCCGGGTGGACGAGCTGCTCTCGCAGGTAGCAGGGCTCAGGTTTTACAGATGATGACCACAAACCTCACACAACCCCATGTGCGGGTTTCATGGCTGGACCGAACGCTGATTGCTGCCGTCGTATTGCTGTCCAGCATCTTTCCCGTCGAGTTGTTTTCCAATACGCCTCCTGCGCCGAGAGGTAGCGATGGGCAATACAGCGGCAAGCAGGGGCAGGTGCTGGTGGTCAAGGTGAAGGGCGAGGAGCAGGCCACGGAGGTGAAGGGGGCGTTTCTGAAACGGACGATTCCATTTTTCCGGGAGTTCAGACCTGACGAGCCGCCTGGCTATATCGGGTTGCTTGGGATCGACATGCAGGACGAACCGGGGACCTATGAACTCGCTGTGGAAGTCAAGCAGGGCGAGCAAGCGAAGCGGTTGAGCTTCAATGTCTTGGTGGCCAAAGAGAAGTTTGCCGTCGAACATCTGACGCTACCAAAAGACAAGGTCGACCTGGATGAAAAGGCCGTGGCACGTTGGAAGGCAGAGCAACAGGAAGTACAGCAGGCGCTCGCCGAGAACTCACGCCTGAAATTATGGCACAGCAATTTTGTGGAGCCGGTGAATGGTAAGCGCACCGGTATCTTCGGCAGCGTGCGGGTTATGAACGGCCAAGCGCGCAATCCGCATAATGGAGAGGATATCGGCGCGCCGCTGGGGGCCGAGGTCTCCGCTACAAACGACGGGATTGTCCGCATCACCGTGGATCATATTTTCTCCGGTAAAGGCATCTTTATCGACCATGGTCTGGGGTTCTATACGATGTATTTTCACTTATCTGAAGTCTTGGTCAAAGACGGAGACTTGGTCACGGCTGGTCAAATCATCGGCAAGGTGGGAGCGACCGGCCGCGCCACCGGCCCGCATCTCCACTGGGGCGTCAAACTCAACGGTGCCCGTGTGAATCCCTATTCGCTGCTCGATCTGCCGCTCAAGAATGGGATAGTGCGAACCGGAACGATTGCCACACCAGCCTCCGAAGCCGCGCCTGCTCCGTAACAATACCAGTCGAACGACCAGGGTCATCCAGTACTCGCACCGCCTGCTCCCGCCTTCCTGCCCCGTAGCATATTCTGGATCACCACTCCTAGTGGCTCGCGCCTCCTCCCACCATTCCATTCAATAGATTCGGCAGGTTCTCGGCCTCGGGGTGGTTCTTCATTGAATCGGTGATGTCGTCGAGTAAAGGACCGGATTCAGGGTTGAGTCCGCGTAGTTTCTGTTCTAAATTGCCCGCCTTCAAGTCTTCGCGCAGTTGGGTGTCGGTCAGTTTTCCTTCCTTCAAGTCCTGCTGAATGATCTTGCCCAGGGCTTCCACCTTCTTCATCGTTTCAGGCGGCAATCCATTTAGGAGCTGGAGAATTTCGGCTTGGTGCTGTCCGTCAAGCGGGAGCTGAGCCTGGGCTGTGCTGCCGAATACGATACAGATTCCCAGGATTAGCAGGCTGGTGAGTATCCGCATGATGATCCTCCGTGCAACTGGTTAAGATGTTATTGGCGCCTTTAGAGTAGTACCGCATAGCGAGATTGTCAGCAAAATCTAGCAATCTACTGAGAAGTCCAAGTTTGTCTATTTGGTCTATTCGGTTCTTCTGGTCTATCTGGTCGAGCAGGCTGACGTGGTTCATCTGATGAATCCATTCAACCAAACAAACCAGATAGACCAGACAGACCGGGCTACTAGTTCGATTCGATACTCGACGGAGTTTTGTTGAGTACTGTGGCGGTGGCGCGCGAGAGGGTTTCGTCGTGTGTGTGGTCGAGGGTATACACGCGAAATTGGACCAAGCGGGTAGGCAGGAGGTCGAGGAATTCTTCTAATGGTTCGGTTGAGATGCCTTTGGTGCCGGGATCATAGACATAGAGAGGGCTGCCGCGGCGGTCCTTCGGGTCTGGGCGTGGGTCGAGCGGCGCCATGTCGACACGGAACTCCACTTTTTGAAGCCGTGCCGGCAATTCTTTTTTGATTTGTTCTTCGAAGTGCTCCTGGCTGGGAAAGTCCATGCCGCGTTCCTGTCCCTTTTCCTTGAGCACGGCGCTGTAGGCCATTTTCCATTTGACGTCGCGTCCGAGAATGCGCTGCCATTCTGCAGAGAGGCGCCGTTCGGCGGCATGGCGGGAAGTCTTCCATCCCCGTACCTGTTCAAGCAGGGACCAGTCGGTCAGCGTCAAGTACTCGTCCATCTTCTTGCGGGGATCGTGGGGAAACACGAATTTCATGGTGTCGCCGAAGATGTCGCGAAGGTGGATGTCGATCGCGCGCGTGGTCCGGTGATAGTAAACATTGGAATAGAGATACATGCGGGTGTTGAGGAACATCTGCAGGGCCGGAAGGCCCGTCTTATGGATCGTAAATCCCTTGTCCGTGATGATTGTGTAGTGAATAAGTCTGGAAAGATCGACCGGGCCGACCGCCACGCCGCACATATAAGAGTCACGCAGAACATAGTCGAGGTTGTCCGCGGTATAGCTACCGGAAATGACCGGTTGAAGCATGTTGAGCCATCGGGGTATCCGTGAGTTATCTTTGCTTTTTTCCTTGAGTATCACATGAGCGATTTGATCGGGGTTAAGTTCCTCACCTTTGGCGAATGGGCCGGATGGGCTGCGCCGGATCTTTCGTATGATCGGACCGAGATGGTCGCGGATGATGATCTGCCCGAGTTTTTCGTGGCTGGCATGAAAGGCATGTAAATAGTTGTCGTCGAAGAAATGGCAGAAGGGGCCGTGGCCAATGTCATGCACGAGCGCGGTCACGCGGAGAAACTCCTCAACATAGTTCGCCGATGGAAGCTCCTTGACGGCTTTTTTGAGAAACGGATAGAGATGCCGAGCAAAGCGGCCTGCCACATGCATGGTGCCGAGCGAGTGAACGAAGCGGGTGTGCTCCGCTGAGGGGTATACCCAGCGAGCGCTTTGGAGTTGATAGATGTATCGGAGGCGTTGGACCCAGGGGGAGTCAATCAGGTCCTTCTCCGTCCGCTCGTGCGGGTCTGCAACGGAGAAGGGTACGGTGAAGGACACGTATTGGTGGATCGGGTCGGCGATCAACGCAGATCCGTCATATGGAGCCATGGAGAGATGTTCGAATTCAGACATGGCAAAAGTTATCTTAGCGTACATCTTGCGGGGGCGGCAATGGCTCTGTCCGACGTGGTGGGTGCGATTGCCGATATTTGGTGACGAAAAAGTAGGCGAGTGGATAGGCGATCGCCGCGCCGAGGAGGCTCAGGACAAATCCGCCAAGAAAGAACGGTGCGGCGTAGGGCATGACTTGTTCATAGATCGCGCGGAAACTCACATCATGCCAGTCGAAGGTAGGGCTCTCCGATCGTCCGAGCAAGAGTGCACCGACCCAGTAGGTGGCGCCAAGGATCGGAACCAGGGTCCAGGGATTATTGAGAAAGGCACCTACCATGAGTGCGAGAAGATTGAGGCCCAATGCCCAGGATAAGAACAACACCAGTACAGTGTGCAATCCATAGACAGGTGAAAAACCGATAAACACTCCGATGGCGAAGGCTAGCGCGGTTCGCTGCGGCGATTCCTGCAGATGGAGGACCTGTTTCAGCAGTGATCGAAATGAAGGGACCGTGGCCATGGAAGTCGCCGATGACTTGGTTACGTGAAATGCTCATAACTGGTATTGATCAACCGATGACGCTGTCCGTGCGGGGACAGGGCCTGCATTCCGAATCGATGGGGGTGAATGTTCCCAATGCAGGTCAGAGAGAATTCTTGCTCAAGGGCCATCCGTTCGAGTCGTGGGCGCTGTCGTGGCGCTACGGTAAAGAGCAATTCATAATCTTCGCCTCCGGTCAGCGCGAGATTCAACGGGTCTCGCTTTCGGGAGGCTGCATAGGCACGGCAGGCCGGTGATAACGGGAGGGCGCTCAGATCAATTTCTGCTCCGACGTGGCTTTCCTCACAGATATGACGGAGGTCACCGGAGAGGCCATCAGAAATATCAATCGCGGAGGTCGCAAAGTGATGGGCACTGAGCCACCGGCCTTCCGCGATGCGTGCGATTGGACGCAAGTGTCGTTCGATGAGAAATTTCCTGTGCCTCGGCGAAAAAGTCGCAGCCCATGGGTCATGTTTCGTACGGCCGGGCGGTTCATTCAAGAGTTTCAGACCGGCCAATGAGTCGCCGAGTGTGCCGGTGACGTAGAGGAAATCTCCGGTTCGTGCGCCGTGCCGAAACAGGGCTTTGCGGGGAGGGACCATCCCGATCAGCGTCACGCTGAGGAACCATCCGCCGTCTGAAGCCGACGTATCTCCGCCGATGAGTTGTACACGATGTGGGCGGCACGCGGCCATCATTCCACGGTACAGCTGATGAACATGGCGGTTGGTGCCGGTACGGGGAATGGCTAAGGCGACGAGTAGATATTGTGGAGTTCCTCCCATCGCTGCGACGTCGCTGAGATTGGCGGTTGCCGCGCGGAAACCGATGTCAGCCATGGTGGCGGTTCCGAGGTCGAAGTGGACACCTTCTGTCAAGAGGTCAGTGGTCAGCACTGCCCATTCGCCGGCTCGTGATGTGATGACAGCGGCATCATCGCCGATCCCTTGAATGACCGAGGGGGCGTGCCGGCCATGGCGGCGCTGGAGGTCTCGAATGAGATCGAATTCATTGATCGTGGGACGGGCCTTCGTGCGGACCGTGGAGGCCATGCTAGCAAATTCCTGAAAAGCCATCCTGACTAATGGTGAAATCAACGAAAACGGGGATATGCTCGTGTGGAATATCCGAGAACGATGGGACGGGGGTCCAATCCGTCAAGGTCTTGTGTTTCTCGCATGTCTTGCACGTCATGCGCCATAGCCTCTGATGGACTATTTTAATGTCCTGCTAGGGGATGTTGCGGGGGAGGCGCTGTCATATTGGCTGCATGCATCGGCAGGGAGCGAGCCGCTCGCCCTGTCTTCGCACGTGTGGCTTGCCCGTCTGACGTGTAGATTTCGAGCCCCGCCGAAGGGTGACCTTCATCACATCATCCATCGTGTCCGCAAAGACAAGATGGATTCCCTTCAAAATGTGCTTGGGAATCTCATCGAGATCCTTCTTGTTGCGTTTTGGCAGAATCACGGTAGTCAGTTTGGCCCGTTTGGCCGCCAACAGTTTTTCCTTCAACCCTCCGATGGGGAGCACTCGCCCTCGGAGCGTGATCTCCCCGGTCATAGCCAGGTCTCGGCGTACCGGAATTTGCGACAACGTCGAGGCGATGGCAATGGCCATGGTAATGCCTGCCGACGGCCCGTCCTTGGGAATCGCCCCGGCCGGTACATGGATATGGAGATCCTGAGAGGTGAAGGCATCGGGATTGATGCCGAGGGTGCGCTCGCGCGACCGGACGTAGCTCAAGGCGGCTTGCGCAGATTCCTTCATCACGTCACCGAGTTGACCGGTAAGAGTCAATTGTCCCTTGCCCTTCATGGCCGTAGCCTCGATATAGAGGACATCGCCGCCGGATTCCGTCCAGGCTAACCCGGTAGCCACACCGATTTCATCCGTCTCCAGTTCTTCCTCGGGCACGAACTTTGGGACGCCAAGATAGGTGTGCAGGTTGGCCGAATTGACAGGGAACCCTACACCCTTGCCTTCCGCCACTTTCTTCGCAACCTTTCGCATGACATTCGCGATTTCGCGCTCAAGGTTTCGGACGCCGGCCTCCCGCGTATAGTTGGTAATGATCTGACGGACCGCTGGCTCGGCGATGCGGACATGTTTTTCGGTGATGCCATGCTCGTTGAGTTGTCGAGGGATCAAGTATTTCTGAGCAATGCCCAGCTTTTCTTCTTCGGTATAGCCGGGGATGCCGATCACTTCCATACGGTCTCGTAAGGCGGGCAAAATGGGGTCGATCAGATTCGCCGTGGTAATGAACATGACTTCTGTCAGGTCGAAAGGCACGCCCAGGTAGTGGTCTGTGAACGAGTTGTTCTGTTCCGGGTCGAGCACTTCGAGCAAGGCGGCGGAGGGGTCTCCGCGAAAATCCATTCCAACTTTGTCGACTTCATCCAGCATGAAGACCGGGTTATTGGTGCCGGCTTGCTTCATGCCTTGAATAATGCGGCCGGGGAGCGCACCGACGTAGGTGCGTCGATGGCCACGAATCTCGGCCTCATCGCGGACGCCGCCCAGACTGATGCGGACAAATTCGCGGCCGAGTGCGCGGGCGATCGACTTTCCGAGAGAGGTTTTCCCGACGCCTGGAGGGCCGACAAAACAGAGAATCGGACCCTTCATTTTGTCTTTCAGCTTCCGCACCGCGAGATACTCAAGGATGCGTTCCTTGACTTTCTCCAGATCGTAGTGGTCCTCGTTGAGCACTTTGGCGGCAGCCTTGAGGTCAAGATTGTCCTTAGAAGACTTGGACCATGGCAGTTCCACAATCCATTCGATATACGTCCTGACGGTTGCAGACTCGGCGGTATCCGGATGCATTTTCTCCAGGCGCTTGAGTTGCTTTTCAGTTTCCTTCAGCACCTTTTCCGGCATCTTCAATTCAGCGATTCGCTTGCGAAACTCGGTGATTTCCTCCGCGCGTTCGTCAAGCTCCCCCAGCTCTTTTTGAATGGCTTTGAGCTGTTCGCGCAAGAAGTATTCGCGTTGGGTCTTGTCCATCTCCCCTTTGGCTTGCGCCTGAATCTTATGTTGCATGGAGAGAACTTCAATTTCTTTGCCGAGGATCTCGCTCACATGCCGGAGGCGTTTGATTGGATCAATGACCTCCAGGACGGCCTGGGTCACTTCGACTTTGAGGCCAAGATTGGACGCGACCATGTCGGCAAGTCGCCCGGGGTCTTCGAGATTCTCAATGACGATCATCACGTCCGGGATCAATACTTTGCCGAGACTCACGATCCGTTCAATCTGTTCCTTAACCGTCCGCATGGCTGCTTCGGTTTCCAGAGCGGTGCTCGCCGGCTTGTGTTCAATGAGTTTGTCGATACGCACGGAATAATAGGGCTCAGACTGAATGTAACCCCCTATCTTGGCTTTCGAGAGCCCCTGTACGAGAATTTTTATACGTTCATCGGGCAATTTCAGCATCCGCATGATGATACCGACAGTCCCGACGGTATGGATGTCATCGGGTGAAGGATTTTCGACGTCCAAAGCCTTTTGTGTTGCGAGAAAGATCATTCGATTGCCGGCTAACGCGGCCTCAATCGCTTTGATCGACATTTCTCGCCCGACAAACAGTGGGAGGACCATATAGGGGAAGACGACAATGTCTCGGACCGGCAACAGCGGGAGCTGGTCGGGGATTTCAATGTTCTGAGGTGGTTGCAAATCTTGTTCGGTCGAGTCGTTCATCGATTGGATCTCTGCTCGTGCTGATTAATCTTTCCGCGATGCTGCTGCTCGGCGCCCTCCGGAAGACCGCATCCGGTTCTGCAAATAGTCGCCGAAGTCCTGTCCCAAGGCGGGGTTTTTGAGAGCGAACTCGACGGTCGCAATGAGAAATCCTAACTTGTCTCCGGCATCGTATCGCTGTCCCCGCACTTCAAGCGCATGCATCGGGGACTTCTTGGCCAATTCCCGAAGTGCATCCGTCAATTGGATCTCCCCGTTCTTGCCAGGCCGGGTTTTCCTCAGGATAGAGAAAATCTCCGGCGGCAGGACATAGCGACCGATGACCGCCAGATTGGACGGAGCTTCTCCCGGCGCCGGCTTCTCAACGAGGTCCTCGACTCGATGCAATCCCGCAGCAATGGTTCGAGGCGCCACAATCCCATAGCGATTGACGTCTTGGTGCGACACTTCCTGTACACCGAGGATCGCACTATGTCGCTTCTTATAGGCATGAATGAGTTGCGCGAGACCAGGGACCGTGGCATCAATGATTTCGTCGCCGAGCATGATCGCAAAGGGCTCGTCACCGATCAGCCGTTGGGCACAGAGAACGGCATGGCCAAGTCCCAGAGCTTCGGTCTGCCGGACGTAGCAGAAGTTGGCAAGGGTAGAAATGTGACGCATCTGGCTCAGGAGTTGCGCCTTACCGCTGCCCTTGAGGTTTTCCTCCAACTCGACGGAGCGGTCGAAATGGTCCTCGATCGCGCGTTTGCCTCGCCCAGTGATAATAATAATGTCTTCGATACCGGAGGCGACCGCTTCTTCCACAGCGTATTGAATCAGTGGCTTGTCGACGAGCGGCAACATTTCCTTGGGAGAGGCTTTTGTCGCGGGAAGGAAGCGAGTACCTAGGCCTGCGGCGGGAATTACGGCTTTGCGCACTTCGAAACGTGACATGATTCGATACTATGTGATGGGGTAGGCGATGTCAAGGAATCCAGGAGCTTACACGTCTGCGAAGATCATTGCACAACCAAGGTGTCGTACACATGAATGACGGCACAGCTATCGCACGTGCAGAGACCTTGTTTGGACCAGTCGGATTGATCTGATTCATCGGGTGTAGTTTGTTCTACCGGGTGGTCTTGTTCAACCAAAACCAGATCAACCACATTCACAAAAGAAACACGCCGGGTGTCGCACGGGCCCCGCGCAAGAATAATGAAGCCATCAGCTTTACATTCAAATACTTGCCCAATATAATTCGGGAGTTTTGCACGCATGTTGCCGTGAGGGATTCGTGTGCGTTGACTGCCTGGACCTCCCACGTCAGTTGCCTTCTGTACTGACATCCTCAGACGCGCCCCGGATGCGATGCGTGTGATTAGGCTAGAGGGGCAGCGCACACGTTCACAGCTCCAGGTAGGGTGACCCATAATGCCCGTAGTATTTCCCTCCTCTTCCTATGGAACGCAGATCCGGTGAGGAGGACATGCTGTTCAGTCTGGCCTTGCTGGCTCTTCGTCATGATGCTTGTCATTTCAGCCGGCGGGGTGTTGTCCGCACTTGCGGCCGCAGCGGAACAGTCCGGAGTCAAAGTGACGGCGATTGAGGTTCGAGGAAACAAGCGGATCGAGGTGCCGGCGATCGTGGGCCGATTGACGTTGAAACCCGGCGATTCCTACACCCCTGAAAATGTTCGTGGACAAATTAAGATTCTCTATGAAATGGGGTTCTTTGAAGACGTGCAGGTGGAGACGGAAGCAGGGGCTAGCGGGGTGGCCCTGGCCTTTCTGGTCCGTGAGAAACCGTTTATCACAGAGATCGTGTTCGATGGGAATCAAGCCCTCAGCGACGACAAGCTTAAAGAGAAGATCACGATCAAGAGTCAAGCCTTCCTCGATCAGCCGCAGGCCAAAGAGAGTGCGGAGAAGATTCGCATGGCCTATCAGGGTGACGGTTACTTCAATTGCCGAGTGATTCCGGTGGTGCAAACACTCGACGAGGAGCGAAAACGTCTGACATTTCTCATAAAGGAAGGGGACAAGGCGCGAGTGAGAACGGTCAATTTTGACGGTCTGCACGCCGCGACAAAAGACGAGCTGTTCAAGGTGATGGCGACACGAGAATGGATTCCCTGGTACGGTCTGGTCACGCAGCTGAAGGTGCCGTCGTTCTTTTCCGATGCCGGCGTGTTGAAACGGGAAGAAATGAATAATGATATCGAACGGATCAAAGAAATTTTGCTCAACAAAGGCTACTTGAACGCCCGAGTCGGGGTGCCGACGGCGGAACTCAGCGAGGACAAGAAATGGTTTGTCATTACTTACGCCGTGACGGAAGGAGAGCCGTTTACCATCGGCGAAATCGGATTCCGCGGGAATACGGTCTTCGAAGATCCGGAGCTTCGTCAAGGGCTCAAGATGAAGGAAGGGGAAATTTTTCAGCGTCAGAAACTCCGGGACGAGATTACGCGATTGACCGACCTCTATGGGAGCAAGGGGTACTCGTTTGCCGATGTCGCCCCTAATGTGATTCCGAATACGGAGGAGCGGACTGCAGCCGTCATCTTGACCATCAAGGAAGGTGAGATGATGCGGATCCGTCAAATCAATATTAGTGGGAATGATAAGACCAAAGACAATGTGATTCGGCGTGAACTTCGAGTCGATGAACAGGACGTGATCGATACCGCCTCGCTGAAACGGAGCTTTCAGCGCCTCAATAACCTGAACTTTTTCGAAACGGTGGAAATCCTTCCGGCGCAGGTGGGGGTGGATAAGGTCGATCTAAATGTGAAGGTTAAAGAAAAGCCCACCGGTCAGTTCAGTATCGGCGGCGGATTCAGTACGTTGGACCAGTTGGTTGCGATCGCAGATATCACGGAAGGAAATCTCGGTGGAAACGGCTGGATGGGGCGAGTTCGCGGTCAGCTTGGGCAGAGGCGGACGATGGGCACCGTTACGTTTCGTAATCCCTACTTAAACGATTCCTTGACATCGATGCAGCTGGATGTTTACCGCACGATGACGAACTACCTCACCTATTTTGAGACGAAAACCGGTGCCAGCGTGACGTTAGGTCGATGGCTTTCCGAGTTTGCCTCCGGGAGCGTAAGTCTCTTCGCAGAGGAGTTGAATTTTAAGAATCCACAGCCAGGGCTTTGCCCGGATCGATCTCCTCTCGTGTGTAGCCAAATCGGAACTCAGTCGACGACCGGATTTCGAACCTCGCTCTCTCGCGATACAAGAGATTACTTTATGGATCCACGAAGCGGTTGGCGGGGAGCTGTGGGGTTTGACCTGGGGACGCCCTATCTGGGTGGGAGCAATAACTATTATAAATATAGTTTGGATGTTATTAAATATACACCACTCCCGTTCGATACGCGCTTTGCAATCCGTGTTCGCTATGGCGCTGCAGTGGGCATTGATGGGCATCCCATTCCATTGACCGAACGATTCTTTGTCGGCGGCATCAACACCATGCGCGGGTTTGTGTTCGGACGCGCAGGGCCGGTGACCCCCAGCAATACCCTGCTCGGCGCGGACCAACAGTTGATCTTCAATAACGATTTTATCTTTACGATTTCCACTGAGGCCAAGTTGAATGGGGTGATCTTCTTTGACTACGGGAAAGGCTTTGGTGACGATGAATCACTCTCATTCAACTTGCGGAAATCGGCTGGACTGGAAATGCGATGGATTTCACCCTTTGGTCCGCTCCGCGCCGCGTATGGGATCAATCTGGATCCCAAGCCGTCAGAACGCAAAGGGGTCTTCGAGTTTACCATCGGTTCTGTGTTCTAAATGGGAGATGTTGTTGACCACAACTGAGAGGTAACGGTGTGATGAGTCAAATGAGTACTGTCATGCGGAATATGTGCTGCACGGGTGGGCTGTTGGTGATCCTCCTCGCTGTCTATGGTTGTGCTGCCGGCGGGACAAAAGTCGAGGGGAAAGTGGGAGTCGTCGATTCGGCCCGCGTCCTGAACGAGACGATGAACGGAAAAAAGACCAGGGATTCGTTGACCGCATTCTCCAAGAATCGCCAGACGTTGATCGAGATAGAAGAGAAGGAACTTCGCCGGATGGAAGAAGATTTCGGTAGGCAGGCCAGCGTGTTGAGCGCGCCAGCAAAAAAGGAGCGTGAAGATCAGTTCCGGCGTCGGGTGGCGGAGTATCAGCAGAAAGCGGGCGAAATGAACCGGGAGATTCAGGAAAAGCAAAAAGAGGCACTCGAAGGGTTCCGTGAGAAGGTGGAAGTCGTTGTGGGCAAGGTGTCGAAGCGCCTTGGCTTGCAGGTCATTATGGAGAAGGGCAGAGGCGGCCCAACCTTATATAGCGAGCCAGGACTCGATATTACAGGTCAGGTCATTGATGAATTTAATCGTGAATATCCATAACCCGGTCTATCTGGTTTGTCTGGTCTGTTTGGTTTTTGGTTGAGCGAAACGAATCACATAAACAAGATAAACCAGACCAACAAAACAAACCAAAGGAACCATCCGGAGGAGTGAGGAGCGGAGGAGGATTTGATGAAACGAACACATGTGACGAGTCTGATGAGTGCGGCGGCATTGTGGCTGGCAATGGTGTCGCCGGGGTTGTCGGCTGAATCCTTCAAAGTTGCGGTAATGGACCAACAAATGGTGGTAGAGAAATCGAAGGCCGGCAAGCGGGCAATCGAAGAGCTCAAAGCTTACTCCACAACCAGACAAAAGATCATCGAGGCCGATGAGCAAGAACTGAGGGAGTTGCAACAGGCGCTTCAAGACGGGAAATTGACCGACAGCGGCAAGGCAGAGAAGCAGGATCAGCTTCAGACCAAGGGGGAGGCCTATCAACGTCGTCTGGCCGATTTCAATCGAGAAATTCAACAGAAACAGCGTGAGATGGTTGCGGAGTATTCAAGAAAGGTGCAAGCGGCTGCGCAGGTCGTGGTAGAAACGAATGGGTGTGTGGCGATCATTGACAAGGGAAACGAGTCGGCGATGAGGATTGTGCTCTACTATCAGCCCGAACTGGACTTGACCAGTCAAGTCGTCGCGGAGTTCGATCGACAGAATAAATAGAAAGAGAGGGGAACCTGGTCGTCTTCCTGCTCGCGGAACGCGCACGATCGGAATGTGCTCGTTCGACGCGCGCAATCGAGGATCGACCAGGCTCCCCTCGAAGGAAAAGCGGGATTGGGACGCGCGCTGTGGAAGGTCAATCACCCCCATCCCTGGAGAAATGACGAGCAAGCTCGGAAGGAACATTGTTAGTGTCGCCTCAACCTCTGAATGCACAGAATTTTCGATTGGCCTATAGTATTTTGCGAAAAACTCAGTTTAGACATACATATACATTGTTAAAGCCGTACTTCATGGTGTCGATGTCAACATAGGATTCAGGATGCTCAAAAAGGCCATCCAGCAAGGCCGCAGGCGAGTCGAAACCGCAGGCGTACCCTCAGGGGTACGTTGAGGATTTCGATGAGCCGAGAACGAAGCTGGCGGGCTTTTTCAGCATCCTGACAGAGGAGGTTCCGCCGATGTCTGTGATGGAGCAAGCCGAAATTCAGTCCCTGTTGCCTCACCGGTATCCCTTTCTGCTGGTCGATCGCGTGCAGGAGTTGGAGCTCGACCGGCGGATCGTCGGAGTCAAAAACGTCACGATTAATGAACCCTTCTTTCAAGGGCATTTCCCCGGGCGTCCGGTCATGCCGGGAGTGTTGATTCTCGAAGCGATGGCGCAAGTGGGGGCGGTGCTGGCATTCAAGTCGATGGGGCATGTGACGCGTCCGGCGGTATATCTGACCGGTATCGATGGTGCGAAGTTTCGAAAACCGGTCGTGCCCGGTGATCGATTGCGATGTGAGATCGACGTCGTCAAGAAGCGGGGACCGTTCTGGAAGATGCAAGGTAAGGCCTTTGTCGAGGCGGAGCTTGTCTGTGAAGCCGAAGTGACTGCCATGGTGACCGAGGAGAAAGACGTGAAATCATGACACATGATACGAAACGACACATGGTTGGCATCCGCACTCGCGGTTCACGAATCACGATTCACGAGATGTGTCTCACCGGAGGTTCAGAGTGCAGATTCATGCAACAGCGATAGTGCATCCCAAGGCGAATCTCGCCGATGATGTGGAGGTCGGGCCATTTTGCCTGATCGGTGAGCATGTGACCATCGGACCGGGGACACATCTTGTTTCTCACGTCGCAGTAGACGGTTGGACGGAGATCGGTGCGCGGTGCAAGCTGCATCCATTTGTCTCGATCGGCTCCCCGCCGCAACATCTGAATTACACGGGCGAACCGACTAAGGTAATCATCGGCGACGACAACATTCTCCGGGAATATGTGACCGTGAACCGGGCGACGGTACAAGGCGGTGGGACAACCACCATCGGATCCAAGAACTTCCTGATGGCCTATGTGCATGTCGCTCACGACTGTCATCTCGGCAGCCATCTCATACTTGCGAATGCGGCGAGTTTGGCCGGCCATATCACGATCGGCGATCATGCCATCATCGGAGGGCTCACCGGCATCCATCAATATGTGCGTGTCGGGTCGTATTCTATGGTCGGCGGCTGCTGTGCGCTAGGGCAAGACCTTCCGCCGTTTATGCGGGCAGCGGGCGGCTATCGGGCGCGGATGTATGGGCTCAACTCGGTCGGATTGCGCCGGCAGGGTTTCTCGGCGGATCGTATCGCGATGTTGAAACGGGCGTATGATCTGTTGTTTCGATCAGGCCATCGGACTGCCGAGGCGACCAGGCTTGCCAAGATCGAGTTCGGAGATCAGCCGGATGTCATGACGGTTGTGGGATTTTTGGAGGGCACGAAGCGCGGCATCTGTCGTTCGGTCGGCAAAGATCAGGAGGATGAGGAGTGAGCATGGTCACATCACTGCCTCGGGTGATCGATGGCGAACGGATCGGGTTGATTGCCGGCAACGGCCGGTTCCCGATCATTTTCGCGGACAATGCCAGGAAGCTGGGCTACCACGTCTCGGCCGTCGCGCATGAAGGTGAGACGGAACCGGAATTGGCCAGTCATGTGGATCGGATCCATTGGATCAAGATCGGCCAGCTCAGCAAGCTGATTAAGGCCTTCAAGGAGGACAGGATTCATCAAGCGGTTATGCTGGGTGGCATCAAGAAGACGCACGTCTTTACCACCGTACGACCGGACTTTCGCACCCTGGCGATGGCGACGCGCTTGGCGCTCTGGAAGGACGACGACATTCTGCGCGAGTTCGCGAAAGAGCTTGAACGCGAAGGCATCGCTATCTGCGAATCGACGTTTGGGCTCGAAGGGATTTTGGTGGAGGAAGGGTCGTTGACTGAGCGCACCCCCACGGAAAAAGAGTGGGAAGATATCCGCTACGGCTGGGACGTGGCGCATGACATCGGGCGTCTCGATATCGGGCAATGCGTCGTGATCAAGGATCGTGTGGTCGTAGCGGTCGAAGCAGTTGAAGGGACTGACGGGGCCATCAAACGCGGCGGCGAATTGGCCAAGGAAGGCGCGGTAGTCGTGAAACGATCTAAACCGCAGCAGGATTTGCGGTTCGATCTCCCTGCCATCGGCCCCCGGACCATCGAAGTGATGGCGTCGGTCAAGGCCTCGGTCTTGGCCGTGGAAGCGGGTCGGACCGTCTTGTTGGATCGCGAGATCATGTTGGAACAGGCCAGGTCCGCCAGGATTGCCATCGTCGGCATCGCGAAACTCGGACCGAGTGGTGGAGGGTAAGGTTCAAGGTATGACACCGTTCAGGGTCGGCGTCATCGGTGTTGGACATCTCGGGCAGCACCATGCGCGTCTCTATGCGTCTTTGCCGGAGGCGCAGCTCGTCGGTGTCGTCGATGAGTCGCTCGAACGGGCTCGGACGATTGCTGCCCGGCATGGGGCCAAGGTTTTTGGCACAGTCCAAGAATTGTTGTCGCACGTCGATGCGGTCAGTGTGGCCATCCCGACGTCAGGTCACTATGCCGTCGCAAAGGATTGTCTTCAGGCAGGCAAACATGTCCTGGTTGAAAAGCCGATAGCCTCGACTCCCGAACAGGCGCACGAGTTGGTGCAATTGGCGAAACAGCGGGGCTGTTGTTTGCAGGTGGGTCATAGTGAACGGTTTAATCCGGTAATGACCCTGATGCGCCCCCATATCGGATTGCCCATCTTCATCGAATGTCACCGTCTCAGCAGCTTCAGTGAACGGGGGACAGACGTGGATGTGGTGTTGGATCTGATGGTTCACGATCTGGACCTCGTGTTGTCCTTGAATCCCGGTCCCGTTGAAGAGGTGCGTGCTGCGGGGGTGGCGGTATTATCCTCGTCGATCGATATTGCCAATGCCCGCATTCAGTTCCGAAACGGCTGTGTGGCCAACCTGACCTCCAGTCGTGTGTCGTTCAATAAGATGCGCCGCCTGCGTCTCTTCCAACGAGATAACTATCTGTCGATCGATTTCCAAACCCGGCACGGGATGATTTGCCGGCGCACCCTGAAGACCGGGGAGCGGCCGACCATCGAGGCTGAGCAGTTTCAGGGTGGAGATGAAGAACCGTTGAAGCTTCAACTTGAATCATTTCTTCACGCAGCCGGTACTGGTACGAGGCCGGTGGTATCGGGTGAGGACGGCGCGGCGGCAGTGAACCTGGCGCATCAGATCTTACGGGCCATTGCGACCTTTATGGCTCGCCATGAAGAAGGGGATAGTTGGGATAAAGGAGTAGTAGGGGTAGCGGGGGTAACAAGATAGAGGGGGTAACGGGATAAAGGGATAATCGGGTACGAGATAGATGGTGCAGGTGCTTACCCCTGTATCCCTGCTCCCTTCCCCTACCCCGTATCCCGCCATCCCCTGAAACTATGAGGATCCTGATCGTCACAGGCGAAGCCTCGGGTGATCTCCATGGGGCCCATTTAGCCAAAGCGATCATGGCGCTCGACCCGACGACAGAGCTGGTCGGTATTGGTGGGGCTTCGATGCGCGCGGCCGGTGTGAACCTTGTGCCGGGCGTCCCGCAGCTGGACGTGATGGGATTGATCGGGCTTTCCGCGATCCGAGCCATGCTCCAACGCGTACGCGCGATTCGACGGGTGCTGAAGGCAGAAGCCTGGGATCTTGTCGTGCTGATCGACAATCCAGGATTGAATTTTCATTTTGCCCGGATTGCCAAAGCCGCCGGCCGACGCGTACTCTATTATATCGCTCCACAAGTGTGGGCCTGGCGACCGGGGCGCATGAAATGGATTCAGCGCCGGGTCGACCATGTCGTCGTGATTCTGCCATTCGAGCCGGAACTCTATCATCGGGCAGGAGTTCGGTGCACGTTCGTGGGTCATCCATTGCTAGACATGGTGGCGCCGCATTATGATCGTGCGATACTTCGCCGGGAGTTCGGCCTGAGCGAATCCGGCCGCGTTGTCGGATTATTGCCGGGGAGCCGTGTACATGAAGTCGAAATGCTCCTGCCGGTCCTCCTCAAGGCGGCGGCTCAACTGATCCTAGCCGAACCGGGAACGCAGTTTATCCTGGCGCAGGCCTCCTCAATTGACGATAATCTGATCCAGACCCTGCTGCGTCAGAGTTCAGTACCGGTCAGAGTGGTGTACGATCGAGCCAGCGAGGTGATGGCCCTCTCCGACGTGCTGTTTATCGCGTCGGGGACCGCAACCTTACAGGCGGCAGTCGTGGGGACACCCATGGTGTTGCTGTACAAGACGTCGCCGCTGACCTATCGCCTGGCTCGTTGGCTGATCACGGTGAAATGGATCGGACTCGTGAATTTGGTGGGAGGACGTTTGATCGTGCCGGAGTTGATTCAGGAGGAGGCGACGGACGAGCGGTTGTGCCGGGAAGTCTTACATCTCTTGCGCGATCCATCGGCATATAATGAGATGAAAGAAGGGTTGAGACAGGTTCGTCAATTATTGGGAGAACCCGGCGCGTCGAGCCGAGCGGCACAGGTGGTATTGTCCGAATGTCGACTCTAGATCGCTTAATGCGGTTGCTCCGTTACCTGAAGCCCTATCGGGTTCGATTGGGTGCGGCATTTGTGTGCTCGGGATTGGTGGCGGCCTTCTCCGGCGCCTATGCCTGGCTCGTCAAGCCGGTCCTCGACGAGATTTTCATCAATAAAAATGAAAGCCTTTTACTCGTGCTGCCGATCGCGCTCTTCGTCGTGGCGGTGCTCAAGAGCGTCTTCAACTATGGGCAAAACTACCTCATGAGCTATGTCGGGAATCGGGTGATCACCGATATTCGGCAGGAATTGTTTGGAAAGCTCATACGGTTGCCGATTTCCTATCACGATGTGAACACGTCGGGGCGCTTGGTGTCTCGTGTCGTGAACGACGTCACGTTGATGGCCAACGCGGTGGCGGGAGTTATCAAAGATATCTTTCAACAAGGCCTCACGTTCCTGGCCATGATGGGCGTGATCTTCTACCAGAATGCGAGGCTCGGAGCTCTCTCGGTGATCGTCATTCCCTTAGCCGTCTTCACGATGGTGCGGATGGGGAAGCGGTTGCGGGCGTTGGCGGCAAGCGGCCAAGAGCGGATGGGAGATATGGCCTCCACACTTCAAGAAACGTTGTCCGGCATTCGCATGGTAAAGGCCTATGGACGGGAAGAGTCGGAAGCGGTGCGATTTCAACAGAGCAACCGTTCGTTCCTCAGTACGACGATGAAGGCGATTCAGGTGTCTTCCCTTGGGTCGTCGCATATGGAAGTGATCGGTGTCGTGGGGGTCGCGGCGATCATATGGTATGGCGGTTTCCTCGTGATCAACGGTTCGATGACGCCTGGGGCATTTTTCTCATTTTTGACGGCGATGTTCATGGCCTATGCGCCGATTCGCAAGCTGTCCGGTTCCAATAATCAGATTCAACAGGCACTGGCAGCGGCGGAACGGGTCTTTAGCGTCTTGGATCTCAAGACCGAGCAGGAATCGGAGCAGGGCCAGTTGGAGTTGCCGAGGATTACGCAGTCGGTGACCTTTGACGATGTGACATTTCACTATGAGAGCCAGGCAGTGCCGGCGCTCAACGACATCAGCCTGACGATTCGTGCCGGAGAAATGGTGGCGCTTGTCGGCAGCAGCGGCAGTGGAAAGACGACACTCGTGAATCTCATTCCGCGCTTCTACGAACCGACAGCCGGCCGCATCCTCATCGATGGGGTTGACATTCAGTCGTATACCCTCCGCTCGCTCCGATCTCAGATCGGGATGGTGTCGCAGGATGTCGTACTGTTTGACGACAGCATTCGCAACAACATTGCCTTTGGACGGGTAGACGCCACCGACGAAGACATTATCCAGGCGGCGAGATTGGCCTATGCTCATGACTTTGTCGAGCGCTTTCCGCAGGGATACCAGACGATTATCGGTGAGAAAGGCGTGAAACTCTCCGGGGGGGAGCGGCAGCGCTTGGCCATAGCCCGGGCGATCTTGCGCGACCCTCCCTTGCTCATCCTCGATGAAGCGACATCGGCGTTGGATACCGAGTCCGAACGGGTCGTCCAGCTGGCACTCGCCAATTTAATGAAGAATCGAACGACCGTCGTCATTGCCCATCGGTTGTCCACCATTCAACAAGCCGATCGGATCATGGTGCTGGCCCGAGGCTCGATCATCGAAGTGGGGACGCATGAGGAGTTGCTTCGACGCGGCGGACAGTACCAGCGGCTTCATGCGATGCAGTTCCAGGATGTGCCGGATGCGTAACCCAGCCCTGAAGCGGGTTGAGACATGGGTGAAGCTTTCTGTGCTCCCTCCCATCGGGGCTGCGGTGATTCGAGGGCTGGGCCGGTCGATGCGGATGGAGTCGCAGGGACACGAGCAGGTGGATGCGTTGTACCGCCAGGGCCAGCACATCATCCTCGCCTTTTGGCACGCGCAGCAGCTCATGATCCCGACAGGCTATCGTGGAACGGGGGCCAACGTGTTGATCAGCCAGCATCAGGATGGTGAAATAATTGCGCGTATCATCTCCCGATTCGGGCATTGGGCAGTCCGTGGGTCGAGTACCAGAGGCGGGGCGTTTGCGTTACGGGAATTGATCCGCCGGGGACGCACCGGCGCTGATCTTGTCGTGACTCCCGATGGGCCCAAAGGACCTCGCCAAATTGCAAAGCCCGGAATCATTCAACTGGCGAAAGCGACCGGACTTCCGATTGTGCCGCTGGCGTTTGGCTGTTCAAAAAAAAACTCTTCGCGAGCTGGGATCGGTTCATGGTCCCGTACCCGTGGTCCCGAGGCCTCTATCTGTGGGGCGCCCCCATCTGGATTCCGCGAGACTCCGACGAACAGGCGTTGGAGAAGGCATGCCTGGAGCTTGAGACGGTCCTGAATCGACTGACGGATCAGGCGGATGCCGCCTGCAAGGTCTAGCCATCAGCTGCGAGCTACCAGCATTCAGCTTGATGAGAAGAGTATGCTGACTGCTGATGGCTGACCACTGACAGCTCATATGTGGCGTCTCTTCTACAATATTCTGCTGTTGGTCCTGTCGCCGATCATCGTGGCGATTCTGTTGGCCAAGGAACGGTGCCGTCGCGGATTGCCTCAGCGTCTGGGACTAGGAAATCGTCTATCTGGTCTATCAGGTCTTTCTGGTCCATCTTGTCGACCGGACCAACCAGATAGACCAGTCATTTGGATTCACGCCGTCTCTCTCGGTGAAGTAACGGCGGTGACACCGCTCGTCTTGGAGCTCCACC
>JADMIO011426200.1_pt1 | contig 36070 bp, 35 predicted proteins | sample 8958161 | NCBI WGS metagenome assembly JADMIO01 (sample SAMN16585339, study PRJNA669376) | soil metagenome | isolation source: Crop rotation soil | place: USA: Cullars Rotation, Alabama | collected 2011
CGCGACCGTCTCAACCGCCGGCAGGCACGCCAGCGCCGCGCCCAGCAAGTCAGGCGAGCCGGGAACGTCGATCAGGTTGATCCGCTTGCCGAGGTGATCCATGTGCAGCAGCGACGAGAAGATCGAGTGCTTGTGTTCCTTCTCTTCTTTCTCAAAATCCGAGAAGCTGTTTCCTTCGACAGGCGAGGCCTTGCGATTGACGGCGCCGGAGGCAAACAGCATCGCATCCACCAGCGACGTTTTTCCGCTCCCCCCGTGGCCTGCAATGAGCACGTTTCGAATGTCGGCGGTGGTGTAAGAAGGCATGAGGATCAACTCCTGTTAGCGAGGCTGGTACGACCGAATCGTTATTCCCGGCCGTGGCCGGGCCACAAAGTATAAGACCGCGCCAGTGCGGCGCAAAGCTTGCGTTGGCAACGTGCAATCCGACCTATGATCGACGCGAGGAGCTTGAACATGATGACCAGCTTGCTGGCAGTGCTGCTGACGACGACCCACGTTCTTGGTGCCGGTGATCCGGCGCCGCAATCGACGGTCGTAGTCGAACTCTTCACGTCCGAAGGATGTTCGAGCTGTCCGCCGGCCGACAAGCTGTTGGCGGAGATCGCGAAGGAATCGCCGGTCAAAGGCGTGCAGATCATCCCGCTGGCGATGCACGTGGATTATTGGGACAACCTGGGTTGGAAAGACCCGTTTTCGGCAGCCTCGTTTACGCAACGGCAGGCCGATTATCAGAAGGCGTTGCGGACCAGCAGCCTGTACACGCCGCAGGCCGTGGTGAATGGAAACGCAGAATGCGTCGGCAGTGATCGCGAAGCGCTCCCCAAGCTGATCGCAGCGGCCAAGCCGGTGCGGGAGCTTGCGCTGAAACTGACCGGACTCGATGGAAATGAGCTGGAGCTGTTAATCGATGGACTGACCGGCGCCGACGGCGCGCGGCCGATGCTCGCGATCACCGAGGATGATCTGGTCACCGAAGTCCGCCGCGGCGAAAACGCCGGCCGAAAGCTCCAGCACATGGCCGTCGTGCGGCTGCTCAAGCCGCTGGAGAACCTGACTCCAGGTAAGCCGCTGGCGACAAAGATCCAGCTCGATCCAGCGTGGAAGCGCGAACGTCTGCACATCATTGTGATCGAGCAGTCGGATCGAAGCAGATCGATCGTCAGCGCCGGCAGCGCGACGCTGCCGCATGACTAGCAGATATAGAGGCAGCTTATCCAGTCGAGCGCGAGCGATTTTTGTCGATGATGCCCAGCAGGATCAGCAGAAATGCCACCAGCCGAAGCACGTAGCACAGCGTGCTGCGGGTCTCATCACTCGCGAATACGAAGATCAGCAGCCAGTTCAACCCCAGCAGCCAGAACGCGGCGGCGAAGATCGCGAATAGCCGGTCGTGCGTCCGGCGCCAGAAACGGATGAAGAATATCCCCGCGATCGCGCACGACATCACCAGCGCACCGAGAACGAACGCGTCACGCGTGGACATGGATTGCCTCGTCTTGTGTGTTCGCGGATGTCATTCGGCGTCCCAGATCAAGCCAAAAAGAAGGATCAGCATTCCCGCCAGTGCCAGCGCAGATCGGGCCAGCAGCAGGTTAACCTGTGGCAGGATCACCAGGTCTACAAACAGCATCGCGTTATTGCCCGCCATCGCCAGAAAGCAGAGGCTGCTCCACAACAGGAAGCGTGCCCGGCTGCGCCGATATCCGCGCCAGAGCAGCACACAGCACGCGAGACTGGTGATGGCACAGAGGATGTAAACCAACTCAGCCATTTGGCTCGTCAGTCTCCTTCCTGTCTTTGCGCAGACGGAACGCGTCGGCGAAGCTGCGCAGCGGGGTCAGGGGCTTGGCGAAGATCAACGAAGTGACGGTGACGCGACGTTCCGCGTACACCCGCGCCAGCTCATCAATGTCACTGGCGAGCTCGTGCGTGCCGGGAGAAAATCGATACTGCGGCTCTGTATCTGTGGTGCAATCCAACATTCCGCGGGCGCACAATTCCGCCAGTTGCGGACGCGCCCACATCCGGTCGATCCGGAGCTCCGATGCCACGTCGTCGCCGCTGAACCAGCGCTGCGGTTGGCTGCGCAGCAGCAGCAGTATCTCGACCTGAACCACCGAATCGATGTGCGACGCGATTAACCGGCGGACGCGTTCTGGGATCTCTTGATCTGACACTTGCCCTCGCCAGCCGGAAAGCTAATCGGAAACGGCCGTCGAGAGAACCAGCATTTGCCTTGGGCAAAGACGGGCAGGATGGAGCGGTTATTCCTTTACCTGCTTCCAAAGCTCCCTTTCAACCTGCGAGAAGTTCTGGAAGCTTTTGTCCAGCTGATCCACAAGTTGCTGCACGCGCTTGTCGTCAGTCTTGGGATCCTTCAGCGCGTCCCGAAGCGCCTCGGCCGCGTCCGACATCGAGTTAGCGCCTTCGGCGAACTGCCGGGCCGAATCGTACAGGTTGAGGTTCTCCATTTCGCCCGGGCCGGGCTTGTAAAGCAATCGCCAGGGACTGCGGCGGATCTCGGCAGTCGCAAACTTGAGGTTATCGCCAGCCGTCTTGAGCGAAGCGACCATGTTGTCGATCTTGCTGCGGTTGTTCACCAGGATCGAGCGAGCCGAAGCGGTGGCGTCGCGGGTGTTCTCGGCAACCTGCTTGACGTCCTCCAGCGCGGCATTGGTCTTATCCAGCGCGCCCGAGATTTTCGTGAGCGTGCCGTCGACCTTTTCCAGGATGCCCGGCATGCGCTCCTTGAGTGAGCCGGTCGTCGCATTCAGGTTTGCGACCGTGCCGCGGAAGTCGGTCTTCGTGTCGCTGAACAGCGACCCGATCTCGCCCAGAGCGAACGAGCCCTTGTCGGCAAACTTGTTGTAACGCTCGATGATGGGATCAATCTTGGCCTTGAGCGTGGCGATGAGGTCAGTCGCGTGCTCGCCGGTGCCCTTGAACGTCACTACCGTTTCGGTGGTCTTGTCGACGGCGTTGTTGACCTTGGGCAGCGTGGTGTGACGCATGTCGCCGATGAAGTCCTGCGCGGCCGAAGAGAGGCTAGCGAACGACGGCGTGGTCTTGCCGGCGATGATTTCACCTTCGGAAAGAACGCGGCCGGTGCCCATCGATTCGAAGTTAAGCACGCTCACGCCGGTGATGGTGGTCTGTACGGAAAGCGCTGCATCATCGTGAACCTTGAACCGGCGTGGGATCGTGAAGGTGATAACGATGCTGGGATTGTCGCCTTCGGTTTCAAGCTCGATGTCGCGGACGCTGCCGACGGTGGCGCCGCCGATGCGCACCGGATCGCCGGCGGCAAGCCCGCCGATGTCGTCGCTGAGCTTGAAGCGCACCAAGTGATGCTGTGCGGGCTCGATGAAGCGCCTGACTCCTTTGATCGCGATCACGATCCCGACGGTCAGCACCACGCTGACAATGATGAAAAGGCCGGCTTTGAGGGAGTTTCTTTCTTTGGACATGGTTTATTTCGCCTCGGTCAACAGGTCCTTTTCGTATCCCCCGCCGCGGCGACGATCGGTGAGCGGTCCCTCGGCCAGGCCGTAAATGAACTGGTGCACCAGCGGGTCCTTGTTATTGCGCATCTCATCGGGGGTGCCGCTGACGATGAACTTGCCGCGATCCAGCAATACCATGCGATCGGCGATGCGAAAGGCGCTGTCCATCTCGTGCGTGACGACCACGCTGGTCACGCCAAGCTGCTTGTTCAGGCTGATGATAAGCTGATCGATCTCCGCGCTGGTCACCGGATCGAGCCCGGCGCTGGGCTCATCATAAAATAGCACCTTCGGATCAAGCGAGAGCGCCCGAGCCAGCCCAGCGCGCTTCTTCATTCCGCCAGAAAGCTCGGCCGGCATCTTGTCGGCGTGCTCGCGCAATCCGACCAGCTCGAGCTTGATCTTGACCATGATTTCGATCGTCTCTTCGGGCAGCTCGGTATGCTCGCGCAGCGGCAGAGCCACGTTGTCGGCGACCGACATGGAGTTATAGAGCGCTCCGCTCTGGAACAGCACACCCACCGATTTCCGGTAATCGTCCAGGTCGTCCGGAGACATTCGGCAAAGGTTCTTGCCGAACGCGATGATGTCGCCGCCGTCCGGCAGGACGTTGCCGATCATCAGCCGCAGCAGCGTCGATTTGCCCGACCCGGACCCGCCCAGGATCACCAATGTCTCGCCGGAGAAGACGTCCAGCTTAATCTGGTCGAGCACCGCTCGCCCATCGTAGAGCTTGGTGACGGAATCGACTTTGATCGTGATGTCAGACATTGGTTCATTTGTTCGTTGGTTCATTGGTTCATTGATCAATGAACCAATGAGCCAATGATCAATCAAAGACCCAAGTAGTAGAACACGCTGGTGAACATCAGATCCACGATGATCAAAAACACGATCGTCAGCACCACCGTTCGGGTCGTGGCGTTGCCGACGCCTTGGGCGCCGCCGGTTACTCCCAATCCTAAATAACACGCCAGGCTGCTGATGATGCACCCGAAGACGCCGGCCTTCACCAGGCCGGTGATGAAGTCCTTGACTTGCACGCTGTCGAACGTGTGTGTGCTGTATTGCAGGAACGTGACCCCCAGGAATGCGCGGCTGACGACGGCCCCGCCGATCACGCCCATCAGGTCGCCGATGACCGCCAGGCAGATCATCATCAGCGTGGTCGCGATCACCCGCGGGACCACAAGAAACCGCACTGGATGAATGGCCGACGCTTCCAGGGCTTCGATTTCTTCGGAGACGACCATCGTGCCCATTTCAGCGGCGATGCTCGCGCCGGCAAAGCCGGTCAGCACGATCGCGCCCACCAGCGGCCCGAGCTCGCGAAACATCGCGATCGCGATGATGTCGGCCACCTTCGACACGACGCCGTAGGTCTTGAGGATGGGCTCCATCTGCAGCGCCAGGATGGCGCCAATGCAGAACACGACCAGACTCACGATGGGGATCGAGCGCACGCCCACGCGCACCATCTGCGCCCAGAGATTGCTCCATCCCAGCCGCCGGCCGCGCTTGCCGAACAGCGCGATGTGCGTCGACGCCAGCATGTCGCGCAGCAGGTATCCAAGCCCGCCGAGCAGCTCGAGCACTGCGATCGCTCGTTCACCGAGGAGTGTGATGGGACGCAAAAGAAGGTTCATTTCGGTGGGTCAGACACTCTTGTCTGACTTGCGGCGCAGCTGCAAAGAATAATCCGCCTTCGGCGGACGTCCGGCAAGAGTACCCGACCTACTTCGTCAGCGCTTCGTCGTCGGTCGTCGCGATCACGAAGATCGAATCCAGACGGGCAATCTCCAACAGGCTCTTCACGCGCGGCTGGAGGTTGGTCAAACACAGTTTTCCCCCGCCGCGACGCAGCTTCTGAAGCATTTCCACCAGGACCGCGATCGCGCTGGAATCCATGTATGGCACCTGCGACAGGTTCAACACCAGCCGCTTGGGCTTGGCCTTGTCCATCAGCTCGATCAGGGCGCCGCGCAGTTCCGGGCTGTTGTGCAGGTCGATCTCGCCGCGCACCGACGCCAGCACGGCATCGCCTTGTTGACGCGCGGTGGGAACCAGTTCGGTGTCGGTGTTCATCTGGGTCATGCGGCTCAACCTGGCAATAGGGACTTGAAGAGATTGTATCCGAAGCGTCCGAATCAGTCTTGAAAGCCCGAATCACGCGCCTGGACAGTGGACTTCGTTCCCCGAAGCCTTCCTCTTGGTCATGACCAACAGCATACCATCCGGCTGCGGGACAAACACCAAAGAGTCCATGATCCGGCGCATGCAGATCAGCCCCAGCCCGCCGGGTTTGAGCGGATTAGGCGGCTTGGGGGCAAGGTCGGCCGGGTTTGTGCCGGTTCCCCAGTCGCGCAACTCGATGGTGATTTCCCCGTCATCCATCTGGCAGTTGATTTGGATCGGCTTGTCCGACGCCCCGCCGTACGCGTGCCGGATGATGTTCGCCAGCGCCTCATTAACGGCCAGGCCGACGGACTCGCAAGATTTGGCATCGAAGCCGGAATCAGCGCAAAGTCGCTCGATCGCGACGCGGGTTGGCGCCAACACGGACGCATCGCTGTTGAGCTTCAGCTCAAAGCGCGCCTGATGATTATCGCGAGGTTGTGGATGCGATGCTGGCATTCAGATCAGGGCTGCGTCGCGGGTTCGGTCGTTGCTGAAGCGGCGATGGGCTTCTCGCCGCGCAACCATGCCTGCCAACGCTGTACCGCCGGCTGGCGCTCGTTGGCGTCCTGGTAATACAGATATCCAAAGTTTTCGCCGGTTAGTTCGCGCAGTCCATTTATTGCGTAAAAACGGATGGCGGGATCGTCGCTGTCCAGATCCTTCACCAGCTGCTCGGTCGCCTTGTGATCCTTATGTTCCACTGCGAGCTTGATGGCAGGGATTTTCACGGATGGGTCCGGATCGGTGACGACCAAGGGCGGGCGCGGCGCCGTACATCCGCAGATCGTCGCACCGACCATCACGGCAAGCGTGCAGGCGAAGATGACCGCGGCAAGCGCGGCAACATGCCGGTTCATGGGCGCAAACGATCCCGAATCACTATCGGCCGGGAGTGAGCGGATTCTAAACGTTTGCCGCCGCTATTGCTTGTCGAGCGTGCTCCAGATGGCGCGCTGGTGCGGATTAAAGCTGGGAGAGATGGACAGGCTCTGGCGGAGTTCATCATCAAACGCCCGCCGATTCACCCAGTGGGCACTGCCGTCGCCGTACAGCACGTTGATGCCAGTGCGGTGCCGGGTGTCGAGCCGGGCGGGGATGGCGGTGAGATCGCCGAAAATCGCGGCATTCTTGAAGTCGCGAAGCTTGGGCATCCGCCAGATTTCGGGTGCGGTGTTGTAAAGCGATGGATCATCCGGCAGCTCAAGATCAGGTCGGCCGCCATAGCCGGCATAGCAGAGCTTGGTGCCGGTCAATTCCGGTCCCGGGGGCCAGGAATTCGTCGAGCTGTCGAGCATCGATTGCGGGTTGTTCTCGGCCGGGCAATAAAAGATGGCTGGCGTCTTCATGTACCCGGCGCTGTAGAGCAGCCCGAAGAGCACGAAGCGCGGGACGACGGACCCGCTGCCGCTGACGGCATTCGGGCTGAAGATCATGCTGTTTAGCTGGCAGTTGCCGCTGCGATACCCGATCGGCACATGCCCGGACGCGGTGGCTGCATAAAAGAAAAATGCCTGGTGCAGCTGTCGCAGATTGCTAAGGCAAGCAGTGCGCATCGCGGCCTGCCGGGCTTTACCGAGGGTCGGCAGCAAGATGCCGATCAGCACCGCAATGATGCCGATGACGACCAGCAGTTCAACAAGCGTAAAGGCGCGAAGTTGTGACGAGATGCGACCTTGGGCGCAGCGAAGGATCCTGCCCGTACCTTCAGGCAAGATCCTTCGCCGGCTACCGCTGGGGATGACCCATCTGGCGGACATCTGCGGTTAGTGCTTCTTCTCGGTTTCCTTGTTCTTGACCTTCGAATACAACTCGCGGCCGTTGTCGAGGTGGGTTTTGACGGTGTCCTGGTTTTTGTCAAACCAGTGGCGCAGGTCGGTCTGATCGGTCTTGGCGCCGGTCTTGAACATGTTCAACATTTCTTCCTGCTCGCGCACCTGCGCGCTCATGAACACGCGGTCGAACTCAGCGCCCTTGAGCTTCTCTAGCTCCTTCTTTTCCTGCACGTCGGGGCGAGTGGGGTCGGCGTCGTACTTGTAGTCGTACTTGTTGGCGATGTCGTGCAGCTCATCGATCATGCGGCTGTAATCCTTCAGGGTCAGCTCCGCGTAATGCTGCACGCTGTCGGCGGATGCGTTATTGCGGGCGAGACGGCATTCCTGCGCGATCGTTTCCATGTTGCGCATGGAGTTCTTGATCGCATCCTTGTCGTCGTTGCTCAGCTTGTCCGCGCGAGCGATCGCCGAAGCTCCCACGATCATGACGGCCAGTGCGCAAATGCCGGCCGTCCAGAAACTCTTCTTGCTCATATGTGTGTCTCCTGTACTCCCCTTGGATCCCAATTGCCCCCTGTCTGTGTTCGCTCCGCAATGGTTTGACACGCATCAGGTCATCGCGTGAGCCATATTATTGCACGATTCAGCGCAGCGCCGACATATCTCCGCGCAGGCGGCCATTCGCAGATCATCGCTCATCCTGCGACAGTCTTCATGACAACGCCGACATACAGCAGCGCATGCCGCGCAGGTGTGCATGTGCAGATCCGAGCCGCGCTGCATAAAGTTGGCACTGGTCTGACAGATTTCCGCGCAGTCGAGCATGAGACGAATATGATCCGCCCGCGCGTGCTTTCCGCCTTGCTGCAGGCAGTACATCGCCGTCTCCATGCAGGCTTTGCGGCAGTCGTTGCAGCCTTCGATACATGCGAGCATTTCGCGACTGAGCAGGCTGCCATCGGGGTCAGGCATGACCAACCTCCAGCGGGCTTCAGATGAGCGATCTACGCCAGCACGCAACGCCAATGCCAATCAAAATCTTGCGGAATTCAGGCGTGTTAAAGTGACGCGCGGGACAAATCGTCGCAAGTTTAACACATCGAGCAAACCTGTTCCATCACCGACATCATGCGATCCAGCTCCACCGGATCGAAAGGCCTCGCGCTGAAGTCGAGCAGCACCGCCTGCCCGTGCATGAGAATTCCCACATCCGCCGGCAGCAATGCCCGGGCGGATGAGTGCACGAGCGCCGCCGCCGAGCGACCGTCGGCGGCCAGCACCGAAAACCGGTCGTTCCCCAGACTGTGGAAAGGCGTGAGTCGAAACAGATCGATGATGCTCTTTCCCGGCAACAGGTTCGCCGGCCGCAACCCGACCGGTGCCGAGCTGCGCGATCCATTGGTCTGGCGGATGATCGCGTTCCAGATCGTGCGCGCTCCTGGCTGATCGCTGGAGCGCGTGTCGAATTGAAGAATCGAGACGGGTCCACAATCCAGACGGATTCGCACCTGCGTGTCCAGATCCCCCGAGAGTTGCCTCAGCGGTTCGGGGGGATGGACCAGCGCTTCCCGCCGCGCGAGCTTCAGTTTCCGCTCTTTTGCCCAATCCACCAGCGACACCCACTGCCGTCGGGTCGTCCATCGCCGCACCAGCATGGAAAAAATCGCGACCGATGCCCCGGCGATAAGAAAAAGAGTGCCCAGGATCTTCCAATCCGGCCCGGGCAGCACCATCGTGTCCAGCGCAAGTGAAGCTGGTGCAAACAATTCCATCACGGCAGATATTACAAGATCTATGCTTGCCTTTGTGAAGCGGGCGCGATATGTTAGGAATTACTATCTTAAATGGGAGCCCCTCAATGCTGTCTCACCGAAATCTCGCTTCCGCGATCGCGTCCGTACTGCTGCTCTTGTTCGCCGGATGCTATGAAACCACGCTTTCGCTCGGCACTGAAGATGCCGCCACCATCAACCCCGCTTACTGCGGCAACTGGGATTTCGCCAGCGACAACCCAAACGAGCCGGCGGTGAAGATGATCATCCGCAACATCGACGGCAGGCATTACTACGTCGAATGGAACGATCCGTCGAAGAAAGAAGAAAAAGAGCGCGTGCAGCGGTTCATCGGCTGGACCGCACCTGTCAAAGATGCGACGTTCGCACACGTGCGCGAGCTGGCGGATGATGGGACGATCCCTCAGAAGCACCTGATTCTACGGATCGAACTCAACAAGGACGGCGCGCTGGTGATGCATCACCTGAACAAGGATTTCCTGGAATCGCAGACGATCCAGACCGACGCCGATCTCAAACGCGTCATCGAGCAGAACCTCGACAACGGCGCGATGTACGATGAAGAGCCGGCCATCGCCAACAAGGCGAAGTAGCGGTTAGAATATCTCGAATGCGAAACCGACTCTTCGCGTGGATCGGCGGCGTCATCGTCCTTGCTGGCTGCTCGAGCACGTATTACGGCATCTGGCAGAAGTTCGGCTACGAGAAGCGCGACATCCTCGTCAGCCGCGTCGAAAAAGCGCGCGACGCCCAGAAGGATGCCAAGGAAGAGTTCAAGACGACTTTCCAGAAGTTCCAGGATCTGACGCATTTCCAGGGCGGCGATCTCGAAGCGAAATACAAGAAGCTGTCCAGCGCGTATGACGACTGCAAAGGCCGCGCGGACGAGGTCAAGACGAAGATCGATTCCGTCGAAAAAGTCGCCAACGACATGTTCAGCGAATGGGGGCAGGAGCTGAAGAGTTACGAGAATCAGGACCTTCGCCGCCAAAGCGAGCAGAAGCTGAGCGACACACGTCAGCGCTTCAAGCAGTTGCTGGCCGCGATGCGCGCCAGCGAGCAGAAGATGTATCCGGTGCTCCGCGCGTTCAACGATCAAGTTCTCTTCCTCAAGCACAATCTCAACGCCCAGGCCATCTCGTCGCTTTCCACGACGTCCGCCGAGATCGAGCAGGACGTGCAGAAGCTGATCGCCGACATGGAATCATCAATCAAAGAGGCCGACCAGTTCATCGGGCAGATGAAATCAGAAAAGTAGGGCAAGCGCAGGATGCGCATCCTCGGAATCGATCCAGGCCTGCAACTGACCGGTTACGGCGTAATCGACGCTGCGCCGGGCAAGCCAAAACTCGTCGATGCGGGCGTGATCCGACTGAAGGCAAAAACTTCAATCGCCGATCGCCTGGTCGAGCTGGAGCGCGAGCTGGACGAGCTGATCGAAGAGCACGAACCGGATGTGTGCGCCGTTGAGCAGCTGTATTCGCACTATGCCCACCCGCGCACGGCCATCCTGATGGGTCACGCGCGAGGCGTGATCCTGCTGGTCGCCGCCCGGCGAGGCGTGAGCGTCGAAGAATTCGCCGCCAATCGCATCAAGCAATCCCTGACCGGCTTCGGCCACGCCGGCAAGGGACAGATGCAACGCACGATTCAGTCGTACTGGAACCTGCCAAAGCTCCCGGAACCGCCGGACGTCGCCGATGCGCTGGCGGTGGCGCTGTGCTGTGCGCGGTTTGGGTTGGAACCGCAGATGAACGCAGAAAAACGCAGATGAATGCGCGGAACGCGCGGGAGTCGCCCCGGCGGCGGCGAAAGGATCACTAACTGCGCCGCAGCCGAGGCGTCCCAATCCGAACCCTATTTGTTTCCTCCGCCGTTCTTGTCGTTGCTGTTGTTGTTGCTGCTCGAGCCGTTTTGCTTGCCGCTGGCGGGTTGGGCTTGCAGGTCCTGGTTGAATTGATCGATCTGCTTGCCCAGCGCGCTCACCATGCCGTTGGCATGCTCGGAGATGTTCTGGGCTTCGGCTTTGCTCGTGCCGGATTGCGGCTGCGGGTTTTCCGACAGCTTCTTGTTCTGCGCCGATCCGACCGATTCGTTGATCAGGTTCCACGCAACCTGCTGGGTGTTGTCGATCACCTGCTGCGCGTTCTTCTCCGGCTGCTGGTTCGACCAGACCATCGCCTGCGACAGACCGTCGGCACCAGCGCGCAGGTCGTAGCCGGCGCGGACATACTGCTTGTTGTTCAGCTCTTCCTTGGCGCGGCTCTGATAGAAGTCGGCCAGCCGCGCGTCGGCTTTGGCGAATGCGTCGTTCAGCTTTTGCGTATCGACGTTCTGCCCGTTGTCAATTTGCTTGGCCAGCTGGCGCAATTGGTCGGCGCAGTTGGTGAGCTGCGAGTCTGAACTCTGGTTCACCTGCGACGCCTGCGCGTCGAGATAATCGGCCGCAATGCGAACTTCCGAGGCCGCGACCTTGTTGTTCTTGTTCATCATCGCGTCATGAGCTCGCAGCATGTGGTTCTGCGGCTCGTTGGCGGTGAGATACACGATCCGCTCGTCGATCAGCACATATCCGGCGGGGTTCTGCTGCTGCGGCGAAGATTGCGACCCATTCGCCTGGCTGTTCTGCGATTGGTTGTTGGACGATTGGCTGTTCGACGAACTACCGGGGGAACTGTTGGACGACGAATTGTTATTCGATTGCCCCAGCGCGCCGAGAGTCAGAGCCGAGGCGGCGGCAAAGCCGATCAGCGATGTAACGGTGTGGTTCATGTGTTTCACGTGAAAACTCCTTCATTGAGTGATCGAGCTGTTGATCACGAGACCGTAATAATGAGATGTACAACGACGCCATCGGCCGCGCTGCAACCGCCGCGCCGCTCGACGTCGCACGCAATCGCTCAAACTCCTACAATTCGCACAATGACAGGATCAATTGAGGTGCAGGGATGATTGCCGCTTTGACGGGACAGCTTCGAAAGGTCGAGGAGGATCGCGTCTATCTGACGGTCGGGCCGGTCGTTTGCGAACTGCTCATTCCGGCGTTCGATGCCGAGGAACTGCGCGCGATTGTGGGGGAAGAGCTTACCCTGCACACGCTTTTTTATCTTCAAGGGGACGCCTCAGGCGGGTCCATCGAGCCGCGGTTGCTTGGCTTCTTGCGACAGGATGACCTACGGTTCTTCGAGCAGTTCATTACGGTTAAAGGCATCGGGATTAAGACCGCGCTGCGGGCGCTGACCGTTCCAGTGGGTGAAATCGCGCAGGCGATCGAATCGAAGGATGCACGCTTCCTCGTGCAGCTTGACGGCATCGGCAAGCGCACGGCCGAGCTGATCATCGCGGAGCTTGGCGGGAAGGTGCGGGAATTCGCCAGCCCAATGACCGCCACCGTCCGCGGTGCCGTAACAGGATCGCGCGGGCCACGCAGCGAAGTGGAAGAGGACGCGATCGCGGCCTTGATGCAGCTTGGCGAGCGCCGCCTGGATGCCGAACACCTGCTGGATCGGGCAAAATCGGTCAATCCCAAGGCTGAGGAAACGCAGACGCTGGTGCGCGAGATGCTGCGTCTCCGCACCGTCCGCGCCTAGCTCGCGCCCGGTTCGCGCCCGGTTCATGCACCGGCTTTCCCATCCCGTACAAAATCCGTACAATGCCTCATTCGGACTCCGCCGCATTTCGTGCGTAGCATCCGTCCGACTCGCATGACGCTGACGAACACCACGACCCCTCGCCCGGCAGTCGCCCAATCGCGAAATCGGGCCGCGCAGTGCATCCGTATCAAGGGTGCCCGTGAGCACAACCTCAAGAACATCAACATCGAAATTCCGCGCGATCAGCTTGTCGTGCTGACCGGGTTGAGCGGATCCGGGAAGTCGACGCTCGCGTTTGACACGGTCTACGCCGAGGGCCAGCGGAAATACGTCGAATCGCTCAGTGCTTATGCGAGGCAGTTTCTCGAACAGCTCCAGAAGCCCGATATTGACGAGATCGAGGGCCTGCCGCCGACGATCGCGATCGAGCAGCGGTCAGCCTCGAGCAACCCGCGTTCGACGGTCGCGACCACAACTGAGATTTACGATTATTTGCGCGTGCTCTTTGCCCGCGCCGGTACGCCCCATTGCTGGGAATGTGGCCGGGTGATCAGCTCGCAGACGCCATCGCAGATCGTCGACGCGGTGATGAAATATCCGGGCGGGACGAAGCTGATGGTGCTGGCGCCATTGATCCGCGGACAGAAGGGCGAGCATCGCGAAATATTCGCAGCAATTCACAAGCAAGGATTCGTGCGGGCGCGCGTGGACAACGAGATTGTCGAGTTGCAGAACGAGACGAAGTTTCCCGAGCTGAAAAAGACCTTCGCGCACAACATCGAGGCGATCGTCGATCGGATCGTGCTCAAGCCCGAGATCCGCTCGCGGCTGGCGGACAGCATCGAAACGGCGACGAAGCTTTCGCAGGGCATCGTCATCGTCGCGGTCGCGGAAGGCACGAACTGGTCTGACCAGCTTTTCAGCGAGAAATTTGCCTGCCCCGAGCACCCGCACGTGAGCCTCAGCGAGCTTGAGCCGCGGCTGTTCAGCTTTAACAGCCCGCACGGTGCCTGTCCCGAATGTCACGGGTTGGGAACAATCAACGAGTTCGATCCTGATCTGATCGTGAACGATGAAGCGCTCTCGCTGGAAACCGGCGCGATCGAAGCGTGGCGGAAAAACGGCAAGCGGATGAACATCTGGTATTCCCGCGTGCTCAAGCAGTTCGGCCGCGATTTCGGGATCGGTTATTCGACGCCGTACAAAGACATTCCCAAGGACATCAAGTCGATCCTCATGTACGGCACCGATGCCAAAGGCGACAAAGGCACGGGCACCTGGTTCGAAGGCGTGATTCCAAACCTCCAGCGTCGCTTTGAAAACACCGAAAGCGAATGGGTGAAGGCGCGCCTGCACCAGTACATGAGCGATCAGCTCTGCAAAGTCTGCTGCGGGACGCGGTTGCGCAAGGAAGCACTCGCGGTGCGACTGCATACACTCGACAGCTTTTCGAGCGCGACCCGATGTGCGGAAGATTTAGTTGATGGGGCGCGCGTGCGATCATCGAAGAAGAACGGCAAAGTCACCGCACCCTCGCAGATGCCCGCGCTTCCCGGTTACAGCATCCACGATGTCGCGACGATGACGGTGGAGAACGCGAAAAAGTTCTTCGAGCACGTTCACCTTGGTGAAGAGGGACGCAAGATCGCCGAACCCATCGAGCGCGAGATTGCGGCGCGGCTCGGGTTCATGGTCGATGTCGGACTCGGTTATCTCACGCTCGATCGCAAAACCGGATCTCTTTCGGGCGGCGAAGCGCAGCGCATCCGGCTGGCAACGCAGGTTGGCAGCGGTCTCGTCGGCGTGTGCTACGTCCTGGATGAGCCGACCATCGGCCTGCACCAGCGGGATAATCAGCGGCTGATCCGCACGCTGCTTCGCCTGCGCGACATCGGCAACACCGTGCTGATGGTCGAGCACGATGAAGATTGCATCCGCGCCAGCGATTACCTGATCGACATCGGCCCCGGCGCCGGTGCGCACGGCGGCAACATCGTTGTCGAAGGGCCCGTGAGCGAATTGCTGGCCAAGAGCCGCAAGACTCAATCGACCACGCTCAAATATCTCACCGGCGAGCTTCAGATCCCCGTGCCGGAAATCCGTCGTCCGGTCGATCCGGAAAAGCTGTGCATCGAGATCAAAGGGTGCACCCAGAACAACCTCAAGAACGTCAACATGCGCTTGCCGCTCGGTGGGCTGGTGTGCGTTACCGGCGTTTCCGGATCAGGCAAATCAACCCTGATCAACCAGACGCTCATCCCCGCGCTGAAGCGAAAGCTTTACGGATCAAAAGTGAAGGCCGGTGCGCACAAGGCGCTGAGCGGGGTGAAGAATATCGACAAGGTGATCGAGATCGACCAGTCGCCGATCGGTCGGACCCCGCGGAGCAATCCGGCGACATACACTGGTGTGTTCGACGAGATCCGTAAAGTCTTCGCAAAAACCCGCGAAGCGAAAATCCGCGGCTACGAAGCCGGACGCTTCAGCTTCAACGTCAAAGGCGGGCGCTGCGAGGCGTGCCAGGGACAGGGGACCAAGTGCATCGAGATGCACTTTCTGCCGGATGTTTACGTCAGCTGCGAAGTCTGCCACGGCACGCGCTACAACGCTGAGACGCTGGAGATCCATTATCGCGGCAAGAACATCGCCGAAGTGCTCAGCATGACCGTCGAGGAAGCGCTGGCGTTCTTCGAAAACTTCCCGCGCATCCACCAGATGCTCAAAGCCGTCAACGACGTCGGCCTGAGCTACATCAAGCTCGGCCAACCGAGCACGCAGCTATCCGGCGGCGAGGCGCAGCGCGTGAAGCTCGCCAGCGAGCTGGGCAAAACGCCGACCGGCCACACGCTTTATGTGCTGGACGAGCCGACGACCGGCCTGCACTTCGCCGACATCCACAACCTGCTGAACGTGCTGAACCGGTTGGCCGACCTGGGCAATACGATCCTGATCATCGAGCACAATCTGGATGTCATCAAATGCGCAGACTGGCTGATCGACATGGGCCCCGAAGGCGGTCACGCCGGCGGGCAAGTGATCGCGGCCGGGGCGCCCGAGCGGGTCATTGCAGCCGAATCGGGGTACACAGCGCAATATCTAAAGGCCAAGCTGTCGCGATAGCCGCTTCCCATCCACCTACGCACTGAGATCATCGATCAAGCTCAATACATTGGTCGATCCGTCGGTTGGCGCGGCCCCAAACGGTCGGAGTTGTGCGATGGTGACCTGATGTTCTCCTCCGTCGCCGAGGCTGCGCGGGCGGTTGGACTGGCCGAAGTTGATCGCGTTGATCGCGATTGCGCGGGTGGCGCTTACGTCTCGGCTGAAAGCGCTGGTCGCTCGCCACAGCGGCGGCAGTTGCGCCGTCAGGGTGAAGTCGCCCAGGCCAACGTCGTCAAACGTGTACAGGCCAGTTGCATCGGTTGTGGCGGTTTGCACCACCGCGCCTGTCGCGTCGTTGGTCAGATAGATCTGACGCCCGGCGATGCCAGTCTCACCGTTGTTCAGGATGCCGTCGCCGTTGCCGTCGAAGAACACACGGCCGGTGATGGTGACGTCGAAGGTGAAGACGTTGGGCTGCAGATTCGTGGTCGTGGTGTTGCGCGCGATGATGTCGGCCAAGTGCGTGTTCTGGATCATCTGCCGATCTGGCGGCGTTAGGTCGAAGAGATAGAAGAACCGATCGGCGTCGCGCAGGCGAGTAAACTGATCCGTTAAGATGCGTTGGAAAGTAGGCCCGACGCTGCTGCCGGGCACGTGCTGCTCGGCCAACCCTCCAACCCACAGGTCGATGTTATCGACGTTGCCATATGCCTGCTGCAGCGCCGCCTGCACCGCGGTGTCGGGGGTGATCTGTGCGAAGCTCGTGAGCCGCGGCAGACCAAGCGCCGCGCGCGTCGTGTTGTAGTCGGCCAGCCCGTGGTCGCGGCCGCGCTGGATGTTGAGCGACGCCAGGTCCAGCCCGCCGGATCCGGGAGGGCCGAACAAGAAGTTGCGCAGGCTGTCGACAATCTTGGTATCGATCTCTTCTGAATTCGTGCTCGCCAGGTACTTGAGGATCGGATCGACGCCGGTTGTCGCAAGCAGCGCTGGATTGAAAAACGCGTCGGCCAGCGAGACCGCATCGTGCGTGTCGTGGCCGTTGTTGTCGAGGAATTCAACGTCATCCTCGAGCATGCTGTGGCCGAGCCGGAACGCGGCGGTGGAAAACTCATTCGCGATGCCGGGATTGACGTTGGAGTGATACCCGTTGTACGGCTGCAGCGCGTTCGGGCCCAGCAGCGCGGGCAGGAATTCGTTGTACGTAATCGCCTGGATTTCGGCCGACACGAGCCGGCGGGCGCGCTGATAGATCTGTTCGTCGGTCCAGGTTGGGTTCTGCTGCGCGATCTGCGTCGCCAGCCGGTTGTGTTCGCGGACGAACAGCGTCTGCATCGCCGTCAGCTCGATGTTTTCATTGGCGCGCTGATCGCCGGCGGCGAAATAACTGTCGGCCGCCCCACCTGACGTGTCCATCACCAGTCCCATCGTGTTGTAAGGCAAGAGGTTTCCGGCGCTGGTCTTCATGGTTCCGCCGATGAACGTCCGCAAAGCCGCAGCGCGGATCACATCTGAACCATAAACCATCGATGCATCGATCCAGGAGGTGATGTCATTGACCTGCTCGCGCGGCGAGGTGTTGCCGGTGCCCGTCGTATACTTTGATCGGCTGAGCGGGATGACCTGTGTTCCGGTGCTGTCCGGATCAAAGTACGGATCACCCGTCGGCACGGAAATGTTGAACGATTCGCTGGGCGTGGCGCTGGTGGTCAGGTCGATGTCGTGATCGATGAACTGACCCCACGCGTAAACGAACGCGGACATTTCTCGGTTGTTTTCGATTTCCCCCGCCGGGTGGGCGTTGACGATGTTGCTGATCGCACGCGCTGAGGGACGGCTCGCGCCGGCGGGCGATGAGAGCCCATCCGCATACGCGCTGGCCGCCATCCGCAGCAGCGAGATTCCGGCGCTGCCCCAATCCAGATGGGTCTGGTTGTTGGCGGTGCCGTCGTACGTCTGCACGTCGGCAGCCAGCATGCGCCGCTCTTCGAGCCTTTCGAAAGAGCTGGACAATTTGTTGAGCTTTCGGCCAAACGAACGGCGTGATTGACGAGATGGCATTTTCTGAATCCTCCGATCGCCTTAGCACCGCGGCACCGTTGGGACCGCGGCACCGGGCGCGCCCACACGCGCGCGGTGGCAGTTGGTGATCCGACTGCAAAATTTGGTTTAGTGTCTGGCGCGGCTTTTCTCAAGTAGCCCCGATGACAGCCACGACATCATCTGATACTTCACGCGAATGCTTTTCTATCGCTGGATCCTGGTGGCGCTCGCCTGTTTGTGCGGCTTCTTTGAGGTGGCGCAAGCGCAGCTGCCAAAGGATCTTACGAAAAGCGACCTGGGCACCGGCGTGCCGGCGTTTCGGGTGCGCCCCGGATATCGCGTCACCCGCGCCTGTGCGGGCAACGCAGTGCGCGAGGCACGGTTTCTGGAGTTTTCCTCAGATGGAAAGACGCTCTTCGTCTCGCAGCCGGAAAACGGGCAGATCGTCGCTTTGCGAGATCCGGACGACTCCGGCGAATACAAATCGATCAGCGTCTTTGTGAAGGGCAAGCGATCGGTCCAGGGCATGCATTTTCACGATGGCTGGCTCTATTTCTCGCAGGCCGCCGAAGGCTCGGTTTCCCGCGCTCGCGATACCAACGATGACGGCGTGGCCGACGAGGTTGAAGTCATCATCCCCAAAGGCACGCTGCCGTCGGGTGGCGGGCACCCGTTTGAAGGCCTACTCGTCACCGACAGCGCGATCTACGTCACCAGTTCCGATCCAACCAACATGACCGAAAATCTCGCATCGGATCGAAAGACGATTTACGTCTTCGATAAAGATGGGAAAAACAAGCGGGTTTTCTGCACCGGCATCCGCAACACCGAAAAGCTGCGGATTCGCCCGGGGACAACCGACATTTATGGCTTCGATCACGGCTCAGACAACTTCGGGCGGCTTTTTGGAGAGAGGCTGGGGACGGATCAGCCGATCACCGACGTGAACCCGCCTGAAGAATTCAACCGTTACGTTGAAGGCGGCTTCTACGGCCATCCGTTCATCACCGGCACCGGGGTGCCGCGCATGGAATTCGCCAAGCGCCCGGACATCGTTGAGCTTGCCAACAAGACGATTCCGCCCGAATGGCTGGTGCACGCGCACTGGGCGGTGAATGGATTTACCTTTCTGTCCGGCGATTACTTCGGAGCGGGAAGCAAAGGGGATGTGCTGTTCTGCTCGCACGGCTCGTGGAACTCGACAACGCCGGTCGGCGCGTGCGTACAGCGGATCCTCTTCGATCCGGTGACCGGAAAGCCGTATGGCTCGATGACGATCGTCGATTGCGTGGGAGCCGACCGACGCCTGGCGCGCCCCTGCGATGCGGCCGAAGCGCCGGATGGGTCGGTGGTGTTTTCGACCGATGAGCCGCCGGCGCTGTATCGAATCAGCCGTTCGGCGTTGGGATCGGCAACGGGAGCGGCTAAATAAGTGAATCGCCGAAGATCTTGCCATCGACGACGTTGCCGGCGTCGATGCCGCCTCCTGTGAATCCAGTCAACCCGCTGATGCCGGAAGCCGAGGTTCCGCCGGTTGTGCCGCCGCCGACGAAGCGAACGCCCCAGTTCACGTTGGCGAAGTGAACATCCTTGTTGACATGGATCGACGAGAGGGTGTTCGTGGTCGTCTGCACCCACCCGTCGGGCAGGTCCACGGAAAGTCCATAATCGCCAACCTGGATGCGATTCAACTTGTAGTTGCCCTGCGAATCGGTCTGGCTCCAGTCGAAGATTCCGCCTTCATCGCTGATGTACACGAACGTGTTGGCGACCGGCTGTTCGTTGCGGTCCATGCGCCCGTTACCGTTGATATCGTTGAACACTTTTCCGCTGACGTACACGTCAAAGTGAAAAGCGTCCGGCTGCAGGTTGGTGATCGTGCTGTTCTTCTTGATGATCTGGCTGAGCGTCAGCGGCTGGATGAATCGCTGCTCGGCGGGGCTGAGATCGCGCTGGTACCAGAAGCGATCGCCGTCGCGCGTGCGCGTGAACTGGTTGGCGATGATTGCCTGGAAGGTCTCGCCGACGGCCGCGCCCGGGGCGTGATTTTCGACCATTCCGCCGACGAACAGGTCGACGTTGTCCACGCTGCCATAGGTGGCTTGGAGCGTCAGCGCCAGCGAGTGATTGCTGGTGATCTGGTCAAAGCTGGTGATCCGCGGCAGACCGAGCGATGCGCGCACCGTGTTGTAGTCGGCCAGGCCGTGGTCGCGGCCGCGCTGCACGTCGAGCGCGCTGAGGTCGAATCCGCCGGCTCCGGGAGGCCCGAACAGGAAGTTGCGGATGCTGTTGACCATCAGCGGATCGCTTTCCTGGGCGCTGACGGCGGCGAGATATTTCAGCAGACCATCGGTGCCGCCGTTGAGCTGCAGCTGCGGCGCGAAGAACGTATCCGTCAGCTTCAGGTCCGGCAGCGTGATCTGGGCGTCATCGTCGAAGAATTGCACGTCGTCGCCGAGGATGCTGTGCCCGAACCGGAAGGCCGCGGTTGAAAACTCGCTGGCGATCTGCGCATTGACGTTGGGCTTGTAGCCCGTGTACGCCGGAACCGCATTTTTCTTGAGGAACGACGGCAGGAATTCGTTGTAGGTGATCTGCTGAATCTCCCCGATGACCAGCCGCCGCGCCTGCTGGTAGATCTGCTCATCGGACCAGCGGCGGTTCTGCTGCTTGATGACGCCCGCCAGCCGGTTGTGCTCGCGAACGAACAGCACCTGCAGGCTGGTGAGCTCGGCGTTTTCGTTGGCGCGGACATCGCCGGCCAGGAAGAACTGATCCGGCGGACCCGCATCCTGGTTCTCGAGCCCCAGCGTGTTGTACGGAAGCTCAGTGCCGTTGGCGGTGGTCTTCATCAGCCCGTCGTGAAACGTCCGCAGCGCCGCAGCGCGCACCGGATCCGAGCCGTAAATCATCGAGCCATCGATGAACGCCGTTACCGAATTGGGCTGCTGCCGTGGATTCGACGTGCTGGTTCCGGTGCCGGTGACCCATTGCGAGCGGTTCAGGGAGATCACCTGCGTGCCGGTCCAATTGGGGTCGAAAGAGGGATCGCCCTGCGGGACGGGGATGTTGAACGCCGTGGGAGGTGAGGCGTTGTTGGTCAGGTCCAAGTCGTGATCGATGAATTGACCCCAGGCATAAACGAACGCGCTCATGCCCTCCTGGTTGAAGATGTCTTCGGAATGGTGCTGCTGAAAGATAATGTTGCTGATATCGCGCGCAGAAGGGCGATCCGCGCCGGCCGGCGTGGAGATCATATCGCCGTAAGCAGGCGGCGCGACCCGCTGCAACGCGGTGCCGGTTTGTCCCCACGTCGGATGCAGCAGATTGTTCCCGCTGCCGTCATAGCTGCGGATCGCCGAAGCCATCAGCAAGCGGGCTTCCAGCGGCTGCACGGGTTCGAACGTGAAGGAACTTACGGATCGGCGCGACCGCTTGGTGTTCGTTTTCATCGCATTTTCCGCTGAAAGTGGCCCCACCCGAAATCTACGGCGGAAGAAGTCTAGCAGATCGATCGGGACTGCATATAACAATTTTGTAATAATCGCCTACGACCGTGCTTTTGTCCGTCGGTTACGCGCCGCAAGAGGGACTACAGTCCTTCGAGTTTGTCCGGCTTCACACGTGCTCGGCTACGACAGATCCGCAAGGTCGCGAACGACCAGATCCGGCTGATACTCGGCCGGCGTGTTTGTCAGGTCCTGCTCGCGCGAAACGCCGCTGAGCGTGAGGATGGTCCGCATGCCCACCGCTTTGGCGCCCAGCACGTCGGCTTCAAGATTGTCGCCGATCAGCACGCACCAGGCGGGATCGACGTTGAGCCGGCGGCATAGCTCGTGGAAGAAGATCTTCTCCGGCTTGCCGCAGAAGACCGGCTCGACGCCGGCGGCGTAGGCGAGCATCCAGGTCATGGCGCCGGCGCCAAACTCGATGCCGCGCGGGCTGGGATAAACGCGATCGGCGCACACGCCGAGGATTGCGGCGCCACGCCGGGCAAGCTGAAGCGCGGCACGCGGACGCTCGCCGGTCGCGAAGGCGCTGCTGGGCGCACCGACGATGATCGCATCACATGCACTGTTCGCATCGTCGGCCGCGCTTGCTTCACCGACCCAGTCGACCAGTCCGGTGAGCATTTCATCCACCGATTCGGTGGCGAGGTTGAAGACGCGCGGCTTGCGGGTCTGCTCGGCCGGATCGCTGGTGAGGGTTTTGACGCCCCCGCCGTAGGCGTCGATCACGTAATCGCACGCCGCCGCCGCTGCGGTGTAGATGTTGTTCGGATCGACGTCCACGCCCATCAGCTCCAACCGGCTCATCACCCGCAGGGGACTGGCGGATGAATTGCTCAGGCACGCGAAGCTTCTTCCTTCGGCCTGCAGTCGCTTGATCAGATCGATCGCGCCGGGCAGGGCGTGATCTTCGTGATAAACGGTGCCGTCAAGATCGAGCAGCACGGCCTGATATGGGGAAAAGTCCAGAGGCATGTCGGGTGCTGATCCTATTCGCAAGCGTCGTGCACACAAATGCGACGAGCGTCGCCCACGCGAGCAGCCCGAATTGCGGGCCCGGCGCGCGCGGCGATGTGGCGATGCCCGTGCTGTCGATCGGGATCCCGCCCATCCAGTTCAGCCAGTAGTTGAACAGCGCGAACAGTCCCGCGGTCAGTCCGTACGCGAAGCCGCAAGTTGGACTTATAGCGAACAGCAGCGGAGTGGCGATCGCGAGATACTGCAAGCCAAATCCCGAAGCGAACAGCAGGAACAACGACGCCGCGCACGCCATCACGTGCAGCGGCTGCGCCTTGGTTCGGCGCGTCCAGACGGCCAGCAGGACCATCGCGCCGATCACCAGGAAGCGGCCTCGCTCAGAATAAGCCCGCTCAATCGCTTGCGCCGCAGCCGACAATTCCGGTCGGCGCATCGCCTCGCGGAGGAATTCGAACACACCCCAGTTGTCCGGCTCCGGGTGATAGCCGGCGACGCTGTTAAGGAAATCGCTGCCGCAAAGGACGAGCGGCGGCACGAAAGGCAACGCCAGGAGCGCAAGCCCCGCAACGAATCTCCAAAGCTCCCGGCGGTTTCGACAGCACGCCAACATCGGCAGCACAAAGAGGACGGGCAGCGGCTTGACGTTGATCGCCAATCCCAGTGCCGCACCCGCGAGCAGCGGTCGCTTCTGGCGGCCGAGCAGATCGCACGACAGCAGGCACAGCATCGCGACCAGCGAATCGTAATTGCCGTGAAACGCGCTGATCAGGATCGAGACCGGAACGAACAGAAACAATGTCGCCACTGCAATCGCTGTCGTCTCACCGCGTCCGCGCCAGATGCGGTACAGCAGCACGGCGCTGAGCAGATCGCCGAGGATCATCGGTTGCCGCAGCACGAACGGATACCAGCCCCAGCGCCCGGGCGCGTGGCGATCAAGCCAGTTGCCTGCGCCGATGGCGCCGGCGATCCAACACGCCGACATCGGGCCGTAGTTGTGTCCGATCGGCTCCCCGTACACGGCGCACAGGCCGCGCCCATCGACGAGTCGCTGGCCGAAGGGGAAAAGGTTCATCGTGTCGGCGCTGCCGATCGAGTACCAGGCAAGCAACTCGCGCACGCCCAGGCCGAGCGCAAGGATCACGACGAACGTCGTCATCGCGACCCGCGGCCGCAGCGCAGGCAGTCGAGCGATGCGCCAGTCGCTCAAATTGACCGCTTTCCACGCAAACGCGATCAACGTCGCCCACGCCAGCAGCCCAAACAGTGGCCCCGGCGCCGGATTGTCCGGCCCGCCGAGCAGCGAACTCAAAGGCCATCCACCCGCGGACGAAAAGTAATAGACGAACAATGCTCCAACTCCCGCGCATGCGCCGTAAATCGTCGCCCTCCACGGCGCGACCACCATCAGCAGCGGAAGCGGGAAAATGATGTACTGCAGCGCAAACCCCGGCGCCACGATCAGAAACAGGCTGGCCACCACGGCGCACGAGAGATAGCGGTTGAGATGGTGTCGCCGCACGTGGAGCGTGGCCAGGATCGAAACGAGCAACAACAGAATCCGACCGAAGTTCTGGTAATTGTTGAGCAGCGGCTGAGCCCAGCCGCTGAAGCGCGGCAGGCGCACCATCTCCAAGAGGAAATGTTGTACGCCCCAATAGCTTGCCGGCGGCGTGTACGAGATCGCGTGGGCAACGAACGCGCCGCCGCTCAGCGCCAGCACTGGCACAAATGGAATCGCACCGATAGTCAGCCCGATTAGCAACTGCCGCAGCGATCGCCAATCACGGCAGGTTCCAGCCAGCGGAATGATCAGGATCGCCGGGATCAGCTTGATGTTGATCGCCGCCGCAAGTGCCAAACCTCCGAGCAAAAAAGCGCCGCGATCCTCGATGAGATAAACCGCCAGCAGCGCCAGCATCGCGTAGATTGAATCGGTGTTGCAGTGATACGCGCTGATGAGGATCGCCGCCGGGTTCCACGCGAACGCACAGGTGCTGATCGCGGCGAAGCGCCTTGACGCGCGGCGTGAGACGATCTTCCAGATCAACCCGCATACGATCGCGTCCGCCGCGATCATTGGCAGCTTGAAGATGAACGCGAAGCGCAGGTGCGTCCACTGTCCCACCGCAAGCGACATCGCCGCCCAAAGTCCCGGTAGCGGCGGATGATTAAACGCGGGCTGCGTGCGATACGTTTCTAGCAGCCCATGCGCGCGGATGTGCTGCGCGAAATCCCGCCAGAGCAGCGCATCGTACGATCCGATGCTCATCGCCGAGAGCACCAGACGGAAGACCAGCCCCGCGATCGTCGCAACAATTAGCGCGCGGACCATCCGATCAGTTTGTTCTTCGGGATTCAACGGTTTAGCGATGTCTTGCACTGCGTGTAGACTCATCACTGCCCGCTCCCGGAGCAACACTTATGCATCGAAGAATTATCTCGGCGCTAGTCCTGTTGCTGATCTCGCTCTCCAGTGCCTGTGCAGGAAGCCAAACCGCAACCGGACCGGCAACTCAGCCCGGCCGTACCCAGAAGCTCGCGCACATCGATGTTGACGTTAAAAGTAAGCAGATCCGGGTGGACTGCATCATGCTGGGCGTGAACGTGCCGCTGGAGTTTTTCTGCGTCGTCACCGGCACCAACGTGCGCAAATCGGTCCTGCGAACCGATGCCAAGCCATCCGACCTTCACCTCGCACTGCTGATGCTCGGCCTTCAGCCGGGCGAGCCGGTGCATTATTCCGAGTCGACCAAAACCTGGCTCCCCCCGCACGGGCCGCCGCTGAGCATATCGGCCGAGTTTGTGAAGGACGGCAAGACGGTGCGCGTCCCCGCCGCGCGGCTCATGCGCTCGATCCACGATAAGAAATCCATGCCGCAGCATCCGTTCATTTTCGCAGGCTCGCGGGTCGCGCCCGATGGCACCTACGCTGCCGACGTCACCGGCTATGTGGTCAGCATCGTCAACTTCGATCTTTCGATGATCGACGTGCCGGAGCTTGCGAGCAACGCGAATGAAACGCTGGAGTGGGAGATCGATAAAGACGCCGCCCCACCCGCGGGCACGCCGGTCACGATGATCATCGAGCCGATCGAAGATCGCGCTGCGCCGGCCACGCAGTCAGCCGCACTTCCCGCGAGTGATTTCCACGAACAACCGAAGCTGATCGAGCAGGAAAAAGAACAGGTGGCCACGCTGCGCCAAAAATGGGAGCAGGCCGTCGCGCCGCATCGCCAGCAGATGCTGGACGCCGCGAAAGCGCATTACCAGGTGATCTCCGAGCTTCGCCGCCAGCAGCAGCAGCTCATCGACAAGGCCGATCAGATCCAGCGGCTGATCGACGACCTCGAGAAGCAATACCAGGAGCTGACCACTCCACAACCAACTGATTCAAATAACTCGAAATGAGCTGGACCAGGCAGGACACGCCGATCGTCGTGCTGGCGCTGGTCCTGTCGTTCATCGGCGCGATCCTGAGCTACGTGACCGCAGGCGCGACACTCGGGTTGCTCATCGGAAGCGTTACGTTTGCGACGCTAATCACGCCGCCGCTGGCGCTTGCGGTTTCGCAACCGCTCGCGCGGATCGTGCTCGTCACCGCGGTCGCGTTGGGCACATCAGTCGTCTGTATCTACCTGCTGCATGACGTCCGCTACGCGATCATCCTCCTGGCATATCCCGCAGCGCTCGCGGGAATCTCACTCCTCGTCCGCTCATCGACGATCACGACGATGCTCGCGCTCGCGTGGCTCGTAATCCCCGTCTGGCTAACGCCGCACGTGACCAGCCAACGCGCGATCAACGCACTGATCATCGCGCATCCGATCTTCGCTGCAAACGGAATCAACCCGAGCCTGGGCGTGTGGACGCAGCAGCCGCTGATGTATCGGCTCACGAATCTCGGGCAGGATGTGCCCTACCGCTTGCCGCAATCGATCTGGCCGTGCGTGCTCGTGCATGGGGTTATCGCACTGGGACTGCTGGCGCGACGTGATCCGAAGCGCCCGGCGCCGGCAGATGGTTCACCTTCTGATCGATAAACCACACCGACCCCACCGGCAGCGCGCTCATCGAAAGATACGCCAGCACGACTTTCCACATCGGCCATTTGACGCGGTCTCTCATTCGATGCGCACCTCGGCGCCTTTTTCGGCGCTGGCGTACAGACCGTCGAGCATCTTCTGCACCATCAGGCCGTGTTCGGCCGGGCACTCGTTTTGGCGCTGGCCTCTGCACACCTCGACGAAGTGGCGCATCTTGTATTCAAAGTGATCCCACTTGCCGATGTGCTGCGGCTTGACGTTCACCATGTAGCCGTTCAAATCGGTATAGATTTCCGGCACTTCCCAGCTCGCGCCGCTCTTTTCGCCCATGATCGTGACGTTCCACACGTCCTTTTCGATGTGGGCCGCGAAGCTGGATTCGATCGTGAGCAGCGTGCCGTTCTCGAAGCGAATCTGTCCGACCGCAAGGTCCTCGACCGTGTAAGTCTTCCAATCCCATGGGCCCCACGGGCACTCGGCGCCGGGGCACTTGTTGCCGAGATACGTGAAGGTCGAGCCGTTGGCGCTGACCGGGCGCGGCGCGCCGATCATCGAGTGCGCCGTCTCCAGGATATGCACGCCGATGTCGATCATCGGGCCCCCGCCTTGCAGGTCTTTTCGCCCGAAAACGCCCCAGCTCGGTATGCCGCGGCGACGAAGCGCCTGCGCCCGCACGTACAGGATCTTTCCGAATTCACCTGAGGCGATTTGATCGCGGATCACCTTGCTCTTCGGCTCGAAGCGATGCTGAAAACCGACGATCAGGATCTTCCCGGCTTTGTGCGCTGCATCGACCATCTGCTGCGCCTGCTTTGCGTTCATGGCCATTGGCTTTTCGACCAGCACGTGCTTGCCGGCCTCCAGCGCGGCAATGCTGTTCTCGGCGTGCAGTCCGTTAGGCGTGCAGACGCTGACCGCATCCAGCTCCGGATGCTTCTTCAGCATCTCGCGGAAATCCGTGTACAGGTTCGCCACGCCGTACTCGGACTTGGCCTTGTCCAGCGCCTTTTGCGAGATATCCGAAGCCGCGACGAACTCAACGGCCTCGACCTTTTTCAGGTGATGCATATGCGTCAGCGCAATCCCGCCGGCGCCGATGAATCCGATCTTGAAGGGCTTGGGTGTTTTGGTGTCCGAAGCAGCGACAGTGGTCACAGAACAATCCTTTCATTGAGTCAGTTCCGGGCCCGCCATGTTATGCGCCGCCACGAGCGCGGCCAACGCGCCAGTTGAACCCTTGGCTTGCTTTCGTCTTTCAGATGGAAAAACGCCCGTCCCGACAGCTCTTTTTGCAATCCTCTCCAAGTGTTTGAATGCACAGACCATGTACAAAAAGGGGGTCAGGAGTCGTTTCGCAAATTTGACTCCCGACCCCTTTCTAGCTGTCGACCCCTTTTTAGCTGTTTTTTTAGGTCGGCTTTCACATCAGGCGCAGGGCGTTGTGAAACTCTACCAACGTGACCAGCTGCCCAAGCATGATGGGCACGGCCAGCAGCGTGACCGGCCAGGTCGGTAACCGCTGAGCGCCCGCCAGCAGCAGCGCGCCCAGGCACCATGACCAGTGCGGTGTGTAGAGGAAAAACTCGTCGCCCCAGAGGTTGTGGAAGATCAGGTTGAACACCAGCCACGGCACGGTCAGCCAGAGGATTCGGCGTCCCGATTCGTCTCTGAAGCACGCCCGGATTGAAAGGGCCAGCAGCAACGCCCAGGCGATCACTGCGACGGCGGTCATGCGCCCGTATCCACCGACGTGCAGCGGTTCAAGCGTCAGCCCGGGCGCGTTTCCGGGCACGTAGGGTACGGCCGCCAAGTGCAGTGACGGGGCCACGACGGGATCAAGCAAGCCGTGGACGGCGTAAACAACGGCCGCAGCGGGATGTCGTATCAACCGCAGGTTGGTGGTCACCATCACCTGCGATCTTTGACCGCGCACCCTCCCGGCGACGCGCGCCCCAAGTGCCACGATCGCCGTCAACCCCACCACCATCACGATTGCCGCCATCGGCACGTACCATCGCCGCTTGATCCCCCAGCGTTCCAGGAATGTGGTGGCCAATATTCCCAGCGCATACAAGCCATTGGTCAGCGTGAATCCGCCCACGAGGATCGCGGTCGGCAGCATCACCTTCGTTTTTTGCCCGGGTTGGTCGAACCGGAGCGCCAACAAGAACACAAGCGACAGGGCGCCGCTGGAGATCCCAAAGTGCTCGGGTAGCGCGACCATCGCCATCGAACTGAAAAGCAGGTACACCGACAGTGCAACCCAGGTACCTATCCTTACCCCATCCGCGCCGCGCGTGGCGCGGAACAGGCAGGCGATGCCAAACCCACCGGCCAATGCGTTTAACAGCCGTCCCGTCAGCACGAGGGCTGCGGCATGTCCGAAGACCGGCGTTGCCAGGATCACAAGCGCTCTGCCCAGCGGCAGAATCGTGAACCACTTCAGCGGATGACGAAGCGAGAATTCGATTGGGAGCTGGCCGTCGAGCCCCTGCAGCCAGCGGGACACGTCGGCACTGAAGATGACGTCCACGCGCGACGTGATCGGTCTACCCGGAGCGACGTCCAGCCAACCGGACAGTATGAAAAGCCAGACCACCGCCGTGATGGCGACGGTCGCTTCAACGATGTGCCGAGCGCTCAAACCCGAGGTGGCCGGGCTTGGTGCAAGGACGACACTCGACGGCGCGCGCATGCGAATTCCCAGCGCCCGGAGGAAACACGGGTCAAAGCAAAGCCCAAGAGCGTGAGTTCACGAAATGCCCGACCTGAGTCTACAGAGCCGGTTGCAGCGCAAACAATCGGAAAATGTCTGTCTTCTGGCCGACTTTCAACGGAATTTGCCCTAATGTTGTGCGGATGCCGGACCGCTGATGCATTTGGCGATCTGGATAAGGACCGCCACTCGTTGCGTTTGCTTCCGCGCGGAGACGGGGCCGCGAGACTCGGCGGATGCACATGCACTTCGCACGGGCGCGCAACGCCCCGCATCTAAAAAATCTGCAAATTTAGCGTGCGAATGCGGGGTGTTGCGCGCTGGCCGCACAGGCGCGCAACAGGCTTGGATAGTTGAGAGTCTCAGGCGCGCTGCCTGGGACCGGGCGACATGTTTGCCCCGATGGTCATGGATTGGAGGTCAGAAGGTGCGGGAAAATGAGTTCCGAAAAGTGCCGAAAAGTGCCGATCCGCCGCGGCGGGTGAAGGCGGATTTCCCAAAATTTCCCGGCGTTTCCCATCGGCCGCGGCCAGAGATCGCGCAAAGGTCACACGATGAGCGAGAGCGCGAGTCCGAAATTGTCCGAAACTGTCCGGTCGGCCGCGGCCGCACAGATGCGCAACACCTGTGGACGAGGAAAGCCCACGAATGGCGATCCGAGGGCTTGGGACCGCGGGTTTCTTGCCATTCGCGGGCGAACGGGTATATTGCCCGCCCCTGTTTTCCGGAGAGAAATAAGCATGGCCACCGACATCAAGCCCGGCGGAAGCGTCCGGGTGACCATCAACAAGACCGTCAACCGCGCCGCCGCCAAGAAGACGCTGGAACGCCTGTTCATGCGCGACAAGGCGGTGGTCGGTCCGATCGAAAAGCGCAGCCGAAACTTCAAGGAAATGCCCAAGCGTCGAGGCGGGCAGATCTGGACCAAGCGCCCCAACAAGGTGCATCCCGATCTGATCAAAGGCGCCAGCGCCACCGTGCTTGCCACGCCTCAGCACCTCCGCGACCTGAACAGCGTGGCGGATTTTGTGGAAGTGAAAAAGGCGTAGGAAGAAACGCAGAACCCGGAACATTCGAACATCTGAACGGGTTCGAGTGCTCAGCCTCTCGAACGTTCAGATGTTCTGCGTTCTGCGTCTATTCAGTTCATCTTCCCACCGAGCATATCCAGCAGGGCATTCAGCTCGAATGGTTTTGGAAGGAACGCAACCGGTTGGCCGCGCAGGGCGCCGGCTTCGTATTCGCCGCTGATCGCGATCACGCGCGTGGGGCGGTGCGATTCGGGCAGCTTCATGCAATGCTGAAGCAGCTCAAAACCGTCCATCACCGGCATGCGCAGATCGGTCAGCAGCACGTCGAACCGTTGCGTGAGGAGATAGCCCAGAGCTTCTTCGCCGTCGCGCGCGGTGATGACGTCGGCACCGGCCTGGCGGATCAAGCGGCTGATCGCCATGCGCGTCGGGGCGTGGTCTTCGACGACGAGGACTTTCATCTTCTTTTCAAGCCTGGCCGGAGCGGGGCCGGGTGGAGAGACATAAGACATTTAATCGCCTCCGTGCACGGCACCGCGAGGGCCGCGGTGCATGCAATTGTTCTCAACCGCGGCGCGAATTTCAATGACCCGCGCTTGGTTCGGAGCTTTCATGATGGTGGGCGCGTCCATCGAACTGATCGTCGGCGCGACGCCACACGCCATCACCATCAAGAACCTGGAACGGTCGGAAGCTCGATTTGTAGGTCATCGCGCGGCAGTCACGAATCCAGTATCCGAGGTAGTAGTACGCCAAGCCGCGCTCGCGCGCGAACTGCAATTCCCGCAGTGCTCCCAACGTTCCCAACCCGCGACGGCTTTGCGAGGGATCAAAGAAGAAATAAACGCTACTGATTGACTTCTCGCCCAGGTCGCACAACCCCACCGCGACCAACTTGCCGCCGGGCACGCGGTAGCGGAACTCACAAGTGGGGACGGGCGAATCGTAGAGGAACGATTCGAACGAGTCGCGATCGCGGTGGTCCTGCGAGTGGTCGGCGTGCCAGTCATGCAGGTAGCGAAGATAAAGGTCGAAAGCTTCATCGTCGGGAGCTGCATCCTGCACGGTGACCTGCAAATCGTGGTTGCGATTCCAGCACCTGCGCTGCGACTTGCTCGGCTTGAACTGATCGACCGGCACGCGGATCGGTACGCACTCGCGACAGCCGGTGCAGGTGGGTTGATACACCAGCCGACCGCTGCGCCGAAAGCCGGCGTCCATGCAGTCTTCGTAGATGCGCACGGGCATGTCCGCTGCGTAGAAGGCAACGGATCGCGCCATGCGATCCGGCAGGTAGTTGCAAGGATGTGCCGCCAAGACGCGCAGTCCGCGCCGCACGACCGCGGGCGCGGGGATGGCCGGGTAGTGCGAGAACGTATGCAGGCGCGGATCAGTCGCCGGGGCGCTCATCGGGAGGATTGTATGCCGATGGTGATCATGTTCAGTGCGGCATCGGAAAGCGAGCCGCGAAATCGGCGACTTCCTGCCGCAATTTCGCGAGCGCTGCCGCGTCGTCCTTGGCGTGCATGGCGCGGTCGATGAAGCTGGCGACCTGGTCCATGTCGGTTTCCTTCAGCCCGCGCGACGTCAACGCAGGCGTGCCCAGGCGAATGCCGCTGGTGACCTTCGGCGGGCGCGGGTCGTTATAGATCGCGTTCTTATTCGAGATAATGCCGGCCGCTTCGAGGGCTTTTTCTGCGTCGGCGCCGGTGAAAGCTTCGTTGCGTGCGCGGAGATCGACGAGCATGAGATGGTTGTCAGTTCCTCCCGATTGCAAACGGTAACCTGCTCGCTGAAGCGAGCTCGCCAATGCCTTGGCGTTCTTCACGATCTGCTGGGCGTACTGCTTGAATTCAGGCTTGAGATCCTCACCAAAGGCGACCGCTTTGGCGGCAATGATGTGCATGAGCGGACCGCCCTGCGATCCCGGGAAGACCGATCGGTTGATCGCCTTGTTCAGCTCCTCATCGTTGGTCAGGATCAGCCCACCGCGCGGGCCTCGGAGAGTTTTGTGCGTCGTCGTGCTGACCACGTGCGCGTGCGGGAACGGAGACGGATGGGCGCCGCCGGCAACCAGCCCGGCGATGTGCGCGATGTCAGCGAACAGCAGCGCGCCGACCTCATCGGCGATCTCGCGGAACTTGGCAAAATCGATCGTGCGCGGGTATGCGCTGTAGCCGCACAGGATCATGCGCGGCCTCAGCTCCTTGGCTTTGGCGCGGACGGAGTTGAAGTCGATCGTCTCGGTCTTTGGGTCCAGCTCATAAAAGTCGGGCTTGTAGAAGATCGCGCTGGTGTTGAGCTTCATCCCGTGTGACAGATGCCCGCCGCTGGATAGGCTCAGCGCCAGAAACGTGTCGCCGGGTTTCATCATCGCCATGAACGACGCGAGGTTCGCATTCGCGCCGGAGTGCGGCTGCACGTTGGCAAACTTGCAGCCAAAGAGCTGCTTGGCCCGCTCGATCGCGAGGTTCTCGACCTGATCGTAAAACCCGCATCCGCCGTAATAGCGGGCGCCGGGATAGCCTTCGGCATACTTGTTCGTAAGGCACGAACCGGCCGCCTCCATCACGGCTTTGCTGACGTGGTTTTCGGATGCGATCAGCTCGAGCGTTGTTTCCTGCCGCCGTGCTTCCTGCGCGATCAGCTCGGCGACTTGGGGATCAGTTTGGGTAAGGCTTGCCATGCGGTCATGATATGAGACCGCTGCAGGGTGACAAGCAGAAGCGTCGAGCGTTCACGGGCCGAGCAGCTTTTCGCTTTCGATGACCTTCTTGGCGATGTCGGAAATGCTGACGCGGCGCTTCTGGCTCTCAGTCTGCAGCCGCTTGTGTGCTGCCGCTTCGTCGAGGTTGAGGCGCTTCATGAGGATGCCCTTGGCGCGTTCAACGAGCTTGCGGGTTTCGAGGGTGGTCGCCAGCGTGATGTTCTCGTCGCGGAGCGATTCGGTATCGGCAAACCGTCGGCAGGCGACCGCGATCTGCGCCGACAGCGCCTCGCGCGTCACCGGTTTGGTGAGATAGCCGAAAACCCCCGCCGCCGCGGCGCGGGCGTTCAAGCCATCATCGCTGAACGCGCTGATGATCACGATCGGCATCCGCCGCTGTGCGTACAACCGCGCGGCCAGCTCGATGCCGTCGATCTCGTCGTTCAGCCGGATGTCCATCAGCACCAGATCGGGGTTGTGCTGTGCGAACATGGTGGCCGCTTCCTTCGCGCTGCCCGCATGGCCGACGACGGTGTGGCCGAGTTTCTCGAGGTTCGCAGCCAGACCAATGCCGACAAGCGTTTCGTCATCGACGATCAGCACGCGCCGATGCTTGGGAGCCGGGGGCGGCTTTCCGGCAGTTCCAACCCCGCGACCAGCGGACGATGCGTCGGGGGAAACAGGCTGGGCATCGGGCATGTAAGATCAACTATTCGATTTATCCGGTGATCCGTCAACCAAAAGCCCCGGATTCGCCAACGAAATCGTTGCCGGATGAACAGAGAATGAGACGCAGGCGATTGTGCCCCCGGCAGAACTGCTGCGAATATCGAACATTCCCCGCAGTTCACGCGATACCAGCCCGCGCACAAGGGTTAAACCAATCCCGTGGCTGCGGTGAAATCCGGCGGACGCCCGATTGCGGCTCGAACCGTCGCGTGCAGACCATGCAGTAACCGGCGCCGGCGATCCGGACTCCAAGTCAGCAGCGATAATCGCCGCCGGGGCCGGGGTCGGCTCATCTGCGATTTCGATCTCGACTGTCTCAGGCTGCGGCTGGCGCACGCGCACACACAGCCGCCCCGCTTCTCCGACGCCATGCACGATGGCGTTGTATGCCAGCTCGTAAACCACCAGCGCACATGGGACGGTGTACGCCGCCGGCAGCACCGGGTCGCTGTTGCCCAGATCGACGTCTACGCGCACCGCATCGGGTTTGATCGCGGAGATGGAATGGAGTGTCGTATCGATCATCTGGCTCAGCCGTACATCGCGCCCGCTGCTGAACAGCTCGTGCGCCTTCGCCAGCGCGCTGATGCGCTCGATCACCCGATCCAGCCAATGCTGCGCTTCGCTCGACATGGGCGGCGTGCCCATTGAAAGCAGCCCGATCAACCCGGCCAGGTTGTTCTTCACGCGATGATTCAGCTCCTGCAGCAGAGTCGCCTTGGTTTGCGCATCGCGATGCGCCTGCTCGCGGAGGCGGACGTTTTCGATTGCGATCGCGGCGCGGGAGCTGAACATTTCGGCAAAGCGCACCGTGTCGTCTGAAAACCTGCCCTTGCCACGCCGGATCAGGAGCAGCGCTCCGATCGGGCCTCCGCCTTTGAACCATAGCGGCATGCAGAGCACGCTTCCGACACCGCTGGTTGAATCCAGCCCGCGCTCGCGCAGCCACGGATGTGTGTCGGCATCCTCGATGCGGATGGCGCGCCCGGTGCGGATCAGCTTTTCAAACAGCGGGCTGTGCTCGACTTGCCCGGCCTTTAGCGGGAACGGATAAGGCAGCGCGGTGACGGCGGAGATGCGCATCGAATCGCGGATAAACGTCAATCCGCCAAGCATCGGCGGCGCCAGCGGATCTTCCAGCAGACAGATGACGCACGCCTCGACTTCCAGCGCTGTCGGAGCAAGCTGGGTGATGCGCGAAAACGCTTCCTCGAGCGAATCCACGCGCTGCATCGCAGTGTTGACGTTGTAAAGCATGTCGCGCTGCGCCTGCGCACGCCGGTGCGAGCGGATCGCTTCATCCATCTGGTGATACAGCCGCGCGTTGGCAACCGTGATCGCGGCATGCGCGGCCAGCAGCTCGGCAAGCCGGCGCTGCGCATCCGAGAACCTGTGCCGCGGACGGGCATCCGCAAGCATCATCAACCCGACATGACGATCGCTGGAGATCAGCGGCAGCACGATCACCGACGACAGGGAATACTTGCGGATCATCGCCGGATCGAAATCGCCGCTCTCGCGCCGGACGTTGGCCGCAAAGATGCCCTTGCCGGATTCGAGGCATCGCTTCGCCGCCGACCAGCCGAACAGCGGGCCATCGGGATCAGCATTGATCTCGCCGGTGGCGAAGTCTGCATGCGGGTGCTGCACGCCGGCGCAGTGGATCTGGCGCAGCGTCTTTCCATCGTCTTCGAGCAACGCGATGCAGGACATCGACAAATCGAGCAATTCGCGGGCGGCTGATGCAAGCCGGTCGAGCAGCGGCTTTACATCGCCGGGTGATGACGCGATCCGCAACGCGACGTCGTTCAGTCGCTCCAGTGCGGCGATATAAGCCCGCGCGTGACGGTTGCGCCGTCGCAGCAGGATCGCTCCGGCCAGCGCCCCCGACCCGATCGTCGCCGCCGCCAGCGCAATCGACGCGATCAGCTCGGTCGTTGCCGTGTGAGCGAGAATCAACAGGCCTGTCGTCATAGGGAGCGGGCGAGCGATGGATTATACGGCTCGTCCATCGCGTCTGATCCTCTCCCCGACAGTGGGTGCAACGGGTACGATTCACCAACGTGTTTCAGGGGTGCAGACGAAAATCTCGGCTCGGTGCGGCGCGCGGTGGGATCGTCGCATCGCTGCTGGTTGTCGGGTTGATCGCCGCCGTCTGGTTCGTCTACCGTCGGGGCACACAGCCTGCGGCAAGACAGTCGGCGGCGATCCCCGTGACGATCTCTGCCACGCAACCGGCAACGCAATCGACGACGATGCCGGCTTCGAAACCTGTCTCGTCCGCGCCGCGCACGTACATGCAGCTCGTGCGCACCACGGACCCCGACTTTCCCACTACCCAGCCGCGGGCCATTCCGCTGAGATCGGAAG
>JADMIO010361605.1_pt1 | contig 36066 bp, 26 predicted proteins | sample 8958161 | NCBI WGS metagenome assembly JADMIO01 (sample SAMN16585339, study PRJNA669376) | soil metagenome | isolation source: Crop rotation soil | place: USA: Cullars Rotation, Alabama | collected 2011
GCGAATGTTCGGCGAGCCGTAACAGCCGAGGTCGCCGTAGCCGAGATCGTCGGCAAGAATGATGACGATGTTTGGAGCGGCTTGAAGACCAGCCATCACTAGCAGTGAACCGACCATAGCAACCACAGTTTTCATACGGTGTAGAACGAACGTGCTTCAGTGCGGCTCTACTAAAACTTTCGTCCTGATGGAGTTTGCGATGTAGCACTGCTCGTGCGCGGAATGATGCAGTTGCCCTATTTGTTCCGGCGTTGGCAACTTCTCACCGCTCCATTCGAGGTGCGGGCGCAACGTGACTTTGCTCATCCACAGCACGCCGCGCTCGTTCTTCGTCAGCACGCCGATGGCTTTGTCTTCATAACTGTCGACCTGAAATCCCTGGCGCGAAGCGAGCCAGACAAACGTGAGCATGTGGCAACTCGAGATCGAGGCGACGAACGCTTCTTCGGGATCAACGTGCGATGCATTCGACCATGGAGCCGGTACGCTGGATGGCGCGGGTGATGCCGGGACCGTGACGCCACCGTCGAAAGTCCAGGTGTGTTCTCGCGAGTATTTGCCTTTCAGGAAATCTGGACCGTTGCGTGTCCAGCGAATCACCGCCGTGTACTCGTGGCTCATGCGTGGAGCCTAGCGGATTCCCCAGCAGAACGGATCTTTTTCGTTGAGCAACAATTCAGCTTCGCTGTTCACGAACGCAGTGCCGGTGATCGTCGGAATGATCTTGTCGCCGACGCGCCGAAATTTTCCGCGGAACGTGCTGCCGATGATGCTTTCCTGAATCCACTCGTCGCCTTCGCGAAGTTTTCCATCAGCCCCGAGACACGCGAGCTTGGCGCTCGTGCCAGTGCCGCAAGGCGAACGGTCGTAAGCCTTGCCGGGACAGAGAACGAAATTGCGCGAATGCGCGCCGGGTTGCGTGGGTGGGCCGAATAGTTCGACGTGATCGACTTCTGGAAAGCCTTGCACGTTCACTGCCTGGCGAATGCGCCACGTGAAGTCGGTGAGTTGCTCGACGTTTTTCAACACGAGTTCCTGTCCGTGTTCTTCGATCAGGAAAAACCAATTGCCGCCCCACGCGACGTCACCAGTGACTTTGCCGATGCCCGGCACATCGATCGTCACCGCTTTCGCTTTGCGATAACTCGCGATGTTCTCCACCGACGCCGTGTTCTCATCATGCAGCGTGGCCGTCACGACACCGACGGGTGTATCGATGCGATGCGCGCCGGGTTGGATGCGGCCCATGTGCGCCAACGTGACGACGAGGCCGATCGTCCCATGCCCGCACATGCCGAGGTAGCCAACGTTGTTGAAGAAGATCACGCCGGTGATGCACGACATTTCGCTCGGCGGTACCAACAGCGCACCGACGATAACATCCGACCCACGCGGCTCATTGACGATCGCGGAACGAAACGCGTCGTGTTGTTTTTGGAAAATGTGCACTCGCCCCGTGAGAGGCCCATCACCCAACTCAGGTCCGCCGTAAGTCACGACACGCGTCGGTTCGCCACCCGTGTGGGAGTCTATGATTCGGATGGTTCTCATTGATAAATCTTTCAACCACGAATGAACACAAATTCACACGAATAGAATCCGGCATTCGTGTCGATTCGTGTTCATTCGTGGTTACTTCTCAGTTGATTCGCAGCATCCGCTGAATCCGCACCGGTGGCTGAAGAGTTTGTTCCTTAGCTGGCGCGGCGTGAATCTTCCGAACCACATCCATGCCCTTCACGACTTTGCCGAAGACGGCGAAACCCTGGCCGTCGGGATTGCGTTTGCCGCCGAAGTCCAACTCGGGTTGGTCGCCGACGCAAATGAAGAACTCATCCTGCGCCGTATCCGGACCATCACGCGCCATCGAGATCGTGCCGTCGAGATGCTTCAAACCAGTGTCGCGCGTACGTTCGATTTTGATGGGCGAAAAGAACTCGTTCGTCTTCGCAGGATTCGCCGCGGCTTGGATGACTTGAATCTTCACTTTGCTCTGCGGCTGATTCGAGAGAGTGACGGTGCGATGGAACCGACCGTCGTTGTAGAGGCCGGCTTGAACGTAACGGAGGAAGTTCGTGACAGTCTCAGGCGCAGCGTTGGCGTCGAGTTCTACTTCAATCATGCCCAGCGCGGTCTCGATCGACACGCGTGGCTTCTCCGGCACGGCGGGCTTGCGCCACTGAAAACGCGGAGCCTTGCTGGCGTCGTAGCCAGCGAGATGTGCGCGATCGGCGGCAGCGCGCAGCGCAGGTTTTTTGTAACGCCAGGTACCATCGCCAAATACCTCGGCGCACAGCGCAGCGACTTTCGGATCGTATTCCTTCAACTGCGCGCGCGTGTGGACGTGATTGTGTAGCGCGTCGTCGTGGCGATTGTCGTCAAACCAGTCCTGCACGCTCTCGGCCCAGTATTCGCCCGGGTTCGTCGCGGCGTAAGTGCCTTTCCACAAACCGGAATTGGTCGCGCTCTGATAGGCTTCGCGCAGCCGGCGATTGAACGTCGGATCCAGCGCGCGCAACGCCACGCCGTGAATGACGTGCGAAAACTCGTGCACCAAAATGTTCTCCGTCGAATAGGGATCACCCGGGAACGACAACATGTTTTCCTCCGCACAACTCGCGATGCGTCCTCCCAACCCGCGCGCGCGGCGGTCCCAATAAACCTTCGGCGTCATGTTCGCCTGCTCGGGGATGTCGGTGGTGTATTCGTTGTGCGCCATAACGACGAGGCGTGCGCCGTTGGTCGCCAGGGCGTGGATAATGTCGGCGCGATTCGTCAACATTTGGCGAACGATCCACGCCGCTTCCAGCATCGCGTAATCGGACACGTTCGAAGAACCGAGGACGGGAAAGCCATCGAGGTCAATGTGTTTTTGATAGAACGTGGAAAGCTTCGCCCGCTGCCGCAATTCATCCGGAACCGGTTCAACAACGGCGGCTAATGTGACAACCAACGATAACAGCAAGATCGTTAGCGCACGCATCTCAGGGTTTCTTTGGCGTGAAGAATGGAAGCTGGGGAGGGGAGTGTTTCGATTCAAGCGATATCGTGCTGCGAAGCTCGCGCGACATCTTCGTGTCGCCACCAGTTGCCAGATAAAACCAATCGCCTTTCGTACCCGCATCGATGTTGTCCTTCGATTCCCATTTCGCACCTGATGCGGTGAAGCGAGCGGTCGTCAGGGGTTTCCATTTGCCATCGCGCGCGTGCACCCATCCATTTCCGTAATTCGCGCGGCGCACATCGCGAACGCTCTTGGTGTCACGACGAAAATCTTCCACAAACGAGTAATAGCCGCCGAGCCACTTGCCGCCGGTGCGCGTGCGGAACGTCGCAAGCTTGCGCCAATTGTTCGTCGTGTTGTCAAAGAGCCACGCGGTATAAGCGGTCTTCTCGCCCTGGACTTCACCTTGCAGCGATTCGTCTCGCCGATCTTCCACGCGAACGGAGTCATACATTGCCCGCCAGTGCCTTCGCCGCCGAAACGTTTGATGCGCACGCCGGCGCCTTCGTAGAGCAACTCGACGCGATCCTCCAACTTCACCGCCTTCTGATCGTCGCCCTTCGTAGGGTCCCAAACGGAGAAGATCGCGACCTTGTTGGTGGAACTGCCGAGCTGCTGGATGCCGAAATAACCGGTGTTCCAACCGCACGCCATGAAGTAACTGCCATTCACCGATTCCGTGACGACCATCTCGTTGTAGAACAGATCACCCTCCGGCGCGGGATAACGGAGATGCACCGAGCGCGCGGCGCGTGGGAAAGTGTTTGTTTCCGCAGCGATGACCTGCGCCGCCACCAGCGTGAGTGCGAACACGAGTGCTTTCATTTCAGAATTTTGGCCCGAGCCGATTGATCGTTCCCCAAACCGAATTGCGCAGCGCTTTGCCATCGGCTGAATTCAAACTGTATTTCACCTCGAACTGCATCACCGGCTTCAGCCCGGGAATTTCGAGGAAGATCGTTTTGCCGTCGGCGGACAACTTTGCGGATATTACCTCAACGGTCTCGTGGCCTTCCTTTTGCGGGTCGCTCGGCAGGTAATCCTTCGAGCCGTAGTTCTTCGAGTAGAGATAATTCCATTGTGAGAAGCTGTAGCTGCCGGCGTCTTCAGCGGCGGAGCGATCGAGCGCAGTAGTAAATGTCAGTCGAATGCCATTGGCGTGAATGTGCGACTCAATTGGAAGTTGGGGGTCCTTGCCGGTGAAGCGGACGCGCTGCAAACAACCATCCCGTGCCGCGGCCGTTTGCCACCCAGTCGATCCGGCAACGTAAAGTTGTCCATCCTTCGGATGGAACGCGCCGCGCATCGGACCGGAGATGAATTTGCCCGGCAGTTGAACGACTGCGCCTTGCGCTACGCCATCGACCACTTCTCGCAACACCAGCAGTTCGTTGCACTTCCCCCAACCGAAGTGAAGCATGTGGCCGGCGAGCGGTTTCCATTTTTCGCCCGTGATCCAAAGCTGGCTGCCGCTCGAGTTATCGATGTTGTGCGGAATCCAGCAGAGCGGGCCGTCGTAACCAAGCGGGCGCGCGTCCGTGACTTTCGGACCTCCGTAGCCATACCAGCCTTCGTTGCGCGTCTCGATCAGTACGCTCGAAGGCGTCCATTCGCCTTGCTGCGGGGCGACCGTGACGATCTTTCCATTGGGACTCACACCCATGCCGTTTGGATTTCGAAAACCGGCGGCGATCAACTCTTCATGTGAGCCATCACGCATCACGCGATGCGCGCCGATTGGATCGACGTAATAAAAATTTCCGTTCGTGTCGGTCTCAAGGCTTGTCACGAAGTCATGCCCGTTCGAGGACGTTTTGATCCCGCTGAAAAAGCTCTCGTAAAAATCCGCTTCGCCGTCGCCGTTCTCGTCGTGCAGGCGCACGATGTGATCGCGGCAAAGCACGAACACTTTGCCGTCGCGCACGCGCAAGCCGAGCGGCTGAAATAATCCCGTCGCGTAACGCCGCCACGTGAGCTTCTGAAGACTGTCGTCGATGCCACTCACAAGCCAGACGTCGCCATGAAGGGTGCAGACCAGTGCGTCACCATTCGGAAGGAAGTCCACGCCTGAGCCGAACATCAGCGCCTTCCATGGGTTGTCGTACGGCATCGTGAGTGTATCGATGACGAACGCGTCGTTGCCAAACCCGCGCTGACCGCGCGTCGTGAGCGGCTTCCAACGCGGCGCTCCTGCTTTCGCGAGAGCGACAACGTCTTCCGCGGCTGCGGATTTTTTCACAAGTGACGCGAGTTGCGACGCAGGAATCGGCGCTGCGAATAACTTCAATGGTGCGTTTGCTTTGACACTGAATTGCAGCCGCAGGCTGTTCGACTCGACAACGAATGTGGCGCCGTCGCCTTTAAACGTGAAGGCCACCGGACCGAGTTTCGTAGTTAAGCTCGCGCAATTGAGTCCATCGTTCGTGGAAAGTGTCGCATTCTTTCCGTCAGCCAACGTCAGCGCAGCATTGGATTCTTTCGAGAACAGAAAGGTGCGGGTCACAGTCGTGATTTCACCGGACTTCTCCGCCCACGGTGTCTCCAAGACACGCGTACTGCCGACTTCGTATTCGAGCACCACATGCGGACCGTCCACGTGCAAGCCGCGCCAGCGCACCGGTTCACTCCAAGCAGGAGTCTTCGGTGGCACGAGCCAGTAGTCACCGGCGGGATGCGGCGTGCGCAACAATCCGTACCGCGCCGGTTCAAATTCCAGAAACCCATCACTCCAGATCGCACGCACCGAAGCCGTCGCCGTGTCGTAGAGAATCGTATTCGTCTGTTCGCCAACGCGGATCGACAAGCCTTTAGTCACGATTCCGCTCGGCGTGCCGACGAGCGATGCGTGGAAATTTCCGAGGTCCGTCGCATTCCAACGCGCGTCGACCCAATCCGATTCTTTCTGCGCGCCAACTTCCACCTGGGCGGAAAAGACTGGCCCCGCGGTAACCAGCGCGAAGGCCACAATCACGCCTGCGACAACGCCACGCATTCGCAAAGGACGAAGGCCTGCAACACGAATAGCCCCGGGTGAAACCCGGGGTCGACACGCGCGCAATCGATTCGACCCCGACGGGGTCGAACCCCAACCCGATGCTGATTCGCAACTCACGGCAAAAACCTTTCGTCCATTTTCATTCCGAACTCCTGCAGCAACGTTCTGTATTCATCCAGGAACGACATCGTTTGGTGATGTTCCTCCTGGCCTTTGATGTATTCGATCACGCGATCCTTCTCGGCCCACGCACATGTGAACGCGCCGTAGCCTTCCTGCCACGACTCGAATGCCGGAAAAACCTTTTCCGTTTTGATCCACTGCGACGTCGCCAGCTTGATGTCTTTCACGAGGTCGGCCAACGCGATTGTTGGATGAACAGACGTCAGGATGTGCAGGTGATCTTCAACTCCATTGATGCGATAGAGGTGACAGTTCTTGTTTTTCAAAATCCCCCAGACGTAGCGGAACAGGTCGTCGCGACGCGATTTGTCGAGTGTGCGGTGCCGATGTTTTGTCGCGAAGACGATGTGATAGAGGATTTGCGTGTGGGTGGACATCGGGTTGCGGGTCGTGGTTGTTGGGGTTGAACCCCGTCCGGGGTTCAACCAAAACGGCGTTCGTTCCCCCGGTTGCACCGGGGGCTATTCATGTCGGAGGCCTCCGGCCTCGTTGTGCCGCAGTTCGTCGGTTGTGGTTCGTAGTTCACGTTTGATTCCACACGTCTCGCGACTCATTTGCGCTTCGGAATCTTCGGACGATTCGCGGTTCCGTCGTGGATGATTTTCAAAACGCGTTTGCGCTCATCGCCTTTGAGGATCTCGCGCGGGGCGCGGACCCATTCCTTGCCGAGGGCACATTCCTGCACGGCGAGCTTGATGTACTGGACGAACTTCACGTTCGTATCCAAGTGCAGCAACGGCGTGAACCAGCGGTAAATCTCCCGCGCCTTCTCCCACTCGCCGCGACGCGTCAGTTCCCAGAAGTATTGGTTCTCATTCGGGAACGCGATGCCGCTGCCCGCGACCCAGCCGTCGATGCCGAGGATGCTCGCCTCGAGCGCGAGGTCGTCGATGCCGGTGAAGAGCGCGTATCGATCGCCAACGGTGTTGCGGATGTCTGTGATGCGCCGCACGTCGCCGGAGCTCTCCTTGATCGCGACAAAATTCTTCTGGCTCGCCAACTGCGCGAACATCTCCGGCGTGATGTCGTTCGCGTAGCTGATCGGGTTGTTGTAGATCATGATCGGCAACCCGGTGCTCTTCGCCACGGTGCGAAAGTACGCGAGCGTTTCGTCCGGCGCGCCTTTGTAAAGCATCGCGGGCATCAGCATCACGCCGTCCACGCCGAGCTTCTCGACGTCGCGCACGTAACGAATCGCTTCCGCCGTGCTGGTCTCCGCCACACCGCTCAAAACTTTCACGCGACCGTTCACCGCGCGAAGCATCACTTCGATCACACGGCGCTTTTCTTCGCCGGTCATCGGCTGGTTCTCACCCAGCGAGCCGAGGAACACGAGACCGCTCACGCCCGAGCGAATCAGCACGTCGGCATGGCACGCGGTCGCGTCGAGATCGAGCGAGCCGTCTTTGTGCATTTGGGTGGTGATGGCGGGGAAGACGCCTTGCCAGAATGGTTTCATGCGTTGTCAAATTGTGGCGCGAACGATCACCAAATCACCACGTCAATTGCAACAGCGAGGCGGCTTGCCGAGGCAGCGTAAATTTCAAACCGGCATTTCCGTTTTCGATTTCGACGGTCTCAGTGGTGCCGATCTTCGCGAGCTTCCCTGCTTTATCGAGTTGCCCATACTGCTCTTGCGTCGGTGATTGAGGTGAGCCAAGACGTTTCCAGACGGCGAAGGCATTGCTGTGATCTTCGTCGATGCGGAAATGTTCCAGGCTCGCTTTGCCGCTGATGACCGGAAGTGAATTCAGCTCCAATTGAATCGCCGCGGCGGGACCCGCCACGTCGTCATCGTGATAATGCCACACCATCAGCGAGAGCCGGTTCGTTTCGAGACTCGCGAGAGCCGCGACGTCCGGTTGTTCGCGAACACCGCGGCGCATCATGTCCTGGAGCGAGATCGCGCCGCTGCTCTGCGCCTCAATTTGTTGTCCACGCATCTTCGCGAACATGCGGAAGACGTTGAGCACCGGTTTGTCTATGCCGCCGGTCGCGAGCGAGCGGAAGCCGGCGAAGTAAGGCTGGTCTTCAAACTCGAACGCCCACGTCAGCGCTCCTTCGAGATTCACGCCGTGCTTCGCCGCGAGTTCGTGCTTCCGCGCGAACACGGCGGCGGTGTAGCTCGAAAACATCGTGCCGTTGCGATAGGCGAGTTGCGCGCCCTGGCAGGCCGCGCAGCCTTCGGGATCGGACTCGCCGATAACGATGGGCTTGCTCTTCAACTCTGGATACGACGCGACGATTTTGAATCCGTCATCGATTGTGCGCAGTTGCGCGGCGATCCCCATGCGCACGTGGCCGTTGGTGTAAACCGGTGAACCTTTGGCGTGAAATGAAACGAAGTCGATCGGCGTGCCGACTTTGCCGGTCGCGAAATTTGTTCCGCGCAAACAATGTTCGATGAAGTCGCGCGTGAACTTTCCACCGCTACCCGCGGTGTCCGCGCCACCGACGCGCGCGGTCGGCAGCGCACGCCGCACTGCGTCGATCGCGTAATCGTGCAGCTTCAAAAACTCCTGCGGCGTGCCGCGCCAGTAACCGATATTCGCCTCGTTCCAAACTTCCCACCACCACGTCTCTACTTCCGCGCGGCCGTATTTCTCCACGCAATGTTTCGTCCATTGGTAAACAAGCTCGGCCCACTTCGCGTAGTCCTTTGGCGGATACGCCCAGCCGGTGTAAATCTCGTTGTAGCTCGCGCGCGGCGTCCACTTGTGCTGATACGGCTCGGGCTTGATCGACAAATCCTTCGGCATGAAACCAATCTGCGCGTAAGGCCGCACGCCGCGTTCGAGATACGTGTCGAAGATGCGATCGAGAATCGTCCAGTCGTAGATCGGCTTGCCGCTCGCGTCTTCGCGGTAAGCGCCAGTTGAACCCCACTTCAGTGCGGGCGTGCCGTCACCGGACGTGAGCAAGTTGTGCGCGCGAAAGAAAACATTCTTCGGCGCCAGCTCGCCGAGTTCGCCGATGAGCTTTTGCCCGTTCGTCATGTAAGCGTAGTTCGGCTCGTCCGCGCCGAAGAATCGCCAGATCGGTTTCAACTCGCCGCGCGTCTTCCCGGCATTGACGTGGATCGTGACGGCGAAGGGCTCCGAGTTCGTCGCATCCGCCGCACGTGACGTGAATGCGAGAGCGAACAGAAGGGCGAATACAGATCGGTGCATCGAAATCATTTTGTTTTTTCCCGTTTCCCTTCAGCCGTCCACTGAATGCTTTGCGCGAGCAGCTTGCGATAGTTCTCGTTGTTGTAAGCCGTCGGGCCGTGTCCGAGCTGGATGTAAACCACGCGCGAATTGCGAACGTTGTGCGTCCAAGCGATCGGCTTGCCGCTCTTCGGCTGTGTCGTGGTGATGAGCGTCGTCACTTCAGGAGACACACGGAAGCCCCAGTAAATTTCATCGTTGATCGTGAAGTCGCTGAGCCCGCGCGTGATGGGATGATCGTTGGCCACGATCACGATCGGCATGTCGACGTCGTGTTGGTAACCAAGCTTGTCGGTGACGCCGCCCTTCTTGTCCTGCGGCTCGGGGTAAGTGCCGCCGACGATCTTCTCGAACTCCGGCCACGCCTGATACGACACGAGCGCATGGTGCGTGACGACCAGTCCAATCCCGCGATCCAGCACTGAAAGCAAATGCGCCTTCTGCGCGTCGGTGATGTTTTGCACCATGTCGTAGAGGACGATGCAATCGTAGCTCAGCAAGTCATCGCGATCGTACGCCGTGGAAGATGTCTTCGCCTGCACCGCATGGGTGAAATCGATCGCGGCATTTTTCTGGAACACATCCATGAACTCATTCGTCGCGTAGCCGTGGCCGCCGGTGACGAGGAGGACTTTGAGTTTTGCGTCCGCTGCATTGACGAAAAGACAGCTCAGCAGCGTGAACACGAGCGCGAGTGGTTTCATGCGCCGATGCTTGGCGGAAATCGCGGGCCCGTCAATCGGCACAGTGGCGAAATTGCTTCGCTGCGCTAGTTTGTTGGGCTAGGTCAGTTTTTCGACGCAAGGAGGGTGGATGCAGAAACAGGGGAAAAAGAGGACGCTAAGGCCGCCGCAAGTACAAGCCGAACGACCCGGGCGCGAGCACAAGATGCGCCCGAAACCGCAAGCCGAGCGCGCTGAATATCGCGGCAGCGGCAAATTGAATCGCAAGGTGGCCATCATCACCGGCGGCGACAGCGGTATCGGACGTGCGGTGGCGATTGCCTTTGCGAAAGAAGGCGCGGATGTCGTGGTTTCCTATCTTAATGAACACAAGGACGCCGAAGAAACCCGCCGGCTCGTCGAGGCTGAAAGCGTCCGTTGTCAAATTGTGCCGGGTGATGTGGGCGATCCAAAGCATTGCCAGTCCGCGGTGCAACGGACGATCGCAGCGTTCGGTCGACTCGATATTCTCGTCAACAATGCGGCGGAGCAACATCCGCAAAAGAGCATCGCCGACATTACGCCGCAACAACTGGAGCGCACTTTTCGTACGAACATCTTTTCCTACTTCTTCATGGTGCAGGCTGCGCTGCCGCATTTGAAGGAAGGTGCCGCGATCATCAACACCACATCCGTCACCGCGTATCGCGGCAGTCCGGAGTTGCTGGATTACTCATCAACGAAAGGCGCGATCGTGACGTTCACGCGGTCGCTGGCGCATTCGCTCGTGGAGAAAAGGATTCGCGTGAACGGCGTCGCACCGGGACCGATCTGGACGCCGCTGATTCCGTCCACGTTTCCCGGCGCCAAAGTGGAAACGTTCGGCTCCGACGTGCCGATGGGCCGCGCTGGTGAACCCGCTGAACTCGCACCGACGTATGTGTTCCTGGCGTCAAGCGACGGCTCGTATTACACGGGACAAATTTTGCATCCAAATGGCGGTGAGGTGGTGAATGGGTGAAGGCAGTAATCAGTGAACCAGTAGCCAGTTCGGCTCACTGACTCACTGATTACTGACCTACTGATTTCTGGCTTATGGGACTTCAACGATACAAAGAGAAACGAAACTTCCGCGCGACGCCGGAGCCGGCGGGGAAAGTGGAACGAACAAAAAAGCGCGCGCCAATGTTCGTGATCCAGAAGCACGACGCGACGCGGCTGCACTACGATTTCCGGCTCGAACATGACGGCGTGTTGCTTTCATGGGCGGTGCCGAAGGGAGTGCCCACGACCAAAGGCGATCGGCGGCTGGCCATGCACGTCGAGGATCACCCAATCGACTACGGCGATTTCGAGGGCGTGATTCCCGAAGGCAATTACGGCGCGGGTAGCGTGATGGTTTGGGATACCGGCACGTGGGAACCTTTTCATGATGTTACTGAGGGGCTGCGCTCCGGCAAACTTCACTTCGTACTGCATGGAAAGAAGCTCGACGGTGAATGGACACTCGTCCGCATGCGCGCGAGGTCCGAGGCGAGTGGCAAAGACGAGTGGCTGCTCATCAAAAGCGGCGAAGACATCAAACCAATCTCGGCAAAGAAGGACGACGAATCCGTGCTCTCGCATCGCACGATGGCGCAGATCGCCGGCCAGAAGAAACGTGTCTGGCAATCAAATCGAAACGCAGCCGAACCGGCGAAGAACGATTTCAAAACACGGATTGCGGCAGCGGTCGCGAAGCGCGCCACAAAATCTGCGGGCGTCAAATCCGCGCGCGCCAAGCGAAAGAAACCAGCGAAGGAAGAAGACGCCGGTGCGGCAATTCCGCACAGCCCGGAGAACGCGGTGGCCAATGACTCGGCGGATGTTTTGAAGCGCTGTCCGGCTGAGTCGCCGAAATTCATCGAGCCAATGAAGGCACGGCTCGTCGAGGAATTGGCACGTTCGGAGAATTGGTTGCTTGAATTGAAGCACGACGGCTTTCGTGTCATCGCCGTGAAGAACGGCGCATCGGTCGAATTATTCTCGCGGAATTACAAGCCTCTGACCGGCACATTTCCAAACGTGACTGAAGCCGTGCGAAAACTCACCGCCAACAAACTCGTACTGGACGGAGAAGTCGTGGCGCTGAATGAGAAGGGTTACGGCTCGTTCCAGTTGCTGCAAAATCGCGAGACGATCACGGACCACAGCACGATCGTGTTTTACGTGTTCGACTTGCTGAACGTGGACGGACGAAACACGCGCGGTCTGCCACTCACGCAACGGCGCGAATTACTTCAGCCGATCATCGCGAACGCCGGCGACCCGATTCGATTTTCCGCCACGCTGAACGGCGCGCCGGAAGTCGTGCTCAAGGAAGTGAAGCGTCTCGGGCTTGAAGGCATCATCGCGAAGAAGCCGGACTCGAAATACGAAGCGGGGCAGCGCAGCGGTTCGTGGGTGAAAGTTAAAGTTGTTCACGAGCAGGAGTTCGTGGTCGGTGGTTACACGCCGCCAAAAGGTTCACGCGATCATTTCGGCTCGCTCGTGATCGGGTTCTACGAGAATGGAAAGTTGTTCTTCGCGAGCAAAGTCGGGACGGGCTTCAACCAGAACACGCTGCGCGCGCTCCACAAAAGATTTCAGCCGTTGAAACGCGCAACTTGTCCTTTCGTAAATCTTCCGACGAAACGTTCCGGCAAATTCGGCCAGGGCATCAGCGCGTCCGAGATGCGCCACTGCACGTGGTTGGAACCGAAGTTTGTGGCGCAAGTTCGTTTTAGCGAATGGACGAGCGACGGTGGTTTGCGACAGCCAGTGTTTCTTGGTTTGCGTGAAGATAAGGCCGCCGAGGAAGTCACGCGCGAACGCGCCGGGTAGAGGCGGAAATTGTCGCGTTGCGACAAGTCGAAGCAATCCCCGTTGTGTTGAGGGCCATCGTTCCGCCCGCTGAACGCGGGCGATCGTCGCAGCGCGACGCATTCCACCTTGGAAGAGACAATTCCACTGATTCACCGATCATTGACTCACTGAGTACTGATTACTGGCATTTCCGCGTGCGAGTTGTTACGCATTCGCGACCATGAAAACCACGCGCCGCAATTTCCTGAAATCTGTCTCCACTGTTGCCGCTGCGGCTCCGCTTGTTTCGTCAGCGCTCGCGCAGAGTGACGCGCCGAAGAAGCTGAACATCCGACTTGGCTACGACAATTTCGCGGTGCGCGATTTCGGTTGGAAGGCGCCGCGGCTGATCGATTACGCGGCGGAGATCAAGTGCGACAATGTGTTCATCACGGACTTTGGGCCGTTCGAGAAATTCGACGACGATTACCTGAAAGACTTGCGCAAGACGGCCGCGGACAAGGGCGTTCAGATCTGGCTCGGCTCGTGGAGCATTTGTCCGACGTCGAAGGCGTTCAAAAAAGATTGGGGCACGGCGGAGGAACATCTCGCGCTGGGCATTCGCATGGCCAAAGCGCTCGGCTCGCCGGTGTTCCGCGTTGTCCTCGGCACCAGCGCCGATCGCGACACGCCCGGCGGCATCGACGCGCGGATTGCTGACACCGTGAAGGTGTTGAAGAGCCAGCGCTCAAAGTGCATCGACGCCGGTGTGAAGGTCTCGATCGAAAATCACGCGGGTGACATGCACTCAACTGAGCTTGTGCGCCTCATCGAAGAAGCGGGGAAGGATTACGTCGGCGCGAACATGGATTCCGGCAACGCCGTGTGGACGTGTGAAGACCCGATGCAGAGTCTGGAAAACCTCGGGCCGTACGCGAATTGCACCAGCCTGCGCGACTCAGCCACTTGGGAGAGCGCGAATGGCGCGACGACACAGTGGACGGCGATGGGTGACGGCACGGTTGATCTGAAGGCGTACTTCAAAAGATTTGCCGAGTTGTGTCCGAACGTGCCAGTGCACATCGAAACCATCTCCGGATTCAATCGCGATTTGAATTATCTGAAGCCGGAGTTCTGGAAACCCTGGCCGAACATGCCCGCGCGCGATCTCGCGAAATTCGTGGCGTTGGCCAAACGCGGCAAGCCGCGCGACGCGTGGAAAGCCCCTGCGGGTGTCGATCGCAAGACCGCCAACCAGAATTATCAGAAGGAACAGATTGAGCGCAGCATCGCCTATTGCCGCGAACAACTTGGGCTGGGAGTGAGAGCGTAATATGAACGCGCGCAGCACGATCGCGATCGTCGGGTTGGCCGCCTTGTTATTGTGCGGCTGCGGCACTCCGCATCTATCCGATGATCCGCAAAGGATCACGGCGCGCATTGTCGAATTCGGAGTGTTTCATACTGCCGATTCCCCGCGAGGCAACAACGCGGCCGCCGGCGAACCGGAGTTGGTCACGCAAACCGAGCACGTTGAGCTCGGCATTGGTGTGCGGTTTGGTTTTACCTTCGAAGTCCGCGGCTTACCTGTCGGCGAACAAGTGACTCTCACACAAATGGTGCGTCGGCCGGAAATTCGCTACGAACGCCTGACCGAACAAAACATCGCCACGACGCTCGCGCCTTTTGTTGCGGGAGGCAAAGCGGATCGCGGCGCAGCGACGTACGAACTCGGGCGCACGCACGAGATTCTACCCGGCGTTTACGCGATCGAACTTTGGTATCGCGGTCAAATGCTGGCGCGGAAAGTGTTCACCGTCTCGCCGGGCTCGAAGCCCGCACCCACCAAGCGGGGAAATCGTGTCGCGACCAATATTAGGACCGCTGTCATTCCTGTGGCGTGAGCTGCGGTTCCTTTTGCTGGCTGATATTTTCCAACGGTGTCTCCGCTGGTCCGCCGATCACCTCGCCGGTGGCTTTGAAGCGCGATCCATGACATGGGCAGTCCCACGTTTTATCCGCATCGTTCCAGCCGACGATGCACTTCATGTGCGTGCAGACGGGTGAAAGCAAGGTGACTTCGCCGCGCGGATCGCGATACGCGGCTATTTTCTTTCCGTCGAGATTCACGATCTTCCCTTCGCCAGCAGGCACGTCATCGAACGAAGTCATCTCGGCTTTCGCGAAGCGATCGCGGACCATGTAATACGGATAGTCGAGGTTCTCGCGAACGTAGCGTCCGGCGCCGCCAAAGACTTTTTTGCGATTCACGTTGAACAAACCGAACCAGGGATTTTTCCGACGGAGATAAAAATCCCGCGCCATCATTGCGGCGACGGTGCCGAGCGTGAAACCGTTTCCGCAAAAGCCTGTCGCGACGAATTGGTTCTTCGCGGTCGAGCCGATGAACGGCAGCCCATCGTTGGTCTCGATCACCTGTCCGCACCAGCGGTCACGCACCTCGGCCATCGGCAAAAATTCCTTCAACGTCTGCTCGAGCCGTCGAAAATTTTCCGACGAATCTTCTTCCTGGCCGGTCTTGCAATCCTCTCCGCCGAAGATCGCGTAGTCGTGATCGTGGTCTGGATGTCGGTCAATGCGGAGATAGTAGTATGGGTCACCGGTGTCCCAGAACAACGCCTCGGGGAGAGATCCTTTCGGCAAATGCGCGCCGAGCACGTAGCTCGTATAAAGCGCGAGCTTTGATTGAAAAAGCGTCGCGTTCACCAAGCCGGTATTGCCCATGAGCGGATTGTGTGTGGCGATAAAAACGAACTGGCAACGCACCGTGTGTGCGCCGATTTTCAATCGCAAGGGCTCGTCCTCAAACTCGGTGACTTCGCTCTGTTCAAAAACATAGCTGCCGTCGCCAGAAAGTTTATCGAGTAGCGCGGCGAGGTATTTGCGCGGATGAAACTTGGCCTGGCTCTGGAACCGAACACCGGCGCGATTCGCGTAAGGCACTGCATCGATGAACTCAGCTTGGAAACCAAGCTCGTTGGCAAGTTCCGCGTCGCGATGAAGATGCTCCACTTCGTTGCACGCCGCGTCATGCAGCGCAACGTGGAGATAACCCGGGACCCACTCGAACTCGCAGCGGATGCCCTCGTTGCTGACGTTTTCCTGAATCTGGTCGATGCCCGCCCCGCCTGCTTCCCAAAAGGATCGCGCGCAGTCTTTTCCGAACGAACTGACGAGGTGGTGCAAGCGGTAATCCGTCACGTAGGTGAGATGCGCCGTCGTGTGCCCCGTGTCCGCACGGGCGCAACGGCCACGTTCCAGTAACGCAACTTTCACTCCGGCTTTCTTCATCAGGTAAGCCGCGGTGATTCCAGTGAGTCCACCGCCAACAATCGCGACCTCAACTTCGACGTCCTGACTGACGGATGGAAAAACCGGCAATTCTGCAGAACGAATCCAATATGGTGTTGTGTCCATAACCCTTCACCTCCTTCGGCTGATTGAATTTATCCCGACTCTGTGTCCGCCGCAAATGCGCGGCTTGGCGTGGGCCACGATTCCTGATACTCCGCCGCGATGCTTTGGCACCGGGTTTGGCTCATGATGTTCGCCGCGCTCACATTCGGGGCGGGCGCACATCAGCCTGGCTTGAGCAATCTCGCGATCAAACTCCGCACCAACTCGCTCGAAGCTGACCTCATCGTCTCGTGGCAGGAGGTCGACACAATCGTTCCGCTCGATGGCGATGCGAATCGCGAGTTGTCGAACGATGAATTTGCTGCCGCGCGAGCACGACTTCTCAACATGGCGCAGTCCACAATCGCAATCGAGACAGACGGCAAACCACTTCGCTTCATCAGCGCGGAAGTTCAGCGCGAAGACACGACCGGCATTCGCTTCATCAGTCAGTGGGAGTTTTTGACGAATGCGCAGGTGTTGCTTGTGCGATCGGAAATTCTCAGCGACCTACAAAATGGTCATCGCCAGATCCTCTCGATTCGCGGGATTACGAATGCGCTCCTCGCCGAATATTCGCTTACGCGCGACCGCAACACTTACGAACTCCCGCTGACCGGCGAGCGTCACGATCACACGATCGTTCAGTTTCTCTGGCTTGGCATCGAACATATTCTTACGGGTTGGGATCACTTGACGTTTCTCTTCGGCCTCCTCGTTGTCGGGGCGAAAGGACGTGAAGTCCTGAAGATCATCACGGCATTTACGGTCGCGCATTCGCTCACGCTCGCGCTCGCAACGTTCGATGTGATTCGTCTGCCGTCGTCGATCGTTGAGCCAGCTATCGCGGCATCGATCGTTTACGTCGGCATCGAGAACATCGTTCGGCACGAGTACCGCGGGCGATGGATGCTGACGTTTGCGTTTGGATTAATTCACGGATGCGGCTTCGCGACGGCGCTGCGAGAACTCGGCGTCGGCGCAAATGGCGAGTCGGTCGTGAAACCGCTCGTATGTTTCAATCTCGGCGTGGAAATGGGTCAACTCGCGATTGCCGCTGCGGTGTTGCCGTGGGTGTGGAAACTGAAGCCGAAGTTTGAACGCCGATGGATTCCGGTCACATCAATCATCGTGGCGTTGATCGGGACCTGGTTTCTTTTCGATCGCACGGTGCTCGCGAATACGAACCTCTTTAAAAATCGACCGCCAATATTTCGTGATCGAGGATCGAAGGAACAATAGCGATCAACCGGTCGCCATCTCGTTTCAGTCGCAAAGTTTTTTCTGCCGCAAGCAAATGAACGCGCTTCGGTTGCACTCCGATCGGAAGCCGAAGACTCACGCGCTGTTCACCAATGGGAATGAACTCGCGAATCGGCCCCTTCATCATCATTGGGTTGGTGAGGTTCACGAGATGAATGGTGGTGGAATTTCTTTGCTGCCACACCGTCACATCGATCACGCCCGGGCCAGTGACTTCGACCACGGACGGTTCATTCGTCGCCCAATTCACCGCGTTGCGGAGCAATTTGAAATGATCGACGCAAAGCACTTCCCAAAATGTGCGGTCCAGGTCCCAGGGAAAATAAATCACGCGACCGTTCGTTTGGCGCGGTATCCACCTCGAATCATTCCCTCCGTCTGCACTGGCTTTTGGCTCGATGATGTCCACCAGACCCAACTCGTGCGAAAACACTTGGGCGATTTCCGTTTTCTCCACGCGCGGAAAAACTTTTTCCATCGGCAAGTCGGGATAGCTTGGTATCAGCGTGAGCGGCGCCGGTGGAATAAGTTTGTCTCGCGGCGCCACTTCCACGCGCGATGTACCATGGATGATGCGTGGCGCATCTCCGAGACCTTTCAGCAACGGATGCTTCGGCACCGCTTCATGTTCCAGTCGCAAATAAGCGTTCTGCATCCGCGCTTCGACATGCCCGGCGAAATCCACGCCGAATAAATCTGCCAAGCCGAAATTCTTCCGCCGCACGCCCCATTCGTTGCAAAGACTCGTCTCGTGCGTAGCAATGATGCTCCCGCCGCGATGAACAAAGGCGCGCAGTTGATCGCATTGCTGATCGGAAAGCGCGGCGATGTTTGGCAGGATGACCGTCTTGAACGCGCTGAGATGTTCCGCGTCTAGCAATTGGTCGTGGACCATCTCGAACGGAATGCGTGCTTCGATCAGCGCCTGGTACCAGCCGTTGATGTGGTCTTCCACTTTGCCATTCGTGAACCAGCCGGTCTGTTGTGAGTAAACAACAGCGACGCGCGCGAGCGGACGTTCGTTGCGCAGATATTTTTCCCACCCCGCGTAGCGGCGGTAGAGTTGTTCAACCGGTTTCAACCAGCGCTCGTCGTGAAGCACTCCGGAAAACTTCGTGAACCACGGGCGCAAGTCATTCGCCACGCCGTCCGCGGCCCAAAGTTGAAATTCAGCGGCGCTCTGCACTGAATCTTTCCAGCGATACGGTTCTTCGAGTCCAATGCTGAAGATGCCGACGATCGGTTTGCGTCCCATCGTGGCACGAAACTCCTTCGCGTTTTTTCCATTCGCCCACGGCACCGTGACGCCGCGCCTCGCCTGTCGATCGGCAATCAAGGTCGGCGCGAGTTCGCCGATGCGTTTCATGTCGAGCGAACTCGTTGCGCCGCCGCCGGTGTTTGGGATCACGCACGAGTTCGGATTGATCGTGCGCACTTCGTGGTCCCAAAGCTGCCAGAGATCGAAGAGCCGCTGTTGTCGCCAAAGAATGTAAGCACGGCGAGCGGGATTCTGTGGATCGTTCGAGCGCGGCAAGTCGTGACCCGACGCATCTTTGAAATTCTTCCGGCAATGCTCACACCAGCATTGGCCCGAGCCGTCCCAGCGATTGATGAATATTCCGTCAACGCGATAACGCGACATGATCTCGCGTTTCACCTGCGTCATGAATTCGAAGTTGTAAGGGCCCAGTCCGCATGTGACCCACATCTCCGGCGAAGCCCAATGCCGGCGCGGTTTGCCATCCGGTTCGACGGCGATCCAATCCGGGTGCGCCTGTTGCGCCTCGTCATACGTCGCATGAGGATCAGTGCGCGCGATCACGACCATGCCGAGCCTGCGACAGCCCGTGACGAGTTCGCCGAACACATCGCGATCACCGAGCCACGCACTGCGATGATGAAATGGAATTTGAGTTGGGTAATACGCGACGCAGCCACCAGCGCTCAGGCAAACCGCGTCGGATTTCGTGCGCTTGAAATAATCGAGCCAGAACTTTGGATCGAATTTGCCGGGATCATCTTCCACCAGCGTGAGCTGCGCCCAGCGCATCGGTTTGTCGATCCAGGTCGGCGAAGAGGAAGCTGTTTCGGCGCCGAGAACTTTGTTGAGCATGCTGTGCGACGCGGACAAGCCGGCAGCGATAACGGTGGTAGTTTGCAGAAACTGGCGACGCGAGAGGGACTCTTGTGCATTCATACCGCGAGGACATTGCGTGAATGCACTCGCAATCGCGATGTGAATTGCAGGTCAGAAGTTCAATCGCAACGAAGTGACGAAGGTGCGCTCGCGCGGAAGCCAGGAATGCATGTTGAGCGCATTCAAACGATGATCCTCCTCCAACAGGTTCATCACACCGAGCCGCAACTCCGCGTAGCGGCGCGGAAATCGATATCCGACGAATACATTGTGTTGCCAAAAATCCTCATCGCGCAAAGCTGGAACGTAGCCGCTATTTTCCCGGCGATACCAAACGGACTCCCATTGCGCGAATACGCCGACGCGGTGGTTGAAATTCGCCGTGAGTGCGACCTGGTGCAGTCGAGCGCTCTGGTCGGTTTCGAAGTTCGCGAGGCCAGGCGACCTGTTGGGAATTTGCGGGAAGCGCTCGATGAGGTTTGCTTCGCTGAACCGATAGCGTCCGGCGATGGAAAAGTTTTCGCCGATCAGTTGCGCCGCGTACGCCGAAAAGTTCTTTTCCTCGAACTCCAAATGATTGCGCGTGCTGGACGGCGAATCCGGCGTCTCGGCGTGTATCAGTATGATTGGAGCAGTATCGCATGGAGCATCAACGATCTCGGCCACGTTGCTGGTGAAAGCCATCCGCCCTTTGGCAGCCGTCCGGTGGTTTGGAACAATGATGCGGCGCACACAGCGATCGAACTGCCGCTGTTGCCGGGTGACAATTACGGTGCCGCGCAGAAGATAAACAACCTCGGCCACGTGCTCGGTTACAGTGCTTACGGAATTCCCGGGACCTGGGACATCGGCCCGGGCCGTATCGTGTTATGGCGCGACGGCGGGGTGTATGAGTTGCAGGCGTTGCTCGATCCTGTGACCGGCCAAGGTTGGTCGATCATCAATGCTGCCGCCATCAACAACCTCGGCCAGATCGCAGGCCTGGCGGTTAAAAACGGAATGAACCGCGCGGTGCTCCTCACTCCTCTTCATTAAACAAAAAAGTCAGTGGAGAAATCCCTCCGTCTTCGCGCGCCAGTTCGCGCGAGGCGGAGGGAAACGCGTTTCAGCGCTCCGCTTCCACGAACTCGATCAACCCCGCATCGATGTATTGCCCGCCGGTGTTCTGACGGCAGTGAATCGCGAGCACGTTTCGTCCCGCACGCAAGGCTCGCACTGCTTCGTTGTTCAGCGGAATTTCCGTGTAGCCCTGCGTCCAGCGCGGAAGGCGCACCGCTTCGATGCCATTAAGATAAACTTCCGTGTCCTCGTCGTGATGCATTCGAAGCGCGAGCGACCGCGCGCTCGCCAGTGCATTGCTCGAAAGTTCGAACTCGCGCCGCAACCAGATGTCACTGCTGCGCCATTCGGTGCGAACTACTGCGCCGAGAGTACCGCGCGTTCCGAATCCGCCGGGTGCATTCGTCCACGATATGTCGTTGAAGTCGGAGCGAAACCAATTCTCCGAGGGACGTTGTAGCGAGTAACGCCAGCGGACCGCGTTGTGTTCGGCGGTCTCGGCCAGCGTCCGCGTTTGCAGCGGCGCAGTGTCAACGTGAGAGAAATCCATTTGGTAAATCACGCCGTCGTCATAGCCAACGAGATAAAGTTCACAGACGCTGTCTTGCGCGAACGAAGCAATGCGTGTCGGCGCGCGGCCAATTTCCACGACGCTGGCAAGAACCCGATTCGTTTGCGTCAGTGCCCACATACGGCGCGATTCGAAGTCGCCGCAGATGTGTTGTCCGACCAATTGTGGCGCGCGTTTGCCGCGATAAACGTAGCCCGCCGTGATCGATACGCCGACCCGATGCGGATATGCGAAGATCGGCGGGATGTATCTCGCATCTTCGCGGCGATAACGATTTGAGAACGGCGTGAAACCTTCGAATACATTCCAGCCGTGGTTCTCGCCTTTGCGGACAATGGCGATTTCCTCGATGCGGTCTTGTCCCACATCGCCCACCCACAAATCACCTGTCGTGTGATCGAAGCTGAATCGCCACGGCTCGCGAAAACCGTAAGCCCAGATTTCTGGACGCGCGGTGGCCGTGTTGCGGAACGGATTGTCAGACGGGATCGCATACGAGCGGTCGTTTTCGTCGTGATCAATGTCGATGCGCAAAATCTTTCCGAGAAAGAGGTTCAAGTCCTGGCCATGTCCTTGCGGGTCTTGCTGCGGACCGGTGTCACCCATTCCCATGTATAGAAAACCGTCCGGCCCAAATTCAATACAGCCGCCGTTGTGGTCCTGAGTGACGGCGGGAATTTTCATCAACTGGCGCGGCGGTTCACCCGAGTCGGTCTTGAAGTCCGCCGCGAGCTTGCGCTCCACCAGCAGCGTGGAGATTCGGCCGTTCTCCACGATTTGGTATTTCAGATAATACTTTCGGTTTTCGCGAAACTTCGGATGGAAGGCCAGACCGAGCAGTCCCGTCGCGCCGCCGACTCGCACCGTGCTGCTCAAATCAACAAAGCTTTGCTGCGAATCACCGTTGGCCGTTCGCTGGATAACCCAACTCTTGCCGCCGTGTTCGAGGACGATAAAGCGATTTGTGAATCCTGGCACTTCGCCGAACCAGAGCGGGCGACTGAAGTGTACGTTTGCGTTGAAGAACCGCCGCAGTTCGGCGCCATGCGCGGCGATGGGGATCTGTGCCGGCATTCCTTGTTGTGATGCGACCGCACTCTCTGGCTGGCGCAACGTTTCAAGATACGCGATCAGGTCGCGGAATTCCTCACGCGTGAGCCCGGCTTCCAATCCTTCCGGCATCAAAGAAACGTCGCTCGTACGTTGTGCTTTGATGTCGCGTGTGGCGATACGGGTCGTGTTGCCATCGCCGCCTTTGAGTTCGAGCCACGCCTCAGTGGATTGTCTAATTACACCTTGAAACTCTTCATCGGATTTCGTTTCCACGATGGTGGTTCCGTAGCCGACGGCAATATTTGCCGACGGCTCGATCACGGCGTGGACCAACTCGCGTCGTGGAAATTTGTCGCCGATCGACATGAGGTCTGGACCGGCCTTGCTGTTCGTGCCGTCGATGCTATGGCATTTCGTGCAGCCTAGTTTCTGTTCGTCATTGAACAACTGCCTGCCGCGCGCAGCGTCGCCATCTTCACGCATCGCTTGATCAACGTAAGCGCGCTTCTCTGGCGAAAGCGGCGTTCGGTTTTGTGCGACGCACACGAGCGTCGCCACTGCGAGAGCGAAGCTCGAATGAAAGAATGGGCGGTTCACAAATCTCTTCGTCAATCCGCCGAGTGAACCGTGTGTTACGTGAAGATGGCAATCGTCTTTCCACGTACGCAGCGCAAAACGCCTCGCGTGCCGCGGCGCGTTCCTGCGAGCATTCGCTCAATGCGGACCGCGTTGATCACCTGTCTGTTGCTGTTGGTGCGGCTCGCTGTTGGCGCGGAGAGCAATGTCCCGCCACGCGAGTACGCGCGAGCCGCATTGCTCAAAACCGGCAACGTGACGAATGGCAAAACGCTATTCCTGAACGAGCAACGGCTTGCCTGCACACGGTGTCATTCCTTCGACGGAAGCGCATCGAAGGCCGGGCCTGATCTGTTTGCAGTGGGCGATAAGTTCGGCCGCCGTGAGATTATCGAGGCGGTTCTTTGGCCTTCGACAAACATCGCCGTCGGCTACAGCACGACCGCGATCGAAACGAAATCCGGCGATGAGTTCACGGGTATCATCAAGCAGGCGACGGACGAATTCGTCGAGATCATCACCGCCAGCGCAGAACGCGTGCGCATCAATCGACGCGAGATCGCCTCGCAACACACGAGCGACACGTCACTCATGCCGGAAGGTTTGCAGTCAGGGATGACGGTGCAGGAGTTCACTGACCTCGTGGAATTTCTGGTAACGCTGAAACAAACGGAAAGCGCGAATCTCATTGCGCACGGAATGCCGGCGGAGATTCCCGAGACGCGACAACCGGTCGAGCTGGTTCCATTTCCGTCAGCGGAATTGAAGTTCGAACATCCGGTGTGGTTCGGGCCAGTGCCCGGCATCTCCAACCAATTCGCTGTCGTCGAGCACGAGTCGGGGCGCATCTGGCTGCTCAGCGAGGTGAACGGCCTGTGGACGAAAAGTATTTTCCTCGACGTCGGCAAATTTCATCGCGGCACACGCGGACTGCTCGGCATGGCATTTCATCCGGACTTTGCGCGAAACCGCCGCTATTTCATCGCGCGGCACATCGAGCAAGGAGGCAGGTTTGCGACCCTCGTCATCGAATACGAAGCAGCGAATGATCTCCGGCACGATTCCGGAAAATCACCGCGCATCTTGTTGCGTTTCGATGAGACGACGAATGTTCATTACGGCGGCGGGCTGGCATTCGGCCCGGACGGATTTTTCTACATTGGCATGGGCGACTCCGGCCCGCAGGAAGATCCGCAGGGTCACGGGCAGAACACGAAACTGTTTCTCGGCAAATTGCTGCGCATCGATGTCGATCATCGCGCCGGCGACGAGATTTATCGTGTGCCGGAGGATAACCCATTCCTCGGTCGTCCTGATTTTCTGCCGGAGATTTGGGCGTATGGATTTCGCGAACCGTGGCGATTCAGCTTCGATCCCGTCACGCGCGACCTTTGGGTTGGCGACGTGGGTCAGGATCGCTATGAGGAAGTGGACATCATCCGCCGTGGCGAGAATTACGGATGGAATGTGTACGAAGGATTCGAACCGTTCTCGAATCGCTATCGCCGCACGAACGAAGTGTTTGTCGCGCCCGTGTTCGCTTACGCGAGGAAGTATGGGCCGTCGGTGACCGGCGGCTTCGTCTATCGAGGGAACCCGAAGTCAGCGCTCTATGGCGTTTACATTTTCGGCGACTACGAATCGAAACGCATCTGGGGTCTCACGCAGGAGGATCGGCGACTGAAGAAGATTTATCAGATCGGGCGCGCGCCAGAACGGATTGTCTCGTTCGGTGAAGATGCGCAGCGCGACCTTTATCTGGTCGGCTACGAGGGGACGATTTTCAAAATGGACCTGAGCCGCGCGACCTTTGAGTGAATCAGAAGTGTTGCCGCAGAAAACGCTTCACGATCGCGAGACGTTCTTCGTCGTAAAACATTTTCCCGCCGTGTCCGGCCCCGTGAACGATTTCGAGCTGCACCGGCGCTTTCACCCGCTGATACGCGCCGAGCAGTTCGAGTGATTGGTTGATCGGCATCTGCGGGTCCTGATCGCCATGCAGCAGCAGAAGCGGCGGATCGTGAGCATCGACGTGGAACACCGGACTGGCGAGTCGCGCAAGCGCCGGGGAGTTCGTCGGCAAACCGCCGAGCAAAAGCTGCAAAGCAGGAACGCGAACACTCAAACCATGCGGAGTGGACTGTTGAAGAATAGTGGTGAGATTCGCACCGCCGTAAAAACTAAGGATACCCTGTACGTCTGAACTTTGCGCGCGGTGCTCGCCGACGTTTCCTTCCAGTTCGGAATTACCATTCGAGACACCCACCAGCGCGGCGAGATGTGCCCCAGCGGAATCGCCGGCGATGACGATCTTCTTCGTCGACAGTTTCCACTCATCGCCTCGCCCGCGCAGGAAGCGAACGGCGGCTTTGATGTCGTGAGCCTGCGCGGGAAATTTTGCTTCAGTGGAGAGTCGATAGTCGACGCTCGCGACTGCGTATCCTTCTTCCACCACCTTGCCGAGCGGCATGTCTTTCTTGGAGCCGGAGCGCCAGGCACCGCCGTGAACCCAGACGATGAGTGGTGAACGCATTTTGTGCGCCGGCAAATGCAAATCCAGTTTCAACACGCGCTCGCCGACGCGCGCGAATTCGATGTCTCGGAGAACCGTTGCCTCGGGCAACTCTGCACTGCGGCTCAAGATGGGGAGAAGCGAGCCGAGAAAAATCGCGGCGAGTGCGCGCAAGCTCATTGCTTCTTCACGGTGATCGGTTCCCAATCGGAGTTCTTGAGAACTGTCGGCGCTGCATTGGTCGGCAGGGAAACTCCGGCGGCAAGCATTACACGCTGAATCGCGTCGATGGTTTCAAATGATGGCTTAAAATTTCCGGGACGATAACCCTGCGCGAACATCAAGGGTGTCGAGCCAAATTTGTCCTTCTTGTTCCACACTTCGGCCTTCGCTCCGTTGTCGGCGAGGAACTGCACCACCTTGGGCAAATTCTTCAACGCCGCGCCATGCATCGCCGTTTCACCGTTCGCATCTACGGCGTTTACGTCCGCGCCGAGTTTCAGAAGAAGCTTCGCTGCTTCGATCACTTCAGGTTCTTCGCCGGCGACTTCGGTGGCCTGGTCCGAACCAACATGGATGCCACAGGCGACGATCAATGGCGTGCAGCGATCGACATTCGCGATCGACGGGTCTGCGCCGAGTTCGAGCAGCAACTTCATGAAAGGAACGTCCGCCGTCGCGGAAGCCATGAGGAATGGTGTCGCGCCTTTTGTGTTGAATTTGCCCATGCCGCCCTTGCCGTTGGCCAGACGCGTGTTCACATCCGCGCCGCGTTTCACGAGTTCTTTGATGAACTGAACATTGCTCAAACCTTTCAACTCCGGCGGCGGCGGCGCTCCCTGATCTTCGCCACGGGGCGGTTTTCGGACCCATGTCATCACGTGCAGCGGCGCGAAACCCGAACGCTGATCATTCGGATCGGCGCCAGCATCGAGCAACGTTAACGCGAGTTCGTAATATCCATTCTCGATGGCGAGGATGAGCGCACTGGTTCCCCTGGTCGGAGTTTTGCCGCCCGGTCTGCGCGGGTCCATCACCTCGTTCACGTCGACCCCGGCTTTAAGCAACGCACGAATAACATCTATGCGTCCGTTGCGCGCGGCGAAGAAAAACGGAGTGAACCCTGAATCCGGCAGCGTTGCATGAATGTCTGCGCCCGCTTTGATGAGCAACTCGACCACTTCGGTGTGGCCCTCCACCGCCGCCCACATGAGAGCCGTTTGTCCGCGACGCTCCTTCGCGTTTACATCGGCGCCGCGCTTGAGCAGTGCTTTAGCTGCGCTCGATTTGCCCGTGCGCGCCGCGGTCATGAGCGCCGTTTCGCCCCCGCGCAACACAGTGTTGGCATCAGCTCCACGATCGAGAAGCAGTTCGATGATGGATGCGTTTCCATTTTCACACGCGAGCGACAACGGCGTGACACCGTAGTGATTTGTCGTGCTCACGTTCGCTTTGGCATCGACGAGAAATTTGGCGGTTTCGAAATCGTCGAGATACGCCGCCCAGTGCAAAGCGGTCATGCCGTCCGCTTGGGACGTGTTCACGTCGGCGTGTTGTTTGAGAAGGCTGCGAATGGTCGCGCGATCAGATTTTTCGACGGCATCAGCGAGCGGTGACTTGCTCGCCGCAAAAGTGGAAGCCGCGAAAAGAATCGTCAGCCCAAGTCCGAGAGAAGTCTTCACCTTAAACACTCAATGGCTCAAATAACTCGTCCACTTTCCCCTGGCTGTCCGCGAACTTGTCCAGACGCACGCCGACCTTATCGAGCAGCGTCAGGTGCAGGTTCGCGAGCGGCGTGGGTTTCGCGTACTTGATGTGGCGATTGCCTTTCATTCCCGTCGCGGCACCGCCGGCAACGATGATGGGCAAGTTCGTGTGGTCGTGAATATTCGGATTGCCGATTCCGCTGCCGTAGAGAATCAGCGAGTGGTCGAGCAACGTGCCATTGCCTTCTGGTGTCGCTTTCAATTTCCCGAGGAACTCGGTGAAGAGCGAGACATGGAACGCGTTGATTTTCGACATGCGTTCGATTTTCGCCGGATCATTGCCGTGATGTGAAAGCGGATGATGCGGATCGGAAACTCCGATCTCTGGGTAAGTGCGATTGCTCGTCTCGCGCGCGAGTTGGAACGTGATGACGCGCGCGACATCGCCTTGCATTGCCAGCAACTGCAGATCGAACATCAACCGCGCGTGGTCGGCGTAAGCCGCAGGCACGCCGACGGGACGATCGAGGTCGCGCAACGGATGATCTTTGGCGTCCGTTTCGGCTTTTTGGATGCGGCGCTCCACTTCGCGAACGCTTTCGAGATATTGGCTAACTTTGGCGCGATCGCCCGCGCCGAGGTTTCGCTGCAAGCGGTTGATGTCGTCGTTGAACGAGTCGAGCAGGCTCGCCTTTTTGCGCAACGCGGCGCGTCGTTCGGCCACACTGCCGCCTTCGCCGAACAAGCTTTCGAAAACAATTCGCGGATGTGCTTCCGCCGGCAATGGCGTCGTGGGCGACGACCACGAAAGATTGTTTTGGTAAACGCATGCATAGCCGTTGTCGCACTGGCCTACGACCTCGAGCAAATCCATCGCGAGTTCCAGCGAAGGCAACTGCGTCGCGCGACCGATGTGCTGCGCGGCAATCTGATCGACTGTGGTCCCGAGGTAATAATCGTTGCTCTCGGTGAGTTTCGCCTTCGCAGCGCTGAGGAATGCCGAGTTCGAAGTCGCGTGGCTGCCGGGATAGGCGTTCTTCAGCTCCATGTTGGAAATCACCGTTACGTGTTCCTTTACCGGCGCGAGTGAACTGAGAATCGGTGAAAGCTGATCGAGGGTTGTGCCGGGCGGAGTCCACCGTGAATTATCGCAACCCATCGGCATGAACACGAAGCCAAGCCGGCGCACCGGTTCCGCCGCAGTCTTCGCCAAAGCCGTCGCAGCGGGAACCATCGCATCGAGCAACGGCAGCGCGAGCGTCGCGCCAACACCGCGCAAGAACGTGCGGCGTGGCAGTGATTTCCTTGTAATGAAACTCATTGTGACCTCCTCATCGTGAACGGCGTGCTCTTCGTTATCCCAACAATGATCGACGAAAACCGGTAATCATTTCCTTTGGCTTCGCGGACGATCTTTCGCACCGCGGGCGCATCGTAAACTTCGACGCCACGACCGAGTGCGAACGTCAGAAGTTTTTCGGTCAACGTGCCGGTGAAAATATCAGGGCGATTCAGCAATCCCGTTTCAAGCGCATCGATGCCGGTGAACTTGCTGCCGTCGGGAAGACCGCCGGAGGCGTCCACCCGCTTGCCTTCTTCCAAAGCGCGCCAGCGTCCAACCGCGTCGAAATTCTCCAACGCGAATCCCGGCGGATCGATCATCGTATGGCAACTCGCGCATTGCGGATTCGCGCGATGCTCGGCGAGGCGCTCGCGCACAGAGAGCGTGGCGGAAATCGTGTTGTCCTTCAGCGTTGGCGCGTTGCCAGGCGGCGGAGGCGGCGGCGTGCCAATGAGATTTTCCAGGACCCACTTGCCCCGCAGAACGGGCGACGTGCGGTTGGCGTAGGACGTCACGGTGAGCACGCTACCTTGCCGCAACAATCCACCGCGCCCATTCTCACTGGTCGACACGCGGCGAAAGCGGCTGCCATAAACACCGTCGATTCCGTAGTGCTTTGCGAGACGCTCATTCAAGAAGGTGTGATCGGCGCGCAGCAACTCCAGCACGCTGCGGTCTTCCCGAATGACATCAGCGAAGAACAATTCGGTTTCCGCTCGCAGCGCCTGTCGCAAGTTGTCGTCGAAGTCGGGAAACAGGCGCAGGTCCGGCGTGAATGAATCGAGATTGCGCAAGTAAAGCCACTGCCCGGCGAAGTTGCTGACGAGTGATTGTGCCCGCGAGTCCGCGAGCATGCGGCGCGTTTGTTTTTCGAGGACCGCGGGTTTGCTCAACTGGCCGCGCTCGGCCAGAGCAAGCAATTCGTCATCGGGAATGCTGCTCCACAGGAAAAATGACAGTCGGCTCGCGAGTTCCACATCGCTGACGCGATAAGCGGTGTTCGCCGCAACACGATCGGGATCGCGCTCAACGCGAAACAAAAAGTTCGGACTGACGAGAATCGCGCTCAGTCCGGCTTCGATTCCCGCGTCGAAGCCGTTTGCCGTTTTTGCTTCGCGATAAAAGGCGAGAGGTTTCTCCAGGTCCGCATCGTTCACCGGTCGTCGATACGCGCGTCGTGCGAGCGTGGAGAGAATTGTTTTGGCGCAGCGCTCCTCGTCGTTTGGGCCACTTGGTTTGGTGACGAAGATACGTTTGCGACTTGGCGTTTCCCCGGGACCTTTTGCGTCGTAGGGACCATTGATTGATACTTGGTAAATCGCCGGCGACTGCCGCGGATGCCGGTGCATGTTGAAGTGCGATTCGAACGGCTGACGTTTTGTTTCCAGGATCGATGACGAAATTTTGACAAAGGTGACGCCGAGTTGGTGCGGTCCCGCTTTCACCGGAATGCGCGCATGAAGATGCTGATCAACCTTTTCCTGATTTCGATCTCGCGGCGGGGAGACGGTGAATGACTTCAGCGGTTCACCGTCGAGGAGCAAGTCGAGTTGATGCGATTCGCGCAAGCCTTCCACCTCTTCATTGCGGTCCCGCGTCAGGCGAATCTGAACTTCGTATTCCGCATCCTGCGGAAACGCGTATGAGATCAACGTCCCGCCGCGCGTGCCGAGCGGCAGTCCTTCGACATGCGCTTCCTGCGTGCGGTCCGCCGGCAAACGAAATGTGTCGCCACCCACACGCTCGACCGAGCCCATGGCAAGCCGGCTGATTTTCTGCGCCGCGGAAATATAGCGATCGAGCAACGTCGGCGAGAGCGTGCCGATGGTGACATTGTCGAAGCCGTGACTCGCGTCGTCTTTCGGCAACAGCGCCGCAGCGTCAATATCGAGCGCGAGCAAATCGCGAATGGCATTCCGATACTCAGTGCGATTCAAACGCCGCAACGTGTCAGTACGGCCCGGGTTTGGCGTCTTTGCGGCCGCGCCATCGAGCGAACGTTCCAGGCTGGCCAGCACGGTTTCGTAGGCACGTTCGTCTGGCCGTTTCTTTTCTGGCGGCGGCATCTGGCGCGTGCGCAACCGTTTCGCCACCTTTTCCCAAACATCCGGATGCTGACTGATGGAAGCGGCGCTGATGCTTTCCAAATCCAGCGAGCCCTTTTGCGTGTCCCGGTCATGACAGCTTGAGCAGTATTCGCCGACAAATGAACTCATCTCGGAAGATGGCGCGCGACGAACTGCTTGTGCGAAAACAGAGCCGGGAGCAAGCAACGCCATCAAGGCGCAGCTCGCGACGAATCGCGAAATGACATTCCGTTCCAAGCTCTTCACGGGGTTGGCGAAGCCTACCATCCCCATGTCTGCGAACGCGCGCAAATTCTATCGTCGCGTGGAAGAGGGCGCCGGGGCATGTTCGGGCATTTCAAACGACATGCGTTCAGGAGCATCTATGAACACGAGCACCACACGGCGCGAATTCATTCGCGCCACCGGCGCGGCGACTGTCGCGAGCGCAACCATGCCAACCTTGCTTCAAGCGGCAGAAGCAACGCGCAACCCAAAAATGATCGGGATGCAAGTCGGCGCGGTGTCCTTCGTGGACGAAGGCGTTGAGCAGGTGCTGGACCTGTTTCGGCAGAAGGGCGCGATCAATACGATTTTCCTGACGACGTTCACTTACGGACGCGGTCTTGCGGGCCGGCAGATTCCGGGACAACCGTTTCCCGATCACGGCAGCCAGGAGTCGGACGAGAAAACATTTCACGGCGGCAATTACGCGATCCCGCATCCTGAGTTTTATCGCAACACCGTCTTGAACCAAACGCGCGCGCCTGAGAACGGCGATCTCGACATTGTCGCTGCTGTTCTGCCGACCGCGAAAAAACGCGGCATGAAACTGTTCTGTTCGATCGAAGATGTTTTCCGTGGTGACGTGCCGGGCGTGAAGGAGGTTTCGGAAGTCGACGTGGAAGGTCGTAAAGGCGGCGGGCTTTGTCTCTATAACCCCAACGTACGCGCCTTTTGGACCGGCCTCGCGACCGACCTCTGCAAGTCATACGACATCGACGGCATTCTCTTCTTCAACGAGCGCAACGGTCCTTTGCTCAACGCGCTCGGCGCGAGCCACGCGCAGAGCATTTCGTCATCACGTGTGACTTGTTTTTGCGAACATCACCAGCGCGCGGCGAAGGCGGCGGGCGTTGACTTTGAACGCGCGAAGGAAGGTTATCGCAAGCTCGACCAATTCATTCAAAACGCGCTCGTGAATAAACGTCCGACGGATGGCTATTTCGTCGAGTGGTGGCGTTTGCTCGTCGAGTATCCCGAGATCATCGCGTGGGACCGGCTATTCGACGCGGCGAAACACGAAGTGCTCGCCGAAGTGAACGCCGCCGTGAAAGGCGTGCGGAAAAATCTTCAAGTCGGCTTCCACATCGAGCACGTGAACTCCTTCAACCCAATCTTCCGCGCGACGCGCAGCTACGAAGACCTCGCCACAAAAGCGGATTTCCTGAAAGTCGTCGTCTACAACAACTGCGGTGGCGAGCGTTACGCGAACTTCATTCGCAACGTCAGTTCGACTGTGTTCCGCGATGTGCCGCGTGAGGAATTGCTGCGCTTCAACAATCACTTGCTGAATTACGCGAACGAAGCCGACCTCGATAAACTGGCTGAAGCCGGGCTTTCACCGGATTACGTCTTCCGCGAAACCCAGCGCGCGATCGAAGGCGTAAAAGGCAAATGCCAAATCCTGCCGGGCATTGACATTGGAATCCCAACGGGCCGCAACAGTCGCAAAGCTTCAGCCGACGACACCTACGCCGCGACCGCAGCCGCGCTCAAGGCTGGCGCCCACGGACTAATCTTCTCACGCAAATACTCGGAAATGCGACTGGAGAACATCGCGGCCGCAGGACGCGCCGTTCGCGAAGCTAAAGGTTAGAGTAATTGCCAAAGTAATTTCGGTTTTCGAGGGGTCGTTTCCCCTCACTCTTGGGGAGAGGGAACAGCAGTCGATGCCCGCCTGTGATTCGTTGGCGCGTCTCACTTTCTCCGCGTCTTGATCATTCGCGCAAGCGGTACGACAAGCAGTGCCGTCCAGCATTTCAAACCTGCGGTGAACGTTTCACCCTCTTCTCAAGGGAGAGGGCCGGGGTGAGGGGGAAAGAGTCAGGACGCAATGCAGTGAACGGAAATTTTTTGGCAAAAAATATGGCCATCACTCCACAGTGACCGACTTCGCCAAATTGCGCGGCTTGTCGACGTCGCAACCGCGCGCGACGGCGATGTGATACGCAAGTAGTTGAAGCGGAACTACGGCAAGCAGCGGGAAGAGACACTCGATCGTTTTCGGCACGGTGATGACGTCGTTGACCTGACTGCGAATGGTCTTGTTGTCCTCGGTGGTGACGGCGATCACCGGACCTTTGCGCGCACGGACGACTTCGAGGTTGCTGAACGTTTTGTCGTACATCGTATCGCACGGTATCATCACGACCGTCGGCGTCTTCTCGTCAATCATGGCGATCGGGCCGTGCTTCATCTCAGCGGCGGGATAGCCTTCGGCGTGGATGTATGAAATCTCCTTCAACTTCAGCGCACCTTCGAGTGCGACTGGAAAGTTGATGAGTCGTCCCAGGAAAAAGAAATCCTCGGCGTGCGCGTACTTGGCGGCGATCCCGCGAATCAAATCGTCCTGGTGAAGAATGGATTCAATCTGTTTTGGAATCGCTTCCAGTGCTTCGATGATTTCACGTCCGCGGACATGCGAGAGCATTCGGATGCGTCCCATTAGCAATGCCAACAGTGCGAGCGCCGTGACTTGCGAAGTGAAAGCCTTCGTCGACGCGACGCCAATCTCTGGCCCGGCGTGGAGATATATTCCGCCGTCCGCTTCGCGCGCGATGGTGCTGCCGACGACATTACAGATGGCAAGTACCTTGTGCCCACGGCGCCTGGTTTCGCGAAGGCTCGCGAGGGTGTCCGCGGTTTCTCCCGACTGAGTGATTGCGAGCACGAGTGTGTTGTTTTCGATCGGCGGATTGCGGTACCGAAACTCACTCGCGTATTCGACCTCGGTGGGAATGTGCGCCAGTTCCTCGAACAGATATTCGCCCACAAGTCCCGCGTGCCAGCTCGTGCCGCAAGCGGTGATGACGATGCGATCAATGCCCCGCAATTCGGCGATGCTCATGTTCAGGCCACCGAACTTTGCTGTGGCTTCGTCGCGATCGAGACGCCCGCGCAATGCGTTTTCGACGGTGCGCGGTTGCTCGAAGATTTCCTTGAGCATGTAGTGCGCGAAGCCGCCGCGTTCCACCGCTGCGGGATCGAATTCAATCTGGCTGATTTGAAATTTTGATTCCGCCCCCGCATTGGCAACGGTGAAGCGATCGGCGTGAATCGTCACCACGTCGTAGTCTTTCAGGTAAACAACTTGGCGCGTGTGTGGTGCGATGGCCGTCACATCGCTGGCGAGAAAATGTTCACCTTCACCGATGCCGATGATCAGTGGTGAGCCGCGTCTGGCGCCAATTATTACACCAGGAAAATCGGTGCACACAACGGCGATGCCGTACGCGCCGATGACTTCGCCCACAGCCGCGGTCACTGCTGCTGCAAGCGGATGCACGCCGTTGTTCGCGCCGGCTTTTTTGTCATAATGCTCGCCGATCAAATGCGCGAGGACTTCGGTGTCCGTCTGGGACTTGAATTCGTGCCCCGCCTTGATCAGTCGCTCGCGCAGTCGATCGAAGTTTTCAATCACGCCGTTATGGACGACGGCAATGCGCTCGCCGGCGTCCAAATGCGGGTGAGAATTTTCGTCGCACGGCGGCCCGTGCGTTGCCCAGCGCGTGTGGCCGATGCCAGTTACTCCCTCGATCGGTGACGATTTCACGAAGGGCGCGAGGCCGGCGTCGATGCGCCCGGTTTTCTTCCGGACCTGGAGCCGCGCGTCGTCGAGCAGCGCGATGCCCGCGCTGTCGTAGCCGCGATATTCGAGACGCCGCAGCGCTTCGAGGAGAATCGGGCCGGCAGATTGTTTGCCGACGTAGCCAATGATGCCGCACATGAGGTTTCGGGATTTTTTTTGCTTTGCCGTTTTTCTTCGGCGTAAGCTGCGCCCGCAAAAATTTAGAGGAACTGGTCGGTTGAACAAAGGGTTTTCTGTATGCCGCTAACGCAAGGCTCAGCAAGGATGTCTCCCAAAACCAGCAGCGTGCTCTCTATCATCATGGGCGGTGGAGCCGGCACGCGCTTGTTTCCGCTCACGAAAGAACGCGCCAAGCCTGCCGTGCCGCTGGCCGGCAAATATCGCCTCGTCGACATCCCGATCTCGAATTGCATCAACTCGGACCTGAAACGGATTTATCTGCTCACGCAATTCAACTCTGCGTCGCTGCATCGGCACATTTCACAGAGTTACAAGTTCGATCATTTCTCCGGTGGTTTCGTGGAAATCCTGGCGGCGGAACAAACCTTCGCCGACACGTCATGGTACCAAGGCACCGCCGACGCGGTGCGGAAGAATCTCGTTCATTTGCTGAATCACGATTTCGATTTCGTGCTGATTCTAAGCGGCGACCAGCTTTATCGAATGGATTTCCGCCGGCTCATCACGCAGCACGTCGAGACCGACGCCGAACTTACCATTGCGACGATTCCCGTACACAAGCGCGAAGCCGAAGCGCTCGGCATCATGGAGATGGACAACGAGCGCCGCATCACGCGCTTCGTGGAGAAGCCAAAAGATCCCGCGGTGCAGGACAGTCTGAAGATTCCGCGCGACCTGTATTCAATGCTTGAGATCGAAGGCGACGGCGAGGATCTGCTGCTTGCGTCGATGGGCATTTACGTTTTCAACCGGGACGTGTTGATCAAGTTGCTGGACAACACGCTCACCGATTTCGGCAAACACATTATTCCCGGCGCGATTGGTACACACCGCGTGTACTCACACGTGTTTCAGGGTTACTGGGAAGACGTGGGGACGATCCGCGCGTTCTTCGAAGCGAACCTCGACATCACATCCGAATTGCCGCGCTTCAACTTCTTCGACATGACCGCACCGATCTTCAGCCGCCCGCGCTGGCTGCCGGCTTCAAAGATCAACGGCGCGCAAATCGATCACGCGATCATTTCCGACGGCTGCATCATCACGAACGCCAACATCAGCCAATCGGTCATTGGCATTCGCAGTATCGTTTCTCCCGGCAGCCACGTGCATCGCACTATCGTACTCGGCAGTGATTACTACGAAAGCGCCACTTCGATTCGTGAAAACGAAGCGCGGGGAAATCCGCGCATCGGCGTCGGCAACAACACGCGAATCGAGAACGCCATCATCGATAAGAATGCGCGCATCGGCGACAACGTCGTAATCACGCCCGCGAACAAGCCGGAGAACGTCGATCATCCACTTTACTTCATTCGCGATGGCATCGTGATCGTCCCGAAGAATGGAGTCATCCCGCACGGCACGGTGATTTGAACGTGCTGCTGTCATTTTGCCGGAAGTCGGCGCGCGCGGAGCGACGCGCCCTACCTTCAA